>Ga0265297_10001496_pt1 | contig 54341 bp, 45 predicted proteins | sample Munlanlwell13791_FD_192502 | JGI IMG/M metagenome (GOLD analysis project Ga0265297, IMG submission 192502) | Leachate microbial communities from a municipal landfill in Southern Ontario, Canada - Leachate well 137-91 | ecosystem: Engineered > Solid waste > Landfill > Unclassified | place...
GCAGATAATGCTGCACAGCGCCATAGCCGAGGAAAAAAGGCTTTTCGGCATAAAAGAGGTGGCCCTCTCTATCAAAGACAAGATGATAAGAAGGCATCCCCATGTTTTTGGCGGCAAAAAGGTGTCGGGCATAAAAGAGATCTGGTCTAACTGGGAAGAAATAAAGAAAAATGAGGCTGTTGCCCGCTCTATCCTCGACAGCATCCCAAAGGCCCTTCCCGCGCTTTACAGGGCGGAAAAATCTCAGAAAAAGGCTTCCAGGGTGGGCTTTGACTGGGACTGTGCGGCAGGGGCCTGGGACAAGGTGGAAGAGGAGCTGCTCGAGATAAAAGAGCTTCTGTCTAATAAAAAGCCGAACAAAAAAAGGCTTGAGGAAGAGATCGGGGACCTGTTGTTCTCTGTGGTCAATGTCGCAAGAAAGACGGGCATCAGCGCGGAGAATGCGCTTCACGGCGCAGTGAAAAAATTCTCAAAAAGATTTTTTCATATGGAAAAATTAGCAGCAGAAAAGAACAGGAAACTTGCTCAGATGAGCTTTGAGCAGCTTAATGCGGAGTGGGAAAAGGCAAAAAAGCACCACTAGGCGGCTTCACACAGATGGCCTGCATTTGTTGTATAATTGGGTTAAAATCATGAAAGACAATTGGAAGAACATCCTTATTTATGGAGCAGCCGCTCTTCTGCTTATCCTTTTCCTGTCGCCATTTTTCGGAGGAGCCAACAAGCAAAAGGAAATATCTTTCTCCGAATTCCTCAACAAGGTTGACGGAGGCACCGTAAAACAGATCACTATTTCCGGAGAGATGATCAACGGGCGCTCACTTGACGGCAGCACATTCAAGACCAGGGCGATCAATTATCCAAATCTTGTCCAGAACCTTAGGAACAAGAGCGTAGAAATAAAAGTCGAGCCTCCGGCAGAGTCCGGATGGTTCGTCAATCTCCTGGTGCAGATAGTGCTTCCTCTGTTGTTCTTTGCAGGGCTCTGGTGGCTGCTTATGAGGCAGGCCCACGGCGCCAATTCGAGCGCCTTGTCCTTTGGCAAGGCCAGAGTAAAGCCCTTTGAGGGCGGACAAAAGGCCACCTTTGCCGATGTGGCCGGCATAGAGGAGGCAAAGGAGGAGCTTAAAGAGATCGTTGAATTCTTAAAAGTTCCGCAAAAGTTCCAGGAGATAGGGGCCAGGATACCGAAAGGCGTTTTGCTGATGGGAGCTCCCGGGACAGGAAAAACGCTTCTTGCCAGAGCTATCGCCGGAGAGGCCGGGGTGCCGTTCTTTTCGCTTTCGGGTTCCGATTTTGTTGAGATGTTCGTCGGGGTCGGCGCTTCAAGGGTAAGGGACCTTTTTTCGCAGGCAAAAAAAAGCTCTCCATGTATTATCTTTATGGACGAGATAGACGCCGTGGGAAGGCACCGCGGAGCCGGACTTGGCGGAGGGCATGACGAAAGAGAGCAGACCCTTAACCAGCTGTTGGTTGAGATGGACGGGTTTGACCCCAAGACGAATATAATCGTGGTTGCTGCTACCAACAGACCTGATATACTGGACCCGGCTCTGCTAAGACCCGGCAGGTTTGACAGGCAGATAGTTCTGGACAAGCCGGACATAAAGGGGCGCAAAGATATCCTGAGCATCCATATCAAAGGCGTAAAATTGGAGTCCGGAGTGGATGTTGAAGTTCTTGCCAGAAGGACCCCGGGTTTTTCCGGAGCGGACCTGCAGAACCTGGTGAATGAGGCCGCTATACTTGCAGCAAGAAGGAACAAAAAGAAGGTTTCCATGGCGGAGATGGAAGAGGCCATAGAGAGAGGGATCGCAGGGCCAGCAAAAAAGAGCAGGGTCATCAATGAGAAAGAAAAGGATATAATAGCCTACCATGAGGTAGGCCATTCGCTGCTTGCCAAGCTGCTGCCCAATTCGGACCCGGTACACAAGATATCCATACTGCCACGGGGCTTTGCCCTGGGCTATACTCTGCAGCTGCCGCTGGAGGACAAATACCTTGTCACAAAAGAGGAGGTCCTTAACCAAATAACCATTCTTTTGGGAGGCCGCGTGGCCGAGGACATGACCTTTAACGAAATGACCTCCGGAGCGCATAACGACCTTGAAAGGGCCACCGAGATGGCCAGAAAAATGGTGTGTGAATACGGGATGAGCGGTCTGGGGCCCAGGACCTTTGGAAAGCCCCAGCACCAGGTCTTTTTAGGAAGGGACCTTGGGGAGCTCAAGGACTACGGTGAGAACACGGCCAAGAAGATAGATGATGAAGTGGACGAGATCATAGAGTCCTGTTATTCAAAGGCAAAAAAACTTATGGCAGACAACAGGGCAAGACTGGATCTGATAGCTAAGCAATTGAGAGAAAAAGAAACACTGGAAGGAGAAGAACTGAACAGGCTTTTTAACTGGGCAAAAGAGAAACCGCAAAAGACGGGACAGGAAGAGGACAAGACCCAGGAGGCCTTATTCTGATGGAAAAGATAATAGAGTGCGTACCCAATTTTTCTATCGGCAAGAACGAAGCTGCAGCGGAGCAGATAATTAGTGCTATTAAGTCGGTAAGCGCGGATGTGCGAGTTCTGGATCATTCTTATGATCCAGACCACGGCAGGCTGGTTGTCACCTATATAGGGGACGGGGACACCTTGAGGGATGCTACTTATCAGGGAGTGAAAAAAGCCGTTGAGATCGTTAATCTGAATTATCACGAAGGGGTGCACCCTTATATAGGAGCAGTGGATGTAATACCCCTGATCCCGCTGAGAAAGGCCACTTTTAACGATTGCATCAAGATAAGGAACGAGCTGTCAAAAAAGATCTCCGATGAGCTGGCTATACCTGTGTTCATTTATGGAAGCATAGCCAAAAAGCCGGAGAGGAACGAACTTTCTTCCATCAGGAAAGGCGGCATAGAGGGAGTATCCGGAAGGATGGCGACCCCCGAAGGCAGGCCGGATTTCGGGCCCGCCAGGCTGCATCCCACTGCCGGGGCGGTTGCGATAGGGGCAAGGGAGATACTGATAGCCTTTAATGTCAATCTTGATTCCAGGGATATTGAGGCCGCAAAAGGGATAGCTGCAAAAATAAGGGCAAAAAACTCGGCGCTGCGCGGGGTCAAGGCCATAGGAGTGGAGCTGTCAAGCAGAGGCATGGTCCAGGTGGCCGTTAATATAATGCATTACAAGTCTGCTTCGATAAAACAGGTTTTTGATGCAATAAAAAAAGAAACAGCCGAAAGGGAGATACCCATACACAGCAGCGAAATAATAGGGCTTATCCCCAAAGATGCTTCTTTTGAAGGAATGAAGGAATACCTGAAACTGGATAATTGGGACGGAAGCAGGATCCTCGAAAACTTTTTATGACAACTGAGCTTCCCAAAGCTTATTCCCACAAGGAAGTGGAAGAACCTCTCTATCACACCTGGGAGCAGAAAAGCTACTTCTCGCCCGACGGACTAAAGGGAGGGACTTTTTCTATTGTTATCCCTCCTCCGAATGTCACCGGCTCCCTTCATATGGGGCATGCTCTTGATAACACTCTTCAGGACATCCTGGTGCGCTACAAGAGGATGAAAGGTTTTAAGTCCCTCTGGGTCCCGGGAACGGACCACGCGGGCATAGCCACCCAGAATGTCGTCGAAAAAGACCTCGCAAAAGAAAAAAAGAGGAAAGAGGACATAGGCAGAGAACAGTTCCTTGAGCGGGTCTGGGCCTGGAAGGAAAAATTCGGCGGGGCCATCACGGGGCAGCTGCGCAGGCTGGGCGCCTCGTGCGACTGGAAGAGAGAGCGCTTTACGATGGACGAGGGCCTTTCAAAAGCGGTGCGCAGGGCCTTTGTCCAGCTCTACAAAGAGGGCCTTATCTACAAGGGCAAAAAAATAATAAACTGGTGCCCCAGATGCAGCACGGCGCTCTCTGATATCGAGGTTGAACACGAGAACCAGAAGGGAAAGCTCTACTTCATAAGGTATTCCAAAGATATCGTTGTTGCCACCACAAGGCCCGAAACAATGCTGGGAGATACGGGTGTGGCGGTGAACCCGAGCGATGAGCGGTACAGAAATCTTATTGGCAAGGTGCTTGAACTGCCTCTTGTGGGCAGAAAGATCCCTGTCATAGCAGATGAGCTGGTAGATCCTTCTTTTGGGACCGGTGCGGTAAAAGTTACTCCTGCCCACGATGCCGCGGATTTTGAGATGGGGGAAAAGCATAACCTTCCAAAGATAAATATCCTTACAAAGAACGGGAAGATCACGCTGGAAGAGCTCGAGAACTTAGAAAAGCAGCGGCTTATCGGATATGTTGGCCTGGACAGGTTCAAGGCAAGGGAAGCAATAGTTGCCGACCTTGAGAAGAACGGGTTTCTTGAAAAGACGCAGGATTATGACAATTCTCTCGGCAAATGCTACAGATGCAAAACCGTGATAGAACCTTACAATTCGGACCAGTGGTTCGTAAAGATAAGGCCGCTGGCGGAGCCGGCCATCAAGGCCGTTGAGGACGGCAGCATCAGGTTTGTCCCCGAAAGATGGGGCAAGGTCTACCTTGATTGGATGATAAATCTTAAGGACTGGTGCATCTCGAGGCAGATCTGGTGGGGCCACAGGGTCCCTGTCTGGTACTGCAGTTGCGGGGAAGTGATAGCGGCGGAGCGCCCCCCCCTAAAGTGCCCGGGCTGCGGGTCAAAGAACCTGCGACAGGACGAGGATGTCCTTGATACCTGGTTCTCTTCTTCTCTCTGGCCATTTTCTACCCTGGGCTGGCCGGAAGAGACGGCGGACCTCAAAGAATATTACCCCACTTCGGTACTTATTACCGGATATGACATAATAACTTTTTGGGTGTCCAGAATGATAATGATGGGGCTCAAGTTCATGGGCAAAGAGCCCTTTAAGACGGTCTATATCCACGGACTTATCCGTGACATCTCGGGCAAAAAGATGAGCAAATCGCTGGGCAATGTTATAGACCCGATAGGTGTTATTGACAGGGTGGGGGCCGATGCCCTCCGGTTTTCGCTGTCCTCTCTGGTCACTGCCGGCGGACAGGACCTGAAACTGTCGGAAGAAAAAATAACGGAGGGCAGGAACTTTGCCAACAAGATCTGGAATGTGGCAAGATTTGTTCTTATGCAGGAGGCCCAGGGACAGAGGACTGCAGACCGGGGACAGGGAACCGCTGACCGTATAGAAAAAGAAGTTCTTGCTTTGGCTGATAAATGGATATTGAGCCGGTTGAACCTTACGATAGGGCAGGCAACTCAGATGCTTGATTCCTATCAATTCGGGGAAGCGGCCAAGAGATTATATGAATTTGTGTGGAGCGAGTTTTGTGATTGGTACATTGAAATGTCAAAACCCCAATTACTCAATAACAGCGAGCCTACCCTGAAAGTGCTGAACCAGGTCCTTTTGACAAGTTTAAAGCTGCTGCATCCGTTCATGCCGTTTGAGACGGAAGAATTGTACGGGAAATTTCCAGTTTTTAGTGACAAATGTCCAAACGGAGAGCAGACGATAATGCTGGCCGAGTGGCCGACAGCAGATGAGTCCTTGATAGATGAAAGCGTTGAGAAGAAAATGGGGCTGGTCTTTGAAGTTATAAGGGCTATAAGGAATCTCAGGGCGGACATGAATATCCAGGCAGGCAAGCCGGTTGAGGTGTTTTTGGAAGCAGGGGAGATGGCCGGGGACCTTTTGGAGGCAGAAGAGTATATCAAGGCGCTTACCAGGTCCGCCAATGTCAAAATAGAAAAGGCTATAGCCAAAGTCCCGCCAAAAAGCGCAAAGACGACCACCGAAAAAATAAACATCTATATCCCTCTGGAAGGCCTGGTGGATTTTGAAAAAGAAGCCTTAAGGCTTAAAAAAAGTCTCGAAGACCTGTCGGCAGCCGCCAAAAAGATAGAGAGCAAACTGGCGACGCCTTCTTTTACCGAGAACGCAAAGCCAGAACTGGTGGAACTGGAAAAACAGAAACTGAAGGAATATCTTGAAAGAAGGAAGGTCCTTGAAGAGAGGATCTCTGTCCTGACCAAAAACTAGTCTATGACCCTATTTATCCTTTCGATCTTAAGAGCCCTGCCGCTTTCCTCATCTATCTCCAGGTAGACCGCATTAAAAATTAAAGGCCCCTTTGATTCCACCTCGAACCTGTGAGGCATCTGCGAGATAAAACGCTGGATTATAGCGTTCTTGTCCACGCCAATGACCGAATCATACGAGCCGCACATCCCGACATCGGTGATGAACGCTGTGCCCTGAGAAAGTATCCTTTCGTCCGCGGTCTGTACATGGGTATGTGTCCCAAGTACAGCGCTTGACCGGCCGTCGGAAAAGTGGGCAAAAGCCGTCTTCTCCGAAGTCGCCTCAGCATGAAGGTCAACCACAATGACCCTGGTTTCCTTTTTCAACTCGCCCATCAAGACTTCCGCGCATCTGAAAGGGCAGTCCAGTTCTTTCATAAAGACCCTGCCCAGGAGGCTGATCACTCCTATGCCTTTGCTGATAAGGCTCCCCCGGCCCGGCGCTCCAGGGGGATAATTGGCCGGACGCACAAAAGCCGGGCATGAGTCTATCTCGGAGGCAAAGTTCTTGCAGTGCCAGACATGATTGCCGCCGGTCACAACATCGATGCCGAGGGAGGTCAGTTCATCGTACTTCTTTTTGTTTATCCCCATGCCTCCGGCGCAGTTTTCCCCGTTGGCTATTACAAGGTCGGGACAGTATTGGGACCTTACGGAAGGGAGAAGTTTTTTTACGGTCTCCCTTCCGGGCCTGCCGTTTATGTCGCCTATAAAGATTATTTTTTTCACTACTTTGCCGTGTCCGAAGCCCGGGTTTCCCTTATCACGGTAACCCTTATCTCGCCGGGGTATTCAAGCTCGGCCTCGATCTTTCTTGCAATGTCATAGGCGAGTTTGGGGGCCGTTGAATCATCTATTTTATCGGGTTTGACCGCTATCCTGATCTCTCTTCCGGCCTGGATGGCGTAGGCCCTTTCCACCCCGGCAAAGGAATTTGCAACTGCTTCCAGTTTTTCAAGCCTCTTTACATAGGCCTCAAGGGTGTCCCTTCTTGCTCCCGGCCTACCAGCAGAGATGGCATCAGCCACCTGAACGATGATCGCCTCGATCGTCTTAGGTTCCTCGTCGTTGTGGTGCGCCGCTATTGCGTGCACGACCTCGGGAGATTCTCCCGCTTTTTGGGCGAACATGGAACCCAGACGCGGATGCGTCCCTTCTATTTCCTGGTCTATGGCTTTTCCTATATCGTGTAAAAGCGCAGCCCTTTTGGCCAGCCTGGCGTTGACCCCGAGTTCCGAGGCTATCATGCCGGCCAGTTTGGAGGCTTCCACGCAGTTGGTGAGCACATTCTGTCCGTAGCTGGTCCTGTAATGGAGCCTGCCCAACAGCTGGATAAGTACGGGAGGAAGATTGTGGACATCGGCGTCGAGAGCGGCTTTTTCTCCGTATTCCCACATGGCGACCTTAACTTCCTGCTTTGACTTTTCGTACATTTCTTCGACCCGCGAAGGATGGATCCTTCCGTCGGAGATCAGTTTTTCAAGCGTAAGGCGCGCTGTTTCTCTCCTCAAAGGATCAAAGCTCGCAAGAATAACGGCCCCTGGAGTGTCGTCAACTATCAGATCAACCCCGGTCGCGTTCTCAAAAGCCCTGATGTTCCTGCCTTCTTTGCCGATGATCCTGCCTTTGAGGTCATCGCTGGGCAGCTCAACAGCCGTAACGGTAGATTCTGCCACATGCTCCACCGCGCACCTTTGTATGGCCGTTATGAGTATCTCCCTTGCCTTGCGGTCGCCCTCTTTCTTTATCTGCTCCTCCTTGTTCCTGATAAGGATGGAGGCCTCTTTTTCTATGTCCTTTTCCAGGTTGGACAAAAGGATGCTCTTGGCCTCGTCCTGGGACAACTTTGCGACCTTTTCCAGCTCCTCGATGTTCCTTATCCTGGCTTTGTCCAGTTCCTCCTTTATTTTGGAGGCCTCTTCGGCTTTTGCTTTGAGAGTTTTTTCCTCGTTTTCCAGCTGTTTTTCTTTTTCGTCAAGATGGTCCTCTTTTTGCCCCAGCCGTCTTTCCAGGTTCGAGAGTTCGGCCTTTCTCTCTTTGTATTCCTTTTCAAATTCCGAGCGCAGGCGCAGTGATTCGTCCTTGGCCTCTATCAGCGCTTCCTTCCTTTTTGTCTCGGCTTCCCTTTTTGCGTCCTCAACGATCTTTTTTGCGCTTTCCTCCGCTATCCTGACCTTTTGGTCCACGGTCTGGCGCTTTATCAGCAGATACGCCACGGACAGCCCGAATACGATGACTGCCGCAAGAACAAGATATATGAACAACATGAGCTCCATTTTAATACCTCCGTTTAATAGCCCGGCTAAATGCCTTTAAGGCCTTACTATTTCTTTTTTTTGGGTTCTTCCTTCTGGTGTTTTGCCCCGGGATTCTGGGCGTCTATCACCTTTCTCACTGCATTTTCGATCTTCACAAAAATGTCCTTATGGTCCTTAAGATACTGTCTGGAATTGTCCCACCCTTGGCCGAGCTTTTCTTCGCCGAACAGATACCAGGCCCCGCTTTTCTGGACAATGTTGTAGCTTACCGCAAGGTCCAAAAGATCGCCTTCTTTGTTGATGCCCTCGCCGTGGATAAGCACAAAGCTTGCTTCCCTGAACGGGGGCGCGACCTTGTTCTTGACCACCTTGACCCTGACCCTTGAGCCTATTATTTTATCCGCCTCCTTTATCTTTTCGATCACCCTTACATCAAGCCTGACCGAACAATAGAACTTGAGCGCTCGTCCTCCCGGGGTCGTTTCCGGGTTCCCGAACATGACCCCGATCTTTTCCCTCAACTGGTTGATAAAGATAACAATGGTCTTTGACTTGCTGATAACTCCGGTGAGCTTTCGCAGAGCCTGGGACATTAGCCTTGCCTGCATGCCCATCTGCATATCGCCCATGTCGCCGTCAACCTCGGACTTGGGTACCAGAGCGGCCACGGAATCGATAACGATCACATCCACTGCCCCGCTGCGGACCAGCGTTTCGCAGATCTCAAGGGCCTGCTCGCCGTAATCCGGCTGCGAGATGAGCAGATTGTCTATGTCCACCCCCAGCTTTTTTGCATAGACAGGGTCAAGCGCGTGTTCGGCGTCTATGAACGCGGCTATGCCCCCTTTTTTCTGCGCCGCCGCTACCACATGCAGCGAAACCGTGGTCTTTCCGCCTGCCTCAGGACCGTATATCTCTATAACCCTTCCCCTCGGCAGACCCCCGACGCCTAAAGCCGCATCAAGGGATATGGAACCCGTGGGGATGGACTCTACCGTGAACCTGGTGGAATCCCCCATCTTCATTATCGAGCCCTTGCCGTAATTCTTCTCGATCTGCGAGATCGCCAGCCCCAGAGCCTTGGTCTTTTCGTCAGCCATATCGTTTCCCCTTTCTTTGGTTTATATGTTCTTTACAGCAATTTCGGCGCCACCTCGACTCTGGTTCGACTCGGGCACTTCGTTCCCTCGCTCACCATTCGCTCGGTGCAAGCATCATTTTCCGTCCATTTGCTGACCTGTAACATGTAGCCACAAAAGGCCCATCGCGGCCTGAGAGGCCTTTTCCCTTATCTCTTTCCTGCTTCCGGAGAGCTTTAACTCCCTGCATTCGGTCCCCTTGTCGGAGGAGATGGCCACATAGGTCAGTCCCACCGGTTTGGGAGGGGTTACCGTGGCGGGTCCGGCCACTCCTGTTGCCGAAAGCCCTATCATGGTCTTGAATTTCTTTCTTATATTTTCGGACATTGCCCTGGCAGTTTCTTCGCTAACGGGCCCGGAATTAGCTATTATGGAAGCAGGAACCCCGAGTTCGAGCACTTTTACTCTGTTGGTGTAGCAGACAAGGCCTCCCACAAAATACTCCGAGGCCCCGGCCACTGCTGACAGCCTTTCGCAGATCAGTCCCCCTGTCAGTGATTCCGCAACGGAAACTGTCAATCTTTCTTTTTTCAGGGTCAGGGCTATCTCGTCATCTGTTATCTTCCCGATAGCCGATAGTATTTTTGTGTGAAAGTCCTCAAATGCCGAATTCTTGAGCTCTTCAGCCATTATCTGGCCCTCCGAAGGGACCTTCTATCTGAGAATAGAAACCTTTAAAATAGTCCCAGCCGGAAACAAGGCAGAGCAGAAATGAGACCCAGAAGAACAGATATCCAATACCCCAGTTAAGGACCAGGAAAAAGACAGAGGCCATCTGAAAAGCGGTCTTCCATTTTCCCATCGGGGAGGCCGCAATTATGCGTCCTTCTTTTGCCGCCCAGGTCCTGATCCCCATAACAAGCAGGTCTCTTGCTATTATCGCCAGGACCACCCACGAAGGCAGCTTGCCAACCTCAACAAAGACCAGAAAGGCTCCCAGGACAAGTACTTTATCGGCAAGGGGGTCCAGCAGTTTACCAAGTTCGGAGACTTGGCCTGTTTTTCTGGCAAGGTGTCCGTCAAGCGCGTCGCTGAGGCACAATGCCAGGAAAAGAGCGGCGGCAAGATAAGGGCTCCAGGTCAGCGTTTGGGCAAGCAAAAGGTATACGAACAGGGGAATTAACAGGAGCCTTGTCAGAGTTATCCTGTTAGGTAAGGTCAAATCCCGCAGCCCGGCCGCAGTTATTTGGTGGAACGATTTTTACCGTTCTTTCGGCAAATTCCAAGGCCTTTATAATTCTCATATATGTTATCCCGTTATGAATTCCACCATGAACAAACAAAAAACTTATCCTGTTATCCCCTTGATCACAGGTATGAATTTAATGCTTTAATCAATTATAGCATTTTGGGCGTAAAATTCAATGGGACAGGGGGCTTAGCGGTAGTTGACAAATTGCAGTTCTATGGGCAGGGAGGCCTTCCTTAGCGAAACGATGACCGTTTGAAGATCGTCCTTGTTCTTTCCCGAGACCCTTATCTGGTCCCCCTGGATCTGCGCCTGCACCTTCAACTTGAGGTCTTTGATGAGCTTTATTATGTCTTTGGCCCTGTCCTGAGGGATCCCCTGCTTAAGCTTTATCTCCTGTTTGGCAGTCCCGCCCAGGGCGGATTCTATCTTGCCGTATTCAAGGAATTTGATCGAAATCCCCCTTTTTATCAGTTTGTTCTGGAGTATGTCGTTTACGCTTTTAAGCTTGAACTCATCTTCAGATACCAGTTTAAGGACCTCTCCCTCAAGTTTTGCCTCGCTGATGGAGCCCTTAAAATCGAACCTCTGCCTTATTTCCATCATGGTCTGGTTAAGGGCATTGTCCAGCTCGGGCATGTTTATTTTTGACACTATGTCGAATGAACTGTCTTTTGACATGGCAAAATTATAACACATGCTAGCTGCGCCCATGCGGCCTATTGCCCGTACGGGACCTCATGATGATATAATAATAAAAGGAAACAGAATGGCATTAATAGTTCAAAAATACGGGGGGACCTCTGTCGGCTCTGCCGAAAGGATACAAAAGGTTGCGGAAAAGGTCGTAAAGACCAAACGGGCCGGCAACGAAGTGATCGTTATAGTGTCCGCGATGGGGCATACCACGGACGAACTGGTATCCCTGCTAAAAAAGATCACCAATAATCCCGATCCAAGGGAATACGATATGCTGCTTTCTACCGGAGAACAGGTATCCGCGGCTCTTCTTGCTTCGGCGATCATTGAACTTGGCGAAAAGGCCGTGTCCTTGACGGGCGGTCAGGCGGGGGTCATTACGGAGGACATCCCTTCCAAGGCCAGGATAAAATCCGTTAAATTTGACAGGCTCAAAAAAGAGCTGGCACAGGACAGGATCGTGGTGGTCACGGGCTTTCAGGGGATAGACAGCAAAGGGGACATCACAACCATTGGCAGGGGAGGGTCCGATACCTCTGCTGTTGTTATAGCGGCCTCTCTTAAGGCCGATGTCTGCGAAATATACACGGATGTGGACGGGATCTACACCACAGATCCCAGGGTGGTGCCGCAGGCAAGAAAACTTGAGAGGATCTCCCACGATGAGATGCTGGAAATGGCCTCGGTGGGGGCCGGAGTAATGCATCCCAGGGCCATAGAATGCGGAAAGATCTACGGCATAGACATACATGTCCGCTCAAGCTTTAATAACAAAGAAGGCACTATAATCACAAAACTTTCCGCCAAGGAGGTCAAGGAAATGGAAAAAAGAGGCCTGGTCACGGGCATTGCTTTTGACAGTGATGTAGCCAAGATAGGGGTGCTTCAGGTTCCGGACCGTCCAGGAATAGCTTCGAAGGTGTTCTCTGCGCTGGCGCAGGAGAACATAAGCGTTGACATGATAATCCAGAGCATTCACGGGGGCAATGTTGCAGACCTTGCCTTTACCGTTTCGGGCGGAGAGGTAAAAAGAGCCCTTCAGGTCATCAAGGCGGCAAACGAAAAGATCGGAGCAAAAGTAATAGTGTCCGATGACAGCGTAGCAAAGATCTCCCTCGTAGGGGTGGGAATGGTGGGAGCCCCGGGGGTGGCCGCAAAGATGTTCGATACTCTGGCAAAGAACGGCATAAATATACAGATGATAAGCACTTCCGAGATCAGGATCTCCTGTGTTGTCGACGGCAAGCAGGCCAAAAAGGCCGTGCAGGTACTGCACGAAGCATTTGAGCTGGCTCAATAAAGGACAAGGACGAGAACAAGGGCAAAACGGGGTGTAGCGCAGCTTGGTAGCGTGCACGGTTCGGGACCGTGAGGTCGTGGGTTCGAATCCCACCACCCCGAGATCTGGTGTTTTATGAAAAAAGACTATTTTACTATAATCCTGATCCCGCACTCGTCGGAAAAGGCGACCTACTGCCTTAAAGTCCCCAGATGGCTGATCCACGCAGCGCTGTTTATTTTTGTATCCTCTTCGGTCATCTTTACAGCTTCTTTCTTGTATTCCACAAGGGTTACCAGAAAACTTGTCTCCTATGAAGTGCTCAAGGAGGAGGCAAAGGGACAGGACAAAAAGATACAGCATGTTTCAAAACAAGCTGATATCTTAAAGACAAGGCTTGAGGAACTTACTTCAAAAGAAGAGCAGATACGCAGAATGCTGGGGTTGGGCAAAAACAGCAGAAAAGAAAAGGGCCTGCCGGAGGAAAAGGAAGGGACCGTCAACGAAAAACTGGACCGCCTTAACAAAAAAGTCTCTCAAAGGAGCACCAGCCTGGACGATCTCAGGCGTTCGGTAAAAGAGCTCAGAGAAAGATTTTCGAACACTCCGTCCGTCTGGCCGTCGTGGGGCAGGATAATGTCGACATTCGGCTACAGGTCGTTCCCCTGGAGGGGCTTCCATTCCGGCATCGACATCAATGCCTCGCACGGCTCGCCGATAAGGGCCACCGCTGACGGGACAGTGTCCCTTTCTTCCTGGAAGACGGGATATGGAAAAACAGTGATCCTGGACCACGGGTACGGCTTCCAGACCCTTTACGGACATTGCTCATCACTTTTGGTCGGCGCCGGACAAAAAGTAAAGAAGGGGCAGCTGATAGCCAGGATCGGCTCTACAGGCTATGCAACGGGCCCGCATGTCCACTACGAAGTCATAAAGAACGGCAGAGCAGTGGACCCCTACCCGTACCTTAACCTCAACTTTATGAGCGCCGGAAGACAGCAGTAAGGAGGGACCAATATGGGATTCTTTGAAAAGCCGGGCAGGGAAAGAGTTCCGGGCATCATAGAGACCATAATAGGAAAGAGCGCGTCTTTGAAGGGCGAGATAGAGACCAAAGGCTCCATCAGGGTTGACGGAACGCTTGACGGCAGCATTGCCGCAGAGCAGGAAGCGATGATAGGGGAAAGCGCAAAGGTCAAAGGCAATGTCAAAGGACTGCGCGTTATAGTTGCGGGCGAGGTCAACGGCAATGTCAGCGCAAAAGAAAGCGTGGAAATTAAAAAGATGGGCAGGGTGTTCGGGGACATTTCCGGCAACACTCTGACCGTTGACGAAGGCGCCTCCTATAAGGGGAAGGTCACCATGGGGATCGCCAAAGAGATGGAGGATGATCCCAAAGATGTGTTCTCGGACAAGGTCAAAGAGATAATCGGCCTTTGAACATGGCAGGCAAACTCTTTGTCGTGGCCACTCCCATAGGCAACCTGAAAGATATTACTTTTAGGGCGATCGAAACGCTCAAAGCATCGGACCTGATAGCAGCGGAAGACACCAGACAGACAAAGATACTGCTTGATAATTACGGCGTAAATGTTCCCTGCACTTCCTACCACAAGTTCAACCTTGCACAAAAAACAAGGTCGATCATTTCTCAGCTGACACAAGGAAAGGCCGTATCCCTGGTTTCTGATGCCGGCACCCCGGGGATATCGGACCCCGGGGAAGAACTGATAAAACAAGCCATAGAAAGCGGCATCGAAGTGGTGCCTATCCCCGGGGCTTCGGCCGCCCTGACCGCGCTGTCGGTATCAGGATTTTCGACAAAAAGATTTGTGTTCGAAGGCTTTCTCCCTCACGAAGGCAAGAGGCGCAGAAGGGTCTTGCGGAAACTGGTCGAAGAAGACAGGACGCTGGTCTTTTATGAATCACCGCACAGACTTTTAAGATCCCTGGATGACATGCTTTCTATACTTGGGGACAGAAAGCTCTGCATAGCAAGAGAACTTACTAAAAAATTTGAAGAGATATTCAGAGGCACAGTAAAAGAAGCCATCTTTCATTTTTCTTCAAAAGAGGTTTTGGGCGAGTTGACAATCGTGCTATAATCCCATTTGCGTACAGGAAAAGGGAAGGTCGTGCAAATCGGCCACACTCCCGGTGCTGTAAGCGGGGACGAACCTGTTAAACCACTGTCCATCGACAGGCTCAGGACGGGAAGGAACAGGGGAGAAAGATCCGCGAGTCAGAAAACCTTGCCTGTATAGTACTGTTTCCCGAATGCCCCGAGGTAGGGCAAGGAGGGCTGCGATGAAGAGATTTGCCGCGCTTGTGTTCCTCGCTTTGATGGTCGTCCCCGCAGTTTCGCTGGAGCCCGAGGTCTATTACGGAGAGCTGGTGGTGGTGACCGCGCTTAAGAGGCCTGTTCCGTTATCAAGGCTCATGGAAAACATTTCCATAATAGATTCCAAAGAGATAGAGCTGTCCGGAGCAAAGAACGCCGCGGATATTTTGAAGAACCGGTCCATAGTCTATGTGAAGAGCATGGGCGACCTTTCGGGCATGAGCTCGCTCAAGATAAAAAGCGCTTCGTCCGAGCAGGTTCTTGTTCTTTTGGACGGAGCAAGGCTTAATTCCTCGCTGCTTGGCATGGCTGACCTTAACAATATCCCGGCCTCCTCTATCGAGAGAATAGAAATAGTTGCCGATCCCATGTCCGGTATCTGGGGCGCAGATGCCATGGGAGGTGTGGTCAACATAATAACAAAGCGCTCGCAGGATAAGCCCTTGCATGTTTCTGTTTCGGCAGGAAGTTTTGGCCAGGTGGATTCTTTTATAGCGGCTTCCGCCAAAAGCGGACCTTTCAACTATTATCTTTCCTACGGATATCTAAAGTCTAACGGATGGCGCGTTAACAGCGATTACTCCGGAGGGAACCTTTCGCTGGATATAAATGCCGGAGAGACCGCATCGCTTAATTATTCGGTCTCAAATTCGCAAAGAGGCAATCCGGGGGTCCCGTCCTCGGACACCGATCCTTCTTCCGCCTCGACCCCCAACGACCGGCAGTCGGACCTCATCTCAAAACTGCTGGTAAAATTGGACCCGGGAGCAGGAAAAGAGGGCTTCCCGGTCATAAATATCTCTCAGCTGGAGTGGCAGCAGAAAAGCCATTATGCGGACTGGTTTGTTCCTACTGTTTTTTATGATGACACCTATTTAAGCAGGATCTCGCAGGCCGAGCTGTATACCACAATAAGCGCGCCGGCAGGCTCCAAGCTGACCGGAGGAGTTGAGTTCAGAAGAAATCTGGGGGAAAGCTCAAAAACACCGAACCACGCCATTGATAACGGGGCCGTCTATGTTAACGGGCAGACAAGGGAAGGGCTCCCGGCGGCCATCAGCTACGGACTGCGCTACGACATGAATTCCTCGTTCGGGAATGTGCTGACCCCGAAGGTGGGATTGATAATGGGGGCGGGTAAAGACACCACATTCAAAATAAATCTGGCCACGGCCTTCAGGGCGCCCACAATAAACGAGCTCTATTGGAACGATCCTTCTTTTTTCACTTTCGGAAATCCCAACCTTAAGCCCGAAAACTCCAATTCGGCCGGTATTACGCTGGAGCAGAAACTCTTAGGCTTTCAGGCGGACTTCAACTACTACTACACCAGGATACGGGACATGATCAAATGGTCGCAGACCGGCCTGATGAGCTGGCAGCCTGTCAATCTTGACAGCGCCAGGGTCGAAGGTTTTCAATTGGGCCTAAGGAGAGAATTATTGGAAGGGCTGCAGTTTAGTGCAGGCTGGAACAACGAGGTCTGTGCCGACGAAAGCACTCAAAAAATACTAACTTACAGCCCCAGGAATAAGATAAACGCGGCGCTGGAGTACAGCGCCGGCGGCTTTTGCGCAAGAGCGGCTTACAGGTTCGTTTCGGATGTTTATACCAATGCCGCAAATTCGGCCTCAATTCCTGCCTATCAGACAGTTGACCTTGGGCTTTCCAAAAAACTGTTTGGCGCGGCGGTCTCGCTTACCGTTGAGAATCTTTTTGACGAAAGCTACTGTGAATCGGTCGGGACCAGCCCGGTGGACTGGAAAGAAAGGGGATATCCCATGCCGGGCCGCAGGATAAGCGCCGGCATCAAGATATAGTGTTGACCGGCAGGGTTTTGTAGAGTAAAATTTTAAAAGGAGAAAAAAATGAGATACAGAGAAAGAAATTCCGGTTTTGGCCTGGTATCGCTTTCCGCCGTTGATATGACCACGATCTTTGCCATGTTCCTTTTTGTCATGCTTGCCTGGGGAGTCGCAAAGATGGAAAGGAACCTGGTCAGGCCGGAGCCCGTTACGCCTGTTTTTACTATAGCGGACAGCCTGATAGTGTCCCCCGTGGTAGAGCCAAAGAGCGCAAAAGACGCCGCCAGGGTGGGCAGTTTTGTAAGCCTGGGCAAGGCCAAGGAAAAGACAGCCGCCAAGCAGGCTGCCTCGGCCAGGACCAATGACGCGGTCCTGTCAAAGATAATCCCTGATGCGATGCTTCCTTCAAACACCTCTCTGGGTGCGCCCAAGATCATCTACAAGACCATGCCCGATTATCCGGTAAAGGCGGTGGAGCACGGAATCTCGGGCCTTGTCACCGTGCGCGTCTATATCCTTAAGAACGGCAGGGTGGGCGAAGCTATGGTAAAGCATTCCTCGGGCCACGAAATGCTGGACAGGTCCGCGCTTTCGGCGGTTTCCCAGTGGGTCTTTGCGCCGGCCTTGGTCAATAAGGAATCAAGCGAGGCCTGGTTCGAGGTCCCCGTCAAGTTTGAGCTGCTAAGGTCATAACTTGGACCGGCGGCTCCGCACGGATGAGTTTGATTATGTTCTTCCGGAAGAACTGATAGCCAAGGAACCGGCCTCCAAAAGGGAAGGCTCAAGGCTGATGGTGCTTGACCGGGATGCTGGAACTCTTGTCAACAAGAATTTTTTTAACCTCCCATCATATTTAAAAAAAGGCGATGTTCTTGTCCTGAATGACACAAAGGTTATACCTGCCCGCCTGAGCGGGATAAAAACCAAAGGCGGCTCTTCAAAAGAGGGAGAAAAAGGGGCAAGGGTTGAGGCTCTTTTTCTTAGAAGACTGACCCAGAACACCTGGGAATGCCTGGTGCAGCCTGCAAAGAGGATAAAAAAAGGCTACGAAATAGAGTTTGACGGATTAAAAGGCCGTGTTGTCGAAGAACCAGATACCCAGAGAAGGATCATCGCGTTTGAGCCCGGAGCGGATATCCTTTCCCATCTCAAGTCCAGGGGCCAGGTCCCTCTGCCTCCTTATATAAACGAAAAACTTGGAAAGGACGCGGACAAGGAAGAATTGGCGCGCCGCTATCAGACAGTATATGCAAAAGCGGAGGGCGCCTCTGCCGCTCCCACCGCCGGGCTCCACTTTACCCCGGAACTTCTTAAGGAACTTGAGGACAAAGGTGTCAAGGTCTGTTATATCACGCTCCACACGGGAGCGGGCACCTTTAAACCGGTTTTTTCGGAGTTCGTGGATGAACACACTATGTTCTCGGAAGAGTATATTATTCCTGAAGGGACGGCATATGAAATAGCAAGGGTCAAGCTTGCGGCGAGCGGAGTCGAGCCGGGGCAAGGGTCAAGCTTGCGGCGAGCGGAGTCGAGCCGGGTCAAGGGTGGCAGGGTGGTGGCAGTGGGGACAACGGTCACCAGGACCCTGGAGGATTGTTTTTTGAAGCACGGAAAGATCACTGAGGCCAAAGGCGAGGCCGGCCTGTTCATCTATCCTCCTTTCAAGTTCAATGTAGTGGATGCCTTAATAACCAACTTCCACTTTCCAAGATCGACCCTGCTGATGATGGTGAGCGCATTTGCCGGCAAAGAGTTCATCCTTAACGCCTACCGGGAAGCGGCAGAAAAAAAATACAGGTTCTTCAGCTTTGGAGATGCGATGTTTATTGTATAATTACTGCATCATGTTCAAATTCGAGATCCTCTCCCGCTCAAAAAAGTCAAAGGCCCGCAAAGGAAAACTTACTACTCCGCACGGCATTGTCGAGACCCCGAATTTTGCTCCGTGCGGCACACAGGCCACCGTAAAAGCGATGACCCCGAAGATGCTGAAAGAGATCGGTACGCAGATGATCCTTGCTAATACATACCATCTTTTTCTGCGTCCCGGACAGGAACTTATCAAAAAAGCGGGCGGGCTCCACAAATTCATGGCTTGGGACGGCCCTATCCTGACCGACAGCGGAGGCTTTCAGGTCTTTAGCCTCTCGGGCTTGCGCAAAATATCGGAGGACGGGGTCATGTTCTCGTCCCACATCGACGGCTCCAAGCATTTCTTGAGCCCGGAAACGGTTGTCGAGGCCCAGCTTGCTTTTGGCTCCGACATAATGATGCCACTGGATGAATGCCCCCCATATCCCTGCGAACATTCATCAGCGAAGAAGGCAGTGGAAAGAACAACGAGATGGGCTGTTAGAGCCAAAGATGCGCAACACAGAGCACGGAGCACAGAACACGGAACACAGGGCGTATTATTTGGTATCGTGCAGGGATCAACATTCAAAGATCTAAGAAAACAGTCGGCGGAAGAGATTTCGGCCCTTGGATTTCCAGGGTACGGGATAGGAGGGCTCAGCGTAAGAGAGCCCAACGAGGTCATGTACGAAATGCTGGAGCATCAACTGCAATATCTGCCGGAAGAAGCCCCAAAACATCTTTTGGGGGTAGGCTATGTGGAAAACATAAGGGCAGCCGTGAACATGGGGGTGGACCTTTTTGACTGTGTGGAGCCTTCGCGGCTTGGCAGGCACGGGGCCTTTCTTTCCGGTGAAGGCAAAGGGGTCATCAGGAACGCAAGATACGCAAAAGACCTTTCTCCTCTTGTTGAGGGCTGCGACTGCTATGCCTGCACCAACTTTACCAGGGCCTACATAAGACACCTTTTTGCCGCCAACGAACTATTGGGGGTCATGCTGCTGACCATCCACAATCTGAGGTTCATGGCAAGGACAATGGAAGAGATAAGAAGTGAAATTTCTGGCTGACTTCCACATACATTCCAAATACAGCAGGGCTACATCAAAGGACATGGACCTTGCCCATATATCGGAGTGGGCCGCGCTGAAGGGGATAGACCTGGTGGGTACAGGGGATTTTACCCATCCGTTCTGGCTGTCGGAGCTCAAAAAAAAACTTAAGGATGACGGCAGCGGCCTTTTTGAACTGAGCGGCACAAAGTTCATGCTCACGACCGAGATCTGCAATATCTTTCACCATGACGGAAAGCTGCGAAAGGTCCACACGATGATCTTTTCCCCGTCATTCAAAGATGTCGACAGGATAAACGCGCAGCTGTCAAAATTTTCGGACCTGCTTTCCGACGGCAGGCCGGTCTTTACCATCCCCGCCAAAAAAACGGCGGAGATGATCTTTTCCGCCTCAAGCGAGGCGATGATAGTGCCGTGCCACATCTGGACCCCGTGGTTTTCCGTGCTGGGCTCTTCCGGCGGCTTTGACAGCGTGGAAGAGTGCTTTGAGGAATACACCAGGAATATCTATGCCGTTGAAACCGGGCTTTCGTCGGACCCGGCAATGAACTGGCGCGTTTCCGGCCTTGATAAGTTCAGCCTGATCTCCAATTCGGACGCCCATTCACCTTCAAAGATCGGAAGAGAGGCCAATATTTTTGACGCTCAACTTACATATAAAGGCATCTACAGGGCTCTAAAAGAAAAAGAAACCGGCAAATTGGTCTCAACCGTTGAATTCTTCCCTCAGGAGGGTAAATACCACTTTGACGGCCACAGGAACTGCAAAGTGTGCTTATCCCCCAAGGAGACCAAAAAGAAGAGAAAAAAATGCCCGAAATGCGGCAAGCCGGTCACCGTAGGGGTCATGAACCGGGTGGAAGAATTGGCTGACAGGGAGGAAGGCTTTATTCGAAAGAACGCGGTGCCTTTTAAAACCCTGGTGCCGCTTGGCGAGATCATCGGACAGGCCTTGGGCAGGTCAAGCGAAAGCGCGGCGGTGCAAAAAGAATATGCAAACCTTGTCTCGAGGTTCGGCAGCGAACTAAACATACTGCTTGATAAGCCGGCGGAAGAGTTGTCCGGGTTTGTTGGCGAAAGGACGCTGGAGGGGATACTCCGCGTCAGGAACAAAGAGATTAAAATATCTCCCGGCTATGACGGAGAATACGGGACCATAAGTATTTTTGACACATCAGGTCCAAAGACCAACAGGGAGCAGATAGGGCTGTTCTAGCGGCTCATCTGCGCAAGCAGCAATATCGCCACTTCCTGTACCAGTTCGTTGTAGCCGCCCTGCTTCACAGGCCCGCCTATCTCTCCGGCTAGGTTCCTGACGCACAGGCCTGCGGCCGCTGTCGCATACGCTGCAGCCTCCAGAGGAGACCTTCTTTCGGCGATCGAAGATAGGATCCCGCCGGCAAAGACATCTCCCGCGCCAAGTCCGGAAACAACGCCCTGCTCCCTTATGTACTCTGAGGACGGCACATAGAACAATCTGCCGGTGTAGCCGCTCTTTGGAAATACCAAGTCATTGCCGATGTACCAGTAAGAACCCTCCGCTCCGTCGGTCACTACAAGATTTCTAAATCCCTGCGACATGAGAGCGGACACGCATTCTGTTACATGCGCCAGACTATCCACCCCATCCATCGGTCCCACGCCGGATATCCCGGCTGCTTCTTCCCTGTCCATGACGAGCAGATCGATAACTCTGGCGGGATCGTTCCCCAATTTCCATTGTTTGAAAGGATCGCTTTCGTCATGGTGAACGGTGTTGAGAACTGTGGTCAATCCATGTCTTTTTGCGGAGGCCATGAGGGATATAACCCCGTCCGGGTGCAGACCCTGCATCAAAAAATTGCCGCCCACGGCGAACACCCCGTCGCGGGCCCACGGCTCCGTAAAAACGCTTTCCGGAAAATGAGGAACGCCTACGATACTATTGGCCCCGGGTTCATGCAAAAAGGTCCTTGACTCGGCCGCACCTCCCGACCCATTCTCGAATTTTTCGTTGATGACAAGAGTGTATGAGGTGGGAACTCCGCTAAGCTTTAGCAGAGTGGAAGGGTCCATATTATAGCGCCGGTATTCTGCGGCCAGGACGCTGCCGATGTCATCATTTCCGATAGCCCCGTAAAACCGCACCTGTCCTCTGTCGGGCAGCAGGGTCTGGAATGCCGCGCGAAAGCTCGAAGCTCCCGGGCCTCCAATGCTGCCCGGAAGACGGCTGACCGGGCCCCAGCCGTTCTTTTCGGACACATCGTTAATAGAAAGGCCGTGGTTTTCCCTGAGCCAGCCTGACAACCGAAGTTCTCCTCTGCTCAGTCCATTTATGCCGGCAACGCAGTTTTGGGTTGCTCTTGCCTGATGAGCAGAAAGCGCCTTTCCCGCAGTGGCCGAAAAGTCATAGCAAATATGTCCCAGTCCAAGCACGGTCCTTCCCATTGTTTTCCCCTTTCCTGATCTTATAATGCTGACAGGCAGTTGTCGACGGGAATACTATAGGATTTCATGGGATCTTACGAAAGAGGGGAACAGCTTTGATGTCAGGGCATGCTGATATGATGGGACAGCCTTCTGTAAAGTTCTGTTCCTGTATCTCCCAGAGCGGCTATTTGTCCCATTATGTCGAACAGCTTGTTGACCCCTCTTCTTTCGGCCATTTTAGAAAGGATCTCGCCGAGCGGGGAGTAATACCAAAGAGCGTCCTTTTCGGGAAGCAGCGGCACCGGCTCCAGATTTCTGGAGTAAAGAGCATCCTCCAGAAGAAAACCGTGAAGTCCCTTGCTCAAGTGATGGTCAAGAGCCGTGATAGGGTCTTTGTCAAGATAAAAAGGAAGCCTCGCAAGAATTTTTGCGCAGTAATCGGGCTTGATGTCGCCCAGATGGTCATAGTACAGCCAGGCGGGCATGCGGGTACAATTAAAAGACATTCCGGAAAGCACGGAAGCCATCACAGTTCCAAAACCCGGCTGGGTTACGGCAACATCGATGAACAAAGGTTTTGAAAGACGGGACATTACGGAAAAGCTGCTGACCGCTTGCACGGTCAGGCCGACAATGGTTTCAAAGATGTCCTGTCTTTGTGCGGGCAGATCGTTCCTTACATATCTGTCCGCCCAAATCCCGGCCTTGAACATATTCCTGTAAATGCCAATACCTTCTCCTGGCAGATGGGACGGGATGGGCACATGAATGCGTGTTGTCATATAACGCTCTATTAAACTATCGTCAAATTGCGCGCTTGATTTCAAATTGCCGCGGTATCAAGTATAAGCGGTTGTAATAAGGCGGGCTAGAATATATAATAAGAAAATCATGGGCGAGAACCTTATAAAAATCAAGATACTGGGAGGGCTTGCGCTTGTTGCCCTTTCTATACTCATAATATACAACCTTCCTTTAACGCTGGGGCTGGATATTCAGGGCGGCACCAGGCTTGTGCTCGAAGCGCGGTCAACAGAGTCTGTAAAGGCGGGGGATGACGCAGTTTCGGGTGTTATGGCCGTGGTGCGCAACAGGATAGATGCCCTCGGAGTTACGGAGCCGATAATCCAGAGAAAAGGGGCTAACCAGATAGTGGTGGAACTGCCCGGCGTAAAGAACCCGGAGCATGCTATAAAAGTCCTTGGCGAAACGGCTCTTTTGGAATTTGCCGAAGCCGAATGGTCCCCCGGCGACGAAAGCGTGCTGACTAAGGAAAAAGTGGAGCAGGTCTACGGCAAAGGCGCAAGGTTGGACAAGGTCATCTCCTATAAGAACGGGGAGCCAGAGAGCGAAAGGCCCATCATAATCAAGAACACCGTTCTTACCGGGGCCGACCTCAAAGGCGCCTGGCCCAGCGTGGACGAATACGGAAATCCCGTGGTGGACATAGAGTTCAACGCCAAAGGGGCCGGCATCTTTGCAAATGCCACGGAGCGCAGCGTGGGAAGGCCGATCGCCATACTCCTTGACAAAAAAATAATCTCGGCCCCGACCGTAAGAGAACCCATTCCTTCAGGCAAAGCGCAGATCTCAGGCAACTTTACCATAGAAGAAGTGCAGGACCTTGTGGTCCAGCTCAAGGGAGGGTCCCTTCCGGTCCCTGTTGATGTGGTCGGCACCAAGATAGTAGGCCCTACTCTGGGCAGAGATTCTCTGGATAAGAGCAAAGTTGCGGGCGCGGTTGGTTTTTTGGCTATAGTGGTCTTTATGATATTGTATTACAGGCTACCTGGTGTCTTGGCGGTCATATCGTTGCTTATCTATTTCTTTTTAACCCTGGCAGTCCTTTCAGTTCTGCGGACCACGCTCACTCTTCCCGGCATAGCGGGTTTTCTGCTGTCTATCGGCATGGCGGTGGATGCCAATGTGATAATTTTTGAAAGACTTAAAGAAGAGCTTCAACTGGGCAAAAATCTCAGGATCGCGGTGGATGTCAGCTTTAAAAGAGCTTTTGCCGCTATTTTGGACTCAAATGTGACAACAGTTATCGCTGCAGTAACCCTCTTCTGGCTGGGCACCGGGACCATAAAGGGCTTTGCGGTAACGCTTATCGCGGGTATTGCGGTCAGCATGTTCTCCGCCATCGTTATAACAAAATTCATTATGGACCTTATGATCGACTGGAAAATGGTTGATTCGGCAGATTCAGGTCTTCTTTACAGAGGCTTTGGAAAAAAATGAACATTATAGGAAAAAGAAATCTGTGGTTTGTAATATCCGCGGTCCTTATAGCCCTGGGCATTTTCGGGTTTTCCTATAACATCCTTGTCCGCGGCCAGGCCATGAACTTTGGCATAGACTTTACCGGAGGATCGATCACAACACTGAGGTTTGAGCAGAACGCAACTGTAACTTCGAGGCTCGCGGAGGTCCGCGGGGTCCTTTCATCATTCAAGTTCAAAGAGAGCGTCATTCAAAAAGAGGGCGATAACGACATCAGCATAAGGACCGAACCTCTTGACGCGGATGTGCGGGCTCAGATGATGACAGAACTTGAGAAGACCTTTGGCCGGGTCGAACTTCTGGAGGCGGATACAATTGGACCAGTAATAGGAGCCGAACTGCGTTCGCAGGCTTTTTGGGCCCTCCTGATAGCCACCATTGGTATTTTGATCTATGTTTCTTTCAGGTTCGAGTTCAAATACGCAGTTGCAGCTGTTATTGCCCTGTGGCATGATGCTTTCATAACAGTAGGACTCATAGCTCTTCTCTATAGGTCGGTTGATACGGCCTTTATCGCGGCGATACTAACTATAATGGGGTATTCCATCAACGACACTATCGTGATTTTTGACAGGATAAGGGAAAATATCATCAATCAGAAAAAAGGCAAAGTTTCCTTTGCCGAGATAGCCAACACAAGCGTCCTTCAGACCATGGCAAGATCGATCAATACGGTTATCACCGTCCTTTTTATGAACATCTGCCTCTTTTTATTCGGAGGGGCCACCCTCAAAGATTTTGCGCTCACGCTCCTGATAGGTTTTACACTGGGAGGTTATTCTTCCATCTTTATTGCTAGCCCGGTCCTTGTGATGCTGGAGGGCTCTCTTGGCAAGCCAACGAAAAAACCGTCGTGAGCTGGATGGCCACAGGCACAGCGCCGGCGGCATACTGATAATAGCGCTTGCCCTTTATATCCTGCTTGCCACGGTCTCTTCCACGACCTCTCCCGCTTGGACAGGTTATCTGGGCCTTTATATAGTCAAACTGCTTCTGGAAAAGACATTCGGGTTCGGGGTTTTCCTTCTCCCGCTGCTCTTGACCTTTATGGGGGCGATAATGCTGACCAGGCAGGAGCCAAAATCTCTTAAGATACGGCTTTCCGGGTTCATCATCTTTTTTCTGACCTTTATCTGTGCCTGCCAGATGTTTTTCCCCAATTATTACCTGAAAGCCGAATTATTCTGGGTAAAGGGCGCCGGAGGAGCGCTCGGCTATCTTCTTAATTTTGTTCTTTCTTCCCTTGTCGGCGCTGTAGGTACAGTGATAATACTTTCCGCCTTTCTTGTGATCTCCATGATACTGGTCTTTAATATTACTTCCTTTGAGGCTTTTGAGGAATTGTTCGACAGACTGCTCCCAAAAAAGGAGGCAGCTTCTCCAAAAAGGAAACCAAGAAAGGTCAGCATCCAGGGGATCCCTTCCGAGGACAGTTTTGACAAGAGCATTGCCTCGCAGCTGTCGATGATCAAGGAGATAAAACCGCCTGAAGAGGCGGCGCCCAAGGCAGAAGAACCGGTAAAATTTTCGGAGCCTAAAGAGGATAAGCCTGTCAGGCAGTACAAACGCCACTCCTACAAGCTTCCTCCGCTTGATCTTTTGAACACGCTTACCGAAAAGGAAAAACAAAAGGCCATGCGCCTGAGGGAACTGACGGAGCAGCGCAAGAACGACCTTGAAAGGGTGCTGCAGAGCTTTGGGGTGGCCGCTCAGGTGGTCAACATCAGCATAGGGCCGGCAGTTACCAGGTTCGAGGTCCAGCCGGAGCCCGGGGTCAAGGTCAGCAAGATAGCCAATCTTGCCGATGACATCGCCCTTAATCTTGCCTCCGGAGGGGTAAGGATGGAGGCTCCCATACCCGGGAAATCGGTCGTGGGGATAGAGGTCCCGAGCCAGGCGGTCACTCCCGTGCATCTGGGCGAGATCGCAAGAACGGTGGAGTTTTCGCAGAACCCGTCAAAACTGATGATAGGCATAGGTAAAGACATCGCCGGGACCCCGATATTCGGCGACCTTTCAAAAATGCCGCACATACTGATAGCCGGGACCACGGGCTCGGGTAAAAGCGTTGCCATAAATTCGCTCATCATCAGTATTCTTTTGCGCGCAAGGCCGGATGAGGTCAAGTTCATAATGATAGACCCCAAGATGGTGGAGCTGTCGATATACGAAGACATTCCCCATCTGATGGCGCCGGTAGTTACCGACCCCAAAAAAGCGGCCGCCACTTTAAAAGAATGGGTAATAAGGGAAATGGACAGAAGGTACAAAGAGTTCTTTAATGCCGGCGTCCGGAACATAGAGGCGTTCAACAAAAAAGTCGACAAGTTCGAGGGCAGCGGCAAAGAGGACGAGTTCATCCCCGAAAGGCTCCCGTATCTGGTGGTCATTATCGATGAACTGGCGGACATGATGATGGTGGCGGCGGCCGATGTTGAAACCACCATCTGCAGGATAGCCCAGATGGCAAGGGCAACGGGCATCCATCTTGTGGTGGCCACCCAGAGGCCGTCGGTTGATGTCATAACCGGGCTTATCAAGGCCAACATACCTTCGAGGATCTCGTTCGCCGTGGCCACACAGATAGATTCCAGGGTCATCCTTGACATGAGCGGGGCCGAAAAGCTCCTTGGCAAAGGCGACATGCTTTATTCCCCGATAGGTTCCATGAAGCCGATAAGGGTGCAGGGCTCTTATGTGAGCGACGAAGAGATAGAAAAGATCACCAACTTTGTAAAAGCGCAGGCCTCCCCTGAATATTCGGAGGAGATCTTGAACATCAAGGCCAACGGCGATAAAAAGCCGGTAGGCGCATCGGAAAGGGACGAGCTGTTCGGCGAGGCGGCAAAGATAATAATCGAGAGCGGACAGGCTTCGACCTCGCACCTGCAGCGCAGAATGAGGATAGGCTATAACAGGGCCGCGCGCCTTATGGACGAGATGACCGATGCGGGGGTAGTTTCCCAGCCCGAAGGAGAGAACAAGCCGAGAAAGATACTTATGACCCTTGCGCACCTTTCCGAGATGGGGTTTTCAAACGGCGAGGCAAAGCCCGACTTCCCAAAGTTCTAGGATGAAAAAAGCATTCCTTTTTCTGCTGATATTGCTGTTGTCGGCCCCGTGCCTTAGCATCCCGGTTTCCGTTAAAGACGAGGACGGGACCGAGTTCTTTTCTATTTCCGCGCCAAAGAGGATCATCTCCACAATGCCCAGCAATACCGAGATACTGTATGCTCTGGGGCTGGGCAAAAGGGTCATAGCGGTCAGCGACAGGTGCGACTTTCCCCCTGATGCAGCCAGAAAGAAAAAAATAGGTTCCGTCAGCCTCAATGCGGAAGAGATCATCGCTCTTAACCCCGACCTTATAGTAATGCTTGGCAGCGCCCAGAGAGCCCAGATAGAAATGTTGAGAAAGTATAAACTGCCTATCTTTGTGATAGATCCGCGCTCTCTTGAAGAGCTTGCCTCATCAATCCTGCTCCTGGGAAAGATAACCAGGGCCGAGAACGCTTCCAGAAAGATAGTCTGGGACCTGAACAATAAGATTGGCTTGATAGAAAAAGCAAGGGACCCCGAGCGCAGGCCCAGTGTGTTCGTGGAACTGTGGCACGAGCCGGTAATTACGGCTGGGAAAGGGACTTTTATATCAGATATTATCTCGGTATGCGGAGGCGTCAACATCGGGGACAAGGCCGGGGAGGGATACCCCTCCTTTTCCATAGAAAGCCTTGTTGTTGAAGACCCCGATTACATAATTGTCGCAGGCAGCTCCTCTTCGGACATTAAAAAGATCAGTTCCGACAGGCGCCTTGCAAAACTGTCGGCAGTAAGGCATAACAGGATACTTCTTATAGATGCTGATATTATAACCAGGCCGACCCCTAGGCTTGCCTCGGCGCTCGGGCTTATCAATACTTTTATAAGCAGGGGCCATGAATAACCGGAAGCAGACTTTCTTATTCATTACTTTACTCGTTCTTTTGTGCGGATCGGTTTTTCTATCCCTTGTTTTAGGAACGGTCTTTTTGAACCCTTTTGACGGCTCGCCTCTTGCTGGCACGGTACTATGGCAGGTCAGGTTTCCCAGGATCATCCTCTCCGGCCTTGTCGGCGCGATGCTTGCGGTGTCGGGAGCAGTGCTTCAGGCGGTCCTTAAGAACGATCTTGCTGACCCTTATATACTGGGAATTTCTTCGGGCGGAGCCCTGGGAGCGGCGCTGGCCATTGTATTGAGCCTTCCTCTGGCTCTGATATCATCAGCCGCCTTCCTTTCGGCTTTTGCCGCGGTCCTGACAGTGGCATTTATCTCAGGAGCGGGAGGCCGTCGAGACCCTTCTTCCCTGATACTTGCCGGAGTTGCAGTTTCGTCCTTTTCAGGGGCGGTCCTTGCGCTTATGATAGGGGCTTCGGACAAATTAAGGTCGGTATACTTCTGGATTCTCGGGAGTTTTTCATTTGCGGGTATGGAACAGATCTATGTATCGGCAGTTTGTCTTTTTGCAGGGCTTTTTGCCGCGGTCCGGTTAAGCAGGCAGTTGAACGCTTTTCTTTTTGGGGAAGAAGAAGCAAAGTCCCTTGGAGTTGATACCGTTTCGGCAAGATGGGGCCTGCTTTTGGCGGCATCTTTGATGTCCGGGGTTTCGGTGGCCTTTTGCGGAGTGATAGGGTTTGTCGGATTGATGGTCCCGCATATGGTAAGGACCATCTCAGGTCCAAACCATCAGACCCTGATACCATATTCTGCACTGGGGGGAGCCATTTTTATGGTCCTGGCCGATACTGCCTCAAGATGCCTCTTTGTCCCGTCGGAAGTCCCGGTGGGGATCATAACTGCCCTTGGGGGGGCTCCATTCTTTATCTACCTGCTTGTAAGAAGCAAGAGGGCGTCATGAGCCTGTTAGAAATAAGAGAATTGTCGTTTGCCTACAAAAAGGACCCGGTACTGAAAAATATATCTTTTTCTGTCGAAGAAGGGCAGTTTATCGGGCTGCTGGGCCCCAACGGGGGAGGTAAAACCACCCTGCTGCGGGCAATAGGAGCCCTGGTCCCCGTCAAGGCAGGCCGGGTTTTTATCGCTAAAAAGGATGTAAGCGCCATCAAAAGGAGCGAGACAGCCAGGCTTGTTTCATATGTTCCGCAATTGTCAGCCCCTGTCCCCGGATTTACCGTTAACGAAACGGTCCTTATGGGAAGAACTCCCTATCTTAAAGGCTTTTTTCAACCTTCTAAACGGGACCTCCTGGCAGTAGAGCAGGCCATCGAAAGAACGGGACTAACCCCTGTAAAGGAATGGGAGGTTTCTTCCCTTAGCGGAGGTCAGTACCAGAGGGTCCTTATAGCAAGGGCCTTAGCGCAGGAGACCCCGCTGCTTCTGCTGGATGAGCCCACGGCTCACCTGGATATCAGGTTCCAGTCGGAAGTGCTTGCCCTCGTCAAGAGCCTTAAAGAAAAAACGGTCATGGCTTCTTTTCATGACATCTCTCTTGCAAAAAAATATTGCGGCAGGGTCCTGCTGCTTGACCGCGGCTCGGTCGTTGCCGACGGGGAACCCTTAAAGACCCTTTCCGGCCAGACAATAAGGTCCGTTTTTAGCGTAGAACCCTGACCTATTTTCCCCCCTACTTGCCTGATATCTCTGTCCAAAACTGACGATAATACTAATAGAGGGGATTTGCGATAGTTCCCGCAATGCAAAAGGAAGACCATGAATAGAGCAAATTATCTTGGATTTGTTTCCTGCGGAGCGCTTGGCTCCAGCCTGATGCATACTGCGGTCTTTAGAGAACTGCGGAGAGCATTTCCGGATTCAAATATCGGGATCGCTTCTGATCGCAGAGGGGTGGAACTGTTCAGGCACAATCCTTATGGTATAAAAGTATTTGATGTGATGGGGCCCGCCGCACAGCTTGACCGCGATTTTTTTGAGACTTTAGTCCGTATCAAACAGGAGGATTATAACACGGCTTTGGTCTTTAGTCTGAGCGAACCTTATTACATGAGGGTCAGCCAGTATCTGGGCGGATTTGAACACAGGGTCGGGCAAAACGGCGGCGACACGGTAATACTTAATAACTATTACGACAGATTTCTTAACACGCCCGGATATGAGCAAAAGTTTCTGGAAAAATTTGGTTTCACGGACGCTGCTGCTGCGGCCTCCGACTCTTATTTCGGCAGATATAATCTTTCATTCCTTGAGCCTCTGGGGGTTAAAGCGGAGGAACTGTCCTGTCGTCCAGAGATCTGGAGCAGCGCAGATGACAGAGAAGCCGTTGAAAGCCATTTTCGGGAGTTGGGGGTGCAGGAAGAAGACCTTTTAGCGGGCGTCAATATAGGCGGGCGTCAGGGGAACAATTTGTGGAACACCGACAATTACAGCGAATTGATAAAAGGGATGTTTTCGGAATCCGGAGGGCTTGTGCGCGGAAGAGCTCTAAAGGTCATGATCAATTATGCTGCCCACGAGATGTATACATTCACTGACATAATAAGATCTTTGCCAAGGACTCTGCCGGTGTACGGAGTTCCCAAAAATATGAGCACAGGTCAGCTTGCCGAGGCCGTTGGGAGGTGCAATTTCTTCATTTCCACAGATACCGGCGCTGCGCATGTGGCGCAGGCAAGAAAGGTGCCTTCGCTTGTATTATACCCGGATGAACCAATGAGAAAAAGATGGATGTGCCCGGATGCGCAGGTGCTTCCTCTTACCGGTAAAGGCCATGTGAACGATATAGCCGTGAATAAAGCCCTTTTGGCATCCCTTAATGCGATCCTTCAATGGGCGGTGCTGGGATCGAACCAGCGAGCTCCTGCGTGTGAAGCAGGCATTCTACCACTGAACTAACCGCCCGAAGATGGTGGTGGTAAGAACGGATCTTCGAACCATCTCATTGATTATACCTAATACTATTCACGGCTGCAAGAAAAGGGATATCGGCAGGCTTTAGCTTTCAACGGAATATGGTGTGAAAAGCTTCCCTAAACCGGAACTAAGCCTATATAGGCTACCAGCGCGCCATACCGCCTGCACGCACAGCCACTTGTAAGGCGCACCTTCCTTTTTTATTTATTATTTCCATTGGACCTGTCCATTAAAAAATATGTACACATTAATATTTGCACGCGCACTGCACGCACATCGCACATATTAACGCTTTACATAGGATCTTTGTATGATCGCACACAGCCACCGGATAGATGTATTTTGTACGGCACATCACTAACTTTTAGACAGAAAGACAAGGCTTTCTATTTAGGCGCAAAAGACAACGATGAACATTAAAAAACTCTGTAAATACGCTCATTTTAGCTCTAAGAATGTCGCTCCGCTCTTTATTTCTTCCACATCCTAAAGTCCTTATCTTCGTTCAATGGCGACTGCCAATCCACCTAAACCCGCCACCGCCTACGGCGTCGGCTTGGTTTTTCCCCTCCGATACAATTTGCCCTTTTTATTCTTGCCATCGAGATTTTATTCCGGCGGGCGCGTACCTTAGCCCCAATAGAATAAATTCGCGCCCGCCGAGCAGAAAACACTTGATTGTTTATGCCTTTTATTGGTATGATTTAGGCAATTAAAGCTATGGCAAAACTATTGTTCGTTCTTGTAATGCTTCTATTTGCTCCGATATGGCTTCCTTTAATGGTCGTGTACGGAATGATAATCGGGCCGATAGGATATGCGATCCTTTTTTACCAGAAATTCTATGAAGACTATCTGCTCGAGAAAAAACTTTACAAGCATTATCTTGTTTTGAAAAAAGTGGGAAGATGGGAGGATGAGAGAAGAGATCCTTATACCGGATCACGGGAAAAGAATGTGCCTCCTTCTTCTCCGAGAAAAGCCGCTTTTGATGTGGCAATATTAACCGCCCTAATGTTCGTAGTCATGTTCCTGTTTGGTGTTATTGCCGGACCAATAAAAGCGATCATACTTTTCTGCCGCCGGATGTATTTCATGGCTTTCCCAGATGAGATACTTGTAAGGAGAAAAAAGAATGTTTAAGCCTTTGATACTTGTAGTCGATGATGAAAAAGATTTTGCAGATCATTTGGCCGAAACTATCCGCGGTTCGGGGAAATACGATGCAAAAATCGCTAATTCCGCTAAACAGGCATTCATGGAGATTGAAAAGAATAAATGGTTCCTTGATATTCCAAAGAATCGAATAGCCTGCATAATCCTTGATATAAAAATGCCGGAGATGGACGGCATGCAGTTCCTGGAAAAGCTTTGGGAGATAAGGAAAGAAGAATACGAAAAGAGCAGTTCCGAATTAAATCTGGATAAGATGAAGTCTTTCATCCCGGTTATAATTCTAAGCGCCTGGGAAGACGATGAAAAGTGGAAACGGACACCCCGCAAGCTCGCTTATCTAAGAAAACCTGTTAAAGAAGAAGAATTGTTTGCAGCTCTCGATAGAATAACTATCGGGGGTGAGCAGGAAATAGAAAAAATGAAGATCGAAGTGCATGATAAGGGCAAAGAACGAGGCTTTTTGAAATAGCTCAACTAAACTGCCGGAAGTATTATCTTGAATATCGAACCCTTGCCTACCTGGCTCTGAACTTCAATCCTTCCTTTCAGCTCTTCGATGATCTTATAGGAAATACTTAAGCCTAGGCCTGTTCCATTTTCCCAGGTGCTGAAGAACGGATCGAATATCTTTTCGAGGTTTTCCGGCGTTATGCCGGTCCCTGTATCGGAAACCTCAATAACAACCTTTGCGGACCCATTTTCGTTCGTCTCATATGTCTTTAGCATCAAATTTCCGCCATCCGGCATGGCTTTTATGGCATTGCTTGTCAGATTGATCAATACTTGATGAAGATCGTCTTCTATCGCCGATATATCAGGCACAGGTTTAAGGTCCGTTGAAATATTGACATTTTTAGAAGAAACAATACCGATGATATATTGTTTGATCAGGTCATTAACATTAAATACCCTATTTACGGCCTCTTTTGCTTTTGATAAGTGCAGCATCTTATCGATTATGTCAGCGATCCTATCCACATGCTTTATATGCAGGTCCCTCCACTCCTGCAAGTACTTAGCATCTCTAGGTTCTTTTGCCATGAGATTCATTCCCATTCTTATTACGCCTAAAGGATTTCTTATTTCATGCGTGACTCCTGCTGTGAGAGTTCCGAGCGAAGCCAATCTTGCCGATCTTCCAAGCATCTTTTCGGTTTCAAACAGTTTTTTCTGTGTGGAATCAAAATCATGCTTAATCTTTTCGAATGGTTTGATCCGCTCAATAACCGTCGCGATCTGCGGAGCAAGCACTTTAAAGACCGCGATTTCATCACTGCTGTAAGTGTTTTCCGAAAGTTTTCGGCCTATATAAAGCAGTGCGATCAATTTATCAGCGGAATATGAGGGAGCAATATATTCAACATTCTTTTGCAGAGTTTCTTTTAAACCTTTTGGAAGTCTAGAAATCTCGGCAATGAGCTTGTTTGCAAAAAAGTATTCTTTAAGGGGATCATTTGAAAGATGAGCAATGTTGCTTTTAACGCTTTCGTTTGATGGATAACCCTCAAGTAAATGCAATTCCAGTAATGTTGATTCAATATTATTGACCCGGATAGATTCCAACGCGCTCGACAAAGCGTCAAGACTTACGATAGAAGATAACCTTTCAGCCACATCAGCGCTTGTTTTGGCGAGGTCGAATCTCCCCTGTAAGAATAATTTATCAGAAGAGGTTTGGATGAACATTCTCATTCTTTCGAACGCAAAGCCTACAAAAATGCCATAAGCGATGGTCATCGAGACAAAGCCGATATCGATATTTTGTGAGATGAACATTCGATAGGAGGTTACAAGCGCAATATATGATATGCCCAAAATCAACATAGCAGTGCCATAGGCGATGGATTTGCTGACAATGACCGAAATATCCAAAAATTTGGTTTTTGTTATCGCGTAAGCCAGAACCATTGTAAAAAGCCAGGTGAAGCAGTTTGCATAAGGAAATATCGGTATTCCATACACGGGTAAAAACGTCGATGAGCTTCCAATCACTCCGATAACGGTGCTTACAAATAACAATATCAGCCGATCTTTTTTGTTTCCATTTTCATTTTTGATGTTTATCGCTAGCCAGTAAATTGGAAGCAAAAAACAGATAAAATATTCCGCCAAATAGAAAACGTAGTATTTGCCGGCCATGGGGAAGAAGGCGAATCCTGAAATTGGTGACACAGTGGCAATGAAGTCACGCGAGAATATGTTTAAATAAACCAATAACAATGCGAGCGCAAACATTATTCCGGTAAAATAACGACGCGAAATCCCAAGCATGCTCATAACAAAGAGCATATAAAACGGCGGGATCAATATCGCGAAGCCATGAAGAACAATGGACCAATACATTGCCCCGTTGTAAGTTGTAGAGAGGGTATGTTTATAAAGGCCGAATTGCCAGGCTGCCGTTATTAACGACATAACCGAAAAGCTTATGTTTGCTTTTTTCCTTAAGCCTCCCCCAGCCAATAGAAGAAAGGCCAATGCTATACAGGCGACGGAGGTCCATAAGTTTATGTATGCGTAAATTTGAAGATTCATTTTTTCAGGCTAAGGAACCAATAGTTTCCACCTTCATGGGTTTGGAAAATAGAGCTCTCAGAAATATCCGGGAGATTCTTTGTCCACCTCATTATTTGATCTTTCTTTCTGTATATTAAAATCCAATCCCCAAGGAAATCATAATAGGCTCTGTGGGAGCTGTATTCTTCTGAAGCATTGCAAATGATCAATTCGCCGCCCGGCTTTACAAATGAAAAAAGAATCTTTAGTAGGCGTTCGCTTATTCTTTCACTAAGGTAATCAAAAAGGCCGGAGCAATATACGAAATCCTGACCGCTTAGCCTTTCTTGCATATTTTTATCTTTTATGAGACCCATTATATCCGCTCTGATCATTTCGAGCTTTATACCTTTTAAGTCATTTTTTTTAATCTGATCTTCTATATAATCAAATACCTTTTGCTCAAAATCAAAACATGTGAAAGTTATTCCTTGCGGGATATCGTATTGCCGGGTTGCCTCGAACAGCTCTCTGATAGAGCCGCACGCGATGCTTGCGATATTGCGCCCACCTTGCTTGATAACGCTGTAAAGTTTTTCTTTGAGGAACTCTTTTCTTTTTATATTGGACATAGAGATTGGAACGTTACAGCTATATCTATTTACCAGCATATCAAAGGTACTTTCCCCAAGGAATTTTCCCGTTGTTGGGTTGTAATCATACATATAATTCATGACAATGAAATCACCCGGATATCCCAGGGGCTTTTTATTTATTTGGAAATTTACTGCGGGGCTTAATAAGAACTTGCTTAGTTTGTCGTAGTAATAACTTTTATACCCATTAAATGTTTCTAGACTATCCGACAATCTCTCTTTTGTAATAAACTTCCATATTTCTGAAAAGTGCAAATCAAAGACTGCGGAAACGGATTCAAATATCTTAAGGACTCTCTCTTGCCTGGTTTTGATCGACGGGTTATGGTCGTCAAATGTGTTGCATTCAGATTGCAAAGTCTTAAGAAAGGAATAAAACGTTTCTGTTTTTTCTGTGAACCAATTATCTATTATTGCCATAAACGATAATTCTGCCTTTTCACGTTAAGCTCTCAACCAATAGAAATTTGCTTATATTATACTCATAAACACCGCGATTGTCATTAATTTTTGTTCGGCGAAGTTTTGAGGCGGAAATAAAATTGACGTTTATTCTCCGAATCTTTCGTAAATAAACGCTATCACAATTCCGGCGGCAGCTAATCCGGCAAATTGCATGATAATATCCGCGACGATAAAAACATCCGCGACTGCCACTGCCATGTGTTCCCAGAACATCCTCATGACAGTATTGAAATACCAAGCTACTATTCCCGCGAGAAGACCTTTGGAAATAAAGTTTCTTCCGGGAATGCTTTTTTGAAGCGCCGAATATATAAAAACGCAAGGAATAGCCAATATTATATAGCCCAGATAGAGCATAACCATCCACATCAATGTCGGATGCAACACAACCTCTTTATAGAGGCTATAATTTTGCCATGAATGCACTACTTGACGGCCGTATATCAATATTAATCCCAAACTAAAAATAAAATTGGCAAGCGTGCTAAAAACGACATACACTATCGCTCCCACAATTCCAGCGATTATTGCTTTCCAGATTTTCATGTTATTACCTCCGGCTTCTTGACTTAAATTATAGGACATTTCAACAAGTTGTTCAATATTTTGCTTATATTATGGATGATTTTTGGACTATAAGAATTGTGGAGTGAGGAGGAAATGAAAGGATTGCAACAAATCTATTTAGCCTGATAGATATTAGAAGTTGAAAATAGCGCGACTATGTGTAGTGGCAACCATTCAATTTCAACATTAAGATTCTTTTCATCTTGTTTTTTCATTCGCATAATACAGGGAGTTACCGTCTTTTCTTTAATACCAGAAACCAGTTCTTCAATGTATTTTGCGCCTTTAACAGCCTCTGCCAACCTATCTTCAATCAGCAATAGATTGATTTTTTTTAGACAATTCATCATTTCAACAAGATGAGCATTAACATCAAATCTCTCAGGGAGCTTTTGAATTTCATCCCTTAGAAGTTTTTTCCAATCATAATTTGTTAACAATTCGTCTCGATTAAACTGAACTAATATTTGATGCGATTCATCTTTAAATTCGGGGGCAATCACTTCCGAATTAATATCTATATTCCCAACAGGCATGCCACAATGTTGAGCATATGATCTTAGGTTGTAAACAAACCTATATGAAAATACATTATCATAGGCATCGGAACAGGATTTTTTAAATCGCAGAAACCTGTCCGAGTCCTTCCCATAATGTCTTTTAAGATTAGTTTCGGAATGATCAAGGAAAGTTCTAATAGATGACAACAAATTGAGCATGTGTCTATTTATTTCTATAATAATATTTTCCATCCCTATCCAACTCATGGATTGATTCTTCTTATATGCTTCCATAAGATTGCCAAGAAATTTGTTGTAATCATCATAATTAGCAACGACTATCAGAAAAAGCTGTTGATCTCTCGAGAGAGCCGCGAGAGCTTTCCTCGCTTTAACAATCTCTTCATATTCAGAATCGTCAATTTTACGAATCTCATTGATTTTGCCGTCTTCTATCGTTCCAAGAACCCGTTCCACACTTATATCTCCTTCCTCGCTAGAAGGCATTGTAAGAGCGGCATCACTTATTATATCTGTCATATATCCTCCTCAAAGACTCATTCCCTCTGCTCCCATAAATATTGCAGATCTTATCTGCATCGGCTTTATTCCCATATTGATAAAGTTTTTCAACCAATGCTTGTATTACCTCCTTTTTGTAATCCGGGGTAATCGATGCCAACATTTCAATATAGATTTTGCCCACATACCCAGCACTTTCTTTTGTTGTTAATGCTTCAAGCGATTCGATAAAGAATGGTGAGCTAAAATCCGATCCGACATGAGGGGCTACCTGCAGCAGCCATTTTGAATTTTCCTCATTTATTTCATCCAACAAACATGTTAATCTCGACAGATCTGACATGAATTTCGGATAATCCTCTTTCAACTTATCCCTTATTATTGCCTCTCTCTCGAACAGCCACCTCCAAAAGTCTATTATTCTTATTTTTGATTCTTGTATTTGCTTAAGTTCTTCAGAATCATTCTTCACATTCAGATACTTTCTTTGCATCCACAAATAAGACAGGATTTCCTGTAATTGTTTATATTGCCATCTATCAATTACTTTCCTGAATAGCTTGGTTTCATCTGAAAGCGGTTCACTTCCTCTGATATAACCGATCGCTATATGATTTAAAAGGGCCCGGGTATAATTATTATCAAATTCAAGATCAAGAGCCCGCTCATAATGGAACCTCATTTTTTCATATAAATCCACATATACTTTCCCTCCGGACAAATACCCCTGAAAGAATGATATCCAACGAGGATCGTCTTTTGACATACCCTCAACTTCCTTAACTTTGCCTTCCGCCCATGTCCTATTTAAATAAAACAAATTAGGCATATAACGCCCAAAGAAAGTGTATGCTTCATCGATAGTCGTTTCGCCTTTTTTGAATAATTTATCATATTGTGTTGAATAATATGCGTCATCCTTTTGAATATTTTTCTTGTTATCAAGGCGAACTTTCCTTAACATAAGAAGAATTTTTGCTTCAATGATCTTTCCTATTGTAGTATTTATAGCTCTTGACACGGGATCCGGATAACTCGGCTCTTTTGCCGGTTTTGATTCATTGAACATCAGATCAAGCAAATTGTTTGCCTGATCAAGATACGCTTCAGAAAAAGCCCAGGAATCATCTTTGCAGCCTTCCTCTATTAGTTCAGCAAAAGAATTAAACACCCAGACATGTGTATCAAGGTATTCTTCCCTCTGCCCTGCTTTTGCCTCATCCCAAAATGTAGGCTTGTTTATATATTCACCTGCAAAATCAAAGACCTTTTTCCAGTCAAATTCCTTCTTTGCCTTCCATCCTTCAGCAAGTCCGCACAATACATTATGAACATACAAATATTTGGCATTTTTAAAGAGCACAATGTCTTTGACAAATCTGTCAGGGTCTTGCATCACTGCGGACTTTAGTGTATTTGCAAGCCCCTCTTCCGAAGGTCCTTCCCATTTATCACCTTTAAATGAGTTTAGATCCTCTATCAATTTCGTAGTATCCATCTTCATCATTTCCTCTGCTGTCAATGGGGATTTATCCCCGTGATCCATTACCCTTATGAATTTTTTACCTGGCGCCTTTGGTTCTGCCCCAATTTTCTTCACAAGCTCTTCATATCTGCTTTTAAATTCCGCGACATCCTTTAATGGAAGATATTTCCGGAGTTTCCAGCTGTCCATAAATTGTTTATTGTCGTCGGTCCTATAAACCGGATGTCCCGCCTCAATGAGCTCACCTATTCTAATTTTTTGATACTTTGCAAAGCTTCCTATGTTGTTTTTAAATAAGTCATACATCTCGTTTTCATAGTCGCTTTTATAGATAACATTCTCAATCAAATCTTCCTTGAAGTAGATGTCCAATATGTCTTTATACTCCTGCCAGTATTTGTTGATAATAAACAGAGGGATTCTTTTAAATATTGTAAATTTATACTCTGTAATCAGCTTGTTCAATATTTCCTTCCCTTCCGGTTCATTGTTTTTGCATTTTACCGTTAGAATATCCTTCAAGATCATAGTCAGCTGCTCTTTTGCATCGGTAATGCCTAATTCAAGGTTTGAGTCTAATGATTTTAGCCAGATATATGACAAGTCATCATAAAGAGCCCCATAAAGCTTCGCAAGCTTCTCCTTCACTTCCACTTCATTACAGGCTTGTTTAATTTCACTATTTTCTTGTACTTTGGTTGATATCCTATCAACAAAAGAGGTCAGGTCAAGACAGCTCTCCACTGAAAAACTATCAAGCTCAATTCTACTTCGGTCGTGCCTTTCAAAGATCGTTAATTTTACCTTGTTGTCCGTTGCGGGTGGAGTAATTTTATTGATAGAACACTTAAAATCATATTCTTTTACGATTGAATCTTCACCTACAACTCTGCTGATCATAACCTCATAAACATCTTCTGCAATATCAACCGAAAATCGGTTTGATTCGTAAAGCAACATCTGTTTAATCTTATCGGCAATATGATAGACCAACTGTTTGCTACATAGCTTGCCTATCTTTTCATTATTGTCCTGAAATGCTTTTTGAAGCCAATATTGATCAACGACTGTCACATATTCATTGTCTTGATTTAAAAGCTCCTTGCTTGCCATGGTCATTGGCTTCAGCTTGATTTCCACAAGCTCTTTTAATATCTTCTCGGCAATATGGATATCATCGTCACATGTCGCTAAGAATTTTGGCAGTAGTTTTTCAGCAATTTCACCCGATGGCAATCCTATATCAAACCTCGAATGAATCCATTCCCTGATCCAATCCTTACTAATATCTATATTTTTACTTTTTAAAAACTCTACTATATCCACGCTTGGCAAATTAACAAGGATTTTGACGAAATACCACCATGTCCGGTAGTTATCCAATTTATGATTATTCGATGCACTATATTTTGTAATCACTGAAATTATATCCAGCAACTTCCTGCTAGCATTTTTGATGTCCATCCTTGAAATTTTTTCCAGATAAGGCAAAACATTCCATTCAGGAATAGTATAATAACCTTTTTTGTCAGCTGGCTTAGCGACAGGGGCTTTCTCAGAAGAAAAATAACCAAGCCCATTTAGCCACCAAAACCAATCAACGGTATTTATTTTGGTAAAGAAATAATTTCTGATTGGCGGACTAGAGGCTATAAAGAATGTTAAATATATTTTATCGGTTAAGGAGGGCTTATCTTTTGCTAATACTGAGTCCACTATATTAACGATAGAATAATAACTGTTAAACATTTGCCAATTCACCTCCTATTGTTCCTGATATAATGCTTGACTCAACAAATCGACTATCAATCCACTGTGATATTTCAGGAATAAATCTGTCGGTTTCACCATATTTAATCAATGTTATGTTGTATAGATCCTTATAAACAGCTTCATTTTCATCTGTATATTCATGGCTAGGTATTAATGCAAAGTGTTTTATGTCAGAACCTTTTGATTTTGTCGCACCAAACAGATTAAGCAATTCCTTGTCCCTAAAGCCATATCCTATGAATAAAACGGAGTAATTTGATATTATTTCTTTGATATATTTACTAAATTCTGACTGCTCATATAACCTTATATACTGGGACTTGAACCAAAGTGCGGCCTTAAGATTTAAACAATATCCGTGTATATGACAGATGACACCTGAAACAAACTTATTCATCACATAATTACATTCTTCATACAATACTTTGCCAGGGTCAAATTGTTTTGTTCTCTCAAGACAGTCATCAATATTTGTTGTAATGATTTTTGGAAAAGGCTTAACTTTTTTAAGGTTCATAACTAATGGGACATACTTTTCCGAATAAAGCTTATCATCTGGGTATAGGCTGCTTGATAATATTCCCCAAAAATCATCTATTCTTTCTTTATCATCAAATTTCCCGCGACAAACCTCCATCCACTCTTCATTTAAAATACTTTTAAGTACTATTTGTTTAGGAAAAGCTTCCTTCATGACGTCGTGATTATTAAGCTTTTCAATAATTGTATTCCAGTCATAACAACCGGCAATTTTTGATATGCCGGCTCCAATAAATAGCACTGCCTTTTCGTTTGCTATATGATCAAGCCAATAGTCTAACTCATAATTCATACATTCTTTTTCTTGCCAGCCATTCGCCCTTTCTCATCCATTATCCTCTCAAGCAACTTTTCCTCACTCTCAAACCCCCGTTCCTCTTTTTAGGCAAGATCGGCCTTTGTGATAACCAGTTCTTCGCGGAAAGTTTTAGCGAGTACCGATTGGGAAATTTTATACCCTCAACTCGTTTATAACCACCCATTCTCCGGGCGATCTTTGATATTTCCAGCATTTCCAACCATTTCTTGGCTTATGGGCAACTGCAACGGCAGCTTTAGATGGGGAATTATAAAGCCTGCCTTTATATCGTATTTTTCCGCTTCGAATAACATTTGCCCGGTATGTAGTTCCCTTATATACATATTTAATATTGAATGTTTTATTTGTATATTCCTTAAGAATTGGATATCGACCTTTCGCTTTTTTTCTCACTTGCTTAATTCTGATTTTATTCCCGTAGATCAATTGGTCTTCTATGTTCCTGTTGTATTGCCATACTTGCCGCCCGAATTGCTTCTTTAGATCTTCCGCCCTATAGAATTTTGTTTTTTGCCTATTCCCTTTAGGGTCAGCAATGCGCAGCACTAAAGCTTCGAGTTCTTTAATGTGTTCATCCTTGAGAGTAATATAGACACTGAACCTGTCCCATGCATTAGCATGTCTATCTTTCCTGTGTTGGTTCAGCCTCGTGATCAGATTATTTGATGCAATACCGACATAAGAAAGTTTATTCTTTCTATATAGCGCATATACGCCATGCCTTCCTTTAATAAATCTTCTGATTGTATCCTGAAAACTTTCCAGCGCGTCACGAGATATGTCTTCAAGATACTGGCAAACAAGTTGCTTAGACATATAGCCTCCTTATTTTACAAACTCATTATTTTCTTCTACTATTCATTATTCACTCAACCTCTTATAAACTTTTTTAAGCATGTAGTCTTTCACAACCGATGCGAACGCTTTATCATCCATTATTTTATTAAAGATATCCTGATTCTGATCCATGCGCTCGACCAATTTATCACCGAACATATCATCAAAACCATACTTAAAATTGTCTATGGTGTTGTTTTTTGCCTGAACTCCAAGCTTTTCATCAAGGACCATCTCTTCCTCTATCTGGTCAAAGAAGAGTTTATCCGCTTCAGTAAAATCAGTCCCGAAACGGTCATTTAGAAGTTTTATTATTTCAGATAAATGCGCGTATTCTTCTTTATCCTCTTTCGTGCCTGCTTCGGACATCGGCTTTATCGCCGCCCCTGAATCTTTTTGCAGTTCGATCTTCCCTTCGGTGATTTTTTGCAGGCGGTAATATTCAAGCGCGACCTCATCATCAAGGTGGTATCGCGACCCGTTTTCTCTTGGAGGCAGTTTTTTAAGCAAATATCTTGAATAGGTATAATACTTCTCAAGATCGATATCCTGAAATGGGATTATTTGCGATAAAAACGCGTACAACCTGATAAAAACCCCAAGGGTGTTTTCGAAATCATCTTTTTGCCCTTCATCTTCGATTGCTTCAAATCTGGCTACTGCAATATCTACAAGAGCGTTTAACTGCGCATGTTCGTTCTTTGTGTGTAATTTCTTATTTTTATAGAATACAGAACAAAAAGCATCAACATCCGGCTTGAGAACGACCTGAAACGAATCGATCTTTGTTTTAAGATCATATAGCTTGTTCGGGTCGGTCGTTTCGGTCAATTGTGTCTGCTCATAGTACGGTTGGAAAGCCGCCAAAATGTCATCTCTTTTATTTACAAAATCAAGAACAAATGTATCCTCTTTACCAGGGCATGTCCTGTTAAGCCGGCTTAATGTCTGGACCGCTTTTACGCCATCAAGCCGTTTATCAACATACATAGTATGTAAAAGCGGTTGATCATAGCCGGTCTGATATTTCTCAGCGACAAGCAGTATCTGATATTCAGCACCCGCAAATTTGTTAGGCAATTCCTTTTCTCCGAATCCGTTCATCCTAGCCTCTGTATATTCGGGGGGTATACCATCAAGCAAAACCTTTCCGGAAAATGCGACAAGCGCTTTGATATCTTTATAACCCTTCTCCGCAAGATACCTGTCAAATTCATGTTTGTAACGCACGACATGTTCGCGCGAGGCAGTAACCACCATTGCTTTTGCCTTGCCGCCTATCTTTTTCATGGTTACCTGTCTGAAATGCTCGATAATCACTTCCGTTTTCTGAGCCAGGTTATAAGGATGCAGGGTTAAGAACCTTGCAATTGCTATAGCAGCTTTCTTTTTATTAACATTCGGGTCTTCTTCAATTTTTTTTGAAAGCTGAAAAAACAACTGATATGTCGTATAGTTTTCAAGCACATCAAGAATAAAGCCTTCCTCAATGGCTTGCCTCATCGAGTAAAGATGAAATGGCAGCGGTTTGCCATCAATCCCTTTTTGTCCAAATACTTCCATTGTTTTTGCTTTCGGTGTCGCAGTAAACGCAAAGAAACTTAAATTCTTCTGCGGACCTCTTTTTTGCATCAGATCTCGAATCTCATCTTCCGTATCTTCTTCTGCCGTATCATCGCTTACCGGCTCTTTATCGTCGACGGAACCAAGAACATGCTTCATCTTTGTTGCTGATTCACCGCCTTGTGAACTATGCGCCTCATCAACTATCACGGCATAATTGCGCTTTGGAAGATCTTTAACTTTATCCAGAACAAAAGGAAACTTTTGCAACGTGGTAATGATAATATTTGTTCCACCAGTCAATGCTTTTGCTAATTGAGTCGAATCCTTGTCTATCTTTTCCACTACTCCGGTTTTGTGCTCAAATTGGTAGATTGTATCCTGTAATTGTTTATCAAGCACAACACGGTCCGTAATAACTATTACTGAATTAAATATACGTTTATCGTCTTGATTATGTAAGCCGGAAAGCCTATACGCCAGCCAGGCAATAGAGTTGCTCTTTCCACTTCCGGCACTATGTTGGATAAGGTAATTTTTGCCGGCGCCATTTTGAAGCGCGTCCGCGGACAATTTCCGAACTGAATCAAGCTGATGATAACGTGGAAAGATCATATTCTCTTTTTTTATTTTTCTGCCTTCAAAAGCAATTTCGAGCAGCTCAAGATGGATAAATCTTCCCAATATATCAATCCAACTGTCTTTAATCAAGATTTCTTCCCATAAATAAGAGGACTTGTGGCCTTTAGGATTTGGAGGATTTCCTGCACCCATGTTATGACCTTTATTGAAAGGCAAATACTTTGTTTTACTGCCTTGAATACGAGTGGTCATATAAACCTCATCGGTATCAACTGCAAAGTGTACAAGCGCGCGTTTCTTAAATTGGAACAGAAGATCTCTGTCATCCCTGTCGTACTTATATTGTCGTTTGGCATCATCAACATTCTGACCGGTAAAAGGGTTCTTTAGCTCAATTGTCGCGACAGGAAGCCCATTTACAGACAAAACCATGTCAATTGATCGCTCATCTCTTGTGCTGAAATGGACCTGACGGGTCACTGTAAGGATATTTTTGTCGTATAGTTTCTGTGTTTCAGGGTTCAGTCCGCTAACCGGCCTGAAATATGCGAGTTTAAACTTTTTTCCGTAATCCGTAATGCCATTACGCAGGCAATCAAGCATTCCACGTGTATCAAGCTCCTGATTAAGGCGATATAACAACTTCTTTTCTATATCTGTCCCATGAATCTTTGTTAAGCTATCCCATTCGTCTTTTTGAGTACTTTTGATAAAACCGAACAAGACTTTTGTATCAAGGGCAAGTTCACGGTTAAAGTCGTCCTTATTCCCTTGAACATATCCACCCTTATGTTCATCAAGCAGACTTTGCTCAATTTCCTCTTCAAATTTCTTTTCGTTAATAATATTCATATTGCAAATCTATCATATAATAGGTTATACTGTATGCAGGCTTTACCAAGTAGAGCCGTCGGCATTTCTTAAGAGTTGTTGGCCCGAAACTAACAGCTCTTTTCAATTTATAAGCTCCTTCAACTTATCATCTGTTATCGGCACGCATTTTCGTTTTTGTTTCTCATACATCTTGGTATGGTCTCTGCCAAAATCAAAAAAACTTCCAATCTGCATCTTGCCGGTTCCCGGACGAACTCGCAAATACATTACACAGTCAAGATCAACACAAAAGACGGCGATTGAACCCGAGTCAGGTTCATGCATTACCTCAATATCAACCTCTTCATTTAAAATAGGTTTAATGAAGTTCATCTTTTTTGCTCTTCTTTTGCTAAATCTCCCTTTCTTGCTTAGTTCACTTAGAGGCTCAAAAAATATATGGTCAAATGATTTATCATCAAATAAAATAGGTATTCCGCGTAAAGACAATGTTTCGCCATTAACAAAGTTTGTCATATATTCTTGCCTATAATCATCTTCCGAATCATGGATAACGACTTCAACGCTTTTTCGCATTTTCACTTCTCCAGATAAACATATTGAATTTTTCCTCGCTTAGAGGAGTGCTTATTACAAGTTTTGATCTGCCTAGTTTTTCCCTTAAATACTTAACGATGCCGTACTTAATTGTATTCCTGGGATGATCATTTGCCGCATAGCCAACCATCCCCGTAAAATAATCCGCAACTTGCAATAATATGTTTTCATGAGAATTATACGCCTGCAAATGCGCAATACTGCATTGCTTTCTATGCAAAAGGATATAGCTTTCCAGATATGAATGCAGCGCTCGCGCGCGGTTCTTGTCCCTCGTCGGCTTCTTATCTAAAAATATATAGTATTGCTTACAATCCAGTAATTTTTGCCGGAGCATTAAATTGTAAAACTTGAAAAACGCCAGTTCTTTGTCTTCGTTATGAAATTGCGCATAATCCAAACCTTTTTTGTTTACGATAATGCAGCGAAAACCGATTCTTTCATCGGAAACAAAGTAATCAATCAACGACTTATACAATTCAAGGTAGCGATCACTCGTTTTTGACCACTTTAATTCGTATGAGAAATTATTACTGGCAAATATTCCTTTGATCTTACTGACAATCTCTATCTTTTGATCCCGTGGTATTATCAATGCGCCTATGACCATTTTTTGAGAATCCGTGTTTTCAACACGGGATTCATCACAGTAAATATTATATTTTGGCAATAAAATATCGACCATTTCTCTTTACGTCTCCACCTTCTCAGTTGCTTTAGTAGATTTTGTATATTTATGCTTACAATTAAAGAGATTATTTATCAATTCCAAAACGGACCATTCCCTCAACAATTCCTCCCTTTTTGACAAGAATTTCTCTTTTATTCTGCTAATGACTTCCGGCCTAATGAATGAAATCTCTCCCATTATCCGGTAAATTTCTAATGGCCCTTTAATTCCGCCCTTTTCATTGCATTCAGTAATCAAGCGAATATAATGCTCATAAAACAAGTTGAATATATCGATGTCGTCAAGATCAACATAAGAGTAATTGTCGTTCAATATTTCCAGCATTTTAGTGTTATTATATTTCACCAATTTCAAATACTCATTAGAGATATCAATTGTTTTGTCAACCTCACCATCTGCGCACTCTTTTCCCAAAAACACTTTATCCCCAGCATCTAGAGTGTTCTTGCTTAGTTCAATCGCCTTTTCACTAAGCGAGATATGCCAGCGCATCGGTCCATAGAGTTTTTTAATCTGCTCTTCCAAAAATCGTTTGCTTTCTTTATATTCATTTTGTTTCCAAACACAAATCTGAGTAATAATAGCTGACGTAATGCCACCCCCCAAAAAACTCACAATAAGAGTTGTAGCATCCATTTCTTTTACCCCCTCACATCAATCTTTCCCGTAACCACTTCAGAAATCAAAGCCGTCCGGAATTCTTTTAACAGGTCTATGGATTTCTGCTCTCTGACAATTTGCAAGTCGATTTGTTCGGTTTTTTGATCAAGAAAGATGGCAATGTCTTTCTGTTCTTTCAATGAGGGAATAGGTATTAATGCGTTACTAAGTGCATAGTTGCTTAAGCCATACCGTGTAACGCCAGAAGCTTCGATCTTAAACTGATAGTTAATACAATTTGCATATAACAAATAGAAAAGGAATTTTCCGTTCATTAAGTTCGAAAAAGGACGAATCAGGGCTAGATGATATCCACAAATCAAATTTGGAAGCTCCGATGCCACATAAGCCGGAATAGCAATATCCATCCAGTCTTCTGAATCTTTAGTCACAAGAACATCACCGATTCTCAATTGAAAGTTTTGTATTTCTTCCGATGTAGCAGATGCTTCCATAAAATCTAATTCTGGCGATATTATGTCATTGTAATATACGTTAACATAATTGCAGAGACGAACCAATACTTCGCCTTCCTCAGTTTTTTTATTTACGCTGCTGAACTTAACCGAAGCATTATACTTTATCTTTTTTATCACCCAAGGCCTCGACACCTTCCCTAACCACTCAACCCCAGAATCTTTCACTCCCACATGTGGATCAATGCCTTTTGTCACCGCCTTATTAATGATCGCTGACCGTTCTTCCTTGAGAAGTTCAATCATGTGCTCTTTTTTGGCGATTAAACCGTCAATCTGGACAGTTTTAAAGTCAAGGAATTTGCCGATCTGCTCTTGTTCTTCATCAGAGCATTTTGGAATGAAGAAGGAACGAAACTTGCTTGTATCGACAGAAGGCACAGCTCCCGGGTTACAACACCATTCCATTCGAATCAAACACATGAGGTAATAATAATATTTCAAACCCGCGGATCCATTGTCTGGAATAATTGCCATCATATTATTATCAACAAGACAATCACAATCACTAATTTTACGATGGTTTTTCTTGAGAGCTTCTCCTATTTTAGCCAAGAGAATAGAATTGCGCGGAACAATATTCCATTTATTTATTCTAACATCGGACATATCGACATAATTATTTGCGCTATCAATATAGATCCCTGACGTGTTTATGTCGCTACATTTATAGAAAGGCAATTCACCCTCCTGTCTCCCCTGAAGTTCATCAGGAAAGCCGTTGCCTGAAACGACATCAAATACAAAACGAGTACGAATAGTGTCCCAATGGTTTGGAATTTCACCAATATATTCTGTTTTTGAATCTTTATAAGCAGAATACCGTTTCATATATTAAGAACCTCTCCTAACAGCCCTTCTGTTTCTTTTTCAAGATCAATAATATCTTTACGGATTTCTTCAAGATTGCGTAGCGGCTTGTATTTATAAAACTCTTTCGTGAAATTGATCTCATATCCGATTTTATCTTTGCTCCTATCCATCCATGCGTCCGGCACATGAGGCAGCACCTCACGCTTGAAATATTCGTCGATATCATCCTTCAACGGCACGTTTTCACAATCTCTTAAGTCAGAATCCGGCTCCGGCTTCCCGTCCTTGTCTAAACACACATCAGCAGTTTCGTCACGATCCGACAATGCTTCAATGATCGCATTTGCAATAGGAGCTTTCAGTTCTAACCCTGCCTTATCTAATGTGGAATCAATTAATTTTTCAAATTTATCCCTATTTTTATATATCTTTGTGCCATCGATCTTTGATAAAACATCCTTTATCTGTTGTTGCAACTTTTTCGTTTCCTCAATCTCCGCAATACCTTCCTTGCCCTTTTTCTTTGATTTAGCAAGGCTAATAAAAGCGGTTTCTTGCTCTAATCGATCAATTCGTTCCTTTGCTGCCTGAAAGTTCAGCCGCAATGACCGCTCGACAGTTACGCGGGTATATCCAAAATATTCGTTAGAAAATATCTTGCAGAATTCGCCTGTCTTGAATCCACCGTATATCTTTGTAATTTGTGATATTTGCTCATCACCGATCTCATTACGTTTATTGCCAAGACTTTTTGTCATTTTCTGAAAGAAACTTGTTGCATTAACAAATTGGATCTTGCCTTTGCGTTCCTTGTCTTTTCGGTTTGTGACTATCCAGATATAGGTCGATATCCCGGTGTTATAAAAAAGCTGGTTCGGCATAGCAACTACAGCTTCAAGCATGTCATTTTCAATGATCCATCTGCGAATTTCACTTTCTCCACTTCCCGCGCCACCTGTAAACATTGGGGAACCGTTGAATATAATGGCTATACGCGACCCGCCATTCTCCGGCTTCATTTTTGATATCATGTGCTGAAGAAACAAGAATGATCCATCGTTAATTCTAGGAAGTCCGGCTCCAAAGCGGCCGCTCATGCCAAGTGTTTCATATTCCCACTCTATCTGTTCCTGTATTTTTTTCCATTCCACACCAAAAGGCGGATTTGATAACATATAATCAAAATGATCCTGCTTGAAGCCATCCTCTGTGAATGAATTGCCGAATGCTACGTGATCTGTGTTTTGTCCTTTTATGAGCATATCAGAATTGCATATCGCATATGATTCGGGGTTCAATTCTTGTCCAAAGACACGCAAATCAGCATCAGGATTAAGCTCCCTTAAATATTCTTCAGCTACCGATAACATTCCTCCAGTCCCGCATGCAGGATCATAGAGAGTCTTAACGATGCCTTTCGTAGTTAGTATCTTCTTGTCATTTAAGAACAGCAGATTCACCATGAGCCGTATTACTTCGCGCGGTGTAAAATGTTCTCCGGCCGTTTCATTGGACAGGTCAGCAAATTTTCTAATGAGCTCTTCGAAGATATAGCCCATCTCAATGTTTTGGACTTTACCGGGATGCAGATCAACCGAAGCAAATTGAATGACTATTTGATACAGCAGATTGGCCTTATCGAGTCGTGTTATTTGGGAATCAAATTCAAAGTGTTCGAGGATTTCCCTGGCGTTTTTTGAAAAGCCGTTAATATAATTACGCAAATTAGCTGCGATATCATATTGATCCGCTGTCAATCTCTGAAAGTCGTATTTACTTTTATTGTAAAATGACAGGTTCGCCTTTTTCTTGAGCACTTTTTCCGCAGCTTCTGGCGATAGCTTTCGGCTTCTAATTTCGGGAAGGAATGACAGAACTCTTTGTTTTGTTGGCTCAAGGACACAATCAAGTCGACGTAAAACTGTTAAAGGGAGAATTACTTTTCCGTACTCGGACTGCTTATAATCTCCACGCAAAAGATCAGCTATGCTCCAAATAAAATTGGCTTGGTCTTTGAAATTAGAGATCATAAGTATAATCGTATTTTAGCACCCTAAGCGGGGTTAATCAAAAGAGGAATAATTAAGATCTCACCCAAAATCCACCACCTCAAACGCATTCGTCCCCTCCACCCCCACTTTCAAGATTTTGATATCTTTCCCAATTCTCGGCACCCTCTTCCACTTCCCGAAAAACTCCTTTGAATTATCAAACCCGCGCAACATTCTCTCCGCGAATTGGCCCGTCCTATCTATTACCGCAGGAGCGCTTTTTATATCAAACGGCTTGATATCCGCGAGTCCGGGATTCAAAATACGCAAAGAAATATTCTTCTTCTTGAATATCTCGTCATTCAAAGACGCCTTCAACTGCGGATAAGAGCTGACAAGATCAACATACCGGAGAAATACATCGGCAATGTTCTTATTGCTGTAATCTATATCGCCATCCGCAAGACACCCGAGATCTACGGCAAGGATTCTCTTTACACCAGGTATTTTTGCGGCGGCAGTAATGGGACAGTTCTCCACCATCCCTCCATCGCATAGCGCGTGAACCTTATTGTTAATTAGCAGTTTCTTTGGTTTAAAGATCATCGGAAGCGAGATAGCCGCTTCAAGCGCGTCTATAAGCTTCATTTTGCCTCTTGGACCAAAAACGATCTGTCTTCCTGTATTGATATCGGATGCCGTTATATAGACTGGTTTCTTAAGATCGTCAAAGGTCGCATCTTCAATGCCGGCATGGCGCGCCATATCCCGCGCCAGTATTTCTGCCGTGAATATCCCACCCTTTGAAAAAACATCCACCGCAAGCATTTGCGGCCAGATATATTTTTTCACGAAACTTTTATACAGTTCAATTGCTTCGTCCGCATCTTTACAGAAAGCAAGAAGCACCGCCGCGACAGCTCCCACCGATGTGCCAACATAAATGTCCGGCTCAAAGCCTTTTTCAATAAAGACTTTTGCTATAGCAAGATGCGCGGCTCCCTTTGAGAAGCCGCCGGAAAAGACGAAAGCTAATTTACCACTTCCTTGTTGCATTATAGATTCCCACCGCAACGGCAGTAGCTGTCAGCACTTTATACCAGTTATCCTCCCACCAATCAGGTGATTTGCCGATCGGGACTTCGTAAACCCCGCCATGTTCGATTGAGATGGGCGAACGGCCGTTCGCCCCTACAGGATTATCTGCATACGCGCGGGCTTCGTCTATCGACTTTGCTGTCTTAACATCCCAATCCTTCTTTTTATAATCACGCTGAATTATATAAATGGGCTTCGGCGTCAGGTTAATGACAAGATTAGGATCTTTGATATACGCGCTGTATTGTTCGGTTAAGAATTCATGCAGACTGCGGAGAGTTTTGCCCTGGACCACGACAAACCCAAGAAGAGGAAGACATATCTGGCCGTCGGGAGTTATGGTTGCCTTTGCGGCAAGTTCGGAGTGATTCAATATTTGGATATCGAGAGTGTCATAAGGACCGATCACATACTCCGCGGCAAAACCCATAGGACACATGGTTAGCAGGAAGCTCCCAATCAAAATCATCGATATTATTCTTTTCATTTTTACTCCCTCCTTATTGCCGAATTAGTACATTTCCGGAAAAATTCAATGTTCGTGCTTTCATCTTTAGATTAGCTTCTTCGATCTTCACATTAGTTTCGGCAAGCTGGCTCCGTAGTTCTTCAAGCTTTGCGCCGCGCTTTTCAGCGGTGTCCTGATCCGATAATGCTTTTCTGCCAAGTTCCGTCAGATCGCTGTTTGATTGAAGCTCTGCAATCTGATTGTTTAAAGTCCTTGCTTTGGCGCGCAGACCTGCAAGCTCGGCTGTGTCTTTTTTCATCTGAATATCGTATTTTTCAGTCAGGCCGATCTTTTCAATCTCGGATTTACTTGCATAATTGAGAATGAGGCTTGAGCCCTTCTGATCGATAGTTTTATAAGTGCTCACCTGTTTTGGAATCGTTACGTCAATTCCTTCGGGAAGATTGATTGTTCCCGATATAAGAGCTTTGTCAGGTATCTGCTCCAAAAGCTCATTCCGGGATTTATCTATAAATTCACGCTGTTCGATCTTAATAGGGATATTTGTCTTTCTTATTTTTACCTTCGAGGCGGTAATGTCGGCGGAGTGTTCTTCGTTTAATGTGTACACAACACTATTGAAGAGGATTACAAGCTTTTTATGGTCTGTATCAAGTATCTCGGCTGTACCCTGGACGTTTTCCTTCGTGCTTTCAAAATAGCCTTTAAAGTCGATATAAGCATGGGTTTTCATCGATTTGAATTCTTCTATGGCGGAGCTTGGAGTCGCTATGAGCCAGTGTACGGAGCTTGAAACGCCGTATTTTGAGACAGGAAAGGCCAGGAACATCAAAAACACCATAACGGTAAAGATTATTATTTCCACTTTTGAGCCGGAAGGCGGGCGATACCGAGGATCTCTGGGGATAACATCCCTGCCGGGGTCGGGCCAGAACATTTGGGCACCACGACGGTTGAACATATCTAATATAAGATGGGAGAAATAACTGATAGAGAAAGAGGCGATCCAGCGCCAGGGAAGAATATCCAATTTCCAATGTCCAATGACCAATGAAGGAATAATTATTAAAACTGCAAAAATGATAGTTGCAATAATCCAGCCGATGAGGGAGTGAGTTATTGTACGATGGCCAAAAGCGCGCTCGAGGCGGCTTGAGACGGGATAGAGTATTTTGCCAATGACAGACCTTGGATGATCGATATCGGGGATGATTGAACCGAGAATGGCAAATAGAATGATCGTCCAATGAAGGCCCCACTGAACGCCGAAGAATGCCAGGATGACGAGCGTTAAAAATATTCCAAATACGCTATGTGTTGGTGCTAACATACTTCACCTAGTCCTTAAGAATCTGATTCCGCCGACAAGAGCCGCCATGCCTAGGACAGCAAGAATATAGCCCTCGGGACTCTGCGCACCGAGATTGATGAAACGGGAGCTTGTCGCGATGCTCCAGAGCACAATAATGACCGGAGTCCAGTCTCTGTATTTGATCCCGGCTTCGTGATAGACCTCGCGCGCATCTTCCTTCTTTACGACGGAAAGATGGCTGACCTGGCCGACCATCTCGACTATTGCCAGAGGCAGGCCGTTTGAAATTGATAGTATTCTCGTTTCAAGAAGCTCATAGTCCGCAATCGTGAGGCCGCTTGTTAGGTGTTTTATCAATTCTTTCGAGGCTTCGCGGTCAAGCGGCAGAAGATCAATGCGCCTGAATTTCCACCAGAGCTCTTTTAGGCGGCTCGGAGTTTCTTCCGTGGCGGCTAAGATAGTGAAGCTGTCGAAGAGCATTAAAAGGATCTCTATATCAGAAGCTTTTACACTATCGAGGTTGTCAATTATTAAAAGGTCTTTTTTATCCCGGCCCTTGAGCGTGTTTGATAACAACTCAACGATCTCCTTCGCGCTTGAGCGGGATTTTGAGGGCAGGCGCTGGGCCCAGTCGG
>Ga0265297_10001497_pt1 | contig 54338 bp, 56 predicted proteins | sample Munlanlwell13791_FD_192502 | JGI IMG/M metagenome (GOLD analysis project Ga0265297, IMG submission 192502) | Leachate microbial communities from a municipal landfill in Southern Ontario, Canada - Leachate well 137-91 | ecosystem: Engineered > Solid waste > Landfill > Unclassified | place...
AAGCCGATAATGGCGATAACTACCAACAATTCGATTAAGGTAAACCCTTTTTTATTTTTTTTCATATTTCACCTCCTCTTCAAAGTTAGCGAATCTCGGCTCATGGGAAAGCGACAGTCGCCAATTGAAAATAAATATTTAAAATAAACTTATGCACAAAGACTTAGATACTGTTATTATAGCACCAACCCCCTAAAAGGCGCAATACTTTTAGATACTCCGACCCGCGCCTGGGGATCTTCTAAAACTGACTGGCCAGATTATACATCGGCAGAAGGACGGCCGCGACCATAACGCCGACGCCTATACCCATTATGACCATAATCACCGGCTCCATTAATTTACTTAAATTATCGAGCATATTCGTGCTTTCACGCGTATAAAAAGCGGTCACCCGATCCAGAACCGCGTCCACCTTGCCGGTTTTTTCACCGACCGCGATCATCTGCGGCACCATTTTAGGCACGTAATTACTTGCTTCAAAAACCATCGCCAAGGGATTACCGTCATTAATAGATTCTAATGTTTCCAAAATCAATTCGCGATAAATCGTATTGCCAACCACGTCCGCCACGATTTCCAGACTGCGCGTAATGGTCACGCCGCCTTTTAAGAGCGTCGATAAAGAGCGGGAAAAACGCATCAGATAAATATATTTAAACAAGGGTCCGAAAATCGGCATCCGTAACTTCATAATATCGATTTGGCGCTTACCATTATAAGTTTTCAAATAAAAACGCAGGAGAACCACTATTCCGATCAAGCCAATTACTATAAAAATCAAATAATTTTGCAAAAAATTGGAAGCGCCGATTACCATCCGTGTCGAAAACGGCAATTCGGCGCCGGTCTCCGTCAGAATCGACGTTAGATTAGGAATGACATAAAGCATCAGAACGACGCCAACGCCAATCAGACCGACCGTGATAAAAACCGGATAAATCATCGCGCCGCGGATTTTACCGATCATATCGTAATTCTTTTCCATCTCATCGGCCAAATATTCTAAAACTTCGTCGAGTTTTCCGGAAGTTTCTCCGGAGCGGACGATGTTGACGAAAAAATCGGAAAAAATCTTCGGCCGCTTGCCGAAAGCATCGGACAGAAAAGAACCGCCGTCGACTTCAAAAGCGATATCGGCAATCAGATTTTTCAAAGTCAGATTGTTGGTCTGGTCGACCAGAATTAGAAGAGATTCCACGACCGGCACGCTGGCGGAAATCATCACTGAAAACTGCCGCGAAAAAATTACCAGATCCTTGCTCTTGATCGGCGCGATCAGTTTCAAAATCTTGGTCTCCAGCGTCGCGCTGACGTCCCGGACGCTGACCGCCTGCAGTTCTTTTTTCCGCAAACGCGCGATAATGTCGCTTTCCGACAAACCGACAATCTTCCCGTTTTTTAAACGGCCGTTGGCGTCTTCCGCTTTATATTTAAAAATCGACATAGATAAGGCTTATTGATTAACCGTACTTGGCTTAAATTTCAATTATCCGCAGGACTTCTTCCAGAGTAGTTTCTCCCCGCAGAACCTTAATGATTCCGTCCTGCTTGATGGATAAAAAATCTTCGGTTTTCTTTACCGCTTCGATGTTCAGATTCTTATCGCCGTTGTTGATCATCTCCTGCAGTTGTTCGTTGATTTCAATTACCTCCGCGATAGCGACGCGGCTGGAATAACCGGTAGTTTCGCAACGGGGACAGCCGACCGCTTTATAAATTTTATAACTAGCTAGCGGATCTTCCACGTTCGCCAAATCAGGCAATTCTTCTTTCAACGCCGCGGGCGGAGTTTTTTTCAACTCGGTAATGATGTCCTGGACGGCATCGCCGGACAAGGTCGTTTCCTGCTTGCAATATTCGCAAAGCCGCCGCGCCAAGCGCTGAGCCACCACGGTCTTCAAAGTCGAAGATAATAAAAAGCGTTCAATCTTCATATCCAACAAGCGAAAAATCGCCCCTAAAGCGTCGTTGGTATGCAAAGTGGACAAAACCAAATGGCCGGTCAGCGAGGCGTGGATCGACAATTCCGCGGTTTCTTCATCACGGATTTCACCGACCATAATAATATTGGGATCCTGGCGCAGAAGCGACCGCAGACCGCTGGCGAAAGAGAAACCGATTTTCGGCCTGACCTGCGATTGGTTCACGCCCTTGATCTCGTATTCAATCGGGTCTTCCAGCGTCGAAATATTCACTCCTTCTTGATTTAAAATATTCAGAACCGCGTACAAAGTCGTGGTTTTACCCGACCCGGTCGGACCGGTGACCAGAAAAATGCCGCTGGTTTTCTTAATGCCTTCGGTGATGCGCTTAAGCGATAACTTGTTAAAACCCAATTCTTCCAGACCGGGCGCGCCGCGGGAAACGTCCAAGATTCTCATTACCACTTTTTCCGTGCCGACCAAAGGCAAAGTAGAAACGCGGAAATCGACTTCTCGATTGTTGACCAGAAGCCGGATGCGGCCGTCCTGCGGAACGCGCGTCTCGTCCAGTTTTAATTTCGCCAAAACTTTGATACGGGCGATGATAGCATTATGGATACTCTTAGGTAAAGTCAAAGAGGTATGCAGAATACCGTCGATTCGATAGCGGACACGGCTTTCCTTGACCAGAGGTTCGATGTGGATATCGGAAGCGCGCGCCTCGACCGCGTGGCGGACGATAACGGAAACGATGCGGGAAATCGGCGCGCTATTGATGTCCTCGCTCGATAAATTCTCCTTTTCATTATCGACCGTTATCAACTCGTCCCCCTCTTCCTTGGCTTTGACTTCCAAAGCGCTGGAAATTTCTTCTTCCATCCGTTGATACTGTTTGATGATCTTCTGCCAGCCGGTCGCCGAAACCAAAAAATATTGAACCTGTAATTTCTCGTCCGCGGCCAAAAAATTCACCGCCTCCATCGCCTTAAGATTCGGCTCCACTAAGCCGACTTTCAAATTTCGATTTTCCCGGCTGAAACAGACAATCTTATAAGTTTTGGCGATTTCTTCCGGCAAAAAATTTAGCACCGCTTCCGGCACTTCTTCGTTATTCAGATTATAATAAGCCAGGCCGTAAAGTTCCGCTTTCAACTCGGCCAGCTTCTCTTCTTCAATTATCTTTTGATTAATCAAAAAAACGCTTAAATCATCATTACCTTTAAGCAGCTGTTTTTTGATTTCTTCCGCTTTCGCGGCCGTGATTATTTGCTTGGACTGCAATAAATTCAGCAGTTGGTCTTTATTATCCATGATTTTGATTAATGAAAAAAACTATTTTATTTTAAACTATTTGGTTTTTATAAGAAACGGAAAATTATTTCCCTGGACGCAATCAAGCGATTCCGGCGCGGTTTCTTCCGTGGTCGTCGCCTCGGTCGCGGTTTCAAGAACGGCGACGGCACTCAGGCTCACCACCGGCGCGGAATCGGGCCGATGGCAGATATTATCAAAATCAAAATCAACCACATTGTTGACCAGAACGGTAAAACGAGGATCCTTAAGCGGACCCAAATCCAGAGCGGTGGCATTATTCTTAACGGAGACGGCCGGTACGGTTAAATTCGACCGGGCGCCCAGAAATTCCAGAACCTGATCGTTGAAAATAAAAAGCGCCAAGCCGCCAAAAATTATCAGCCCCAGAAAAACATATAAAATTAAACGATAACTGTTCTTCATATCACTTGGCTACTTTATAATAATAAGTTGTCAGGACGATTCTGGCGCTGTTGCCCGAGGACGAAAAACTGACGGCGGTAATATCGAACAAACGCGAATTATTTTCCATCAGCCGCAAAAAATTCTTCAAACCGGAATAGTCAACCCCTCCCAGGGACAACTCCAGACTGAGCTGACCGGGATTTTTAATCTCCGCCGTCTCTTCCGGACGGCTGATTCTGATATTACTGACCAGCCAACCGCCGCGGCCGATTATTTCTTCCAGTTCGCCGAATAATCTTTCCGGCACGTAACTGTCCGGTAAGACGCTATTGAACTTCTGCAGATCGGCCGGATTTATCTTCTTATATAATTCAATCAAGGATTTCAGGTTAGCTAGTTTCTTCTGGTTATCGCTCAGCAGTCGCTGTTGTTCTTCTAAATTTGCCTGAATCGCCGTTTGCGTCGCCCGAAATTTCGGACCGATAAAAACCAAATAAGCGACCGCCAAAAATAAAATCAGCGCCCCAGCCAAAAGAGCGTTGAAATAATTATTCAGGAACAAATTTAAATTATTTTGATTTTTTTGGTTGCGGCCGGTCATAATTACTTTTTAAAAATTTCCGGATTGACTTGCAATTCCAGATTGAAATCAACTTCACTCGCCTTAGTCTTGTCCTTGCCCTTAGAATAGTCGACGCTCCCGACCAGCGCTTTCTGCGTCAGCGGATCATTTAAGAAAGCTTTGACCTGCCAGGAAACATCGGCCAGCGTTTTTGTTTTCGCCGCGAACGAGTAAAGGCCGGTCAAATCGCCGCTAAAATCTCCGTACCGGACACTGCTTAAAGTATTCTTTTCCAACCAATTAAAAAAATTGCTCCAATAAATATGATTTTTGAGCAGACCGGTGAAAGTCGCCGACTTTTCCTTATAAGCCAGACCGGGAGCGGCCTGCGCTTTTAGCTTGGATGCCTCCTGATTGATTTTGGAAATTTCCTGGCTGACCGTCTGCGCTTTGGAAATTTCCTGTTCTTCCCACCGCCCCAGGCTGAAATAGATTTCCGCGACCAAAAGCCCGGCGAGAAATAAAGTGGCCGCCAGAATAAAAATATGCTTATTCCAATCGAAAGAAATTATCGCTTCGTCTTTAATCAGGTTCACTTCCAAAATTTTCGGATTCTGCGAAGAGCTTTTCCGGTCGGTTTCCTTTTCTTTCTTATTGGATTTTTTTTTAAATAAAAGCATGTGATTGTTATTCCATCTCCCGCATCGCCAAGCCGATAGCGACCGCCAGTCGCGGACCGACTTCGCTTAAGACCGGTTTCAATTCCGCCGGATAAGTAATCCGGTTCCAAGGATCGCCGACGAATACCTTTAAGTTCAATCTTTTCGATAAATAATCCGCCAGATTCAGAAGCAAAGCGCCGCCGCCGGACAAAACTATCTTCTCCACTTCCTCACCGTTTTGCGAACGGAAAAAATTCAGCATATACTGTATCTCCGTCACGATTGGCTCCAGGGTTTTCGCCAAAAGGGCGGGCAGTTCTTCCCGGCTATCCGAATTTAAAGTAACACTCAAATCAAATTTGAATTGTTCGGCCTGAGCGTAAGACAGGCCCAATTTTTCCGATAGAACGCGAGTGACGCTGGAAGCGCAAACCACCAGACTACGATTCAAGACCGGGATACTTTCTTTTACTATCGAGAGGTCCGTGCTGTTGGCGCCGATTTCCACAATCATTACATTTGATTTGTCATCGCCAATCAAAGAGCGAACCAGAGAAAAAGTTTCTGTTTCCAGACTGACCAGATCGAGTTTGGCCGCCTTGAAGATATCGATGTATTTACGAACCAGTTTTTTCGGCGAGCCGGTTAAAAAAACTCGGGTGTTCCCTTTCGTCTGTTCCTTACCGGCGACATCGGGAATAATTTTCCAGTCCAGAGTCATTTCTTCCAGCGGCAAAGGGATAACTTTCTTGGCTTCTTCGCTGACCGCGGCCGCCATCCCTTTTTTATCCGTATTGGCGATATTGATGATGGAAGAAAAAACCGCGAAAGTCGGCAGAGAGGCCGTGACTTTCCGGCTGGTAATTCCCGCTTCCGTCCGGACTTTATTAATGGCTCGCGCCAGATAGTTAACATCATCGACTTTCATGAAATTAACCTCGCTGACATTCTCGCTGAAAGCGTAATTAGAGAGATAGATCCGTCGATTCTTTTTTCGCAGTTCAGTCAGCTTCAAAGAAGAGTCGCCGATATCAATTCCTAAAAAAAGATTGTCCCCGCCGAAAGAAAAAGGACTCATAAACTTGTCCGGGGTCGCGCCCCGATTTAAATTGAATTATCTCTTACCTTAGTATATAATAATTATATAATATTTAAGAATAATAAACAAGCATATTATGAACTTCTTTGCGCGTTATAAAAAAGTCTTCTTGATTATCGGATTCTTAGCTTTAGTCGGCCTTATCGGCTATCTGATTTGGCGGGTTTTTTTCACCGCCGTAATCCTGCCGCCGACGGCAACCACGACTCCGGGAGCGATTAGCGGCCTGCCGACCGCCGGACCGGGAGGAGAGGTCACTGGCGGCGAAGAAATACCCGGGATTCTACCGGGCGGGACGGTTATTCCGGGAACAAGCGCGCCCAGCGCGGAAGAACCGAACGATCTGGCGGTCGGCGGATTGACTAAGACGACATCGCTGACCGAATCGCCAACGCTTGATCCGACTCTGTCTTCCGACGGCTCAGTCCAGTATTATAATCAGGATGACGATAAATTTTATAAAATAGATAAAGACGGCCAGGCCGTTCTTTTAAGCGATAAAGTCTTTCACGACGTAAAAAATATCGTCTGGGCGCCGAGTAAAGACAAGGCTATTATCGAATACCCCGACGGCAACAAGATTCTTTATAATTTCCAAACTAAAAAACAAGTCACTTTGCCTTCCTACTGGCAGGATTTTTCTTTCTCGCCCGCCAGCGATAAAATCGTTTCCGAAAGCATCGGTTTGGATCCGGAGAATCGCTGGCTGATGGTTTCCGGCGATAACGGCTCCCAGGCCAAAGCCCTGGAAGCTATTGGCACCAAAGAAAAAACCGTTTATCCGTCCTGGTCGCCGAATAACCAGATAGTCGCCATGTATACCGAAGGCGTCGATTTCGACCGTCAGGAAGTTTTTTTCGTCGGTTTAAACGGCGAAAATTTCAAATCCACGATTGTCGAAGGGCGCGGTTTCGAATCGCAATGGTCGACGAGCGGCGACCGTTTGCTGTACAGCGTTTATCATACCCGCGATGATCTCAAACCGCGACTCTGGATAGTCGACGCGAGCGGCGATAACATCAGTCAGAACCGCCGCAGTTTCGACCTGGAGACCTGGGCCAGCAAATGTACTTTCGCCTCCAATACCGAAGTTTATTGCGCCGTTCCGGAAAGTCTGGAGCAAGGCGCCGGCCTTTTTCCGGAATTGGCGGATAACACTAAAGATGATTTATACAAAATAGACTTGGCGACCGGACAAAAAAAACTGATTGCCGTCCCCGATGGCGCCTATAATATTTCCCAGATAATGGTACCGGAAGGGCAAGACAGTTTATACTTCACCGATAAGCAGAGCGATAAAATTTATCAGGTAAAATTAAAATAACGGCCGAGCGCAATCGGCGCGGCCGGTGCGGCGTTCTTTATTATGTTAAAATCTTTTTTCCTCAATCTTCTTTTTCCGTTGGAATGTCTGGGTTGCGGCCGAGAAAAATTTTGGCTCTGTGAAACCTGCTTCCGAAAACTGAAATTCAACGGCCAGACGAAAGATTTTAATTTGCGCACCCCGCATCTGACAAAAATATTTATCGCTGGCGATTACGACGACCCCTTGCTGGCGGCGCTGATTAAAAAATTCAAATACGGTTTTATAACGGATTACGGAAAAATTTTGGCGCGGTTTCTGATTTTATTCTGGTCGGGCCAACTATGGTCGATTCAAACGCCGCCGGAAATGATTCTTATCCCCCTGCCCTTGTCCGGGAAACGTCGCCGTTGGCGCGGTTTCAATCAGGCGGAAATTCTGGCGCGGGAATTAAGCGCACATTTCGCTTATCCGCTTAATCAAGAATTAAAACGCGCCGGACATCGGCCGCCGCAAGCTGGTTTGAGCGAAGAAGAGCGCCGCCAGAATATCCAAAATGTTTTTGTCTGGACCGGAACGGATTTAAACGGTCGGGACGTAATCTTACTGGATGACGTGGTGACTACCGGCGCGACTCTGGATGAAGCGGCTAAAGTCTTAAAAGCGGTCGGCGCGGGGAAAATTTACGGGCTGGTGCTGGCGAAAGGCTAAATTGCGCCGCTCTTTACAAGAACTCTTGATGATACTATAATAAAAATACTTTTGAACTGGCGGCCGAGTCTACCGAACTCGGTTGGAAAAATTATTTTTCCAAACAATCCGCCGGCCGGAGCAAAAAGAGTTTCCGTTTTCTACGGAAGAAGCCGGGTGGAACCGCGAGACATTAAGTCCCGTCCTGGCAGAAACAGTTTTGACTGTTTTTGCGAGGAGGGGACTTTTTTTAAACTAATAAATAATCTTAACCATATGAAAAACGAAGTGAGCATTGAAGTGAAGCGTCATTCCCTGTCGCATCTCTTGGCCGCGGCGGTTAAAGAGCTTCGCCCGAACGCGAAATTGGCCATCGGGCCGGCGATTGATACTGGTTTTTATTATGATATCGATTTCGGGGAGGAAAAAATCAGCGACGAAGATTTGAAAGAAATCGAAAAAAAAATGGCGCATTTCGTCAAACAGAACCTGACATTCGAACGGAGCGAATTATCAATCGACGCCGGAATAAAAAAAGCGGAAAGCGAAGACGAGATCTATAAGGCCGAACTGATCCGCGATTTAAAAGCCCAGGGCGAAAAGATTGTCAGCTATTACACTGTCGGAAAATTCACCGATCTCTGCCGCGGTCCGCATGTCGAAAATACCAATCAAATAAAACCGGGCAGTTTTAAGCTGGATAAACTCGCCGGCGCTTACTGGCGCGGGGACGAAAAAAATAAGATGCTCACCCGCATTTATGGCTTAGCTTTCGACACTAAAGAAGAACTGGCCGAACATTTGAAAATGCTGGCGGAAGCGGAAAAACGGGATCATAAAAAACTGGGACGCGAACTCGATCTCTTTTCTTTTCATTCCGAAGCACCCGGTTTCGTCTTCTGGCATGAAAAAGGGATGATCCTGTGGAACGAACTGGAAAAGTTAGGAAAATCATTACGGCAAAAATACGGCTACCGGGAAATCAAAACGCCGCAAATGGCAAAAAATTCCCTCTGGATTACTTCCGGGCACTGGGACCACTATAAAGAAGATATGTTCGTCTTCGAAGTCGACAAAGAAATCTATTGTCTGAAACCGATGGACTGCCCTTTCAACATCAAAATCTATCAGACCCGTCAGCGTTCTTACCGTGAACTGCCGATCCGTTACACGGAAATCGGCCGCGTTTTTCGGAACGAAAAATCCGGACAATTAAACGGCCTTTTCCGCGTCCGGGAAATCTCCCAGGATGATTCGCATCTTTTCATCACCGAGAACCAGATAAAGCAGGAAATCAGCGGCCTCTTGGATATGATTTTCGAATACTACCGCGATTTAGGGATTACGCCGGAATTTTTCCTGTCGACCCGGCCGGACGATTTTATGGGCGAAATAACGACTTGGGATAAAGCCGAAAAGGATTTACGGGAAGTCCTGAAAGAAAAAAATATCACTTATCAACTAAAGGAGAAAGACGGCGCTTTCTACGGACCAAAAATAGACGTCAATATCAAGGACGCGCTGAAAAGATCCTGGCAAGTCGCGACTATTCAGCTCGACTTCCAGCTTCCCGGCCGTTTTAATTGCGAATACATCGACGCGGACGGCAGTCATAAGACTCCAGTCATGGTTCACGCCGCGGTTTTCGGTTCGTTCGAAAGAATGACCGGGATTCTGACGGAACATTACGCTGGCGCTTTCCCGGTTTGGCTCTCGCCGGTACAGATTAAAATCGTTTCTGTCGCCGAAAATCATATCCCGACCTGCCGTCGGCTGGCCGCGGAATTAGAAGCCGCCGGCTTCCGGGTCGAAAGCGACGAAGCTAATGAAACCGTCGGCAACAAAATCAGAAAAGCCGTCGCGGAAAAGATTCCCTATATGCTCGTCATCGGCGACAAAGAAATGAACGCGCCGGTTTTAAGCGTCCGCGACCGCGGCGCACAGGAAACCCGCGCTATTTCCCAAGCCGATTTCATTGCCGAGGTTCGGGGTAAAATAAAAAACCGTCTCGGATAGACCGCTTCCGCGGAAATATGCTATCATTAAACCGAAGCTAAATTCCCGCTAAAAAATTATGAAAAAAGAAAAAAAATATTGGCTGATTATCATAATTCTGGCCGCGATCGTCGGGTTGTTAATGCTGTTTTTAAACGGTAAAGAAGCGAAATCGGAACTCATTCTCTTTTATAGCGATTCCTGCCCGCATTGCCAGAATGTGGAGAAATACATCAACGATAACGGCGTAAAAAACCAACTGGGATTCCAAGAGTTGGAAGTTTCCCAAAATAAAAATAATTCCGCTCTGCTAGTAAAAAAAGCTCACCAATGCGGGCTGGACGTGAATTCCGGCATCGGTGTCCCTTTCTTCTTTGACGGTGAAAAATGCCTTCTGGGCGACCAGGACATTATCGCTTATTTTGAAAAATTGAAAAATTAAATATCTCGAAACATAAAAATATGAGATTATTCCAAAAAAAGGCCATATTCTTAACGGTCGGCGGCGGTCTAGCTTTGGCTTTTAAGGCTCAGGCGGTCTGCCCGGTCTGCGTCATCGCGGTCGGCGCCGGTTTGGGATTAAGCGAATATTTGGGAATAGATGATACGATTGCCGGCCTTTGGATCGGTGGTTTTCTGGTCGCGCTGATTGTCTGGACGATTAACTGGCTGAACAAAAAAAATTGGCGATTCGGCAATAAAGATTTGCGCGATATCCTGATTGTAATCTTATACTACGGCCTGACACTCTGGCCTCTCTGGTCGCGGAATCTAATCGGTTCGCCTTTCAATCGCTTTTGGGGAGTTGATAAATTATTGTTGGGAACAACCGTCGGCAGTTTGGCGTTTTTAGGCGGCACTCTCTGGTATAATCAAATAAAAGCCCGCCGCGGCCACGCCCATTTCCCTTTCCAAAAAATCGTCATGCCGGTCGGCGCGCTGGCTATTTTAAGTTTTGTTTTTTACTTTTTAACTAAATAATACGTTTTCCCAATATGTCCGAAAATATCTTGAGTTTGAGCGAGATGATCGCCAAAGTCGATAAACTGAAGAAAGATAATGTGCTCGATCTTTCTTCCGACCAGGATCTGAGTATCGCGATTATGAATCTGGTCAGCATCGAAGAACATTTCTTCTTTACGGGAGCGAAGACCGGCGACCCTAAATATTACGATCTGTTGGCGGAAGTACGGGAGATGCGCAAAGAACTCCTGAAAAAAATCATCAAAGAATATGAAGGCGAGGTCTGGTGCATTTCCAAACACCTTTTGGCCGCCTCTTATCGCCTGATGGAAGTCGGAACCAAGGCCCAGGGAAAAAACAAGGAGGAGGCCGCCGCGATGTTTAAAAAAGCCTATGATTTATATTCCCTGTTCTGGGGACTGAATATGAAACTGATCGATACGGAGGGAATAAAAAAAATCGACGACGACGCCCTGGATAATAAAGACCAAGAAAAAAAGAGTCTGACCGGCAGACTGGGCGCTTTGGTAAAAAAAGTGATTGATTGCTGTATCGAATAAATTTTAGTTTTGAATATCCGCTAAATATCCACTAAAAAAAGAGGACTACGGAGCCCTCCTTTTTTTTATCATCTTATTTCTCCACCATTCTATTTTTCCACGACAATCATTTCCTTCTTCAATTTCCCGAAAGGCAGGTGAGAACCGGTCTGATAAGATCGGATGGCGCCGAACAGAACCTTTTCCGAATAACGATAATTTTCGCCGCGCCGCGTCCCCGGATCATTGGTGATGAACTGCCTGGTTTTATAATCATACCCCTTGACCAAAATCATGTGCCGCTCCGGTCCGGGAGGCGTAAAATATGGATTCTTCAGAGCTTGGCCGTTCATCGGCGTCAGGACGATATTCCCCTTCTCCAATTCCCTTAAGATATCCGCCGCGGATTTTACCGGCTTGACCGTCACCTTATCATAAGAAAAATAATCTTTAAAAATCCATTTGGCCATATCCGCCAAAGCCACATCGCGGGATTCCCCGTATTTTTGTTTTTCCCAATCGGCTAATTTTATAATCTTATCCCGCCACTCCTGTTTCGTGAATTTTTTTTCCCCTTTGACCCAGGCCCAGGCCATCAAAGCCGCCGCTTCTTCACAACCGTCCTGCTGGCGTTTGTCTTTCCATTCGGCCAAAGGAGCTTGGGACGTAAACGGCACCGGCAAACTCAGATTAGGAGCGACGGCGGCCGAAACGCCGGTTCCCGGCCAAACGACAAAACTTAAGAACAAGACGAAACTTAAGAATGAAACGGCAAAAACCGAAATACCGATTGTCGATTTATTGTTTCTCATCATTTTTCCAAGATTTTAATCGACCGCTTGATAGCCACGAAACCATAAGCCCATAAAAACGGTAGCCAAACCGGCATCAGGCCGAATAAGCTTTGCCGGACGAATATTTCCGCGCCGGAAAAGACGAAAAAAATTTCAAAAAATGTCATCATCAAAAAACCAAAAACAAAAAACAGCAGATCATTTTTTTCCCTTTTGACCGTCAGCGCGACGATTGAAAGCAATAAATAAACCAAAGCCAATAAATAATCGTTTTTAATCAGCGGGATTAAAACAATCATTATGATGACCGATAGAGTATACCACCCGACGCCGATTATTTTATTTTTCATAAATCCCCTCCGGATTTAAAATTTAAACACGTCGGCGAAGCCGCCGATAAGAGGCAAAGGTTGTTTCTTGCCGCCGGCGGCGTTGGCGATACCGACAATCAAGAGAACTAACGTCCCCAGACTTAACAACCAATTTATTGTCCACCAAAAATAAATCGGCATGATCCAATTTAGCACATTCAACAGCACTACCAATAAAAACAAGACTAAGCCCTGCTTCGTATGATATTTGACGTAAGCGTCTTTCTGGGCGTCGCCGATCAAAAACGGAACGAAAAAAAGAATGTACGCGATGATCGCCATCGTCGTATTAGGTTTTCCGAGAGACGGAATGATTGGATTCTCGCTCATATGATTTTATGATTAAAATTATTCGTTTGTTACGCTAGCCTTTTCATAATACAAAACTCCGATCTCCTGTGCATCGCCGTCGCCATAAGAAATACTGATTGTCGCTTCTTCGTTATCGAATAGCAGATTGGCTCCATCGGCGCTGACGGAATTCATGGCAACGGTATAACCGGCCTTAGTGAACTCTTCGGTCAGCTTATTCACGTCTTCGCCACCAGGAATTCTCGGAACTTTGAAACTTACCAGAAAAGAATTTTTCTGGCCCAGATAAGCGTCGCTGAACAAGACCGGTTTTATTTTCCCGAAAACCGCGGTCAGCTGAGGTTCGACTTTTTCCGCTACCAATGAGGATGTCTGGCCGGTCAGAGTCACGGATTTGGTTTCATTAAACCGGTCTTCCGGAGTCTTAGCGGCTTCTTTAGCCTCGTCTTCTTTCTGCTTTTCTTCGTCTTTCTTGGCCTGTTCGGCTTCAGCGGCGATTTCCTTGGCTATCTGCTCCTGAATTTTTCCGTTGCCGGTTAAACCGCCCAGCACCCCGGTGTTAACGCCGTACATCCCCAGCAAAATTTGGTTGGCCAGCCTTTGCTGGCGCCAGCGGTTGTAACCGTAAAACAAACCGCCGAGCACCACGATCGCCACGACCACGATCACGATTGTTTTTGTTTTTTTATCCATATTTTTTATGTTACCGGCGAGAGCCGGTTAAATTATCGGCTAATTTATATATTAATTATAACACAAAATCAAAAAACCCGGTACAACGACGAGCCGGGCTTTTCCAGGTTACTTCTCGAAAAATTATGTTCTTGGACTATTTCCCCTCCGCATCAGCCTGAGCAATATAAGCGCTAACCTTAGGAGCCAGATCTATCGCCGCTACGGAGGCGCCGGTTACTGCTATAATCCAAACAGCCACCAAGATTATACTGAATATTTTCTGAAAAGAATTTTTCCTTCTGACCATGGTAACGCTAAGCATCATTAAGAATATTAACGGAATCAGGACTACGAAATATACCGAAACCATCCCCGCGTAATAATAAATCGAGCCGGACAACCCCGCGAGAGGAATATTGGAAACTATATATGGCGAATTAATATTAAACAATAAAACTCCCACGGAGACGGTTAAACCAAGAATGGCCGCAACAAAACTTACCAGCAGGATTATCCCCATAAAAATGCCCAAAACCGGTAAGGACCATTGTCCTATCTTTTTCAATGAAACAAACAGCAGACCCAGGAGTTTAATCGGGAAATATAATATTTCATAGACGGCACCTCTCTTCCTTTTCACGTTTTCAATAATATTTTTCCCTTCCTCCTTCAATCTCTGCGATTTTTCTCTGACCACCTCCTGGATTTCTTCCAAATTAATCGGCTTGCCTCTCATCTCCAATTTTTGGACGCTGTTCTTGGCTGGCGGGATTATAGCCCAAAGAATCAGATAAACCAAAATTCCGCTTCCCCAAAAAAGAGTCAGGATAATAAATAAAATTCTGATAAACAAAGGATCGGTCTGAAAATATGCGGCGATTCCCGAACAGACCCCTCCCAAAATCACGTCATCCGGATTACGAAAAAGCCTTCGGGGTTTGTCAATCAATTCATTCTCATTATTTGGATTGGAATCCTCCTCCCGATCTTCTTCGAATTCGTCAACCGTACCCATTACTTTTATCGCTTCGTCCACGTCTTCCGAAGTGATTATTTCCTTCCCTTTGTCCGCTTTTTGGCTAAACTTTTCCGCGATGCTGGCTTCGATGTCAAAAACAATTTCCTCCCCCTCTTTTACTCCATAATGCTCTTTAACGGATTGCAAATATTCATCCAGTTTGACATAAGCGTCTTCCGCTATCTGAAAAATTGTTTCGTTTAAAGTTATGGCTATCGCTTTCTTCATATCATTAGATTATTTAAATTTTTTGATTAATTCGCTGATTGATTTGTCCAGTCCCGACCACACCTTTTTTAATTCATTCAAGAATTCCTTGCCCTCCTTGGTAATTGAATAATATTTCCGGGGCGGGCCGGATTTCGATTCTTCCCAGTCATATTTTAACAGTCCGGAATTTTTTAAACGGGTTAACAGCGGATACATAGTTCCTTCAACCACGATCAAATTAATCTCTCTCAATTCATTCAAAATATCAGAAGCGTAAACCTTCCCCCGGGAGGCGACCAAAAGAAGACAGAACTCCAAAATACCCTTACGCATTTGCGCCTTAGTATTTTCTATATTTATTTCATTGTTTTTAACCATAAAATTGCCGGTCATATTACTTATCCCCAAGAACAATTTTACTATACCATATAGTACTATGTATTACAAGGTAGCAAAACAATTATGTTCCCTAGCGCTCAAAACTTATCAAAAAAGCCCAGTAAATACTGGGCCCCTGGGTCACTCCGATACTAAATTATCTTGGCGGTGTTTTTTGAACGAAGTTCGAACTTTTTTTGAGCAAAACCCCCAATAAGGAAGCCAGTCCCGCCGTCGCTCGGAAACCTCGCCACCCCGCAAAAAAGTTTTCTTCACATTTTTTGATTTGCGCGCGCCGATTTTTTCTTCTAAAAGGAAAAGAAAACTTTTGTGCGGGGTTCTGCTCTGAACAAGCAGGACGGCGGGGCTGTCCGCTTTTTGTATTCGCTCGGGCGTGGCGGAATTCCCCCCAAACCCCCCTTCCGCCACGCCCTCGCGGGGACGATTCTTTTTTTCGGCGGAATTTGAGGCTGTATTTTGCAAAGCAAAATGCGCCACCCTAAAAATTAATTCACCGCTTCCCAATATTTCATCAAGCCTTTTTCATTCTCCAAAACTTTTTCCATTTGTGTAATGATTTCGTCTTTGTGTTTGTTGATGTTGGAAGGATAAATAGAAGCAATAGACAACAATAATTCAGTTGACTTTTTATATCCTGTTGCCAATTCAGCATAACCTTGTTCTTGAAAATACATAGATGCAAATTCGCGACCTAAATATATTTTTTGCGAAAATTCAATAATATCCGCTCCTTCTTTCAAATTTTTTATGTATCTTTCAATAACTTCCAACGACTCATTAACCGTGCCTTTCATTTTTAACATCAAATCTTTGTCGCTAATTTTATTTCCATCAGGCGTAAACCAAAAAACCGTATGTGTTAGCCCCGAACCAATCGGGCAGCTTATTTTTGGGTCAGTGCGATTAACATCTTGAGGGTCTGGAATTATCGCAAACAGTTCATTCTCGTTGTAACCCTCAATGACATTGTAGTCGTCGTGACAAGGTGAGCCGGAAGTGCCAATTGGTATGCCAGATGAAATAATCTGTTTGTATTCGTCCATAGGAAGATTTAAAAAATATTTTTTAAAATCGCCGTCGAGTGCTTTTGTTTTATCTTCCCACGTCCCCATGCCATCGTTACTGAATGCAGATGTTCGCACATGCGGAGTAAAGCCCAAATTGCTAGCCGCTGTTAACAAAATTTCAGTTGAGCTGTCCGCTAAACCAGCCGTTGTGCCACTATCGGCACCGTTCGACCAATAATATGAAAAACTGACTGCATTCCCTTGATAAATAAAAACTTTCCAGAATTCTATGCTTGGGTCAAAATGTTTCAAAAGCATTGCGGTTGTAGCCAAAAAACAATTTCCGCCCGCTTTCTTTCCATACTTTGCCGTTTCGTATTGATCGGAAATATGAGTTAGATTCATTTTATATTCTACAGGGTAAGAATAATTATTTTTTGCAAAGTAAAGATAACCAAGAGTCGCTAAAACAATTAAGGCGATAGATGTAATGAGATATTTTTTTGTTTTTTTAGTCATAACCATATTTTTCGGCGGAATTTGAGGTTGTGCCAATTTCATTGGCGCGCCACCTAAAACTTCTTCTCTATATTCTCAATCAACTTAGTTATATTGTCCACAGTTGTTTTATCTAAACTAATCGTCGTTCCATTTTGACAAATTTCCAAAAATTTCTTGGCGATTAAAACCTTATCTAATTTTGCTTTTTTAACATGGGCAGAATTTGTCTCGGTATAAGCTTTATTTTCATCGCCAAGCACAAATTTTTTGAAATCAGACGGCGAAAAAATATCCTCGATACTTCCTGCCGTATTTAAAACCGAAAGAATTAAATCTTTTGTAATTAGCCAATTATCTTGTAAATTTTTCTCGCCGTCTTTCTTGCCTTGGTCATTGTCGTAGAGATAAATAACTTTTCCACCCCAACCATGTAGGATTGTTCCAACATACGGCATATTTCCACACCCACCGCCGAAAATAAAGTTTACACTATCCTTACTAAGTATTTTCTTGAAAGCGTTTAGATAATAAACATCAGAAGGTCCCTCGACAACTGCATTATTAACTTTGTCTAGAGCAGAAATTCCAGCATTTAATTCCAGTCCTATTGCTGTTAAAATAGGGGTGAGCGTTTCTTTATCTGCCAAAGCGTGAACTTTATTTTCAATCTCCGTTCCTGATTTTTTCGTGCGGTGAACTAATCTAACTCTATTCAATTTATCAGCTTCCAAAAGATAAGGCGAATGAGTTGAAAAAATTAGCTGGACTTCTTTTGCCGAATCTTCAAGTTTACCCAAAATATCCTCTTGTGCTTTAGCATGTAAAAACAAACCTGGTTCGTCAATTAAAATTATATTTGGAATTTTTTCATTTGCTCGTGCCGAAATTTTTATATAAAAAGCAAGGTGCCACTGTCGTCCTTTACTTCGTAAGCTTGGCTCATAAGGATAACCATCTTCTTTTATCCAAAAATAAAGATGTTCTGAATCCCAATTAACGCTTAAATTTGAAACATCTTGCGTCCAAAATTTCTCATAATCTTTATTGAGTTTAATATTTATATCGTCTTTGTGTTTTTCCTTTCCTCTGTCATCGGTTCCTTTTATTGTTGAGATTTTTAAATCACTTATTATCGACAAATCTTTAATCCATTCGTTCTTTTCTAGTTCAGCAAACGGTATTTTGTTCGGAAAAATATCTTCAAATGAATTAAACAAGATAAAATTCGGTATCCATTGCTTTAAAGCCTCCAAAAACTTTGTTTCAGTGAAAAGCAAATTTTCAAGATTATTTATATCAGATTCTGTTTCAGTGAGTAATCTTGAGAAGATTTCGCGTTCTTTTTCTTCTATTTGAGGCACATTTGGCGTAATGGTATTTTTGAAGTTTACAAAAAGCGTTTTTTCATTAACAAAATCTGAAAATTCAAAATCGAACAAGCTACCACCCAATGCCTCATATTTCGTGCGAATAGTCTTAATCTTATTCCATTTATCTTTTATGGATTTTTGAAATTTCTCAATTTCTTTGCCACCAAAAATTTCATTTTGCAAAGTGGTTTTGCCAAACGAATAAACATCAGGAAAGGTTTTAATCAACTCAATCTCAATATCAATTGTCGCTTTTAGCGGACTTTTTATTTCCTCAAAAATTTCTTTGATAGTATCCTTTTCAACAATAAAAGTTATTGAAATTTGTGGTATAGATTCGGGTGATTTTATTGGTTTTGCAGATTCTCTAATTTTTTTATCAGTATCAAAATCTTCTAATGCTTCCAGAATGGAAGTTTTACCCGATTCATTTTTCCCAGCGAGAATAGTAATTGTATCAGTCAAATAACAATCACCGCTATCTGTGATTGATTTATAATTTGTAATTTTAAATTTCTTTAACTTCATAAATTTATTGTTTGCCTTTTATACAATACCACTAATTTACTTACCTGATCTGCTTAATTTGTCCCAGATTACATCAGCTGCATTTCTGGCTCCGTCCGTTTTCGCAACGCAGTCTCTCAACTTCAAAACGGATTCTTTGTATTTTTTATCTGCCAGAATTTTGGAAACAGATCCCTGTATATTTTTTGCATTCCATTTTGCTCGCGGAATACGGATGCCAGCTCCGCGAGATTCGACATTAGATAAATTGATAAATTGTTCCTGCTGGGCGGCTACGCCGACAATCGGCGTCCCGGAATAAATCGCTGTCTGCACGGTTCCTTGTCCGCCGTGGCAAATTACAATATCGGCCATAGCGTTTACTTTGGAAGCTGGGATAAATTTATCAGTGATATAAACACCGTCTCTTTTGCCAAGTATTTTATAAGCTTCTTCAACTGAGAAATGTGGCGAAAGAATAACGGCATTCCATTCCAGTCCCTTCCCGTAAGCAAATAATTTTATGACTTCTTTGAGCATCTCCTCCGAACCCGAACTGCTCAAAGTGCAAAATATTTTTGTTTTGCCATTTTGTGGATCAAAAACTTTCATAATCTCTGGATCAATCTGTTCATCACTATTTGGCACGGAAAATAATGGTCCGGTGAATTTCACATTTGACGGAAATTTGCTTTGATTATAATAATCCGACAAATCATTGACGATAGTTATGTCAGCTTTCAATAGATCAAAAGTATTAATCAATTTTTCTCCTTTCCAACCGAGCTTGTAAACAGCGTGGCGAATATTGTTTTGGCGAAGTATTGGTACCCTTGCCTTTACAAAGTTTGGAATATGCCTGAACAACCACAATCTCACTGGTTTTGAAAATATGGAAAATATCTTTAGCTGTTCCGGCACATCGGGGATGACATCAAAAAAATTAGAAACGAGTGGTAGAGGGACAAAACAAATTCCCGGAATTTCTTTATCCATCATTCTTCTAGCCAAACTAGCCATTGGCCAAAAACCATGCAAAACAACATTCGGTTTTATTTCTTTATATGCTTCTATTTCTCCCTTAATCATTTCCTCGGCCAATTTTTCCGTGCCAACAAGATTAGTAATGGTCATGCCAAGGTCTTGATACAAACCAACCCCGGGCAATTTCGGTTCAGCGTGATGTATTTCAAAACCGAGATCAAGGACTTTCTGCTCAAACTTACTGCCGTGAGAAATGAAAATTATTCGAGCATCAATATCACTCGGCTGATATTTCTTTAACGCCTTGGCGATTTCGATAGCTCTGGTAGCGTCGCCGGCATCTTGAAAGGCGGTACTAATTGCAATGGTTAATTTTTTATTCATATTTTATTTCATTAAAACATCAAGCGAAACGCCCAGTGCGTCCGCAATCTTTTTGACTGTATCAATGGTAGGGTTGGGCGTTGAGCCAGCCTCGATTTTGGCAATTGTATGAAAAGCCAAATCTGCTTTCTTTGAAAGAATATCTTGAGAGATACCGAGCTTGTTTCGGTATTTCTTTATGTTGTCCCCAATTGTGGATTTTTCGTTTGACATATTCGTATAGTTTTACTATTATAGTTGTATAGTATTAAAATCATCACTTATCAATAGTTAGTATATGGAATTTTTATCATTTAGTCAAACAAAATTAGGGAGTTCCTTAGCGTTGCCCGCGAATGGGTTGGGCGGGTCAAGGGCAACATCTCTTTCGGTGACGCATTTTGCTTCGCAAAATACGAAATTCGGAAGCGAAAAAGGAAAGGTTCAAAAACCCGCCCGCATTCCTCCCCAGACCCCTCCTGCGGGCGGGAAATCAGCCGAGGCAGGGCGAATCCGAAACCCCAGACAAATTGTTTCGCCCTGCCGAGTCCTTTTTAATAGTTTTAATCATTTGGATTTTGCTCGAAATAGTTTCGAACTTTGTCCAACAAACACCGCAACAAATCGGAATTCAAATTCCCGCAAAAAATGTGGTCGGCGCGAAGCGCCGTCTGTTCTGAATTCCCCCCAAAAAATCCTGAATCTGAAAGGATCCGCCACGCAGAGCGTGGCTCCTCGTTAGCCAATGCAATAATATGAATAATCAAACCAAAAAATTTTTTATATATACTCGCAAGTCTACGGACGACAAAGACAGACAAGTCCGCAGTATTTCTGACCAGTTAGCAGAACTGAAAGATTTGGCGTTGAAAGAACAACTAGAAATTGTTGATGTCTTTGTCGAAAAGCAGACCGCCAAAATACCAGGTCGCCCCGTGTTTAACGAAATGATATTGAGAATGGAAGCGGGCGAAGCGTCTGGTATTTTGGCGTGGCACCCCGATAGACTTGCGAGGAATAGCGTTGATGGTGGAAAAATAATTTATCTTGTCGATACCGAAATTATCCAAGATTTAAAATTTTCTACTTTTTGGTTTGATCCGACACCACAAGGCAAATTCATGCTTTCAATCGCTTTTTCGCAATCCAAGTATTATGTCGATAACTTGTCGGAAAATATTAAACGAGGTCATCGCAACAAAGTGAAAGACGGAATATGGCCTCAAATGGCTCCGTTGGGATATGTAAACAAAAATAGAAAAATTGTTCCCGATGAAAATATTGCACCTTTAATCAAAAAAACATTTGAGGCGTATTCGTCTGGGTCTTTCACTTTGCGACAACTACGCGACAAGTTTAATGAACTTGGATTGAAACGAAAAAGCGGAAAGGAACTTGCGGTGTCGAATTATCAAAAACTTTTGAAAAATCCGATTTACACAGGGCTAATGCTGTATAACGGCGAAATCCACGAAGGCAAACACGAACCGATTATTTCAAAGAAACTTTTTGATTCCGTTCAGGAAGTGATGATGAGGAAATCTAAACCGAAATCTCTCGGACTAAAAGATTATTTGTACAGAGGATTTTTCCGTTGTGGAGAATGTGGCTGTTTCATTACCACCGAAACACAAAAAGGTCATAACTATCTGCGATGCACCAAACGGAAAAATCCTTGTTCGCAAAAATATACTCGTGAGGAAATCATCACTTCCGAAATTCAAAAGGAAATCAAAAAAGTTTCTTTGCCACACGATTGGGCTAAATGGATGTTGGCGGAAAATGAAAAAGATAAATTGGTGGAAGCCCAATCGTCTACACTTTTTGCGGATTCAACAAAAGCCGAAATTTCTCTTTTAGATTCTAAAATTGAGAAGCTGATGAATGCGTATCTCGAAAACGCACTTTCGCTAGACGAGTATCGAGATATGAAAAACAAACTTGTAAACGAAAAACAGCTTCTCAAAGAGAAATTATCGGCTTTTGAGCAAAAAGCGAATAATCGGTTCGAACTTACGGAAAAGTTTTTGAAATACAATATGGAATTGGCAAACGAAGGAATAAATGAAGAGAAACTTCATTTATTCAAAAAAGTCGGTTCGAACTTTATTATTGAAGCTCGAACCGTACTTTTTGAGCCACGCTCTGCGTGGCGAATCCTTTCAGATTCAGGATTTTTTGGGGGGAATTCAGAACAGACGGCGCTTCGCGCCGACCACATTTTTTGCGGGAATTTGAATTCCGATTTGTTGCGGAGAGGGTGAGATTCGAACTCACGGTCCGCTTGCGCGGACGACGGTTTTCAAGACCGTTCCATTAGACCGCTCTGGCACCTCTCCGGAAATTTTCTAAAACAACTCTAACATAAAATATTCGGAAAAACAAGATAATCAGAGAGAAATTAAAAAACCCGTTTTTTAAAAAACGGGCTTATTTCTTTAATAGCGACCAGAGTGAATAATATTTCAAAGAACGTTAATTAAGCCGCTATCTTTAACAAAGCTAGGCGTCTGTTTGGCAACGAGGCGGTAAAAAAGGCCTGCCTCTTTTCCATTTCAGTTTGCGCCTTTTCAATCAGGTTTTTCTGTACCAAATCGGCCAGGCCGTTATTGGTTACTTTTTCCCTTTCCATCAATTTATAAAGGTCAAACAAAGGAGAAAATCCGTAATCCAGTCTGGCGACTATCCGGATAATCCTTTCCGATATGACCTTGTTATTGATGGCCAGAGCCAGCTTGTAAACCTGAATCAGCTGTTCATCATTATGATTTATTTTAACTAAAGCGAACATATCTTCGAGACATTTTTCCCGATGCCTTTTATCATTTTCACCGAACTTAAAGGCGCGAACCAATAGGTCGAAATCACCGGCCAGACGTCTTAAAGACGGTAGAAGCAGTTTTCGGCTCATCCGACTGCAGTAAAGACCGATTTTCTCCAGAGTTTCGAATTTCGTGTTTTCCAAGCGTAAAAGCTTATTCAGAAAACTGTTGATTTGTTTCCGGTTTTTATTTTTAATCATCAAAGTCAGGACTTCTTCGCTTTGCTCCGGAGTTTGAGCCGCCAGTATTAATTTCGCAAAAGCTTTCGCGAAAATATTCGGGAATTCATTTGATTTCGAACAAATTATCTTCCACTTGTTGAAATCTTCGTCTTTCGCCAGCCGGCTCATTTCTTTAAGAACAACCTTTTTTATCTGAGGTTCCTTGACCCCGTTTAAAGAATTGTTCAGCTGGTCAAAAGTCAGGCCTAGCGCCCGTAATTTTTCAATGGCCAAATCCGTTATCTTACGGTCGTAACCGTATTGCAAAAGTATGCCTAGCCAGTCCTCTATCCCCAGCACCAACTTTTTAATCTTTTCGAAAAGCATTCTCTTCATCTTAGTCCAATGTTTTTCCATGGCGTAAGCGTCCAGAAGATTTTTCTGATCGAGTTCATAACTCTCGGCGGCCAGGACAATATCCCTTCTCAAAGGCGATCCCGGACGGGAAAAATGATGGGTTCTCGCCAACTTGGAAAAATCATCGGAAAAACCGAACATCTTGGCGACCGCTTTATTCCTTAAAATCGGCGGCAGTTTGGGAATACCCAGGAAACGCATAACGGCCGAAAAATTATTGGCCGAATTAAGGAGGTTCTCCAGTTCCGTCAGACCCGGCAATTCGCCGGAAAGGATGATAAATTCCACTTTTTCTTCGAATTTCAAAGCCAAAGTTTTTAGCGTCCGCAAGGCCTCGGCTCTCAGTTCCAAATTAGTACCGACTAATCCGAAAGCGATCTGCGCCTGGAAAAAAATCGTCGCTCTTCTCAGCATTTCATTAACCGCCATGCTTTTCAAAGATTCCGAAAAACAGCTACTGTAAAATCTTTTCCAACCCATAGAATCGCCGGAAATTTTATCAAGATGGTTTTTCAGCTCGGACTGCCTTTTGGCGGGGAGATAAAAATACAAATGACTTAATTCTTCCACGGTGATGAATAATCGACCGAACAATCCTAAAAAAAGGTAAAAAAAATTTATCCGGTTGACGACCGTAGCTTCTTCGGCCGAACGGCTGCCGAGAATTTCTATTAAGGATTTACTGAATCCTAAATTCTTCCAATTTGCGTTTAATTTTTTCATAGCTATAATTTTTTCGTTATTATTCTGTTTTTAAAGTACCTCCGGAACCGACGATTTCGCCGGTTTCTTGGGAATATTGAGTAAACTTTTTCTTAAAAAATCCTCAATAATTACGATATAAAAATTATCATAATATAATAAATCTGTCAATAATTATAAGAACCAATATTTTAGTAAGTAACTTCCAAAAACCCCTTATTAGTGTTATTCAAAGAAAAAGTTAAATTCAGGAAATAACCGACTTTATACATCGTCAGTTGGTATTCCGTTTCGTCCTGCGTCTTGTAGCCCAACCCTTCCAAATATTTCTTTACCGCCGCCTTATCGTCCGTGGTAACAATCCGATTGAATATATAATCCAGCATCGAACCGGACATATTATCGGTTAATTTAACCTGGCTGTCATAAACCTGATTGAGAATGGGCAGAAGCTCCTGATGAAGAGTTTGGCTCTTACCGTTCGCCGGTTCAACCGGAACCGCTTTTTCATAATTAATCTGCGGCCAGGTTCTTTCCGCGGTCGAAGTGGCGGTCGAATTCTGCTGGGGCGTATCGTTGGCGGCAATCTGAGGCGCAATCGGACAGAGCGTATTTTTAGAGCTTTTAAAAGCGGCGGAAACCGTAATTTTAGTTTTTTTATAAAGAGAAAATTCCGGTTGACGGCCGGTCAAAACAACTGGGTAAGGCTTAACTTGAATCGTTAAATTATTAGTAGTCGCGTAAGGCGTCATTATTTCCGTAACCACGTTCTTATTATAATTGGCGGCCCAGACATCTCCCTGAACATTGCCGCTGGCGTCCAATTTCATTAAGAAACCGTCTTTATAATAAGTTTTGCTACTGAGCAAAACCGATTTTATCTGGTCGGTTTCATATTCGCCGGCGACAATCGCCCCGCTGTCCGGAGTTGCCTTCAAAACATAATTGATAGTAGCGCGTTGCGGCTTTACTATCTTAATCCAGCTAGGATTCAATTCCTGATCGGTTTTCATCAGCAAGCTACCAGAACGGACTCCCGCGGCGGCGGCATCAATGGCCGCCTGCACTTTTTGCCAATCTTGTCGGGATTGTTTGCTTCTTTGGCTGTTGTCTTTCAACATTTCCGCTTCGCCATACTTTTCAATATACTGCCGCCGCTGTTCCGTGACGGCCTGGCTTTTAGCTTCATAATTATCATCGGCCCAGAGAACGGGACCGGCAATCATTATATTATTATCTTTGGTCGTTACCAGAGAGTAGTCGGTCATGGAACCGGAGTACATATTAAAATCCAAGGTTATTCTTTTCACCCATTCCAAATCACCGGCGGCGTTGAATTTAAATCCTACGAGATAAGAATGCGGCCGGCCGGAACTTAGGTCCAGACTGTCCGTCAGCAAAGAGGAAGCCATGGATAAATTTCCCAAAACCAGATAACCGTTATCTTTCGTTCGCGCCAAACCGCGGGTAATAATCGCTCCTTGGCGCATCTTTTGAGAGCCGATTTTGTACGTTCCGTCGGCTTGCGGTATGGCCGCCGCTAATTCCAAGGGGATGCCTTCAAAACTCTTGGCCCATTCAAAATTAAAATCTTTATCAAATTTAACCAATCCGGGGTAAACATCAAAATCATAGGGCGGCTCTTTTTCCGGATTGGCCTGCGCCAAATTACCCGCCAAAGCATAACCGCCGTCAGCGGTTGGCGTCAGGAAAGAATCACTCTTCCGGGCGATAAAATTACTGATATTTTTCGACCACTGGATGTTTCCGTCCGCGTCGAATTTAAAGACTTTAAGCGAAGAAAAAGGCAAATCATAATAAACTTCGCTATCTTCGCCTCGTTCATCCGGTTTTAAATCAGTAATGCCGGCATAAAACAAAAACCCCTTATCGGCCGTTTCCAATAAAGAGTTCTTAGCGTCTTCCACGAATCCAGTAAAAGACTTGTTCCAAAGCACCTTCCCGTTCTTATCTAACTTGGTAAATAAAATCTTATTTAGTTCCGTATTGTCTGTTTTCCATTCCGCGGCTTTAATAAATCCCCAAACTTTAGAAACCAGTAAATACCCGCCGTTTTTCAGCTCAATAACCGCCTGAACATCTTCGTCCCCCAGAGGGTTGCCGTCACCGGCCGAATTTTTAGTCTTTAAAAGCTTTACCCATTGGACGCTCCCCTGCTTATCAAGTTTGGCGACAAACCCGTCGGGAGGAACAAACATGATGTTCGGATCCGTCGTGCCGGAGATAATATAGCCGCCGTCTTTAGTCGGCCAGGCGCCGTTTATTTTCGTAAACACCAGAAGACGATAGGCTTTTATAAAAGTAGTGTTGGCGATAGCCAGCGGGCAACCTGATTCGGCGTCGACAGCAGAAATCAAACGGAGACCGCAAAACAAAATTACCGCCGAGGTTATCAGCCCGCCTGTCAACCCGAGTAAAAGCACCTTTAATATTCTCTTGATTGAATATCGCCCTAACATATCAAGATTATAGCATACCATTTTAAAGTTATAAACTCTCCGAGCCGGAACGGGTTTATCAGAATCTACTTATAATCATCACTATAAGCGGAATAATCAACCGCTAATTCTTCTCCTTTTTTAATGAGTCGCAAAGTAATAAAATCATAATTTTTATTACATCTAACGTTTGGTTTCTGAGAATTATTCAAATACCATCCGACTGTTAAATTGTTAAAATTATCAGGACATCCGTATTTGTCACCCTTAACAATACAAAAATCATTATACATTTTTTGGATCTCCGGAGATTGTTTCCTGATATCTTTTTTATCGATCCAGACAATTTTGCTGTTATCACCCACAAAAACGTCCTTTCCTTTCGGTATATCTTTTATAGCAAAAACGCCGATGCCATTAATTTTGGATGGCGCTAATCTTGTATAGACATTACTATGCGGAAGTTTAGCGAGGCTGTGAGACATAGTTCATGGAACAATTATGATAAATAATCTATCTAAATAATTAAATTAATTTACTTAAATCTCCATTAATAACCGTCGGTTTCATATCCAAAATCTCGTCAACATAATGAATTTTTTCACTTCTTTCAGGAATCGAATTGAATAAAAATATTTTTTTACCATTTCCATAAGCGAAACCCATCTCTATTAAGGTACTTCCACCTATATAATTATCGACGCCTTTTTTATTTAAATTCAAAACTAGTATGGCATCGGATTCCCTTATAAAATCCCAATATCTTTTTATCATATCTACCGGTTGAGATTCTCTAAGTAAAATATCGCCATTTTTTTCTTTTGTCTCAAGGAATTCTTCATAGGAAATATCTCCATCAATTATTTTTTGAGTATAATAAGGGATATTAACCTGATGGCCATTTTTCTCTAACTCTTTTTTTATTTCGATGATTCTTGGCGTAAAATCAATGCTGGAACAAATGGTTATTATCATATATATGATTACTCTATTAATCGAAATAATCGCCTGATTGCGGGATTATTTGCAATCTGCGGGGTGTTAGGGGCGCTATTCGAACTGAAATGAGTGGAAATACCAACAAAAACTACTTAATCAGCCCACCATGATACCTTAATTCGTAAATTCTTTTATTCTTATAATAAATAAACTCTTCCCCACAAAAATTATCAATATTACCTTTCATCTTATTTTTATAGATATAAGCACCGGATTGGTATTCGCTCGGTCCGCGAAAAGGGTTGTCAGTACTTACCTTTCTTAGACATTTCTTAAGAAAATTATAAATTTCACTTTTCGATATTACAGACTTCAAACACCGCCCGGAATAATTCATAACCCAAAAAGATTTATTATTTAGAAAAACCATTTCCTCGCCGGCAAATGGATCGGAACCATAGTATCTATCGCGATAATAAAAATTTTCAAATTTATAACTAAATTCTTTAGCACCATCAGCTAAAATATTCTCTCCCCTTTCGCCACTCAAGGTGTAAGTATTTTTCTTGGCTTTAATTAAAAATCTTTTAAAAAAATTTGTAATTTGTGTGCTCCCCCATAAAAATACTTGGCAATTATTACCAATTAAATTGTGGACTTTTTCTCTTGCCACAAAGCTTAGCAATAAATTTCTAATACATTCATTATAGTAACTATCGATTCTATGGTTACCGCCCCTCACCTCTATCGCCAATAATGCCCCCTGCCCAAATAAATCACGAAACTCTGTAACGGATTTTTTAAGTTTTTCTATATTTATAACTGTATCATTTTTTGAAAAACACAAGCTAATCGGCACGCCACTGTCAGTCAATTTTTTAAAAGCATCAAATCCGTAGACTGGTTCCTTTAATCTATTTATTTCCAAACCCAAATTACTACATGGTCGGCATTCTCCGGCGCTTATCAGTCTTTTTAGGTCTTCATTAAAATCTTCCATCACCCAATCATTTCCAAGACCACAAATTGGAGAAAACATTATAACTCCTCTTAAATAATTAAATTTTTTTATATTAATTTTTTGAATTACAAGAGAGGAAAATGAGTAAGCTATTATCACAAACGGGGTGCGAGATTTTTCGAAACTTTTAAGTAGTGAGGTAATTTTATCAACAGTATCTACAACTGAAAAATATCCATCTTCTTCATAAAGACCGGGGTGTCTATATTCTATTATAGACAGGCCATGGTTTCTTAAATCTTTAATAAATTGAAAATCTTTTTTTCGACCAGGTACTCCAGGCAAAAAAACATATTTAACATTCCCAATAAAATTTTTCATACATTAAAATATAATTTTAAAACAAATCCACTAGAAAAACCGAAATTTAGGGCAAAACAACTATTTTCAATAATTACTATAATATTGGAATTATATAGTTATTATAATTATTTTAGCAAAATTTTGCAATTTAATAACTTAATCGCCCCCTCTCTTTTTTTTGAAGTCTAGCACAACCAATTACATCTGCCACCGCAGTTACTGAAACCAGCCCAGCAGCTATTATAAGCAACGGAAACTTTACTTTTTTGACAAACCGTAAATTTTATTTAAATTTAAAAAAATCTTAAATTATAAAGTTCGAACTAAGTAATACTTGTTTAAAATTAGTCATAAATTAACCTATTTTATTAACATTATCCCTGTCTACCTCCCGAAGTCAGAAATACTTTGGAACTTGATATTTATGCTTACATATAACAAAAAAAATAGAGTATAAACTCTATTTTTTCGTAACTGCGGAGAGGGAGGGATTATCGCGCTCGCTCCGCCCCATAATGGGCGGAGCTCACTTGTCCAGGGTTGGCGTCCGAAGCTCCCCCGGAGCTTCGTCCGACGCTCGCCCGCTCGTTTCGGCTTCCGCCTCAACTCGCGTCTCGCTTCCAACCTGTTCGAATCCCTTTCCGTCTTTTCTACGAGTATAATAAAACACCCCAAAAGGGTGTTTTATTATACTCGCGGAGAGTCCGGGACTATATCCGAACTGAAATGAGACAAAAAACCAATAAAAATCCACTTTTTATCAAATAAACCAATCTAATCAACTTTTCTATTTAAATTGAATCTATCGACTATTATATGCTTATCAAGGTATCGCTGAAATATAAAATATATTAACATTGATATAATAATTGATATTAAAATGCTCCCGATAATATCCAGAGGGTGGTGAACACCGACATAAACTCGGGACAGACCGACCAAAAAAGCCAGAAACCAAATAACCGCTGAGATTTTTTTACTGAAAGGATAAATAATCGCCGCTAGGGCTGATACCAGCAAAACATGATCTGATGGAAAACCATTATCTGGACTATGCGATATTAGCGGAGTAAAGTGTCCAACGACAAACGGCCGCGGATTAAAATAAAGCACAGCGGCTACCCGGGATACGAGATATATGGCCGGCAAAACGACCAGGCTAAAAATAGCTGCCTCTCGTTTCTGATTTTTAGGTAATTTCCAGAACCACAGCAAAGCTATAAGGCCAGCCAATAAATACAAATATTCGGCGACAAAAATAAAAAAATAGTTTATTATATTGATCATAATTAAAATTTTAAGCTTATCAATTTTTCTTTGCTACCCTCAAACCATTTCCAACTGTGATAAGTTCTGCTGCCTCATGTACGGCTACGGTTATTGCTACGGTCAAAAATCCAAAAAGTGCTGAAGGAATAAGCATGGCGAGTAGAAGTATAGAAAACACAATATTTTGTAGACTAATGCCTCGAGCCTTTTTTCCTAATTCAATTGCATAAGGAATTTTAGTAAGATCGTCAGCCATAAGGGCCACATCCGCCGCTTCAATCGCCGCGTCAGTTCCAGCCGCACCCATAACTATGCCCACTGAACTTTCCGCAAGTGCCGGAGCGTCGTTAATCCCATCTCCGACCATTGCCACCACGCCATATACTTTCTTGAGTTTTTTAATGGCAGCCACCTTGCCGTCAGGTTTGAGATCAGCCTCAATCCGATCAATTCCAAGGTCCTTGGCAATAGCCTGTGCGGTAATATGATTATCGCCGGTCAGCATAACTACCGCTATGCCCATATTATGAAGCGTATTAATTACTTGTTTGGCAATCGGCCGTATATCATCGCGGACAGCGATAATACCATGAATAACCTCATCCGACCCGACAAGAATTATAGTTTTGCCTTGATCTCGAAGCTTTGCCATATCCGCATCCAAATTTGCCGTATCAAGCTTGGCAAGCAACTCTTTTTTGCCAATATAAATTGTTTGTCCCTCTATTGTAGCCTGTGCCCCAAATCCGGGCGTATCAACAAAGTCAGTACACGGCAGACTTTGTATGCCCAGAGATTTAGCTTTTTTGACTATGGCTTGAGCGAGTAGATGATTATCAAATTTTTCTATGCTGTATGCCAAAGTCAAAATCCTTTCTTCATTGCCATCGACGGGAATAATGTCGGTTACCACCGGCTTGCCACTGGTCAAAGTGCCTGTTTTATCAAAGGCGACAACTTTAATCTTTCCTAAATTTTCCAAGTATACACCGCCTTTTATGAGCACGCCTTCGCTCCCCGCCCGGCCAATCCCAGCGGCGGCGGCAACTGGTGTCGACATAACAAGAGCACAAGGAGCGGCGGCAACCAGCAACACAACTGCGCGAACGCCCCATCCTGAAAATGATGGGTCAAGCAGTGAAAATACAGCAAGTCCGATTGCACTAAACAGCACTATCGGGGAATATCGTTTGCCGAACTTTTCAATGAATAGCTGGGTTTTGCCTTTTCTTTCTTGGGCTTCTTCAACCAAGTGCACAATCTTAGAAAGCGTATTGTTGGCAAATGTTGCCGTGGCTTGAATCTTAAGCAAACCCTGATGGTTGATAGTTGCGGCAAAAACAGGCATACCCTCCGTTTTTTCTACCGGAATCGATTCGCCTGTCACCGGCGCTTCGTTAACGCTTGACTTACCTTTTATAATTGTGCCGTCAGTAACAATGGATTCTCCCGGCCGAACTACAAAGATGTCGCCAACTTTAAGATTTTCTGCAGGGATCATAATTTCTTTTTCATTCTGTAAAATTCTTGCCTCTTTGGGGGCAAGATCAAGAAGTTTTTTTATTGACGCTCTTGTCCTAGCATATGCATATTCCTCTAACCCTTCAGCCACGCCATAGATAAACACCAAAAAAGCAGCTTCATCCCACATGCCGAGAATTGCCGAACCAACAGTTGCGCCTAGCATCAGCAATTCAATACCTATTTCCTTTTCTTCAATAAATTCTTCGACCCCTTCGCGAATCCAAAAATATCCGCCCAAAATAATAGCAATAATATAAATCGCTATCTCGTATCCGGATGAAATAAACCCCAGGTGCCCCAACGCAAATGTAAGTAAAGTCAGACCGCCGGCAATGAGCGCATTCCGCATGGGAGGATAGACATACAGCTTGCCATCAAAGCAACCCTCATCTTTTTCGTCATGACATTTTTTATTTTCACACATAAATTTGTTTGAATTTATTTCGATTGATTAATAATGGGCACAATTATAAATTTCTTTTGAATGTTTTTTTAATATTTTTCTCGCGTAGCTGATAATCTCGGAAACATCCTTAGACGAAGCTTCGTAAAAAATCTCTCGTCCCTTTCTCTCTTTTTTAATAAGACCACACTCCAAAAGACAGGCCAAGTGAGCCGAGGTGTTAGGTTGGGACAGTTTTGTTTTATCCACAATTTCGGTAACTGTTTTGGGGCCGTCTGAAATTGTGGCAAGTATTAAAAGACGGGACTGATCGGCGAATCCCTTAAAAAGCTTGGCTTCGAGTTGAATTTGAATTAATTTCATATATAAACATATTACTATATATTTATATAATAATCAAATTAACTTTATATTAAAATAGCTTGTACTGATAATGTCCTCAATACCGAAATTATTATTTCTTAAGATTAGAATATAATAAATTTATTAAGTGTGCTCTTATAGACACGGTATGGCTTCGGTCCGACAAACGCTTTGCCGTTAATAAACACCGTCGGCGTTCCATATAGATGAGTCTTTTTCAATTCATTGACCTGATAACTGATTATTTGTTTGGTTTCTGGATCATTGATACAAGCATTGACTTTATTAACATCAAAATTGAAATTTTCTAATATTTTATTTACATAATCAGGTTGATAGATTAAAACTTTATCAACAGTAAACAAATAATCGTTAAATGCCCAGAATCTCTCGCCGTATTCCTTGTATACACAATAACCCAATTCGGAAGAATAGTTAGATGCCTCCTTAACAGGAAAGTCAGCAAAGACATAATTAGTCTTTTTTTCTCTGACTAATTTTTGTATATCTGCGTATGCCTTTCTGGTATAGTCGCAACTATAACAACCAATTAAAACAACAGTATCTTTCGAGCCAATATTTTTGGTCGGCAAAGTCAATAAGTCTACGCCTTCAAGAGTTACGTTCTTCTCGGACTTCACCTCAAGCCCGCAGGATGGGTTTATTTCTGACACCTTATTATTCTCGCCCTTGGGGTCAAAAGCGCAAAACCCGCTCTGGTTTAAACCGTTACAACTGCCGTAAAGATAATAATTATATCCGCCTTTGACAACATAAAAGGTACTAGCTACCATCAAAACAAAGAACACCCAAGAAACTAGCTCATAATGCCTATTGAAAAATTTGGCCATAAAGACCGACCGATTCAGAAGTCTAGCCACCAACCGGCTTTTTATCTTTTCCTTGAAGCCGGTATTACACGGCCTGAGTGTTATTCGTCTAAATACGCAATCTAACGCCTCCTTCGCCATCTCGCGATGCGTGGCGCTGAATATGCCCAAAACGGAAAACACTATTAAAGCTAATATACAGATCATAATTTTATATAATTTTCATAATTTTATTCAAACTGTTTATAAACATTTCTGCTTCTTTCATGGTGTTGTAAAAATACAGAGATGCTCGAGCGGAATTTTTGATATTTTTATCATTGAACCATGAATGAACGCAGTGCTGCCCGGCTCTTATCATTACATTAGACATTTCATCAAGCATTAAAGCAATTTGATGCATGTCAAGGCCATCTATATAAAAAGAAATGATACCCGATCTTAAGGCCGGGTCTTCGGGCCCGATAATCTTAATTTTAGAATGTTTCTTGATTTCTTCCGTAATATATCTGTTTAGCGAGTATTCGTGTTCCTTGATCTTTTCAAAACCAATTTCCTGCAGATATTTGACTGCTTCGGCTAAACCGATAATCCCGGCGTAATCCTGCAACCCTGCTTCGAACTTTTCTGGCGCTTTAAGCATTACATGGCCATTATAGGTCGAATATTCAACCGTGTTACCGCCGACCAAGAAAGGTTCCAGTTTTTCTAATAATGCATACTTGCCATAAAGCACTCCAGTGCCGGTCGGTCCGAGCATTTTATGTCCAGAAAAAACTAAAAAATCCACATCGAGATTTTTAACATCAATTCTTTGGTGTGGCGCGCTTTGAGCGGCGTCTAAGATAACTAAAGCACCGTTTTCATGGGCAATCCTAATAACATCTTCGACCGGAATTGTTGTGCCGTCTAAATTTGAAGTATGCACCATTGAAATTATCTTTGCACCCTTGATCAGCTCTTCATATTTTTCAAGACTGAACGTGCCGTCATCATTGGAACGAACTATTTTATGGCGAATACCTTTCTTTTCAACCAGCCTCTGCCAAGGGATCAGGTTAGAGTTATGCTCTTTGTCGGTGGTCAAAACCAAATCTCCGTCTTTAAGTCCTAATGAATTAGCTAACAAATTTATTCCTTCGGTGGTATTTCTGGTAAAGACAATCTCTCGTTCATCGGCGTTAATAAACCTCGCCAATATCTGCCTGGCCTCTTTTACTTTTCTCGTTGCCATTTCTCCAAGCTTGTGCGAACTCCTGCCTGCGCAAGCTGGATATTCAAAATAGTATTCATTCATCGCTTCAACAACCTGCTTCGGTTTCAAGCTCATGCAGGCACTATCAAAATAGACAACCGGTTTGCCGTTCATTTTATTATTCAATATTGGAAAATCCTGTCTTATTTTTTCTATATTCATTGAAAAATATTATTACTATCTAATGGCGACCACATCCACATCCTCCGCCTTTCGATGCACCGCAGGATGGACTACCGCAAGAGCCATTGCAACTACTGTCGGGTCTAGCACTGGCTAAAGTTTTGACTGGCTCTGGCTGATTTGAACTAGCACCATCTTCTGAAATAACGAATTTTCCCCAAACCATCTTCATGCCACAAGAAAATTCCAACTCGCCAACATTATCCGGTGCCGTAAACTCTATTATATTTTCCCCCATCTGCAATTCTTTTTTAATGCCCAGCGACTCAATCATTATTTCCCTCGTACATCCTGATATTTGTTTGGCATTAATTTTCCATCTGACTGGCACGCTCTTTTTAATATTTATAGTGCTTGGACTATACCCGTCATAAGTCAAATCCATTGATACCTCCTGAACACTGTTCTTATTTTTCGTTACAAGATCCTTAGGCTCCGCTGAATTTACATACACTATATAACCAACCCCTCCAAAAACAAGAATTGATACAATAAATATCATTACTTTAGCAACAATATTTATTTTTCTTAATTTATCTAACATACGATTATGATTTAATTCAACCTAGGGAGGTGATGTTCTCAATCTCCCTAGGCTAATTATAATGATTATTGACCACAACCACCACCAGTTCCATTAGATGGAGCTGACCCACCACCAAAACCAGGAGTTGGAGATTCGCTTGATAATTCAGTTGAACATTCTTTAGGCGGATTATTAAATGCCGAACAGATCGATTTTAATAGACTTTTACTATCTCGGCCACTATTACTCTGTGTACCATTAATAATTAAAGTCGGGGATCCACCAACGCTATATTTTTCATTATCGGCTTTAAATATCTCGAATCCGGCAAAGCTGCCCTTATAACCAATCTTATTGCCGAAATTCTCCATCACTTTATACTCCTTCTCGGTTTTGGCAACGCAGATAGTAACTTTGCCCTTGTCAATTTGGGCATTATTCAAACAACCTTCTGCTCCGCTATCGCCATTTTTAGCAAAACATTCCAGATAAGCTAAGTATTTGTCTGTCTGTTCCTTCTGAATGCAATACTGATTCAACTCTTCCTTTAATTCTTTTTCGCCATGCATGGCGTAATCATTGAACTTAATCTTAAAATCAACCTTATTGCCAAGAGCTTTTATTGCCGGAATAATGCCTTTCTCCATCTGTAAGCCATATGGACAATGGCTCATAACAAATAGTTCAATTTCTGGTTTATCTGATTTTTTTTCAACAGAATCGACTACTGACTGAGTATCCGTTTTCGTTTCGTTCGTATTCTTTGCAACCGTCTCCTTGCCAGACAAATCCATCACTTGTGGAAAAAACTTATTGCCATCCTTGGAAATTAAAGATGGTATCTTCTGACCATTATATTCCACTTCCAACTTATACATATCGCCTTCTTTGCCAGTAACCTTAACAGTCGCCTTACCTTGTTGAATCAATTCAGAATTGATATATGCCGTTGCCTTTTCTTCAATATCTTTAACAGGAAGCCAAGTTGATTTTTCTTTCTGAGCATTTACCGAGTAAACTGCAAATCCCACGATAACAGATAATATAACACCGGCTAATAAACCAAGCAGGGCTTGTTTGTTTAATGTTTTTTTAATCATAAAATTTATTATTATTTAGCAAATAAAAAACCACCAAAGTTAAAAAGTTAACTGGTAGCTAAACACTAAATACTAATAAATTTTTGGATGCAATAAGCCCTTGGCAAATAAAGAATCAAACGGATTACGGACAAGAGAGAAATATTTTAAAGTTATTTTAAATAAATCATTACAGATTAAAAGTAATTTTTTATCATTTAATAATGCAAAAAAGACTACAATTAAAATAAATAAACTACCAAGAAAATTATTATTTATAGTTGCGGTTAAAAAAGCCAGTCTTTCCTGTAAATGACTACCAATATCTTCATTGGAGCAACTACCACCCTGGCATGCTTGCGCTTGATAGTTAAAAAAACAACCATCAGGTAAACAAACCTGCCAATTAACTAGGATAACAAATAATCCTGCTAAAACAGTCAGTGTTGTAAATATTTGTCTTGGTTTCATAATGGTTTCATTTATCTCATTACATCAATAATGAATATAATATCAGTTTTTTTATATTTTTGATAGGATAATATAAAAAAATATTTTTTATAATATTCATAAAGTCTGGTCTCTTGCCTTTCGGGTTTCGTTCGGGTATACTACAAATATATCAATTAAATAAACTTATGTCTACATTAACCAAAAAACAATCGGAAATAATGGATTTTATATCAAAATATAATCAAAAAAACAGTTGTTCCCCGTCTTTGACGGAAATAAAAAATGAATTTGGCATATCGGCGATTTCCACGATTCATGAACATATTTCCAGTCTAGTAAAAAAGGGCGTTCTTAAGCGAACTAAGGGTGTTATTAGGGGCTTGGAGTTGGTGGCAACTAAAATAGACAGCCTCATGACCGTTCCCTTGGTCGGAACGATAACCGCCGGTCGACCGATAGAAGCCATAGAAATACCCGATGAAGTTATTGAAATATCCAGGGATAGAAGATTCCAAGAGGGTGAGTTATATGCGCTTAAAGTCAAGGGTAACTCCATGATTGGGGACGGCATATTCGACGGAGACATCGCAATCATCAAAAAACAGGAGTGGGCCGATAACGGCGATACCGCCGTGGCGATCATCGACGATAACGAGGCCACTCTTAAAAGATTCTATAAAGAGAAAGGGCGAATAAGGCTGCAACCGGCGAACCCTACTTTTCAACCGATATTTCGTAAACACGTGGAAATAAGAGGAATAGCGGTTAAAATAATTCGAGACTTGGCGAGATATTAATTAAATATGTTTGGTTCCGCGCCCTGCCTTAACGGGCGGGCGTATTTTTTATGATTTGTTATTAACCGTCTTTATTTTTTCTTTAGAAAAAGTTTAACTTTTCTTTATCCTCAAAATGTTAAAATATATATAAAAGTTAAAACATATTTTTATGAATTTAACATCGGAAAAAATTAAAGAAACGCTTACGCAACTTACGGAGCTTTTTCACCTTGAAAAAAACATTTTTCAAAAATTCGTCATTATTCATAAATACATTGATTTTTTAAATAAGACTCCGATTACAAAAGGGGCTCTGCAAAAAATATTCGACGACAGCGCCGCGACTATGGGCGATATTTACGAGAATCTTCCGAATAAGGCCACCAGAAATAAAGTGCGGGGCAAGAAGTTTTGGATGTATTATTCCGATTTGGAAATGATTCACGATATAATGGGCGAATTTAAAATAGGCAAAACCTCCGAAAGAGCAGAATTCGATAACCTTTGCCAAGATTTCTCCGAACCGTATTCCGAGGAAATATTGGAACTCGCTTTTAAAGTAGTTAATTGCCACGTTTTTAATCGGCTTGATCAAGAGTCTTTTTTGAATGCGAAGGAACAAGACGGAAAAACTTGGTTTGACGATAAAAAAAGCATTTTATACGTCGACGGTTTTAAAATCATGATAGCCAGACAAGACAAAGAAACCAACGCCCATAAAATACTGAAATATATTTTTAAAAATAATAGCGATAATTTGGATGATAGCTTTTTCTTTTCGGAAATGGCCGAAGATATCTTTGAAGATTTGGAATATAAAGAAGATAAAAATAGTTGGAAACGTTATTATCGAAGTTGCGAACTTATAAACGAAAAAGTTTTAAAAGAAACAAAGAATGCTGTGGATAACTTTATAATCTTTAACTCGGGAAAAACGGGATGTTTAAAAATAAATCCTAAATTCATTTAATTTACAGGGAAAAACAGTAAAAACTTCCCGCAAATCTTCCCCGGAACTTTCGGGAATGTCACTTTCATACAATAGCCTCATAACGATTATGAGGCTTTTTTTATTAAGCCCCAAAACCGCTATCGCCCAGTAAAGGTCGAGGCGCAAAAATTAATTAATAAACAAAATTAACATCTGCAATTATGTTTTACATCAAAGGAACAATAAAAGACGACAAGATAGAAAACTTCACCCGCAAAGACGGAACACCCGGCCAAAAGCGTTTGCTTTACGTCGAGCCGTTAAACAGCATTTATCCGATAACCGTTAATGTGCCTCTAAACAAGGACTATGGCAAAATCGGCGCCAAGGTGGAAGTCGAGGTAAAAGTTTACCCCTTCTCTTTCGTCAATAAAGAACGTCAAAGAGCCTTTCTTTCGGTTTACGTACCGGAAGACGAGACCGATAAAAAATAGATAATCATATGGATATTATAATCGCCACCACAACCGCGACTTCGACGATTTACCGCCTAACCGACGAGGCCTTAAATCTCCTTAACTTCAACTATCAGTTTTGGACATTCGTTGTTTGCGTTGCCCTGGGATTCGCCGTGATATTTTTAATTCTTAACATCTTCGACTAATATGCACGCCGCGATTATAACTTTCTTTGAGTCTCTCGGGAACATTATCGTTCCCGTCCTGGCAATCGCCTTGATCGCCAAATTATTAATAAGAATTAGCAGATAATAAATTATGTGCTCCGCTGAAATATTAATCTCAAACTCTTGCTACCTGGATAACTGGGTCAATATCACACACTCTTTATCCGCGGGCTTGGTTATGGGCGCGTTTCTCGGAGTAACGGTCGGCATAATTCTATTATTTCTTAAAAAATAATTTTAACTGTAATTTTTATGATGAATTTCATTAAGAAAATTAAAGTGGGGTTAATGGCTTTGCTGGGTATTATCGGCTTCGGTGCCGCTAACGCTTATGCGGCCGTGGACGCGGACATCGCTTCCACAACCAGCGGAATGGCGGTAACCGTTAAGGAAAACTTAATGGGCGTCCTAATTTCCAACTTGCCGACGATAGTCATTGTCGGTGTAGCCGTCTTAGCGATCGGCTTCATTTGGAGATTATTCCGCAGATTCGCTAAATAGCCCTCGGGTTGCCCGATAATAAAAATCGGGCAACTTACAGGGAGATTAAGATATCGGTGAAAGCCGGTGATGAGGGACAAAAATGCGTTTCAACAGTCTATTAACTTTTGAATCAGCAACAACAAATACCCTTTCTCCTTTTAATAATATTTAACCTTTGGCCGATATGAAAAAGTTAAATTTAAAAAAATACTCGTTTGGAATATTTTTTGTTCTCTCGCTATTCGGAATATTTTTTAATTCCCCACGCATCGTTAAAGCGACGAGCGGAATCTATTTGGATAGCACCGGATATACCTATCGTCAAAACTCCGACGACGGAAGCGGAAATTTTACTTTTTCTAATACCACCAGTTCGTCGTGCGCCAATAGCTTTTTAATGGCTATTGTTTCTACTTGGGCAGACGGCAATGGTTGGGATAATGCCTCTTACGGTGGTGTTCCCATGACCGACAGCGGAATCGGGAGCCAGGCCTATGTAGGCTCATCAAGACATATGCGTTGGCAGACTTTTGTTTTAAAAAGTCCTCTTTCTGGAACGAGAAATTTCCACATAAGAAATACCCGTGGAGCTTATTCCGATCCGGCGACCATAGTTTTAAAAACATTTTGTAATGTTGATCAAACGACTCCTTTAGATTTTGTTCGTGGCGGTCTTGGTAATTATAGCGGCAACGGAATCGGCAGCGGCTATTTTAATATCACAAATGATAACAGTTTAGTATTTTTTAATTATATTTTAGCGACAGGAGGAACAGTAAATGGCACAGCCGGATATGCTTCATCATCTTTACTCGCTTATAATGCTTTCGGCGAACAAATTTATAATTTCTTTACGGCGACAGTCGACAGAAAAACTGAATATGATTATTACTATGTCGGCGGAACTGATACTGATTGGGCGCGTTCTTTAGATTTGTTTGTTTTAAATTCGGCCGCCCCAACTTCTAATATTTCCATAACTTCCCACACTATTAATCAAGCAAGTGGCGATGTTAGCATTAACGGAATTTGCGACACAATCGGAACAGGACAAAATCAATTGGATATTTTTGCCAACTCGCAAGGCGATCCTAAATTATTCGTCGTCGATTGTTTAAATAACGGCTTCTCGGCGATTTATCCGGGAATGGATTACGGCACTTCAACAATTTACGTTATCGACGCTTTAAATAACGCCTCTTTAAATCGAGCGAGCTTTACGGAAACGAGAAATCGCCCACCGTCTAATATTGAAATAATGTATCCGGAGGCTAGTTTTTCCAAGCGCGGCACAACGCAAGAATTTGTCGGCTATTGCGAACCATATTATAGCGGCGGTTTGGCCAAAGAAAATGCCGTTCCGAATACTCTGACAATTCAATCCGGCAGTTCTATGCCGCCGGTTGCTCCGTCTTGCACCTGCACGCCGAACGACGAAGATTTCACTTGGGGGACATTCTCTTGTTGGTATACCGCCAGATCATACGGAACGACGAATGTTTGTATTATAGACACTAAAGATTATAACAACATCGATTGTCTACAAATGGACTTCACTGATTACAATGGTGCGACATTAGTTTTTTATCCTTATTTCCAATGGTCTTTTGATTCGGGAGCTGGAGCCAAGTTTGAGCAATCATCAATGAATATTTATGACACGCAAGGAATAAATCAAAGTGCCGTGCCGCTTTATTTTACTTTCTCGGAAGATGTTTATAACGCTTCATCGACCTATGTCTTTAAATTGGAAGATTATACCGTCAGCACAACGTCGCCGCAAGTCATTTCTTCTTCAACGGTTGCCGATCTGAATCTCAATCAGTTTCGTCAAATAGGCTTCGAGCGCGACTTATCTATTTTAAACAAAAGGAATTTATACGCTTCAATATCAAACGCCACCGGAACTCTAAAAATTTATCAGGGAGTTAATTTGTTTTTGTATTATCATCCGATGTTTTTCCCTACGCCGCCGATAGATTTCGGAAGCATATTTCCGAGAATGAAAAGCACTCTTGAGGGGAAATTCATCTTTCATCAATTTTTTCAAGCTTACGATATTTTGTTGGCCAATTTTACTCATGTTATCCCTGAAGTCGTTCCGCAATTTCCGATGAAGTTTATGTCGGGCGACAATAAATTCGATATTGTCGTTCCCGCACTAGACTTTGAAAGTGCACCGGTAAAATATTTTGCCACGCACTTAAGGCCGATGGGCGACGGCCTTTTGTGGCTTGGTTTTATTATTTACGTATTTTTTAGAATCTTAGGAGCTTTTAGCCCTAACGATAAAGATTAATTATATGACCGGATATCCATTCGACTGGGCGATAAACGCCTTCATAAAATTCTGCGGCGAGTTCTTTGATTCAATGTTGGCCTTTATTTTTTCCTTCCTGCCTTCTAACGACACTTTCGCCGGTTGGATGAACATCGACGTCGATAAAATAGATTACGCCACCAAAAGAATCGCCGACACGATCAGTTATTTCAACATCGTATTTCCGTTTGATACTTTATTTCTGATTTTATCTTTTATGCTCGTGTTCGAAACAGTTCTCTTGTTTTTTCGAATAACCCTTCTTATCATCGGCCTTTTGCGAGGCGGACACTAAACATATGATAAACGTCGTTGTCGGTAAACCCGGCTCTGGAAAAACTTATTACTTGGTCAAAAAAGCGCATAAATTCCTGCGGCAAGGCCGGGATGTTTATTCTAATTTTTACATAGACTTTAAATCATATGACGAAGAAACAGGAAAGAAATTTTTTAATCGTTGGTTGGACAAGTTTTATAATCTTCCTTTTATTAGGAATGTTCGCCTTCGATTCTTTAATAAAAGAGATAGAAGGCTCGGAAAACTCTATTTCTGGAATGAGCTCGAGGACTTGCTCGAAATAAGGGGCGGCGAAATCTTAATCGACGAATGCCAAATATATTTCAATTCCCGTTCTTGGAAAAAATTGCCGTTCCGACTTCAATATAAATTTCAACAACATCGCAAACATATCAAAAAAAATAACGACGGTTCTTATATGGCATTAAACATTTGGGGAGCGGTTCAAAACGTTAAACGCATCGATACCGTCGTGCGAGAACTGGTTAATAATATCTATGCTTTAAAAAAAGTCGGACCTCTGTTTAGAGCCTGTCTATACGACATTGAAGACATCGACAAAGAAAAACGCAAACCCTATAAAGTAAGTCTGTATTTATTCAATAAACGCCTAGCCGGTTGTTATGACACTTTCCAGGAAATAGTCGGCTTTAAAGATAAAGGTTAAAGGTTCCTTGGTAACCAAATTGCGACACAAAAAAAGGAGTCAATCTCGTTAGAGATCAACTCCTGAATTTGTTAAGCCTGAAGCTCAACTTGTTTCTCGTAGAAAAGATAAATAGTTTTAAGTCTCTTTTCTATGACCGTTCCCGTCTTCTTGTCTTTCTTTTCAATGACAATGAAAGACCGAATGGCTTTTTCATCCTTGCGGACGACGCAGCCGTTTTTGAGCCATTGCTTAAAAGTTAAACAATTCTCAAACGGGTTATAACGTTTAGCTTCGTCTTCACCCCAACGCTCGGCGATTTGTTTTCTGACGAGCTCGGAAGTATTCTTTGACCCCGTCCAATTTGATTTGACTGATATAGTCATAAAATTAAATTGGCGACTGATTTTAAATATCGAAGACAACGTCGCCTTAAATTGTCTTTCAGCGACGAATAAGACAGCGGCTGATTGCTTGCGGCGGTCAAAGTGGAGGCGTAAGCACTACCTTGATAGGCGATAAGCTGACGCTACAATGAGAAGCACAGACAGACAATTTTTCTTTCGGGACTGTTAGTATTTGTTCCAAAAAATAGTTTTGACCGGCCGCCTTATTATTTTTTTATTTATCGGCGAGTTCTGCTAACGAGCCGATAAATAAAAATAGAAGCGGCGGGTAAATGAGATTTTAGACAAGACGGCTATTCCCTATATCAATTAACTTGACCATACGCACACACCTAGCCGTCATCACGAATATTAAACAAAAATATGATATACAAAAACATTAAACAAGAATTCGAATATATCCTTTGGTTAAGAACGAGAATACAAAAGATTACTTTTGGTATTAATCGGAGAGTGAAGACGGACTCAACGACTGATTTTCCATTACTGACCCGCAAACTTAAATCATATAAAGAAGAATTCAGATTCGTGACAAACGAACTCAATTCTCTCCTTACTAATGACAGCTTACTCACAAAAACTGATAATATCGGGCAAGAAAGCGGAGCTCTACCAATACGAGACGCCTATTGTGATTGGCAAGAGGAAGAAACCAAGAAGGCCCGCCAAAAGGCGAACCAGGCAGGAAGTGGCGGTCGAAGTCAAAAACAGCGCCGACTCGGAATTTAAAATGGAAATAATGCGCGATTCCTCTTTAAGACGAACCAGGGCAAGAATTGTCCGTTTGGTTGATTCCAATCCCGACTTGAAAGCTTTCGTCACTTTGACTTTTAACCACGATGTTCCGGGATTAAGAGAGTCCAATCCGATATTCAATAAGTTTATTAAAAGACTAAAAAGAAAAAGACCAAATCTAAAATATATCGCCGTGCCGGAATTTCAATCAGACACCGATTTTTATGGAAGAAAAAAAATTAACGGCGGTTCCGTTCATTATCATTTACTGGTTAATTTTGAAATGGCTTCCGGCGAATTAGAGGCACTATGGAAACACGGTTTTATCAAAATAAACCGCGTCAAACATATTAACCATTTAGGCCTTTATATTTCAAAATACGTCGGCAAGAATCTATTTGATATTCGATATTTCGGAATGCGCAAGATCATGGCTTCCCGAAATCTGGAGCAACCGATTACAATCACCGTCTTTAAAGAAATAAAAGAATTCATCTCTAATGCTATCGGCAATATTCCGCCGCTGTTTGAAAAAAGTTATCGCTCCGATTGGTTCGGTCAAATCCACTACCGGCTATACGGCTAAAAATACCTTTGATTAAAACATAGTCGCGAGGACTGTGTATGAACATAAAAAAAGAGCACGTCGATAAATTTATCAACGTCTACGAAAAAACGTTCCACGAAAAAGTCGCTTATAAAGAAGCGTTCGAGCAATGTCTGCAGTTAGTTCTTTTACTTAGCACCATTTACCACTCAATGACCCCCGAAGATTTTAAGCGCGTTCAAGAAAGACGCCGAAAAACCGGCGATCTATAGGGTCTTGAAATAATAAATGGCTGTGATATTATATAGGTAGCACCCAACAGAATAATAACCGTCAAAGGATTTTTTATACTCATCCCCAAAAAGGGGCGGTTCTGCCGACGAGTATTGCCTTTGGCGATATTCTGTTGGGTGCTCAGGGCCGTCCCTTTTTGTTATGAAAAAACCAAAAATCACAAAATTAAATTTGGAGGGCAACACCCTTCTAAATATGGCCGAAGCTTTAAACGAGATTCGGATTGATTTTGAATTACCCGACGAACATTTAGACCGCGAGGATAAAGCAAAAGTATTGAAAGATATCAGGGACGATTTGACCGATATTTTTTGGAATTACAAACTTGTTAAAAAGAATAAATATGCAACAGACGACAAGTAAAATTAAATATTTGGCCTATGTTAGAAAATCAACCGAGGGCGACGAACGCCAGGCTTTATCGATAGACAGTCAAAAAGATAAAGTCCGGGAATTTTTTAGCGGCCTGGAAATAGTAGATGTGCTTGAAGAAAAACACACCGCCTTTAAGCCATACAGTCGCCCGGTCTTCGCCGAGATGATCAAAAGAATATCGAGAGGCGAGGCGCAAGGAATTATCGCCTGGCATCCGGATAGACTGAGCCGCAACGAAATAGACGCTTCGACTATCACTTATATGGTTCGCACCGGATTGATTAAAGACTTAAAATTCGGCTCTTATAATTTCGATAATTCCCCCGAGGGTATAATGATGTTGCAAATGGCTTTAAGTCAATCGCAATATTTTTCCTCTAAACTGGGCAAGGACGTAAAACGAGGATTGGAGAAGAAATTTGAAATGGGTTGGCAGCCTAATATCGCGCCGGAGGGCTATATAAACAAGCGCGACGATATTAAGGGACTAAGCACGATAATCGTCGACAAGGACAAATTTCCGCTCTTACGAAGGGCTTTTGACGCCATGCTGACCGGTGTTTATACTGCCCCGCAAGTGCTGGATATAATGAATAACGAATGGGGCTTTAAGACCCGAAGATTCAAGAGTCGAGGCGGCGGCCCGATGTCTAGAAGTGCTTTATACCGTATTTTTACCAGTCCTTTTTATGCCGGTATTATCAACTACAACGGCAAGGAAAATAAAGGCAAACATAAGCCGATGATTAGCCTGGAAGAATACGACAAGATTCAAATTATTATGGGACGAAACGGTAAACCACGAAACCAAAAAAAAGACTTCGCTTATACTGGGCTGATACATTGCAAAGAATGCGGCTGTCTGATAACGGCCGATTTAAAACATAAAGTTATCAAGTACACCAAAGAATTGAGAAGTTATACTTATTATTGTTGCACCCGGAAGCGCAAAGATTACGCTTGTCATCAAGCGGCTATAACTAGAGACGACTTGGAGTCGCAAGTCGAGAAAGAACTCGAAAAATATCAAATCAGACCGGAGTTTTTAGATCTCGGGCTGGAAATAATCGAGGAACTTAAAAACGAAGAACAGGAAAAAGACTCAGCTGTAAAAAATAACGCCGTCAAATCAGCCGACGCCTTAAAAGAAGAAATAAAAAATCTGACTAAAATGCGCTGCCGTAATCTTATTGGCGATGAAGAATACACGGAATCAAAAAATGAACTGATGAGAGAATTGTCTAAACTCGAAATCAATAATACCGATGATAATTTTGAAGAAGAAGTTATAAAAATAACTAAAGAAACTTTTGAGCTTGCCATTCACGGACGCAAACAATTAATGGACGGCGACAATGAAACTAAAAGAAAGGTGCTGACAACTTTAGGCTCGAACTGGACTTTGGAACATAAAAAACTTGAAATGTTAGCTTATAAATGGCTAATGCCGATACAAAAATCGCAAACACTCCTTAACGACGAAATAGCAAGGTTCGAACTGAGAAATACCCCCATAACAAAAGGACGAAATGAGCTTTTGAGCCTACTTCGTCCCACTCTGCGGAGAGGGAGGGATTCGAACCCTCGATAGGGGTTTACACCCCTATAACAGGTTAGCAACCTGCCGCTTTCAGCCACTCAGCCACCTCTCCACCATTTTCTATTTTTATGGTATAATTACTATATAAAATATAGTTTAGCTTGTCAAACAAACCTATGTCTCAAAATAACGCCTCATATCTAAGATGGTCGGTACCGGAATACCGTTCGCCAAAACGCAGCCGCAATTGGTATCTTATCGCCTCCATCTTTATTTTAATCTGCTTATTTTTCTGTTTTTTCACCTTCCGCGCTTGGCATCTGGTTTTTCTCGGTCTAAGTGCTAATTTTCTCTTCGCCCTAATCATTATTATCGCCGCGATTATCATGATTATAAATGAAAATCGGCCGCCGCTGATGGTTGATATAGAACTCGGTCCGGAGGGCGTTAAGATCGGACAAAAATTCTACGATTACGACGCGTTCAAAAATTTTTCCGTCCTCTACAAGCCGAAGCAAAGCGTCAAGAATCTTTATTTGGAATTTAAAGGTTCGGTTCGACCCCGCTTATCCATTCCTTTGCGCCGTCTGGAAGCTCTGAATGTCCGTAATTTCTTAATAAAATATTTAGAGGAGGACCTGGAGAGAACGGACATTCCCTTATCCGAACAGTTGACGAAACTGCTTAAATTATAATAAGATATGGGAAGTTAAACCATATCGCCGACCCTGAGCTTGGTTGTAAGCTCATTTAAGCATTCATCGTTCAACGGATAGGACGCAAGCTTGCGGAGCTTGAAATCCAGGTTCGATTCCTGGTGGATGCACAGATACCAAACGAAGACCTCTTATAACCTTATGCTCGGTTTGAATTCACCAATAAGCGAATTATACCGCGTGGGAAAAACAACTTCTTCCCTTCTCAAAAAGCTGGGTCTTGGCACCGCTCAAGACCTGCTTTTTTATTTTCCTTTCCGTTACGACGATTTCTCCCGGAGCGTCCCGATTGCCGATTTAGAACCGGACACGGATGCCAACGTCCTGGGCACCGTCGAGCTTATCCAAAATAAAAAAAGTTTCAAACGACGGATGTTTATTACCGAGGCGCTGATAAGCGACGGCGGCGATTCTCTGAAAATAACCTGGTTCAACCAGCCATTTCTGACGCGCACCTTAAAAGTCGGCGACAAAATCTCCGTTTCCGGCCGGGTCGGTGAAAATTACGGCCAGATGACGATGATCTCTCCCGCCTACGAAAAAATTTATTCCGATGATTTAATCCATACCAAGGGGTTGATTCCCAATTACCATTCAACCGCCGGTTTAACCCAGAAACAAATCCGTTCGCTGGTTAAGGAAGTAATTCCTCTCGCCGCCGAGATTGAAGATTGGCTACCGGCGGAAATAAAGACTCGTCTCAATCTTTTAGACCTGTCTCAAGCCCTCCGGCAAATACATTTTCCGGCTGATAGCGCGGAAATAAGCGAAGCGCAAAAACGTCTGGGATTCGCGGAATTATTTTGGCGCCAGTTGCAATCACAGATGATCAGGCGCCAGTTGAAATCACGGCGCGCCTGGCCGATTGAATTCCGAGAAAAAGATACTCAAAATTTTGTCAGTTCCCTGCCTTTTAAACTGACTGACGCCCAAAGAAAATCCGCCTGGGAAATTTTGCGCGATTTGGAAAAACCCGAACCGATGAGCCGCTTGCTGGAAGGTGATGTCGGCAGTGGCAAAACGTTGGTGGTTATCCTGGCTTTATTGAATGTGGTTTTGAATAAAAAACAAGGGGTCTTCATGGTTCCGACGGAAATTCTGGCAGTACAACATTTTAATTATCTGACAAAACTTCTTAAAGATTATAATTTCCGAATTGCTTTGTTGACCGGTAGCCATAAAGACGAAAATTGGGCCGCGGCCGACATTATTATCGGCACGCACGCCCTGATTCAAAAAAATGTTAAATTTAAGAATTTGGCGCTGGCGGTTGTCGACGAACAGCACCGTTTCGGTGTCGTCCAACGCCAGAAAATCCTGGATTTCAACAGCGCGCCCGACCGGACGCCGCATTTTTTGTCTTTGACGGCAACGCCTATTCCCCGTTCTTTGGCGTTGGCAATTTACGGCGATTTGGATTTGTCGATAATTGACCAGATGCCCGTAGGACGCCTACCGGTCATAACTAAAATCGTTACCGAAGACAAACGCACTGCCGCTTATAATTTCATCCGCGCCCAGATCAAAGCCGGACGACAGGCCTTCGTTATCTGTCCCTTAATTGATGAATCGGATTATCTAGGCGTCAAATCAGTTAAAAAAGAACACGAAAAATTAGACAAAGAAATTTTTCCAGATTTGAAAATCGGCCTCTTGCACGGCCGGCTAAAAGCCCAGGAAAAAGAAAAAATAATGGCCGACTTTCTGGACAACAAAACACCGATTCTCGTTTCGACTTCCGTCGTCGAAGTCGGCGTAGATGTGCCTAACGCCACGCTGATGATAATTGAGGGGGCGGAACGTTTCGGCTTGGCCCAGCTTCACCAATCCCGCGGCCGCGTCGGCCGAAGCGCCCAGCAGTCTTATTGTTTCCTTTTTCCGTCGAGCGAAGAGGCACCGAGCGCGAAAACTCTGGAGCGTCTGGAAGCGCTGACTAAATACCATGACGGCTTGGCGCTGGCGAAAATAGACTTGCGTTTGCGCGGCGCGGGCGAAACATACGGCCAGGCGCAAAGCGGCTTTCCCGAACTGCAAATCGCTTCGCTTTTCGATTCGGAAAATATTAAAAAGGCGGCCACTGAAGCGGCCGCTTTAATCGCCGCCGATCCGGAGTTAAAAAAACATCCGGCACTGAAGAAGCGGCTGGATGTCTGGGCGGGTAATATCCATTTGGAATAAAATCGGTTTAAAAATTTGGTTAAGAAAAAAGAGATCGTTGGAATCTCTTTTTTTTGCTAAACCGATTATCTTATCGGATTGATAATTTTTCCTGGATTTCCGGGCGGTTTCTCGTCTTATGCCAAATAAACAAGAAGCTCAACAGGATTGAAATGATTGTTAAGATCGTGATGATCGGATTGAAGATAATAAATTGGAAATAACCGCGGACCGCTGATTCGATAGCCGAATCAGCTACTTGATGCCCCGCCGCTATGGTCATAACGGCCATAATCGCGAAGAGCAAAGAGATAATCAAACAGCTTATATTGATAAATCCAATTATTACGAGTGGCTTAACAAAAATTCTTTTAAAAAGTACTTTTTTGTCCATGACAATCTTTTTTTTGGTTTGTTTTTAATTCATGCTACTTATTTTAATAATAGCACTTTTAACTAAAATTGTCAATACTAAAAATAACCAACAAAACACGGTCTTTTCTACATAATCTTCACCAAATCTTCCAGGTTCTTAACTTTTATCAATTTCAGCTTCCCGCCCTTCACTTCCATGTTGGGAATAATAGCGGTCGTAAATCCGAGACGTTCCGCTTCCTGCAAACGAGCTTCCAATTTAAAGACATTGCGCGTTTCCGCTCCCAGACCCACTTCTCCCAGAACCAAAGTTCGGCGGTCAAAATTCTTATTAAGATAAGAAGAAATAATCGCGGCGCAAGCGGCCAAATCAAGCGCCGGGTCGCTGATTTTCAAACCGCCGACCACGTTTAAAATAATATCCTGAGCCGTCAGATTTATTTTTGTCCGCTTGGTTATAACCGCGCTTAAAACCTGCAGGCGGTTCAAATCGAAACCGCTGGCTTTCCTCTGCGGATAGCCGAAAACCGTTTTAGTTACCAGTGCCTGCAAATCAGCCAAAAACGGCCGCGTTCCTTCGATGACACAGCCGATAACCGAGCCGGAAATATTTTCGCCGCCCGTTTCCACAAAAACCAGGCTGGGATTCTTCACTTCCCGAAAACCGCGACCGGTCATTTCCAAAACGCCGAGTTCGTTAACCGAACCGAAACGATTTTTCGTGGCGCGCAAAAGGCAATAATTATTGTTAGTTTCGTTTTCCAGATACAAAACCGTGTCAACGATATGTTCCAGAGATTTCGGTCCGGCCACCTGGCCGTCTTTCGTAATGTGGCCGATAAGCAGAACCGTAATATTATTCTCTTTGGCCAATTCGAGAAATTTAACCGCGGCACCGCGGATTTGAGAAATACTGCCGGCTTCCGCCGGAATCAAGCTGGAATAGACGGTTTGAATAGAATCGATGATTAAAATATCCGGCTTGATTTTAGCGGCCGAAGAAAAAATCCTTTCCACGCCGGTTTCCGAAATGAACTTTAAATTGCCGAAATCGCAATCCAGGCGGTTAAGCCGGGCTTTGACCTGAAGCGCTGATTCTTCGCCGCTGACGTAAATGGCCGTCCGGTCTTTTCCGACCGCCCCGGCGATTTGCGCCACTAAAGTGGACTTTCCGATTCCTGGTTCGCCGCTTAACAGAATCAAAGACCCCGGAACCAAACCGCCGCCGAGTACCCGGTCGATTTCGTCGATGTTGGTTCGTAAGCGAACCAAAGTCGTCGCTTTTATCGTGCTTAAATCAATCACTTCCGCGCCGCCCAGCTTCTTAACCGCTTCCTTTTTCTCTTCCCGGCTGTCGGTCACGGTTTCCGCTAGGGTTCCCCAGGAACCGCATTCCAAACAACGCCCACTCCATTTCGGAAATTGGGCGTCGCAATTAGAGCAGACGAAAATTGTTTTCAGATTATTCGACATGTTATTGATTACTATTTCTCCCAATAGATTTCATCCATTAACCAGTCGTTTCCGACTTTTATGAAGCGGAAATCAATCTTCTGGACGTAAGGGTCGCCGCCGTTTATTTCCGCCGTGCTTTCCCGGCGTTCGGTCGTTACGATTATTTCGGCCTGGCCGGCGGCTTCATCGAAAGCTTTTACCTCAGTTAGCAGAGCGGTAGTGGTAATGCCGTAATACCCTCCTTTATTCGGCGCCTCGCTCTTTAATTTCGCCACATAACCGTCAACCCAGGTTTTCAGATTATCCGACATGAAAATTTTTAAATCCGTGAAATTGCCGTAATCGGACTGGCTGGAATAAGAACCGAAACGTTCGCTGAAAGACATCGCCATTTTTGCTAAGTCGGCGGCGTTAATCTTATGCGGCGCCTCTTGGGTAATATTATATTCCTGACGGTTGCGCGGCTTATCGCCCGGCGTCGTGGTCCCGGTTTCCGTTTCGGTCGTCAATTGGCCCGTGACTTCCGTTCCCGGCGTCGTCAGCGGCGCTACCGCTTTTTTAATGAAAGCGAAATAAATAATCAAAAATATTATAATCAAGCCGGCGGCGATAATCAGGAGGCTTAAAGTTTTACGATTGGTTTGCATATTATTTTAATTTTTAACTTTTAAATATTCTCCGCCTGTTGGCTTTCTTCGAATTCTTTCTTCGCTTCTTCCAGTTCCAGCAACTGGCGCGGATCGGAAGTAATTAGTTGATCCTCCGTATAAGAGGCCACGACTTTCATCGCCACGTGCTTATTGCCGGCGAAGAAAATTCCTTCGCCAATGCCGCACTCCAAGAGCAAATACTTTTCCCCTTCGGTCAGCATAAAAGTTTTTTGGACCAAATCAATGGCGGCGGACGATTGTTTCAATAGAATCTGGAGAGAAGAATTGGTGACGATCGCCTGACCGTAGGGCGAAGTCAGAAAATCATTGACGTCCTGAGTGATGGTAGTGACCCCCAAATAATATTTACGGCAACGCTTGACAAGAGCAAAAATAAATTTGGCGCTATCTTCATGTTGCATCATCCACCAGGCTTCATCCACGACCAAGATGCGTTTTTTCATCTCGCTCCGGACCACGTTCCAGATATAATTGACGATGGTATAAATCGCGATCGGCCGCAATTCATCTTCCAAATCGCGAACGGAAAAACAAACTAGTTGATTAGACATGGCCACGTTAGTCTGATTGTTCAGCAGGCCGGAAAAAGTCCCTTCCGTGAATTTCCTCAGCCGCAAAGCCAAGTCCGCGCCCCCTTCCATCCCCTCGAGAATCTGCTGTAAATCCGACATGGTCGGCGCCTCGATTTTCGATAAATCAGAATCCGGCGTAATATCTTTTTTGGCGTAAGTTTCCAGAAGCGCCCGATCAACAATCGAATCTTCGTCGTAATTAAGGTTGCCGAGCATCAAACGCACCAAACCTTTTAGGATGATAACCGCGCTCCGAATAATGTCTTTCGGCTTCGATTCTCCGCCGACCGAACGCGGCAAATCGAAAGGATTGATCTTATTCTCCGAAGACAAGGAGATATTGATATAAGTGCCGCCCACGGCTTCGGATAAATGTTTATATTCATACTCCGGATCGATAACGATAACATCCGTGCCGAGCATCAGCGAGCGCAAAATTTCCAACTTGATAGCGTAACTTTTGCCGGCGCCGGAAGTCGCGAAAACCACGGAATTGGCGTTCTGTAAAGTAAAACGATCGAACAAAATTAAGCTGTTGTTATGACGGTTAATACCGTATAAAATTCCCTGATCACTGGTCAGCTCGCTGGAAATAAAAGGAAAAGACGAAGCGATCGGCGAAGAATTCATGTTGAAAGTAATATATAATTCATCGTCGCCCAAAGGCAGGGTCGAATTGAATCCTTGCTCCGATTGGTAGTAAACGCGACGGGAATAAACCAAGCGTGAACCGAAAATATCTTCCACTTGGTCGGACAGACGGTCTAAATTTTCCTTATTATCCTCATAGAGCGTCACATACAAAGCAAATTGAAAAAATTTCTCCGTTCCCTGAGTCAGCGCATCGCGGAGATACTCGATATCGCGCAGGGCGGTTTCGCGGAGCGGATCGCGGGCCGCACCTTTCTCGGCGTCGGAAATTATTTGCGCTTCCAGCGTCCCGACTTTGTTCTTCAGCTGTTTTAAAATAACCGCGGATTTAACCGGATAAAAAAACATCGAAACGTCGAAAGTGAAATTTAAATTGATAATCGGCGCGAACCAGCCGATGGAAATGTAGCGCGGATAACTGATAACGAAAATCGTCCGCAGAAACTTATCGCCTAGGCGCAAGAAGCTGGGCTCTATTTTCAAGCTCGCCGGCGCGATAATATCGCGCACGGACAAAATACCGCGGCGGAAAGTCTTTTCCTCCTCAATCACTTCCCGCGTCAGTTCCGGATTGATTTCCACCGGCGGCGGCGTTTTCGGACTGAACGTCACCTTGGATTGCAGGGTAATTTTATTCGGTTGTTCTTCTTTATTAAAATTAACCATATTTATACCGTATTTACACCGTTCATAATTACCTTTTATTATTCTACCCTGATTTTATTCAAATCCACCAATTCTTGGTTCTTGGAAGTTTCCGGATTGTAAGTCTTATAATATAGTTCGATCAAACTCTGCGTATCTAGCCTAGCGACGGCCACCCCCATCGACTCCAGGCCGCCAGCCACGCTGTCGACACGGCGATTAAGCATTTCCTGATAAGATTTAAAAGTCTTATCCTTGATTTTAATAACCGTCGCCGGTTTCAGCGCTTCGCTCATCAGACTAAAAAAATTTTTATGTTTATCGGTTAAAGGATTATAAGGCACGATGACATAAAAACGCTTGTTCATGATCTTGCCCA
>Ga0265297_10001498_pt1 | contig 54308 bp, 56 predicted proteins | sample Munlanlwell13791_FD_192502 | JGI IMG/M metagenome (GOLD analysis project Ga0265297, IMG submission 192502) | Leachate microbial communities from a municipal landfill in Southern Ontario, Canada - Leachate well 137-91 | ecosystem: Engineered > Solid waste > Landfill > Unclassified | place...
CGATATAAGTTTTGTTGCTACCCTTATCTTTCAGTAAATATACGTAATACATCACGCATAGAGGGCTGGGTCAAATTCAGCCACAAACTTAGTTTCACTTCGTTCACTAAGCTTGGGCTTCATTTGATCTCCATTAATTTGTTAATGGTTTTTTCTACTTCTCCGACCGCTGCGGGATGACGCATAACCAGAATATCAGCTCCTGCCTGTAAAAGCGCGGTAGCTGTAACCATTTCCCATGCTATGCCTCTCTGGCTTTCTTTTCCCCATTCCGGAAATTCCTTCTCAGAAGCCTTGGCCTCTTTGGCGCGCCATGATTCGTATCCTACAAAACAAATATAAGGCATGGCAAGCATCTTGTCTCCGTTTAAAGCCGAAAGCCTTCCCCTTTCCATTATGGAATACGCGTACTCTAGGCCATATCCCAAGGCGCCAATAGTCGGATTTATAACTGTTCTTTCTGCAGATAAGCCCATATCTGAAATCAGAATATTTAATTGTTTGGCAATGTTTATATCAATTGGCGACTCGGCGATTATATTATGCCCGTCGGCAAGACAGGAAGCAGCTAAAGTCTTATAATTATCCTGGATCGCGCTTCCGATGAGACAACGCTCGCCCTTTGCCGCCTCGGCACATTTAGGCAAAACCAAATTATCTTTTTCGTCATCGCCACATCCTATAATTATCAAAGGTTTATCAACCGCCTTGAGTATGTCTTTGACCACTTCAGCTTCTTTTTCAGCAGAATTATTTCCGTAATCAGAATGAGCGCCCATAAGCCGCAAACAAAGCAAGTCTGCCTTGAATTCTTTCACACATTTCTTTGCCCATTCAACGGGCTTACCCAGGCAATCACCAAAAGGCTCTTTTAAAACTTCCGGCCAGTCGCCTGGCGTAGCATCCCAGATTTCGTAAGCAATTACCGGAGGGTTCGGAATGCTGCCTTCTTCGGATAGATACGGCAGGGTGGTTTGGCCACCGACCTTTATAACCGAAGAACGACTGCCTCCGTCCTGCTTTGTGGCACCGATTGCTACCTCATTGATCGCATTGGCCCATTTCATTTTTAAGAATTCTACTGCCATAGTCTCTTACAAATCCTTTCTATTGATTTTAATGCTGCTGAGCCTTCAGACAATTCTGTCAAAGGCTTTCCTTTAATGCTTAATTCTAAAACTTCCTTATCTATCGGAATTGAATCCAAATATTCAATTCCCAAATCTTTTAATTCTTTAGTAACGGAATTATTATCGCTTCTATTCAAAACCAAAAAACTTTTTTTTGCTTTGATATCCAATTCTTTGATCAAGTCATCAATCCGCTTTGCAGAACGCAGACCCACGGATGTATCGTCGGAAATAATAAGCACAGAATCCGCAGAACGCATTGTCCTCCTGGAAAGATGTTCTAAACCCGCTTCGTTATCAATGACGATATAATCGTAGCTACTGACCAATCTTTTGACGATATCTCTTAAAAGATTATTGACATAACAGTAGCAACCCGGGCCTTCGGGCCTACCCATGACCAGAACATCAAAAGAATCTGCCTCTACCATTTCGGTCTGAATCCTGTACTCAATATATTCGGGTTTGCTCATCCCCTGAGGAATCATTGAAGGATTCTTAGAGACCCCATCAAGCATCTCTCCGATATTAGCCTTAGGCTTAAACCCCAGATTCAGGGCTAAATTCGAATTAGGGTCAGCGTCAACTGCCAAGATCTTTGCCTTCTTATTTTTAATCAGCCAGCTGATAAGAAGGCTTGAGATCGTCGTTTTGCCCGTCCCGCCTTTTCCGCAAATTGCAATCGTGTATCCCATATTATTTAATTACCGAAGGAAATCTTTCTTTATCCGTATGTGGGAAAAATAAGGCTGCTACATATTCATCCATATAACCAGGCTCGACGGATAATTCAAAGTAAGTAGTCTTCTTTGCAATCTGGTCTGCCCTGCGGAACGCATCAACAGACAGAAGGATCTCTCTTGCGCCTGCCAAAGAACTATTGCCGATAAAAACAAACTTCTTACGGGGTAAATCCGGCAATAAACCAATAGTGATTGCTTTCTCGATATCCAGATAGGTTCCGAAACCGCCAGCGATATATATCTTCTTTACATCATCAAATGACAAATTCAGATGCTTGACCAATGCTGAGGTAGCGGAAAATATCGCCGCCTTCGCCCGCTTTAGATTATCCAAATCCATCTCGGTGATAACGATATCCTGTTTATGCCCGGTATCTTTCTTGTCAACCAAAACAAACTCCTTGCCGAATTCCCCTTGCCTTATCCGGCTATCATTTATGCTAGTATTGATCTTTCCGTTTTTATCAATTATATGAGACTTTAACAACTCAGAAATGATGTCAATATAGCCTGAACCGCAGATGCCAACCGGCGAGGACTCTCCGATGGTATCGTAATTAACTTTAAGGTCTTTGGGATTTATTTCAAATCTCTGGATAGCGCCTTTGGTGGCTCTCATACCGCAGACAACTCCGCTTCCTTCAAAAGCCGGCCCGGCAGAAGCAGCGCAGCTTATCAGCCAGTCTTTATTACCCAAAACAATTTCTCCGTTTGTGCCGATATCTATTAAGATGCTTAATTCCTCCGCTTCTGAAATTCCGCTTGCCAGAACTCCCGCGGTAATATCCCCGCCAACGTAACCAGAAACTCCCGGCACGCAAGCCAATAGCCCGCGAGGATTAATCTTTATCCCTGCCTCGGAAGCCCTGACCACGGGGACAAAATTAGCCGTAGGAACGTATGGTTCTCGACGGATAAATGAAGGATCTACCTTTAACAACAAATGAATCATTGTAGTATTGCCCGCGCAAAGACAACAACTAACATCGTTTAAATCAATATTATTCTCGGCAACCATTTCCCTAATCATCGCATTCATACCATCAATAACCGCATGATGCAGCCGCTCTAAGCCGTCCTGCTCATGGGCAAAAATAATCCTTGTTATAATATCGCTTCCAAAACTGGCTTGCTTATTAAAGGTTGCTTTTGCGCTAAGGATCTTTTTGGTATTTAAATTTATCAGCTCTCCGGAAATTGTGGTGGTTCCAATATCAAAGGCAAAGCCAAAGCTCCTGTCTTGAGTATCGCCCGGCTCAACCAAAACTACCTCAACGGTATCATTTCTCTTGCCTAAGGTGACCGTTATTTTCCAGTCACTGGAACGAAGAAGATTTCCCAGCCTTCTTACGTTAGACAGACCCATTTGCATGATGGGAAGATCTTCTTTCTTGCGTATTTCTCTGTAAACTCTTTCCAGGTCGCTGATTTTATCTTCCAGATCGGGTTTGGGTAATTCAAGGAAGATCTTTGAGGCCAATGGGGAATGCAAGAAAAGTTCTTCACCGATAATAGTCTCGGCCTTATCAATTTCTACCGATTCAGTAAAAACTCCTTTGAGGCGGGAAAGATAGGCCTCTTCGTCTGAAATCTTATCAAAATCTATTTTTGATTCGGCAGGAACCTCAACTTCCAAATCACTCTCAACCGTGCTAAGACAGGCTAAATAATATCCTTTGGCTTTTTCTTCGGCCGATATTCTTCCCGAAGGCTGCGAGTGAACCGTGCCCTTCCTTATAATTACCTTGCATCTTCCGCAGACTCCGTCGCCACCGCAACTGGAATTTATGTGCAATCCGGCTGAAATCGCTGCCGCAAGCACGCTTTTCCCCTGCTCTACTTCAATCTCTTTATTTTCTGGATAAAATTTTACTTTGAATTTCATCTACCCTAAGTTCCTTAAGAAATTTGTTATACCCGCAGCTTCGCGTGGGCCAACCAAAATCTTCCAGTTTGATTTTTCTTCCAGATCTCCGCTCATCGCCGCAACATATCCTGGAATTACAAGCTGATTATGCTTAACGACATCTTTTGCATTCTGTTTTTCAAGGGTTTTGGCAATGACCTCAGCGGTAAACTTTTCTGCTGCCCAAGCAGTCAAAACCGACATACCCTCAGTATCTACCGCCATGATATATGAAGAAATCTTACTGGACTCTACTTCGGATAAAACAGTATAATAGGATAAGGAAAAATTTGTCGTTACCAGCAACGGAGATTTCTCGTCGGGTGAACCAACCGGATAAATCTTCGGCTCCACCTGCAGAGGTTTCTGTGGATCGGTATAAATATTCTGCCTCAAGGTAAGAAGCGAAAGCACTTCCCAAGACTCAATATTTTTTAGTATCAGGATATTGGCGTATTTTGCTAGCAAGCTTGAAGCGACGCTTAATTCCCTGAATAAATCGTTCTCCTCAATTAAAACAATATTCGGATAACCATAAGGACGGAAATTCCTCAAAAGAGCCAATCTTCTAAGCTGAGTCAAATCAAAGATTTTCTTCGCTAACGGTTTTTTGCCCGTATCCAAAATAATATCGGCTGATCCTAAAGAGCTTACTTTACCCGAAAGTTCAGCTAAATCTTCCAGGTTTTCAGAAGAAACCACGATATTGCAACTAAATTCCTTTGCTAATTTGGCAAGATTTTCAAAATTGGTTTTATTGGCCGAATAAATTATCGGCTTTTTATCTTTCAATATCTCCAAAGTTTTGGTTAAGGCGTTGACGCTTTCGCTTATCAACATCACTGCCAAATCGGTTGATTGGCTGACCAATTTTACTTTGTTGATAAAATTATTATCGTCTTTGGTCTGTTTAACGGCAACAATGTTGACTTCAATTAATTGCCCGACTCGCTCAAATCTTAATTTATTTATCTTATCCAGTCTTTCTTTAAGCTTGTTCTCCTCAAGGCTATCCTCTAATAGAAAGCCAATTGCCGCCGGATGATGGAATTTTTCTTCATGGCGAAACATTACCGTTTCGTTCCCTAGTTCCACGACTTTCTCTCCTGAGCCTATCTTTATTAATCTCATCGGGGGAAGCGCAGCCGATTCCAATTTCATCTTTGCCTCATCACTGACATGAGTACACTTATCAAGGCTGGTCTGCTTTTTTGCCAAAGCCATGGCAAAAGCAAGACAGGTCGGAAATCCGCATTCGCGGCAATTTGTCTTTGCTAAATGCTTATAAATATCTAATCCTGATAATGCCATCTTAAGATACCTTTCTTATAATTTTACATAAACGATTTGGGTTCATCCTTAAAATCTTGGCGGCAAAATCTTCGTTTTCTTTATGCGTCTTTAACAAATTTAACCGGCATAGAACTGAATCATCAACGCCCAATATCATATTTTTTCTATTTTTCAGGTTCGTAAATTTAACCGCGATATTCTTGCTGTTTATTACGCGTATATTGCCTTTGCCCAAAGTGCAACCGCTTGAAAGCTGCAGTCCGTCGATAAAACAGGATACTGGCTTCCGATACGGAAGCCTTGCATCAACCTTTAATCCGAAATACTTCTGTGCCTTTATTTTTCTTAAGCCTAGCTCGCCGAAAATCAGGCCCAAAACAAGCCAAGGGCCTAAATGGCCATGAAATTTTATTGCCTCGTCTATTTTCCTCATCTATTTATCAAATTTGCGAAATATCCTGCGCCAAATCCATTATCAATATTTACAACCGCGATCCCAGGAGAGCAGCTATTCATCATTGTAAGCAATGCGGATAAGCCTTTAAAGCTTGCACCGTAACCGCAACTAGTGGGGACTGCGATAACCGGACACGAAACCAAGCCGCTCACCAAACTCGCTAATGCGCCCTCCATCCCGGCAACGACGATAATGACTGAAGAGTTTTTTAAACAATTATTATTATCTAATAGCCTATGGACTCCGGCAACACCTACATCATAAAGTCGTTTCACTTTATTACCGAAGAATTCTAAGGTTGCGATTGCCTCTTCGGCAACGGGAATATCGGAAGTCCCTCCGGTTACAACTAAGATCGGGCCATTTTTATTTGGATTTTTTAAAGCTGACAAAAAAGCGACTTTTCCTTGTTTATTGTATTTGAGTCTTGGAATGGCTTTTTTTAAATCGCTGTAAATATCTTGAGAAACTTTTGTAAGTAAAACTTGTTTGTTTTCCTTTAAAAGTTTCTTTGCGATTAGTTTTATTTGTTGCCTAGTCTTACCGGGGCAGTAAACGACCTCGGGGTACCCGCGTCTTTTACACCTGTCGGTATCGACTTTGGCAAAGCCAATGTCGCAGTATCTCATTTATGCTTAAATATAAAAAGCAGAACTACCAGTATGATGATTAGAGTTAAAATATAAAAATCGTTAAAATAAAAAAAGTCTTGAAGCTGTTCTTTGAAATTTTGTTTTGGTTGAGAGCCTTCTGGGCGAAAATTATCTTTCAAGGATTGGATCTGGTCCAAGCGGAATCTTAAGAATTCTCCGCCAATTTTATAGGCAGGAATTTTTCCTTCGCCAGACAAATCAATAACTTGCTTCTCAGTCAAGCCCAATATCTCAGCTGTCTCTCTGATATTAATTAATTTTTCTGACATAATTAACGGATCTTACCTGAAGCAACCCACTCTTCAATCTTGGTTCGCTCAAATCTCCAGTTGTTGCCTTCTTTTACTGCCGGTATCTTTCCGGAATTTGCCCAGTCAAGAAGAGAATTCTTGTCTATCTCCAGGAATCTTGATACCTCGTCCGCATCCAAAAGATCCTGGACCATATTGCATTTTCCCTGGAATATTGCGCCTTCAACAATGTTAAGTTTCGGTGTTTTGATATCTCCGTGGAATACTGCCGTCGGAAGAAACACTAACCTTGTCATCGCTACAACATCACCTTTGACTCTACCTGCAACGATAATATTCTCGCCGACGATATGGGCAGTGACACTGGCAGTCTCTCCGATTGTCAAATTACCTTTGGTCTCAAGAGTGCCGTCAAAATGTCCGTTAATACGCAGATTCACCGGGTCCTTAAAAGATAAGGTGCCCTGCATACTTGCATCAACGTCAAGAATCTTATCATCTGTCTTCTTCTCTTTAAAAGCCATTTTTCTTCCCTCCTTTCGCTACTCTTTACCTAAATGTTTTTCAAATTTACGAAACACCAGTAAAACTATTAATATTGCTACGGTAGAAACAATTGCCGCATAGAAAAAACCGCAACCGCAGGCCAATCCGACTGCAGCAGTGACCCAAAGGCAAGCTGCAGTTGTTAGTCCCCTGACTGAACCACCGTAACGCATGATCGTTCCGGCGCACAAGAAACCAATGCCGGTAATGACTCCTGAAGCGATACGCGATGGATCGACACTTGCTACATCTTTATATATATCAAAAACATAAAGCGATGTCAACATAATCAATGCCGAACCGATGCTGACCAAGGTATGAGTTCTAAAACCTGCACCCCTGTGTCTTAGTTCGCGCTCTAAACCTATAAGACCACCCAGGATAACCGATGCCAGTAAGCGCAATAGCACTTCTTGATAGCCTAACAAACGCCACCTCCTTTTTTGAAAACTCGGTAACCCAACCCAGCTACCATGGCAGCATTATCAAGGCATAAAGCTTTTTGTGGAAAATAAACCTTTACGCCTTGTATTCTTGCCTCGCTAGATAATTTTTCTCTTAATCTTGAATTGGCCACGACTCCTCCGCCTAAAACCAATCTCTTGATCTTAAGTTTTCTGCAAGCAGATAACGATTTCTCGACAAGATTATTGACGACTGCTTCCTGAAAACCGGCTGCGATATCTTTGGCGCTTATTTTTTTCTTATCCCAGTCCTTGTTTACGTAATACAAAACCGCGGTTTTAAGCCCGCTGAAACTAAAATTATATGTACCGGGAAGCTTTGAGTAATTAAATTTTAATTTAAAATCCTTGATGTTGCTGGATACTTTATCAATTATAGGACCTCCGGGAAAGCCTAATTTCAAAATCTTTGCCACCTTATCAAAAGCCTCTCCCGCAGCGTCATCTAAAGTCGTGCCTAAAAGCTTAAAAGAACAAAAATCCTTAACCTTATAAAGATTGGTGTGCCCTCCGGAGATAACCATCCCCACGAAGGGAAACTTAGGCACCTCTTCTTCTAGAAAAGACGAATAAAGGTGCGCCAACACGTGATCAACTTCTACGATCGGTTTTCTTAACGCAAAACTTAACGCCCGGGCAAATGATATTCCGACTAACAAAGAACCGATAAGCCCCGGATCCAAGGTCACTGCGACCAAATCTATGTCTTTTAATTGCTTCTTTGATCGCGCCAGCGCCTCTTTGACTACAAAATTAATCGACTCAAGGTGCGCCCTTGATGCGATCTCCGGGACTATCCCGCCGAATTTCTTATGTTGTGAAAGGCTGGAAGCAACAACATTGGATAAAATCTTCCTGCCGTCTTTTACCATTGAGGCTGAAGTCTCATCACAAGAAGTCTCTATGCCTAAAACTATCATCTATTTACCAAGTCGGAAACAAAAACAACTTCGTATTTCTCTTTATTTATCTTAGGTAAGAATTCTTTGATAACTTTCAAGGTCATGTCCCTGTCGTGGCCGATGCCGATTGCCTCTCCATGCCTTGAGGCATGATCCAATAACGACATTAACTGTCCGTTTATGTATTCGCTATCCGCCTCGTTGTCCAGGAATATCGTTCTCTGGGCAAATTTAACATTCATATCTGCCGCTAATTCCTCGCAGATTGTTTTTGGCGTCACAAAACTATCCAGAAAATACATTTTCTTTTTTTTCAACTCGCTAAAAATTATGCCCATTAAATCTTTGTCCTCCGTGGCTTTTGAACCCATATGGTTGGAAATTCCTTTCGCGTAAGGAACGCTTTTAAACGAGTCGTTAAAAATCTTTAATACCTCATCTTTTTTCATGGTGGTTAAAATTACCTTCTTTTCAACGTTTACCTTGCGCCAATTATGAGGCTCTAATGGCAAGTGCACGATGACCTCTAAATCATTCTTCTCGGACTCATCTGCTATTTGTTTAGAATAAGGCAAAAACGGCAAGATAGAAATAGTTATCGGGAATTTTGTCTGCCTTATAAAGTCAATGTGCTTAAGATTATATCCCCAATCATCCAGGACTATGGCGATTTTCGCTTTCTTAATCTTTACGGTTGGCTTTCTCTCTTTTTTTAATAGCGCGGCAATAAAGATCGCCTCAATTATTACAAGAGCGCAAAGCACAACAACCAAAATATTATTTGATTTCTTTTTCATATAAATATAACTTTATTTTTTATTTTGCTGGTTGAATACGCGTATACCTTTTAATAAGTCAATTGCCCTGATCAATTGATAATCCGACTTATAATCCTCTTCAGGTTTCTTTTCTTCCTTAGCCGGAGTTTTGCCCTCTAAAATTTCTTTGAATAATGCTTCTGTATCCGTGGACTCTTTTATCTCCACAAGCTTCTGCTCCACCTTGACGTCAGGAGTAACCCCTTCTTTATTGATCGTTCTTCCCGAAGGGATAAAATATTCACTGGTGGTTAACCTGAGCGCAGAACCATCAGTCAAAGGAATCACTGTCTGCACCGAACCTTTGCCGAATGTCTTGGTGCCCAATATTATCGCCCTCTTATAATCCTGCAGAGCACCGGCGACGATCTCGCTTCCCGAAGCACTGCCCTCATTTACCAAGACCACCATCGGCCAGTCAAGGATCGGCTTATCGGAGCTTGATTTGAAAGTAATATTCTGGAGCAACTTCCTTCCTTTGGTGTAGACGATCGTCTTTCCCGGTTCAATGAAAAAGTTTGTTACTTTTACGGCAGAATCCAATAGGCCTCCCGGATTATTGCGTAAATCAAGGATAAGGCAATTAGCATTTTGTTTTTTAAGTTCGGCCAACGCCTTATTCATCGCCTTCTCGGAGTCTTCGCGGAATTCCACCAAACGTATATATCCGATATTGTCCTCTAAGATCTTTGCTTCTTTTATATCTTTGATATTTATAATTGCGCGCTCAATTGTAAAAGGCAGGAGTTTTCCTTCGCTCTCCCGAAGCACAGTGATGGTAACGCTTGTTCCCGGTTTCCCGCGCAACCTTTTAACTGCATCGGTAAGAGTAAAATCCCTGGTCACTTCGTCTTCAATTTTCACAATTTTATCCCCTGCCTTAAGCCCGGCCTTCCAAGCAGGAGTGTCTTCTATGGGAGTAATAATTGTAAGCAATGAATCCTTAATGGAAATCTCTATTCCTAATCCCCCGAATTTTCCTTCGGTCTCAACTTTTAGTTCATTATAGGTATCGGGATCCATAAACTGGCTGTGGGCATCCAATCCCGCAAGCATCCCTTTTAATGCCCCGTATATCAGGTCTTTCGGAGCCGGATCAGTGACATATTCAGTCTTGATTATGGAAAAGGCATAGGTAAACAATTCTATCTGCTTATAGATCTCGTCTCTCTGCTTCTTTTCGATTTCTGAGACGGCGGCTGCGGTTACGAACACGGTGATACCGACTACAAGCACCCAAGTAAAAATCTTTTTTAACATTACTTTAGCCTCCTCTTAAGAATTTCTCCTACAATTTTTGGATTTGCTTTACCTTTTGATTTTTTCATTACCTGTCCCACTAAAAACATAAGTGCATTTTCTTTTCCCGCCTTATAAGCCTCGACGGATTTGGAATTCTCTTTGATTGATTCATCAGCCAATTTCTCTAATTCGCCCTCATCGGAAACCTGGGCCAGGCCCTTTTCGCTGATAATCGCGCCGGCGGATTTTCCGGAGTCAATCATAAGGGTTAAAATTTCCTTGGCCGATAGATTGCTGACCGTTGCCTTATCTACTTCTTCAATTAAGCCCACTAAATCCTTAGGCTTTAATTTTAATTCCTGAATGCTTGTTTTGCGCGAGTTAATCTCTGATGATACAGCACCTAAGAGCCAATTGCTAATATTTTTTGCATTTTTGTAAAGCTTGGTGCATTCTTCAAAATAATCGGCGAGTGCTTTATCTTGGATAATTACATTTACATCGTATTCGCTAAGTTGTAAGTCTTTAATAAAACGCGCTACTCTTGCCTGCGGCAATTCGGGGATTTCCTTTTTAATCTGATCAATAAAATTCTGTTCAATGCTAAAGGGCACCAAGTCCGGCTCGGGAAAATACCGGTAATCGTGCGCCTCTTCTTTGGAACGCATTGAAACAGTGATTTCTTTCTGGTCATCCCAAAGCCGCGTGTCTTGGACAATGCGCTCGCCGTTATTTAAAGCCTCCGTCTGACGGTTAATTTCAAACTGCAAAGCCTCTTTTACTGCCTTAAATGAATTCATATTCTTTAACTCAGTCTTTACCCCTAATTCTTTATCGCCCATTTTCCTTAAAGATATGTTTGCATCGCAACGCAGGCTCCCTTTCTCCATATCGCAATCGGAAATAGCGATGTATTGCAAAATCAACTTAAGCTTGGACAGATATTCATATGCCTCATCCGGAGAATTTATATCCGGCTCGCTGACAATTTCTAATAGCGGCATACCCGAGCGATTATAATCCACCAGACTTGAATCTGTTTGGTGGATTAATTTTCCCGCGTCTTCCTCCAGGTGCGCGCGTCTAATCTTGATTTTCTTCCCGCTGGATAAAATTATGAATCCGTTGGAGGAAATCGGCATATCGTATTGAGAAATCTGATAATTCTTCGGCAAATCCGGATAATAATAATTTTTTCTGTCAAATTTCAAATAATTATTCACCTGGCAATTTAATGCAAGCGCGGTCTTTATCGTAAGCTCAAGCGCCTTCTTATTCAAAACCGGCAAGCTCCCGGGTAAACCCAGGCACACAGGACAAGTCTGGCTATTGGGATCTTGACCGAATTCCGTCGAGCAACCGCAGAATGCCTTGGTTTTGGTCTTTAAGTGGACGTGGACTTCTAATCCAATTACTGTTTCGTATTGCATAGTAAAAATTTCCCTTAACGCAGATTGTCGCGGATTGCACGCAGATGGTCGCAGATAAATCTGCGTGAATCTGCGTTTGATTTGCGATTATCTGCGTTAAACATTTTTATCATAGTTTCGGTTTCTTTATATGCCATTCGGTATTCTGCTCATAGGCATAGGCGACTTTGAACAACGTCTCCTCGGCGAACGGCTTGGCTAAAATCTGCAAACCTATGGGCAAATTATTCTTCGTAAATCCGCAGGGAATGGAAATCCCGGGAATTCCAGCTAAATTTGTTGAAATAGTAAATATGTCCGATAAATACATTGATAACGGATCTTCAGTCTTTTCGCCAATCTTAAATGCGCCAGTTGGCGATGTCGGAGTGATAATGCAATCGACCGACTTAAAGGCTTCATCAAAATCGCGCTTGATGAGCGTGCGCACCTTTAACGCCCTCAAATAATATGCTTCATAATATCCCGAAGAAAGCGCATAGGTCCCGAGCATAATCCTGCGCTTTGCCTCTTTTCCGAATCCTGCCTCTCGTGAGGCAAAGTACATGTCAATCAAATCGGAGATTTCTTTTTTGGCAGCCTTACTTCTTAATCCATACTGCACGCCGTCAAACCTGGCTAAATTGGAACTTGCCTCAGAGGTTGCAACAATATAATAAGTCGGCACGGCGTATTCGGTGTGTGGCAGCGAAATCTCTTTGTAATCCGCGCCTGATTTCTTTAATAAGTTAATTGCCGCCCAGACTGCATCCTTGACTTCTTTATCGATTCCTTCAATAAAATATTCTTTGGGAATCCCGATTTTTAAGCCTTTAACATCTTTAACTAAAGACTTGGTGTAATCCGGCACCGGAGTATCCACGGAAGTTGAATCACTGGGATCGTATCCGGCAATCACGTTTAATAACAACGCGCTATCTGTGACATCTTTAGTTAGCGGACCGATCTGATCAAGGCTTGAGCCAAAAGCAATTAATCCGAAACGGGAAACTCTGCCATAAGTCGGTTTTAATCCCACTACGCCGCAAAATGAAGCCGGCTGCCTGATTGAACCGCCGGTATCGGAACCCAATGCCATTATGGCTTGGTCTGATGCCACGGCTGCAGCTGAACCTCCGCTTGAGCCGCCGGGAACTCTTTCTAAATCCCAGGGATTATGCGTCGGCCCGTAGAATGAATTTTCCGTCGATGAACCAAAAGCAAACTCATCCATGTTGGTGCTTGCCAGAAGATTGGCCCCGGCATTTCTTAATTTCGAAATCACGGTCGCATCATACGGCGGTTTAAAACCGTCCAAGATATGCGATGCGCAAGTAGTAAGGTGGTCTTTGATACAAATATTATCCTTGATGGCAATAGGAACACCTGCAAGGGCGCCTTTGCCTGCTTCGCCTTTATCAGGGCAAAGGCGCAAAATCGCCTTGACCTTCTTATCAACCTTGGCTATCCGTTCTTCTAACGAAACGCGGACTTCTTTAGGATTGACTTTCTCTTTAATAATTTGGTGGGCGGTTAATTCGTACAGATTCATATACTCATTTTCTTAACGCAGATTTTCGCAGATTGCCTGTCTGCCGACAGGCAGGCACGCAAATGGTCGCAGATAAATCTGCGTGTATCTGCGTTTGATTTGCGATTATCTGCGTTCAAAAATCCTTTCGCTTCTTATTCAATAACTTTTGGCACCTTGAATAGGTTATTCTCTTTTGCCACTGCTATCTTCATTACATCTTCAACAGGCAGGGACTTCTTCAAAACATCTTCCCGATATACATTCTTAATCGGAAGAACATGGCTTGTCGGTTCAACCTTGGAAACATCCAATTCATTTAATTTTCCGATATACTCTAAGATTGCTCCCAGCTGCTTGGTAAACTGCTCAATCTCGCTTTCGCTAAAGCCGATTCTCGCCAGTTTTGCCACATATTCTACGTCTTTTCTTGTAATCATATCGATTTAATATATCATAAGTTATAAAAATTGGGTAGATTTTTTTCTGCCATTATCTGCCCTACATGCTACCTACTACTGCCTACCTACTTGTTTTTCTCTTTTTCCTTCTGCTTCTCTTCTATAATCCGATTAGTGATTTCTTGCGGGACCTGGGTATATTTATCAAAACGCATAGAGGCATGCACGTGTCCGCTGGTTAAGGAGCGGAATGCCGAGGCATAACCGAACATCTCGGAAAGCGGCGCCTCTGCAAGTATCAGTTTTTGATTTCCCTTTGATTCCATATTCATGACTTTTCCCCTGCGGGAAAAGATATAGCCCGAGATATTGCTGACGTATTCTTCCGGAACATTTATCTCAAGCGCCATAGTCGGTTCCAATAGAACTGGATTGCATTTCATAAATCCAGCTCTAAATCCGGCCATTGCAGCCAGCTTAAATGCGATGTCCGATGAATCCACTTCATGATAGGAACCATCTACCAGATTTACTTTTACGTCGGTAACAGGATACCCGGCCAAGACTCCGCGATGCATCTGCTCTTTAATACCCTTTTCCACCGACGGAATAAAATTCTTAGGTATCGCCCCGCCCCTGATACTATCGATAAATTCTAACTCTGTCCCGCGCGCACCAGGAGAAATCTCAAAGACCACGTGTCCGTATTGGCCCCGGCCGCCGGATTGTTTCACATGCTTATATTCTTCGGTCACAGAATTTAAAATAGTTTCTCTATAGGCGACCTTAGGTCTTCCAACTTCCGGTTGAACATTAAATTCGTTTTTTAATCTGTCTACGATAATCTCAAGATGCAATTCTCCCATACCCATAATCACGGTTTCCTTGGTATCCTCGTCGGTCCGGACAAGAAACGTGGGATCCTCCTCCATAAGTTTTGCCAGGCCTTTGCCGAGCTTATCCTGCTCTGAACGGCTCTGGGGAACAATGCTGATTGATACAACCGGTGTCGGAAATTCTATTGCCTCCAAAAGTAAAGGCTTCTTTAAAGAACATAGCGTATCGCCGGTAATCGTATAATTCATTCCGATCAACGCCACAATGTCTCCGGCAAACGCCGTCTCTATCGCCTCGCGCTGATTGGCGTGCATGCGAAAAATCCTTGAGACCCTTTCCTTCTTATCCTTGCGGGCATTCAATATATAAGTGCTGTTTCGCAGATAACCGGAATATATCCTGACAAAAACCAGTTTTCCCATATGCGGGTCAGCCTGCACCTTAAAGGCAAATCCTACAAAGGTACTTTTATAATCCGGCGGGACTTCAATTTCTGTATTGAGGTCTTCAGCGTCGTGCGCCTTGACTGCCGGCAAATCCACCGGCGACGGAAGATACGCCACCACTGCATCAAGCAGATTCTGCACACCCTTATTTTTTAGCGCCGCCCCGCAAAGAAGCGGCACCATTTTATTGGCGATTGTCCCGCGTCTTAACGCCGCGACAATCTCTTCTTTAGAAATCGCGTCTTTAGTTTCCATGTATTTCTGCATTAATGCGTCGTCGTGGGAGGCGATTTTTTCAATTAAAAGATGATGATATTTATCCGCTGTCTCTTTTAAATCCTCAGGTATCTCTTCGATCTTGATTTCTTTTCCTTGCGATTCATCAACGTAAATACAGGCCTTCATTTCCAAAAGGTCAATTACCCCGCGGAAATTATCTTCTGCGCCGATCGGGATTTCCAAAGGCACGACATTTGCCTGGAACTTATCCTCAATATCTTTTACAACCGCAAAAAAGTTTGCGCCCATGCGGTCCATCTTATTTATAAATGCGATTTTCGGCACATGGTATTTTTCAGATTGCCGCCAGACCGTTTCTGACTGCGATTCTACTCCGCTTACTGCGTCAAAAACTGCCACTGCCCCGTCTAAAACTCTTAAGCTTCTTTCAACCTCCACGGTAAAATCAACATGCCCGGGAGTATCAATGATAGTGATTCTGTGGTTTGCCCACAAACAAGTGGTTGCCGCAGCAGTAATAGTGACGCCTCTTTCCTGCTCTTGCTTCATCCAATCCATCGTTGCTTCTCCGTTGTGCACCTCGCCTAATTTATGAGAGCGGCCGGTATAAAACAAAATCCTTTCCGTCAGCGTTGTTTTTCCCGCGTCAATATGCGCCATGATGCCGATGTTTCTGGTAGTTTTGACATCAACCTGCGGCTCTGGGGCGGGCTCTTCTTTTTCCGGCTCTTCTTCTTTTTTCGGCTCAGGTTCTGCAGCAGGGGCTTCTTCTGGCGCGGCCGGTTGTTCTGCTTCTGGCGTAACTACGGGTTCTGCCGGAGTCGCCTCTGCAGGCGCGGGAGTTTCTTCAACAGGCGGAGCCGCCTCTTCAGCCGGCTTTTCAATTTCCGGCGCAGCCTCACCATCTATCTTAGCCCTGCTTTTCAGGCGGAATATCTCTTCCTCTAATTCCTTGATCTTATGCTCTTTTGACTCAATAAGTCCCTTTTTGGTTTCAAACTGGTTCTTGATATCGTCAAATCGTTCCTGGAGTTCTTCGAATTGGATTTGTAACTTGTTATGGAATTCTGCGCTCACCCAGCCGCTTTCCTCTTTTGCCTTTTTCATCTTGCTGATGGTCGCGGTAAATTCCTTGACTTCTTTCTGGCGGGTCTTTATTTCCTCTATATATTTTTCGATCTGGGTCTTCAGGCTGAAGATCTCATCGGAAAACTCTTTATTCTTCTCGGTCTGGGCCTCAAGCTCGGTCCTTACATTATTCAATTCCTGGGCGAGCTGCACATTCTTAGTGAACTCATGGCTAGTCTCCTGTTCCTTCTTGTGCAATTCATTCTGAAAGCCGATGCTTTTTTCGTTGGCATTCTTGGCGATCTCATCGGCTTTTTTAAGCCATTCTTCCCTTTTGGCTAATTCTTCCTGCAAGTTCGCTTCTTTTTCCTGCGCTCCGTCGGCGATTTTCTTTACGGCCTGGAAATCAACTTTTAATTTTTCCAGTTCCTGCCGATACGCATTTGCCTGGCCCTGGTATTTGGTGATTTCTTTCTCTTCCTGGGCAGGATCAATCTTAATCACGCGGTTTAGCGACGGCCTTTTTTCTTTTGTTTTGGCATCTTTTTCAAACAGGGCGACGTAAAGAAAGTAGCACGCGCCTGCGATTGCCACAAAAGCCATAAAAAATGTAAATTCCATAAATCTACCTTTTCATTCGGTTAAAAATTCAATTTTATTTGATTATTATAGCAGAAAGTCGAGGAATTACAAAGTGTTAGAGAGAATTTTGTTAAATCACCAATAACCAAGAAACAAACACCAAATAAATATCAAACTTCAATAACCAATCACCAAAACACTTGGTAATTTTTTGGTTATTGGGATCTGGTCATTGATTATTGTTTGATTATTGTATCTTGGTGTTTGGTTATTATACGATTAACTGCTTCAATAAATCTTCGATCTTGGCATCGATTTCTTTAATATCGTTTTCGATTTCGCTAACGCGCAATTCATAGCCTTTGATCATTTCTTCATCCTGGTATTTATGGGGATTATTAATTGCCTTCTTTATGACCGCGACTTCCAAGGCGAGCGCCTCTTTTTGCCTTTTTAATTTATTGATTTTATTCCCCAAAGAGGTATTAAATGCCTTGCGCTTCTTTTTGTCTTCCTTGCGCTGGCGCTCTTTGTCGCGTTTTAGCCTTTCGGCATGCGAGATTTGAGGCTCTGCTTCCTCGGAAGATTCTTCCTCCTCAATATCCGGCTTTTTAATCTGGATTGTTTTGCGATTTTTATTCTCAAGATAATAATCAAAACTCCCGGGGAATTCACGGATCCTGCCGTCTTTTACCTCAAAAACACAATTGGCAAGCTGTTGCACAAAATAGATATCGTGGCTGATAAAAACGATTGTGCCTTCGTAAGCCTTTAGCGCCCTGATTAATGCATCCACTGCGTCAACATCCAGATGAGTGGTCGGCTCATCAAGTAAAAGGAAATTCGGAGGATTAATCAAAAGCTTGGCGAGAATCAAGCGGCTCTTTTCGCCACCGGATAAGATTTTGACTTTTTTATCCACGTCATCGCCGGTAAAAAAGAAAGAAGCTAGAATCGTGCGCACGGTCTCTTCTGCCTTAAATCCTGCGGATGCAGAATAGGCTTCTTCCAGGACGGTGCGGTTTTCATTCAAGACATCCATGCGCGTCTGGGAGAAATACCCGATCTTGACATTGTGTCCGACTGTGCGCTTTCCAGAGTCAATTTCTAAAACGCCGGCAAGCAATTTCAGAAGAGTTGATTTGCCGGCGCCATTCTCTCCTGCTAAAACTGCCTTTTTGCCCTGGGTAATCTCAAAATCCAGATCCGTATAGACCTGGACTCCGGGATAGCTTTTTGAAACCTTTTCAAAATTCATCACCCGGTAACCGCTTCTTTTAGTCGGAGGAAAATGAAAGGTGCGGATACTTTCCCGGTAATCCTGCGGCACCACGATCTCATTCTCTTCCATCTTTTCCAGCACCCGTTTCTTAGCGCGCACCTGCGCTGCCTTGTTCGGCTGGGCGTGAAATCGCTGGACAAATTTGGTCAGCTGCTTGTTTTTCTTTTCCTGCTCCTTATATTGCTTCAACAGATAAATGCGTTTTTCTTCCTTAATCTGTTCATAATGCGAATAATCTCCTGTAACCTTATGAATCTCGCCATTCTCCAACACCAGGGTCTGGTTAGTGACTTCGTTCAAGAATGCCTTATCATGGGAAATCAAAACAAAGGTTCCTTTGAATTTATTCAAATAATCTTTAAGCCACAGCGCCGCGTTTAAATCCAGGTAATTGGTAGGCTCATCCAAAAGCAATAAATCATAATGAAAGGTGAGCAATTTTGCCAAAAGTGTGCGCATCTGCCATCCGCCGCTCAAATGCTGTATGGGACGATTAAAGTCAGTCTCTTTAAATCCTAAGCCCATCAAAATCTTTTTTGCCTTGTGTTCAATGTCAAAGAAACCCAGGGATTCCAAATTATGCAGGATATCTCCGTAGCGCATTGAGCCAGCTTCGTTTTTATTTTCCAATTCTTCTTTTTCTTTTTTAAGCGCCTCAATCCGGCTGTCGCCGCTGGTGAGTTCCTCTAAAACCGTGCGCTGGGATTTAAAACCCGATTCCTGGGGAAGGTGTCCGATACTGATATCTCTTAGAACCTGGATCGTTCCTCCGGACGGACTAATCTCTCCTAAGATAAAGGAAAACAATGTGGATTTGCCCGCTCCATTTGGCCCAACCAGGCCGATCTTTTCTCCGCGGTTAATGCTTAAAGACACATCTTCAAACAGTGTCCGCGCGCCATAGGTCTTAGATAAATTTTGGATGGTAATCATAAATGAGCACACAATTTACGGAACGAAGTGCTCGTAAATTGTTTGTGCGAATTTATCCCGAAGCCTGCTCGAAAATTATCGAAGAGAATTTTCGAGCGTTTAGGCAAGGGATTTTGTTAATAAGTTGTACTACCCCTTGTTTTTTGTTTATTATATCAGAAAGGTGAGAAATTTGAAAGGGACTTATCTAGACCTGGTCTTGTTTTCGTTTATCATACTATTTTTTTCATTGTTGATTTTTCAGAATCTGTTTTTTGACAAATAGAACAAATAAATGATAAGTAACCATAGAGCGTTAAAGAATCGGCTTCGAATTTAAATAAGCCAGAACCGAAACGATGATGCTCTAATGTTTTAGTTTCAAAAGTAAACATAAATACTCTAGAAGGAGTAACTTTTCCTTTTATTAAATCTTTAAATAATAACTTATCACCATCGAATGTATTCATTTCGCCGCTTACCTTACTTCCAAATTGCGATAAAGCCATAATTACTCGATGGCCTGGTTTTTCAATATCGTAATCTACAAATTCAAGACGCCATTGACCAGCTATCTTAGGATAAACATTAGAAAAAATAAATTCAGTCAAATTAATAAATTGAATTTTAAAAAAATAAACTATAAATATTGCTATTAAAGAACTTAAAATTCCAAGAAAAAACGATACAATAATAGACATAATCCAATCTCCTTTTTTTGATCCTGGCCAGTTAATTCAGGGACGTTCCCCGAATTTTAATGAGCCCCTCACATTTTCTGTATTCAGAAGTTTAATGATATTACTTAAACTAATTTTGAACGCTTAAAAGGTGAGGGACGAATTGATCCCGCCCTTTCTCAGATAGTGTATCGCTTTGTAATAGAAAGGGCGGGGCAGATCAGTTTGGATTTTTTATTTGTTCTACTTGGTCGCGCTACTGGAACCTCTGGTCAGCCACCGGCCGACTGTACTGATATCTTCACCAATGCCCTTAACTGTACCGCAGCCGATAGCTGTTGCCGTTAGTAAAACCAAAAGCAAAAACAAAACCATTTTTCTCATTTTGTCTCCTCCTTATCCTCAAAATTCAGCTCATCCAAATGCTCTTGTAGCCCTGCGTTTAAATCGATAGTAATAGGCGTATCGGAATTATATGTCAATCTTACGCTAGTATGATTCTTAAAACGCAATTCAAAGAATTTATCGCTATAGACACAGCCTATCAGCTCTTTTAACTTAAAATAAAAGCGCGTTTTTTTGGTGGTAAAACCCAGGAGATTCTCAATTGCATACTCAATACAATAATTATGCTCTCCCACGGGCGTTGTAGAATTATTGACGTAATCGCAGAAAAGCGGGAAAATTGTCGTATATTTATCCTTATCTCCATCTGAACAACGGCAGAACGCAGGCTGATATTTAAACTCAATATTTAACTCATTAAACAGATAGCGCACATCCTTCTCTTTGCGCACAAAATCTACCAAAATCTTGGCATAATTGGCATCTTTAATATTCTTTTTATATTCTTCTTTAATCGCCTCATTTATCCTTTTGCCCGCTTCAATCAAATCCGAAAGCTTAAAGCCCAGGGCTGCGGCGATACCGCGCAGCGCCTCAAGCGAGCCGGTAGCCTTATTATCCTCAATCCTGATTAATGTTTCCAGGTCAACACCGCTTCTTTCCGAGACCACCTGAAGGCTTATGCCCTGATTTTCCCTGAATCTGCGGATTGTATTTCCAATCAAGATTTGTCCTTTATCCATTATTTTCCCTTAAGTGCAAGCTAGCGATATGTCTTTCCATTATGCTTAAGCCATCCGCCGTCAATGCGGCCTGCCGGATCGCGATGAATATAATCTATTGCCCCGCCTTTCTCGTTCCAGAGGTACCTGCCACGAAAATCTATCTTATCACCGACAGCTAGATCATCTATCCTGGGGCAAACATTAATATTAAAAAGCAATAGCAATGTCTGGCCATTTTCCAGCCTCAGGATAATACGCTGATGGGGCGGTGGCTTTAAATCATCAGTTAAAATATTTTCAATAGTGCCGCTTGATGCCACAAAAAAACCAGACTGATGCTTCCTGAATGCCTGTTCAATAGACCTGAGGCCATTATAGGTTTCTTTATCTGCTTCAAGATTTGAATCTGGCGCGGGCGAACAGCCGCAGATTAAACCAAGGCTTGTGAGAACTATAAGGATAAAATAACGGAATCTGCAAGCCATTAACAAAACCCTTACCATTTTTATTTATTGGATATTAAAATTCTGTTTTATATTTTAAGTAAATCTTATCGTTGGCCGGATCAGCCTCTTGTTGCGGCTGTTGAGTATTATTATTCTGCTGCTGCGATTTTAACTCTTTTTCGCCGCCAACGCTAATATTATCAGTAATATTATATTCGCCGCCGATTTTCTGGGTTATAGTTGATTGTGTTCCCTTTTTTCCTTGGCTATCATTTTCTTTTACCTCTTGTTCAATGCCGTAGATTACCGAAGTCTTGTCAGTCACCATTTTCTTGGCCTCAATGCCTTTTGTCTGCTTTTCATATTTTAGCGAAACATCGCTTATGCCAAGCTTGCTGGCAAGATTACTGCCTTGCCCTCCTAAAATAAAATAATCAATAAAATCCTTAGCCACTCCTAGGGAAGGTTTTTGCTGGAATAAAGACGCCTCAGTGGCTGACCAGCTCTTTCCGGTCGCCAGCATGATTAATAATCTCTCCTGTGACCTGGCAGGTTCTGACGTAAGTTTTAAATCGGGCTCCTCTATCGTCCCTTTTAATTCAATATCAATTTTGACTCGTTCTATGGTTGAAATCGCCCTGACATCTAATCGCGGCTTCATGGGATCCCCGGAAAATATAATCTTGCTTAGGCTTAGTTTTGCTTTTGACTTTGGACCTTGGACGGTCCCGCTTTTTAAAACCACTTCACCATAAAGCTTAGGCTTATCAATAATATCCTTGACGTCTATTTTTAATGCTACCGGGCAGCCAATCATGGAAAAACCGTTCCTGGTAAGCTTATCAATCTGCATGTTTCCTATCAATTTTGACTCATTCAACGCGCCTTTGATAGAAACGTCTAAATCGCTTAGTGAACCTGACAAATTCTCCAGGGCGCTATTAGCCGAAAATAAACTAAGCAACCCCCCGATATCAACTCTCCTGGAAAAGACATTAAAATCCAAATCTTTCTGCGCGTATTTTCCGTAAAAAAGCACTGCATCTGAATCCGCCAATATTAACCTGCCGTTATCAACTTCTATATTCAGGCCTCGGATTCCAAAAGAGCTAAAATAGATATCGAGCCGCTGGATCTTCAACTCACTATCTTTTGAGAGTCCTTTTATATCTTTTATTTCAATATCGTATAATGATAATTTTCGCGCCAGCATACCTTCTGCCTTAGCGAATTGAATATCATTTGAGCCGGCAAACTTAGAAAGCGCAAATTTTGCGAGGAATCCAGAACCTTTAGGTGTAAACAAAAAATAGCAAGCTGAAGCCGCGCTTACGCAAAACAAAACTATGACTACCGTAATAACTGATGAAATAACTCTTTTATTCATAATATGAATCTTTTTTAAGAACAACTATCGGTTAGGATATCATCTAAAATTTAAATTTTGGCTACTTTATAAAATCAAAATATACCGCTATGATGAGCGCTATAGCCGAGACGGCAAAGATGAAAAAATAATTCATCCGTTCCTTGTTGGAACTTAGTCCGCAGAGTATCTTTCCGATAAGCTGGCTTTCTTCATGATTAAGTCCCTTTTTATCGGAAAGCTTTTCAATCAGCTTATTTTTGATTACCAATTTTGAAAGCGACTGATTTATACTAAACTTATAGGCGAAAAATAGGAAAAATCCGGCTACGCCAACATACCAAGCAATTTTACCGTAAACTGGCTTAAGATGCATAAGGACAGTTACTACGCGCACTGCGATTGTGGCAATCAGTCCTATGGCGAAGAATATCCAGGAGACGTAGCTATCTTGGCATCTTTTATATTCTGAACAATTCCTGCACTGCTTCTTCATTATTTCTCCCCACCTACTACCTACCAACCCCTACCTACTTAGGAATATGACAAGTAGGCTTTATCCCTTTTTTCTGAAAATACTGCTGATGATATCCTTCTGCCTGGTAAAATTCTGATAGCGGCACAATCTCGGTGACAATCCTACCGTTATATTTTTTTGATTTATTCAATTTCTCCTTGGATTCCATAGCCAGTTTTTGCTGCTCAGGAGTCGTGTAGAAAATCACCGAGCGGTATTGCGAGCCCACATCCGGCCCCTGGCGGTCTAAAGTTGTGGGATCATGAATACTCCAGAAGACTTTTAGTAAATCATCGTAAGATATTTTCTTGGGATCATAGGTAACTTCCACTGATTCGGCGTGTCCGGTTGTGTGGGACGATACCGTTTCGTAAGTGGGATTCTTGGTGTGGCCGCCGCTATAGCCGACGCGGGTGGAAACTACACCCTTATTAAGCAGCTCTCTAAAAGCTGCCTCAACTCCCCAGAAACAACCTGCGGCAAAGATGGCTTTTTCAGTCTTGGCGGAATTATCCATCATTGCCAGCTTCAGCGCCACAGTATTGATGCAATAGCGTTTTCCCGTTGGCGGCGGGCCATCATCAAAGACATGGCCCAGATGCGCGTCGCAGCGACTGCAGTTGACCTCGGTGCGCACCATGCCAAAACTTTCATCGCTTTGAAGGCGGACATTTAATTTTGAAATCGGCTCCCAAAAACTCGGCCAGCCAGTGCCTGACTCAAATTTATTTTCATATTTGAATAGATCCGTGCCACAGCAAACACATTGATAAATCCCTGCACCACCTTTAGGAGGAATGGGACAGGTCTTGCTGAATGCGGCTTCAGTGCCTTTTTGCCGGGTGACCTTGAATTGCTCAGGGGTAAGGATCTTTTGCCACTGGGCATCGGTCTTATAGACTTTCTCTACCTCGATTATTGAATTGGATTTCACATCAAAAATCTTGATTTTTTCCGCAGCCATAGAAATACCTCCTACTAAAAGAAATGCAAGAATCAAAATTATATTTACTATTGTCTTCATCCTATCTCATCCTGGCAATAAAAACGATTATCGCAACTACCCATATCGCTGCGACCAATAACCATTTCTTCTTTTCGTCCATAATACTACTCTACTTAAACAAATACTTTAAAGTAAAAACGAAAAAGAAAAAAGTAAAAAGTTAAACTAAAAAGTAAAAAGTTTCTAAACTTTTGCCTTTTTACTTTCCTGCCTGCCGGCAGGCAGGTGGTTTTTCCTTTTTTCTTCTTACTTCTTACTTTTCATGGCTTTTCCATGAAGGTATTATCCCGCTTTTCCTCTTGAGTGGCAAGTTTTCTATGTTCCTTAATATGGGCTCTTAAATCCATAAAAATCTTTAAAATAATGAAAAAACAAAGCCCGACTATCGGCGAGCCCAGCGCCATCAAAAGGAATCCGCCGAAAAGCAAGGTTATATGCAAAAGGACAATCCTCTGGTAAGGCGAAAATAACAGCAGGCCCAGGTTTGCCCTGCGGAATTCCCCTTTCTTTAGATAATTCCAGAAAAATGAGAACGCGTGGCTTAAGAAAATAAAAACCGCTGCTTCGCCGATGCGCTGTTTTTGTACTAAAGACATGACCAGCTCAAAGTTTGGAGCCGTCCCATTAAACTCAGGCATGCCGAAAAGAAAAATTACAAATACCCCATGCACCGCAGTAAACATCCCATAGTGGGCGCAGAAAAACGGGATAAGAAAAAGTTTGCCGATATTTTCCTTAGGGTCTTTGACGGCGCAAAAAATCATCCTGCCGACATTAAAAACGCCGACGATTATATTCTCAAACCAATAAAGAAAGATAATTGAAAAAACCGTCCAGCCTAGAAACAAAATCCCGTAGAAAGGAAAAAGATTTACCGCGATAAGAAATACAACCGATGGGCTAAAAAGGTTGATTGGTTGTTTTTTGATCTGGAATCTTGAATCTTCCATTACTCTGATGGCGGCTTATCCATCACTTCTTCATCGACCAGATTGCCATGGCGGTCGTATTCCCGGCCGACAACTTTACCATTCTCATTGTAATTAATAATCCCATGGATCGAGCCGTCTTCGTAGTAGACCTTGCTTATGGTTTTCTGGTCATTATCAATCTCTGCCTGCAATTGACCGTTTTCGTAATAATGTTTGCTTATGCCGGCGTCACGGTTATCTTTAACAATCGCCTGGCGCTGTAATTGTCCGTTTTGATAGTAGGTCTTTAGTTCGCCATTTAGTTCCCCGTCTTTAAAAGTGCTTTCCTGGGCAAGATTTCCTTCCGGAAAATACCTCTTGGCTATGCCGTTTTGTTTCCCCGATTTATACATAATCTCTGCGGATAATCTACCGGTGGGATAAAAAGTAGTGCGCAAGCCTTCAAGCTTATCATCCAGAAAATTAAGCAACTGCTTGGTCTTGCCGTCTTCAAAATATTCAATTGCCTCTCCCTGGCGCATATTGTCTTTAAAATCTTCCCTGAATTTTACCTGGCCATCCTCAAAATATTCGGTGGCAGCCCCATCGGGAACAGCGCCTCTTTTTTTTGTAATATTAAAATGGCGGTCTACGCAAAACCTGGCCACCTCTTCATCTCCCAGATAATATACCAGCTGTTCAGCACTTGTTATAGGCGACCCCACGCTCCCGTCAAAATCTGCGCAGTCGCTAAAAGGCACAAACACGGTCTTTCTGATAATCTCTTCCGGAAAAGAACGAACAGGATTTAATAAAATGAATAAGCTGGCAGTTGCCAAAACCAAGCATATTTTCTTCATTTGGTTATCCTTTCTTTTGGACGCTGGAAAACCTTTCTTCGTTACATCTGTAGAAAATTCCCAATAAGCGCATCTGGACGAGTATAATATAAAAAGAAATAAGCTCAGTGATAAAAAATCCTAGCACAGGAAATCCGATTAAGAATACCCCCATCATCTTGCCTAGATAAGAAATACCAAAAAATAAAGCCACTATCACCAGATACTGAAGAGGCGCCTTAAGTATGGAACTTGCAATTACGACAGGATTAAAAGCCACGAATTTTCCCGTCATGGCAATTATCAAAAACATCATAGGATAGGCCAGCTGGCCAAGGACAGTTAAAATCCAGAACACCATATCCATCCTCTGGGTTTTAAAGACATAGATCACTGGCGACGCATAACAAACTATTCCTGCAAGGATGATAAGAAAAAGCGGCCCAAATATCATCTCCGTCCAATCATTCATCCCAGGAAAATCCGGAGGCTCATTGCTTCCGTAAGCAGAAGTTTCTACTACTGTTAACATATATTCCAATAAATAACTGACTAAAATCAATAGCAAAGGCAGCCCGAAAAGAGAGGCTGTTCTGGCGATGAAAAAGAATATGGCAAAGAAAACCGAACCGACAAAAAGCAACAATGTCCCCTTATTTCTGAAAGGATAAACAAAAGAAGGTATGAATTCTTGCCAAAATGAAGTTGCCGTGGCTGGAGGTTCTATTTCTCGCGCTCCAGAGGCTCCTGACTGAACTGCCTCAAAGCTAGATTCCTCGCGGACCATCCTCTCACATTTTCCTCCGCAAGCCCGGCAAGTATAGGGCAGCGTAACACTGCCTTCGTGTACATCAACGCATTCCTGACAGAAATAACCGCCACAGCCCATGCAATAATAGAGCGCATCTGTCTCGCTATGTTTTTTACATAACATATGTTTTAATTGAATTGATTTCTAAGCTTTTTTCAACGCCTTTGCCGACAGCAAGAACATCAGCAGGAATCCTAAATCCATAAATGCAAAATAAACCCACATTGAAGGCAAACCTTTTGTCAGCCAATAGGAAAATACCACGCTACAGTAAGATATCTTCAGCAATACTCCGTAGATAATCAGATTTCTGTTGGCAACGGGATTGGCAGCGATATTAAAAAACATTATACCAAAGACGATTAACAGGCATCCTGAGAACTGAATATACCCAAGATGGTTTGGCGGCGGGATATTGACCACCTTAAAGATTTCCAAAGGAATTGAAACAAACAAAATTCCAAAGATCGCATCAACCAGGCCGGCAAAAATATAAAACGGCTTTATCCATTTTGGAACCATTTTACCCTCCTTTTAATTGTTTATTCTATCTTAAGCAGCTTAAAGCGTCAAGCAGGAGAAACTAAACTTAAACTTTCTCGCAAAGCCGCATTTTTTTATAGAGAGGGACTTCCAGGCCGTGATCCAGATTGTCGATTATCTGCCCGGATTTATCTTTTTTTATGGGCAATGCAATAATATTGTTTTCCTTGATACATCTAGATACGGAGTCATTCTCCGTATTGCAAAGCCAATTCAAGCCCGGCCTTTTGAACCTCTGCCTCATCCTTTTAAAGATATCGATAAAATCTTCTTCCCGGACATTGCCGAAAGAGACATTCAGGAACTCGCAAGGCTGGACTTCGCCATTTGCATTGATATAAAATCTTTCAATACCTCCGGCGGTGCATCCAAAAGCCGCGTTAGATGCCTCAAATACCTGCATAGATAACGATGGGTAATCCTTGAAGAATTCTTTTGTATTGAATTCTATGTGCGCTTTGCAAAGATTAGCTAAAATATCTTTTTCCATCAAGGTATTGCCTCTTGCTATCCATCCCCCCGATGGTTTTTCATGGATAATCTGGACAAAACTGCAATTAAGCCCTTTTGCAAGCCCCATAATCTTATCCAAGCCATTATCGTTAAGCATTTCCAGCGAGGGAACACAATTAATCACCGTATTAACACCTACGCTCTGAAAAATCCTGATAGCATTCACGGCAATCTCAAAGGCTCCCTTATAGGCGACGTATTCATTGTGCTTCTCGGGCAACCAGTGATGGATAGAAATCATAGCCCCGAAAAGTCCTGCCTGTCTTAATTGCAGCGCCTTTTCTGGAGTCAAAGTATGCCCCGTGGTATTTATCCAAATCTCACTTCTTTCATCAATATTTTGCATAAGGGTAAGCAGCCTCTCAAATCTCAATAACGGCTCCCCTCCCTCAATATCAAATAGGCTGACACCGATATCCTGGATATCCCTGGCGACCTTAATGAGCTTATCAATATCCAGATCCTCTCCGCCATCGTTTTTTTGATAACAGTGCTGGCAATTATACCCGCAGGCCTTGGTCATAGAAAATACTACGCTCATGGGAATGGTGCCCTCATCTAAAATCAGGAATTTGTCTATGGCTTTATAGAATGCAGGAGAAGGAAATGCCGGAAGGTAAAGATGGATCTTATATGCTCCATTGATACGGACTGCCTTATTATATCTTAAGACTTCTGATAAAAGCTTAATCCGCTTTAAGAAAATTACGTATTGCCTTAAGGTTATCTCCCCGCTTATAATCCGGGCAAGATACTTGAATGCTATAGCTAGCCCCATACGGATTTCTAAAAAAAATCTCTCTCCTCCGTTGATATATTTTTGGTTTAAAGCAATATTTTTATTCATCTGCATTGACTAAATCATTCCAGAGATCGGCTATACGGGCAAAACAAATATCTTTAACGTAGTATGAACCCCATCCTGCCATGGCCAAAACATTGCTACCGTGGTTTTGCCATCAAGTTCTTTTTTAAAAAGAGCCTGGTTATCACGGATCCCACCGAATGCCTGCGTAAGTTTTAGCGACTCATGATCGGGTTTTGCGCCCATGGGTTTTATCGCTGGGCCAAAAAATTCACCTGCCACTTGGCTCCATTGATCAATTTCTTCAGTTAAGACGACAATTTCGACGTATTCATCTTCAATGCTTCTTTTCTGTTGGATATTTAATGTATTGAAACGTTCAATGATTTGTTTTAAGTCCATAATTCCTTTCTGTTTTTCAATCCGCCAAATCTGCCAACTTAGCGAAATCCTGCAGGCTTAGATCTTCCGGACGTATGCTGGGGCTAATTCCGGTCTGGCAAATCTTCTCGGCGCTCAAGAATTCCTTCAAGGTATTGGAAATCATTTTTCTGCGCTGTCCGAATGCAGTACGGATTATCTTAAAAAATAATTCTTCGTCTTTGACGCTTACCGCAGGAGTGTTTCTTACTAAAAGCTCTACAAAGGCAGAATCCACCTTTGGCCGGGGCCTGAAACTCCCGCTTTTTATAATGAATTTTATAGAGGGGCTGGTGTGATACTGCACAAAAAGGCTAAGCGAACCGTAATCCTTGCCACCGGGCTTAGCAATCAACCTTTGTGCCAATTCTTTCTGAAGGCTGATGTAAATCACGCTTATTTTTTCTTTCTGATTTATAAGATGTTCGATTATGGGAGATGAAATATTGTAGGGGATATTGCCGATGACCTTGGTGTTTGACTGGCTTATCCGGTATTTAAGTATATCCTGATTAACGATGGAAAGATTTAAATACTCCCCCAACGTTGAGCAAAGTATTTGGAAAAGCCTTACATCCTTTTCAACCGCGACGACGCCTTTAGCAATTTTAACCAGTTCCTTGGTGAGAGCCCCTGTGCCCGGCCCTATCTCTAAGACAAAATCTTCATTAGACAAATTACAAGCCTGGATAATTTTAGATTTTATATTTTCGTCTTGGAGGAAATTCTGCCCTAAGAATTTTTTGGGATAGAATCCAGCAATATTCATTTTTTGATATTGCGCGCCAGCCTATCGGCTAATTTTATGGCCTCAATCATAGAAGTTGGGTCGGCCAAGTTTCTTCCTGCGATATCAAAGGCGGTGCCATGGCAAGGCGAGGTGCGCACAAAAGGCAAACCAATGGTCAAATTAACCGCCTGATTTGGAAATAAGGTCTTTAAGGTAATGAGTGACTGGTCGTGATACATCGTCACTATTGCGTCATATTTGCCTCTTAGGCAATCGCGAAAAACCGCATCTGAAGCAACGGGGCCAAAGACAGAACCAAATCTTTTCTTGGCTTTGTTAACTGCCGGGGCAATCCTAGTTCTTTCCTCTTGGCCCAAAAGGCCATGTTCTCCTAAATGGGGGTTAAGCGCGCAGACAGCCACTTTTGGTTTCTTAATTAGAAAGTATTTTTTTAAGGCATCGTAAATTAAGGCTATCGCTTGATAGATATCTTTTGTTTTTAGTTTTCTAGAAATATCTTTTAGAGGCAGATGGCGGGTAACGGTTAAAGTCCTTAAATTCTTGGCCAGTAACATCATCTCAAAATTCTTGCTGTTAGTTTTCTTAGCCAGGTATTCGGTATGGCCGGTAATCTTGTATCCGCCGAGATTGGCCGATTCTTTGCTAATCGGAGCGGTGACTAAACAATCGATTATTCCTTTTTTTAATAAACCTAAAGCGAAATTGATATAGTCCATTGAAGCGGCGCCGTACTCAGCTTTTACTTTACCGAAGGAAAATCCCTTGCGATTCACATTAGCCATGTCAATGAACTTAACGTTCCGCGGCAAGATTTTCTTGCTGGCTTTAGAAAGAACGAACTTGTCTCCTATAACCAAATAATTTGCCAAGCGCTTAATAGCCGGGCTGTTAAGCGCCTTGATGACTACTTCCGGGCCAATACCGGAAGGATCCCCAATTGTTATACCGATAGTTATCATTTTACTTTAGGAGTATATATGATTTCTCTTTGAGCTCATCTAGCCAAGTAGCAAGCCTCTCGGTGAATCTTTGCTCGAACAACGCCTGATATATCTGATCCCGGACTTCTTCGAATCCAACTTCTGACTCTGGGATTTTCTTGATTAACTTAAACAAATAAACTCCACTATTGGTCTTAACCGGGACGGATACCTCGCCTTCCTTCAAGTTGAATACGACCTTTTCTATCTCTTCATTGAGCATGCCTTTTTTTACCACCCCGATGGGTTCGCTACTGGAAAATTCCTTTCTAAGCTGGGAAAAATCCTGGCCTTCCTTTAACCTCTTTTGTATATCCTTAATTTTATTATAGGATTCAAAAGGATGGACTTCGTTTTTGATCAATATAGAATCAAGCTCAATTCTCTCCGGCTCCTTTAACTCTTCCCTGTGGCTGTTGTAATAATCGGTGACTTCCTGAGGATGGACAAAAACCTTATCCTTTACTTCAGTCTCGATCATCCTGCGCATCAATAACTGGTCCTGAATTTTATTTCTTACATCAGCCAGCGTAAGTTTATGCATATTTAAATACATATCAAATTCTGTCTCAGACGGGAAGTTGTCTTTTATCGCCTTTATTCTCTGGTCTATCTCGCGGTCCTCTATGATTATGCCTTTTTTCTTTGCCTCCTGGATTATGAGCTTATCTTCCACAAGGCGCTGCACCGCTTCATCCTCGGCATTTTTCATCTCTGCTTTTAATTGCTCGCCCTCAAGCTGGGATGAAAGCTGCAGAAACAAAACATCCAGAAATTCCTTTTTATCGTTCTCGGTTATAATTTCATTATTAACGATGGCAATTAACTTATCCTCTACGCAATAAGCCAAGCTAAAATTAATAAATAGCAGCAAAAGAGACAATGTTACTAAGCGCAATATTTTCATAACTATCCTTTCTTGATGTCTGAGACGGCTTCTTTAAGAAGCCTGCAGTACAAATCAAAACCTACGGCACTGATATAACCATGCTGCTCGGTCCCCAAGAGATTTCCTGCTCCCCGTATCTGTAAATCTTCAAAGGCAATCTTAAAACCCGAACCCAAATCATTGTATTCTTCAATGGCTTTTAATCTTTTCTGGGCTTCAGGACTCAAATTAGCTTTTTTGGGAAATAAAAAATATGCGTATGCCTGGCGATTGAACCTTCCTACCCTGCCGCGCAGCTGGTGCAAATCCGCCAAGCCAAAACTTTCTGCGTGGTTTACGATTAAGGTATTGGCATTTGGGACGTCAATTCCCGCCTCAATTATCATCGTACAGACCAAAACATCTATTTTGCCCTTCAAGAAATCAAGCATAATACTTTCAAGTTCATGGGAGGCCATCTGGCCGTGGGCTATGGCGATATTGCCTTTATTTATCAAGCGCGAAACCTTTTCTTTAAGTTTCTCAATTCCCTGAATATGATTATTAACTAAATAAACCTGGCCCCTTCTTGAAAGCTCTCTTGTAACCGCCTGCTTAATCAGGTCGTCGTCGTATTCAGCGACAAAAGTCTTGATGGGAATCCTGTTTTGTGGCGGCGTATTTATCGTAGACATATCTTTGGCATCCATAAGCGCCATATAGAGCGTGCGCGGGATAGGCGTTGCCGTAAGCGTCAAAACATCTACAAGAAGCCTTAAGCGTTTTAATTTCTCTTTTGCCTCCACGCCGAAACGCTGTTCCTCATCTATGATTACAAGCCCAAGTTCCCTAAACTTAATATCATCTGACAAAAGCCTATGAGTGCCGATAACGATATCAACAGAACCGTTATTTAGATTCTCGATTATTTCTTTTTGCTCTGCCTCGGTTTTAAAACGGGATAACATCTGGACATTAACCGGGAAATCCTTAAGCCTCATAGAAAAATTATAAAAATGCTGTTCCGCCAAGATTGTTGTAGGCACTAAAAACGCAACCTGCTTGTTATCCATTACTGCCTTGAAGGCCGCGCGCATAGCTACTTCAGTCTTGCCGTAACCCACATCGCCGCAGATTAATCTATCCATGGGTTTTTCCTGCTCCATATCTTGCTTGACTGCCGACACGGCAACCTCCTGATCGGGCGTCTCCTTAAAGGGAAAAGTCTTTTCAAACTGCTTTTGCCAATCGGTATCGGAAGAAAACTTAATCCCGGGGAGGCTATCGCGGATGGCTTGAATCTGCAACAAATCCAAAGCTGTGCGTTTTATGCCTTTTGCGGTCCTATCCTTTACTCTTTGCCATTCCGGAGAGCCCAGTTTGTACAGCCTTGGAGACCTATGTTCAAAACCGATATATTTCTGGATAAGATGCAATTGGTCGGCGGGAACGTAAAGTTTGTCGCCGCCGTCATACTCAAGGATAAAATGATCCTGCATCCTGTCTTTCACCAGCAGCTTATTAATTCCCATGAATCTGCCGATACCGTGCTGGCTATGGACAGCGTAATCGCCGACTTCCAGATCCACAAAATTATTCAGCGGGATCTCTTCAGAAAATCCAAGAGATTTAGAAGCACGGGATATCTTTTTCGGCAGGATAATAGCAGAACGATGTTCCCAGATACGTTTTCCATTGGTAATATTAAAACTAAAAACGCTATTAATCCTGTCCATATCAAATTCGATGCGCAGAGGGCATTCAAAACTTATGGGAAAAATATCGGCGATTCCTCCCCTGACTGAGAAATCGCCTTCTTCAAATACGCTTTGCAATCTTTTATAACCTAAATCAACCAGCTCTTTTGCCAAATCCTTAATTTTTATTTCTTGGGAAACGTAAAGCTTTAAGGATTTAAACATATCAATGCTTCTTCTGCCAAGCAAGGACTAAAGGCGAAGCAATATATACAGTGGAGTAAACTCCGGAAATAAAACCTACAAACAAACAAAATGCAAGCCCATTTAAGACTTCGCCGCCGAAGAATAAAAGTGAAACCACCACCATGAGCGTTACCGCCGAAGTAAGTATGGTTCGGCTAAATGTCTGATTAACGCTTAGGTTTATGATTTCGGCTAGACTAGCTTTGCGAGAAAGCCTAAGGTTCTCCCTTACCCTGTCATATATGACTATCGTATCGTTAATGGAATAACCGGCGATGGTTAAGAGCGCCGTAACTATCAAAAGGTCCATTTGTCTACCGGTAAGCGCTAAAAATCCTATTGCAACCAGGATATCATGGAATAGCGCGATTACGCCGGCAATGGCGAAATTAAAATGCTTGAATCTGAATGCCACGTAGACGAGAATCCCTAGCAAAGAAAAAATAATCGCTTTGATAGCTTTACTTCTTAATTCTTTACCCACAGCCGGACCGACCTTTTCAATCCTCAATATATCAAATTTGTTATCGGAAAATTTATCACGTAAAACCTTCTCCACGGTCTGTGAAGTATCTTCAGTAGAGCGGATAATTACCACTTTAGGATTCTCTTTAAATTGTTGGATGGAGACATCGGATAAACCCGCCTCTTTTAAGCTACCGCGCAAAGACTCAACCACGATAGGCTGACTAAAACTATATTCTTGTAGTTGCCCTCCTGCAAAATCAAGCCCGTATGCCTGCTTGCCCTTTGTAAAAAAAGCAAATAAACCTATAACAATTATAATAGTAGAAACTGCATACCAGATTTTTCTTTTTCCGATAAAATCGATTTTGGTTTCTCTTATTAATCTTAACATTGGAAGCCTTTTGATCATTTTTGAAGAAACAAAAAACTCAAGAATTGCCCGAGTAACAAATATGGCGGTAAATAAACTTGCCAAAAGACCGATGGTCAAGGTGACGGCAAAACCCCTGATAGGGCCTGTACCGAATTGAAAAAGCAAAAAGGCTGCGATTAGCGTAGTAATATTAGAATCAAATATCGCGCTAAAGGCCTTATGATAACCGTTGGTTATTCCCGTCAACAGAGGCCTGCCGGAAGCCAACTCTTCCCTTATCCTCTCATTGATCAGGACATTGGCATCTACTGCCATACCTAGAGTCAAGACAATACCCGCAATGCCCGGAAGCGTTAAAGTCACCTGCTGCTCCGGCATCATAGCTTTTAAAAATCCTAAAGACCCGAGTATTATCAATAAATTAAGCATCAAGGCGAAGTCAGCTATGCATCCCGCCAAAAGATAATGCATGGCCATAAAAATAAAGACCAGAGAACATCCGATAATACTGGCCTTGATACCGCTTCTGATAGAATCCTGTCCCAATAATGGACCGATGGTCCTTTCTTCTTCAATATAAATTGGCGCAGGCAAAGCTCCGACGCGTAAGACTATGGCCAGGTCGCTTGCCTCCTGAAAATTAAATCTTCCCGTAATCTGCGCTTCTCCCGAAGGAATAGGCTCGCGGATAACCGGTGCGGAATGAACCTTGTTATCCAGAACAATGGCCAACTGCTTCCCTACATTATCTTGGGTAATCTGAGCAAATTTCTTAGCGCCTTCAGAATTAAATTTAAGGCTGACATATGGTTCGCCGAATGCCGTATTATCGAATTTAACCTGGGCATCAACGATATACTCTCCGGTTAAGACTGCATTTTGCTCCAAAAGGACCTGCTGTCTATCTTCGTTCTTCTCAATAGTTTTCAGCTCAAAGCCATCGGGGACCTGGCCGGATAATGCCGCCCGAAGCTTTTCGGGATCAGAACTTACGATCCTGAACTCCAAGTGAGCAGTCCTTCCGATTAATTCAAGAGCCCTGTTTCTATCGGTCACTCCGGGAAGCTGGATTACAATCTCTTCAGTGCCTTGACGCGTAATCGACGGCTCTCCTACGCCGAATTCATCGATTCTATTCCTTACTACCTCAAGCGCTCTTTCTACCGCATCTTTTTTAGCCTCGGCAGAAAGCTTAGATGTATCAACGCGCAGCACTAAATGCATACCGCCTTTTAAATCAAGGCCAAGGTTGATTCTTTTGTTTAGCGGAAATGCAAAATAACTGAAGAATATTACAATCGCAACGATAAATAAAATCCTGAATTTTAGATTCTTTATCATATTCTTAATCCTGTTTCTGGCTGTGTTGGAGAAGCCTTTTTTAATACGCTCACAGAACTCTTTTCAACCTCTATTTTTACATTCTCATCAATCCTTACAACGAAGGTTGAGTCTTTGACGTTTACTATGGTTCCGTGAATCCCACCCACTGTAACAATTTCATCGTTTTTCTTTAGATTCGTTACCATATTCTGATGGTCTGATTGTTTTTGTTTCTGAGGACGAAAAATCAGAAAATAAAAAACAACGAAAATCAGAATTAAAGGAACGAAGCTTACAATTGGATTTGGTGTTGTACCCTGTCCCATTTATTTCTCCTTTTTTATCAAACTTCTCACGGTATCGGAGGGTGTTGCGCCTCGCTTCAACCAAAAATTAAGTTTTTCTTTATCGATTTTAAGCGCCGCGGGTTTCTTTGACGGATCGTAATATCCGATTTCGTCAAGAAATCTGCTGTCTCTTGCAGAAGTCTTGTCGCAAACGATTACACGGAAATTAAATCTTTTCTTCGCTTTTGCGCTTATTTTTCTCAATCTGATTACAACTGCCATTTACTACACCTCCTTTAAGCGTTTTAAGAAATTCCTTTAGCTAACTTTATGGCGTAAATTTGCGCTTTTGCCTTGTTGACTGTCTCAAGATATTCTTTCCGAGGATCTGAATCAGCAACTATTCCGGCTCCCGCCTGAATATAGGCCCGTTTATTTTTCACGATAATGGTACGAATCGTAATGCAAGTATCAAGGTTGCCTGAGAAACTGATATAACCAACGCAGCCGGCATAAGGCCCTCGTTTGACATTTTCAAGTTCGTCGATTATTTCCATTGCCCTTACCTTGGGGGCTCCGGCCACTGTCCCCGCTGGAAAAGTCGCACGAAGTAATTCATATATGTCTTTATCCTTGGACAAAATTCCCATAACGTTGCTTACAATATGCATCACATGCGAATATCTTTCAATGTTCATAAACTCGGTTACCTTAACAGTGGTCTTTTTACAGACTCTCCCAAGGTCATTTCTGCCCAAATCTACTAACATGATGTGTTCTGCCTTTTCTTTGGCGTCGTTTAGCAAGTCAACTTCAAGCCTTTGGTCTTCTGCTTCATCTTTTCCCCGGGGCCTGGTTCCTGCTATCGGGCGGGTCTGGACAATCCCATCCTCGCAACGGATTAATAATTCAGGTGAAGACCCGATTACCTCCAAGCTGCCGAATTGCAAATAATACATGTATGCGGAAGGATTGATATTCCTCAATGCCCGGTAGATATTAAAAGGTGGTGTTTTGAAATCCAAATGAAACCTTTGGGATAAAACTGTCTGGATTATATCTCCATTCTTAATATAAACCTTTGCCTTCTTGACTATCGATTCAAATCCTTTTTTGGAGAAATTTGAAACTAATTTATATTCTTGATTATACGAGCCTATTTCATTTACCTTTAGATTCAAATTTGATTTTAGTCTTTTTATTATTCCGTCAATATTCTTTACTGAACGGTCATAGATTTTATTGATTTCTTTCTTATCATTCTTAAGTTTATCGTCTATAAAGGCGCAGGCAACGATCTTTATTTTATGGTTTAGATGGTCAAATATGACCATGGTGTCAGCCAAAACAAAAATTGAATCAGGAAGTTTTAAATCATCGATGTTTTTGTTGGCAGTCTGATTGAGTCTCGGCTCGAAGAACCTTACCATATCGTAACCCATATAGCCGACAAATCCGCCACAAAACCGCGGCAGGCCTTTTACTGCAACAAACTTGTATTTTTTCATAAGCTGTTTTATCTCTTCTAAAGGATCTTTCTTGGCGATAATGGTTTTCGTGCGAGACCTGGCCCCTTTAAATTCCGTGATCTTTACTGTTCTTGCCCGGCTTTCAAATATAAGCGACGGGCTATCGCCGAGAAAAGAAAATCTGGCGTATTTTTCCTGGCCCTCTACGGACTCGAGCAAAAAAGCATAATCTGAACTTCTAATCTTTAAAAAAGCCGACACCGGAGTCTCAGTATCTGCCAAGATCTCTTTGTAGATCGGAATCAAATTACCCTTTTTGCTTAATTTTATAAAATCTTTCTTTATCGGATAGCACATAGCTTTCTAAAAAAACAGCTTCTTTTTCCTGTATGGCAAGCGACACCCGTCTGCTTTACCTTAATTAAAAGGGCATCAGCATCACAATCAAAATAAATCGCTTTTACTTCTTGGATATTCCCGGAAGTCAGGCCCTTCACCCAATATTCTTTCCTGGATCGCGACCAAAAACAGGTTTTCCTTAGTTTTATAGTCCTTTTTATGGATTCTTTATTCATGTAGGCTACCATCAAAACATCGTTCTTCTTGTAATCCTGGATTATTGCCGGGATCAAACCTGCCTTATCAAATTTCAACTTGTTAACCATTTTTAAGTTAACTTTTGTCATAATCTTACCTTTATTCCTTTTTCTGAAAGATAATCCTTTACCTGTTTTATGGATAGTTCTTTGTAGTGGAACACCGAGGCGGCTAAAGCTGCGTCAGCTCCTGATTCCGTTAGGACTTGCGCAAAATGCTCAAATTTTCCCGCGCCCCCGGAAGCGATGATTGGAATATTCACAGCCTGGGATATCTTTTTTGTCAATTCTAAATCGTAACCATCCTTGGTCCCATCATAATCCATGCTTGTCAATAAAATCTCGCCTGCGCCTAGCTTCTCAACTTCTTTTGCCCATTCTATAGCGTCTTTGTCAACCGGTGTTCTTCCGCCATTTATATAAACCTGCCAGTTTTCCTTTGCGCGCTTGGCATCTATCGCCACAACGATACATTGGCTACCAAATTTATCTGAGGATTCTTTGATCAAATTCGGACTTTTAACTGCTGAGGTATTAATCGAAACCTTATCGGCCCCGGAATTCAAAAGAACCCTGATATCATCCAGGTCTCTTATTCCGCCGCCGACGGTTAAAGGCATGAATACCGATTCGGCGGTTTTCTTGACCACATCAAGCAGTATCGGCCGTTTCTCGTGGCTTGCGGTAATATCTAAGAATACAATTTCATCAGCGCCTTCTTTATCGTAAAAGGAAGCAATCTCTGCCGGGTCACCCGCATCACGCAGTCCAAGAAACTTTATACCTTTTACGACTCTACCTTCTTTGACATCAAGGCATGGAATTATCCTCTTTGTGAGCAAAATTCAATCGCCTCCCTCAAAGAAAGTGTACGTTCGTATATCGCTCTTCCTAAAATGACTCCGAAAAGCCCGTCTTTTTCCAATTCTTTTAATTTCTTTAAATCATTTATGTTTGATATTCCTCCTGATGCCACAACTCGAACATCAACCACATCTAGAATACTCTTTATTCCATCGATGTTGGGGCCTTTAAGCATCCCGTCTCTTGAAATATCGGTATAAATTATTCCTTTCACTCCCATGTCTTGCAATTCTTTTGCAAAATCAGTGGCATTAATCGTAGAAATCGAAGTCCAGCCTTCCTTGGCTAATTTTCCGTGAGAGGCGTCGATACTAACGATAATCTTATCCGGCCACTGTTCTAAGGCTTTTTTTAAGAATTCTTTATCCTCTATGGCCTTAGTGCCCAAAACTACGCTTGAAGCGCCAACGCTAATAAGTTTCTGAATTGTATCGATATCTCTTACACCGCCTCCGACCTGAACCTGGGCCTTGGCGTATCGGATTATATTATTAATAAGCACTATATTTTTGATTTGACCGGTTGCTGCACCGTCAAGATCAACGATATGCATAAACTGCGCACCATGAGAAAGCCACTGCTGGGCGATATCGAAGGGATGCTCGGAATATACAGTCACCTCTTGAAACTTGCCCTGTTTTAATCTCACTACCTTGCCGTCTAATATGTCTATCGCCGGAATAACGATCATTTCAAACCTTTAGAAAATTTTCTAGGATTTTTAGGCCCAACCGCTGGCTTTTCTCGGGATGAAACTGCACCCCAAAGATATTGCCTTTCGATACTGCAGAGACAAAATCTCTTCCATAATTGGTTTTAGCTGCGATGATACTCTTATCGATAGGATTCACAAAATAAGAATGACAAAAATACATGTTTGTGCCTTCGTCAATCCCATTAAACAACCGATTATTGTTTTGTTGGTTCTTATTTATCTGGTTCCATCCGATATGTGGAACTTTTACTTCTTTAAATTTATCAACCGTACCTTTAAATATATCCAGCCCCTTTATTCCAGCCGCTTCCGCGCTTTCGGTAAAAAACAGCTGTAAACCTAAGCAAATCCCTAAAAAGGGCTTATCAGACTTGATGACTTTTTTAATAGGCTCTATCAGACCAAGCGCCTTCAATTTCTCTATTGCCACCGCAAATGCGCCGACGCCGGGCAAAACTACCTTATCTGCCTTTAAAATATCATCCGGCGACTGAGTAATCTTAGCTTTTGCCCCTACGAATTCCAAGGCCTTTTGAACACTTCTAAGATTGCCCATTCCATAATCAATAATCGCAATTTTAGACATTAATCTATCTTGCCTTTAGTTGAAGGTACTCCTTTGCGGCGAGGTTCAAATTGCGTAGCCTGATCTAAAGCTACGCCCATTGCCTTAAAAATAGCTTCAAGAACATGATGCGAATCCATCTCGCCTGCAGGAGGTACGGTTATATTAAGAGTAATCTTTGCATGAGAAACAAAACTTTCTAAGAATATCTTAAAATCATCGGTTTTAAGATCCGAAAATTTCTCAGCATAAGAAATAACAGCTCCTAATCCAATTGAAAAACTTAGATATGGTCTACCGCTAATATCTACGCTCACATTCGCAACGACGCTATCCATAGGAACCGAGGCATAGCCGTATCTTTTAATTCCTTTGGCATCGCCTAACGCTTTCTTAAAAGCATCACCCAAGGCAATACCGATGTCTTCTACGATATGATGTTTAAGATCGCCTCTTTTTAATTCTAGAGTCAAATCAAAAAGCCCATGAAAGCATAAAAGCTCTAGCATATGATTTAAAGAATCAAATCCGGTGTTAATTTTAGATTTAGATTCTCCGTCAATAACCAATATGCCGCTAATGTCAACTTCATTAGTAGTCCTTTTAATTAAGGATTTTCGTCCTCTTATAGTCATGGATAATCTCCTTTTTATTTAAATCTAACGCGCACTGACTCTAAATGTTCTTTCAGACCTTCAATACCAGCGATTTTCTCCAAGGGTTGCCTCACTTTTTCTAATGCCTTTTTAGAATAAGAAATTATGTGGCTGGATTTGATAAAATCCTCTATTCCTAACCCCGAGAAGAATCTGGCCGTACCCGCAGTAGGCAATACGTGGCTCGGGCCGGCAACATAATCACCGACGGCTGTAGGGCTATAAGGGCCCAAGAAAACCGCGCCTGCATTCTTGATCTTGTTAACAATATTCAAAGGATTATTGGTCAATATCTCCAAGTGCTCGGGAGCAATCTTGTTTGAAATTTCAACTGCCTGCTCTAAATTCTTAGCTAAAATTATATATCCAGAGCCGCCTTGGCTCTTAACCTGTTTAATCAAAGACTTAGAATTCGTTATCAATATGGACAGGCCGCCTAAATGTTCAGACTGGGACTTTAAATCTGCTATAACAAAATTGGGATTGCTATAACGATTGGCGATAACTACCAATTCCGTCGGCCCGGCTAACATATCTATATCCACATAACCGAACAGCTGCCTTTTTGCTTCCGTGACATAACAATTCCCTGGCCCGACGATCTTATCTACCTTAGGGACGGTCTTGGTTCCTAGCGCCATAGCAGCGATAGCCTGTGCGCCTCCGATCCTGTAAATTTCATTTACCTTTAATAGGTTGGCAACAACCAGAATGTGCGGGTTAATTCTACCGCGGGGATCCGGAGGAGTGGCTAAAACAATCCTTTTTACTCCTGCCATCTTTGCAGGAAGCGCAGTCATATAAACCGTGGAAACTAACGGCGCGGTGCCAGAGGGGATATATATTCCGACGCTATCTAAGGGCTGGATATTTTCCCCCAAGATGACACCGTCTTCGTCTCTGGTCCTCCATGACTTCTTTAGCTGCTTTTTATAAAACTTGGTTACATTATCGATGACGACTTTTAAGCTTGAAACGAAATCAGGCGTAATATCCTGATATGCCCCGCTAATCTCGCTTTCGCTAACGCTTAACTGTTTTGCCGATAATTTGACTTTATCAAATTTCCTGGTGTATCTAAGCAGCGCTTCATCGCCATTGAGCCGGACATCATCAATAATTTCAGCGACTTTATCCTGGATTCTTTTTTTTCTAACAAGATTACGATTGTAGATCTTGTCAAATTCTTTACTGGAAAATTTTATAAGCTTCATTGCCTAACCTTCTCCTCAGAAACTTCTACTGCTTTTGACAATGCGTCGTTAAGTTTATTTGCCATATTGCCTCCTGCCTGAGCCAAGTCTGGCCTACCGCCGCCTTTTCCGCCCACAACTTCAGCGACAGACTTTATCATAAGAGAGGCGTCTACGCCTTTAGTCTTCAGATTCTCAGTAATACCCATGACGATCATAACCGCGCCATCTTTAACCGAGCCTAAGGTTATAATTGCGCTTTTAAGATCCTTTTTCAACATATCCATAACTGAACGCAAAACCGAAAAATCCGCGTCTTCAATCTTAAAAGCAATGATTTTTACTGCATTGACGACTTTTCCAGAAGCAATTATATCGTTAAGTGACTTCTTTAATGATTCAAGTTTCGTGCTGCTCAATCTCCTATCCATTTCCTTATAGGATTCTATCATTTTGGTTAAATTTGCAATAAGATTCATTTCATCAGTTTTTAGCATATTTGATAATTCCTGGATTAATTCTTGTTGCTGCTTGATATTTTTGTAGGCGAATTTTCCGGTTGTGGCTTCAATCCTTCTTATTCCTTGGGCAACCGAACCTTCGCTTAAAATCTTGAATATACCGATCTGCCCCGTAGACTTAAGATGCGTTCCACCGCAAAGTTCCTTGGAATATCCTCCGATTTTCACCACGCGGGATTTATCAGCGTATTTCTCAGCGAAAAAGGCTAAAGCGCCTTCTTTTTTTGCCTGGGCAGTAGTCTTTTCTTCCACTTTAAGCGTTTCGTTATTCAGTATATATTCGTTAACCAGCTCTTCCACGCGAGATAACTCCTCTTTAGTTAATTGTTTAAAGTGAGTAAAATCAAATCGTAATCTATCTTCGGCAACCAGCGAACCCTGCTGCTGCACATGCTCACCTAAAACTTTTCTTAAGGCTGCCTGGAGCAAATGAGTCGCAGTATGATTTCTTGCGATCGCCAATCTTCGCTCAACATCCACTTTCGCAGAAACTTTATCTTGCACTTTAAATTCTCCTTTTATAGAACCGCAAATATGCACAATAGACTCATGGATTTTCCTTACCTCGATTACCTCAAGCTTGGCATCTGTATCTTTCGAAATCAGACCCTTATCATAAACCTGGCCTCCGGATTCAGCATAAAACGGGGTCTTATCCAAAATAACCTTAGCGCTTTTTAATCCTTTAGTGCTGTTTATTTCTTTATTTTCGCTATCAAAGATCTTAAGTATCTTTGATTCTTCTTCCACGGTATCAAAGCCGACGAATTCTGTCGGTTTTAAATCCACTTTTATTTCGGAGTCTACAAAGACATCGCCAACCATGGAACTAGCACTTTTTGAACGCAGTTTTTGCTCCTGCATAAGCGAATCAAAATGCTTTTCGTCAAAAGGAACATTCTTGGATTTAGCAAACGCCTCTGTCATCTCCTTGGGATAACCATAAGTATCGTGCAATTCAAAAGCGAATTGAGCCACTTTTTTTGCTAATTCGCTCTGTGACTTATATTCTTTTTTAAATTCGTCTAAAGAAGAGACGGACCTAGGCTCGATCTCTTTAAGAACTTTCCAGAATGACTCTTCTTCCTTTTTAATAATCGCTGCTATATTTTCTCGTCTCTGGAGCAATCCCGGATAAGGCTCTTGCATCACTTCAGCTACTACTGGCACCAATTTATACAAAAATGGTTTCTTAAGACCAATTTGCCTGCAATTATTGACACCGCGTCTGATAAGTTTTCTGACGACATATCCTCGGCTATCGTTTGAAGGTAGCACACCGTCTAAAATCGCAAAGGCAATTGCCCTTATATGATCAGAGATAACATAAACTGTCTTAATATTTGGGCTGCGTCCTGCTTCTTTAATTATTTCTTTAACTATGGGCTGAAATAAATCAGTCTCAAAATTACTTTTCACTCCTTGCATAACCGCAGCTAGACGTTCTAGCCCCATTCCGGTATCAATATTTTTATTGGGAAGCGGCTCTAAAGCACCGCCTTCTTTGCGGTTAAATTGCGTAAAAACTAAATTCCATACTTCTGCAAATCTTCCACAACTGCAGCTTGGATCGCAATCTTTCTTGCCGCAACCGACATCTTTGCCGTAATCATAAAAGATCTCTGAGCAGGGCCCGCAGGGGCCATTGGGGCCCTTTTGCTTGGCTTCAGACGGCCAGAAATTCTCCTTATCGCCTAATTTAATAATCCTGTCTTTTGAGACTTTTATTTCTTTGGACCAGACCTCGTAAGCCTCATCGTCTTCTTTATAAACCGAAACCCAAAGCTTATCTTTAGGGATTTTGAGCCACTCAGTGAGAAATTCCCAGGCCCATTCAATAGCTTCTTTTTTGAAATAGTCGCCGAAAGAAAAATTCCCCAGCATCTCAAAAAAAGTATGATGAAAAGGCGTGACTCCGACTTTTTCTAGATCATCGGTCCTCAAACATTTTTGGGAGCTTGCAGCCCTGCGAAAATCTGTAATCTGCCCTAGAAATTGCTTTTTGAATTGATTCATCCCTGCAGAGGTAAATAAAACAGTAGGATCTCCGGCGGGAACCAAAGAATCACTCTCAATAATCTTATGTTTTTTTCCTGCGAAGAATTCCAGGAATTTTTTTCTTAAATTATCTGCCTTCATAACTCGCTTACTACCTCGTTTATCACATCGATAGAAAAACCCCGGCTTAATAGATACCTGTAAATTCTTGACTTTGCTCTGTCTAATTCAATATTTTTTAGTTTATTCAATTTTGACTTGGCTAAATCAGAAACTACTTCGTATTCGTTATAGCTGTCTTTAATATTATCTTTAAGCTGTTCAATTATTTCTTCGGTAATGCCTTTTTGTTTGAGCTCAAAAGAAATTCTTCTTAAGCCTAAAGGCTTGGTCAGACGGCTTTTCATCCAGCCAGAAGCAAATTCCTCGTCATTTATTAATTCTATTTTATCAAAATACTCAATAACTGAATTTATTGTCTCGCGGGTGAATTTCTTTTTCTTTAGCCTGTCTTCTATCTCTTTGCGGCTTCTTGCCCTGAATTTCAATAGTTGAAAAACAATGCGCTTAGCCTTGGTAATATCACTGCTTAATTCGGAAGACATTTTATTTTATTCCGACTCAATAGCTAAACTTTTATGCTGTCTCTTATCAGCTTTTCGATCTTATCGAGGATCTTATTGTGTTCTTTTAAATATTGACGGGAATTCTCAAAGCCTTGGCCTAGCTTTTCATCTTCAAAAAGAAACCAGGCACCCGACTTCTTTACAATCTCTTTTTCAACAGCGACTGTCAGGACCGTGCCGGTTCTTGAGATCCCTTCTTCATGCAAGATATCAAAAAGCGCTTCTCTAAACGGAGAAGCAATCTTATTTTTTACAACCTTTGCTCTTACGTGGCTTCCCATGACCATATCTCCAACCTTAATTGCGCCTATCCTTCTTAGGTCAATTCTGACCGAAGAATAGAATTTTAACGCTCTCCCTCCGGGAGTGGTCTCAGGAGAACCAAACATTACCCCAATTTTCTCCCTGATCTGGTTAATAAATACAACGCAGGTCTTGGATTTACTTATCGCCGCAGTCAGTTTTCTCAAAGCCTGAGACATCAATCTTGCCTGAAGACCCATCTGCGCATCGCCCATTTCGCCCTCGATTTCGGCCCGAGGAGTAAGCGCAGCCACCGAGTCAATGACGACCATATCCACAGCATTTGATCTGACCAGGGTCTCAGCGATCTCTAAAGCCTGCTCTCCTGTATCTGGCTGCGAAATCAATAGATCATCAAGATTCACTCCTATTTTCTTAGCGTAAGTTGCATCAAAGGCATGCTCGGCATCAATAAAGGCTGCCACGCCGCCATTTTTCTGAGCCTGGCTAATTACGCTTAAAGTAAGCGTCGTTTTGCCTGAAGCCTCGGGACCGAAAATTTCAACTACTCTTCCTCGGGGAAGACCGCCTATACCTAAAGCAATATCAAGTGAAATTGCGCCTGTTGGAAGAGCCTCGACATCAACTTTTGTATCCTGGCCCCACTTCATTATTGAACCTTTGCCGAATTGCTTTTCAATCTGAGACAAAGCCAGCTCTAGAGCCTTCTGCCTATTAGAAATATCGGCTTTTTTATCCTGTGACATAGATATTACCTCCGTATTTTATGGTTTAGTTTTTTGGTTAAGGTGGACCCCAAAGCAACCTTTCCTCTGAAGAGGTAGAAAAATTATACCTTAAAAGAAAAAGAATGTCAAACAATTCTTAAGGCTTAGAAATTAAATAAGTTAAGTATTATTATGCGGGGACAGAAAGCGTAGTGTCTGGAGTTACCTGAGTTATCCTTACCTTCTGCAAGTTATTCCCTGGGGCGAGCTTTTTAGAGTTTATAAAGATTTTTATATAGTTATCGGAATAGCCCTGAAGCAAACCGGATTTTTTGTCCCTTTTGCGCTCAGCCAAAACTACCAGTTCCTTATGCAAAAACTGTTTTCTGTATTCATAAGATATCTCTTTTGCTAAATCTTGTAGCTTGTGCATTCTACTTTTCATGGTTGAACTATCAACTTTATCAGCAAAGGCAAAGGCTGGCGTATTTTCCCTGGGGCTAAACGGAAAAATATGCATTCTTGAAGGCGCGATTTCTTTTAAAAACTTGAACGTATTATTAAACCTTTTCTCTGTCTCTGTTGGGAAACCTATCATTATATCTGTGGTTATAGCGATTTGCGGAATCTTATTTCGAATCTTATCGATTAATTTTCTATAAAAATCTGCGGTGTAGTGTCTATTCATTTTTTTTAATACTGTATTATCTCCACTTTGAAAAGGAATATGCAGATGACGGCACATTCTTGAAGAACTTGCGATTTTATCGGTTAACTCCTCCGTCACATCTTTTGCTTCAATTGAACTTAAACGTATGCGGAATTTTCCTTCGAGCTTCTCAATTGATTCAATAACATCTACCAAATCAAATTTTTCTTTTAAATCTTTTCCATACGCGCCGAGGCAAATTCCGGTTAAGACAATCTCTTGAAAACCACTTCTTATTAAACGCTCTGCCTCTCTAACAATACTAACCAAGTCCCTGCTTCTTGATTTTCCCCTCACTATAGGAATCTTGCAATAAGAACACCGATTATTACAACCATCCTGGATTTTTATAAAAGCCTTGTCATGATCAGCAAAACTGCTAATTTCTAAATCAGTATATTCATTTTGGATTGCACAAGATTTGCCCTGCTTTGCGAGCAATAAGCCAGCGATGTTATTTTTTTGCTCATTAGGAACTATTAAATCCACTCCCGGGATACTAGAAATCTCATCCTTGTCCTTTTGAACATAGCAACCGGTAACAACAACTTTTGCGACGGGATTTTCCCTGATACAGCGATAAATACATTCCCTGGATTTCCTATCTGCGGCATTAGTAACGGTGCAGGTATTTATAACATAGCAATCTGCTTTTTTGCTACTTGTTTCCTTAAAGCCTTTTTTAAAACAGGCTTCTCTAATAGCCTGGGTTTCGTATTGGTTGACTTTGCAACCTAAGGTATGGAATTTTATCGTTGGCATTATTTTATATATTGGAAGGGTAAAATAACGTATTCATCTATTGAGCTATAAAAAGGCGTTCAAGACGGCAACAACCGTGATAGCAGCGGTATCAACCTTGAGCACATTTTCGCCCAAAGTCACTAGTTTACATCCGGATTTCTTGGCTAATTTGACTTCCTCTTCTGAGAAATCGCCTTCTGGACCAATAAAAACTATGATTTCCTTCCCGGCAAATCCTTTTAAAGCCTCTGCCATACCAATTCTTTCGCCTTCTAAAGTAGGAAAAATCGCTAGATCGTATTTCTGAACCGCCTTAAGCGCGTCTTTGAAGTTTGTAACCTCTTCCACCTTAGGGACGATACTCCGCTGACATTGTTTTGAGGCGCTTATCGCGACCTGCCTAAAGTGGCTTATTTTAGACAGCATTCTATCATTCTTAAATCTCACTTCTGATCTTTCTGTCTCAAGAGGAATAATCCTATCTACACCTAATTCAGTTATTTTCTCGACGATAAAATCAAATTTGGCTTTTTTAGGGATTGCACAGGCCAGAGTTACGGCAAAAGACCTTTTTTTTGCCTGATATTGCTTATCAATACTAATATTAATGCAGTCTTTGGAAATTCCCTTGATTGTACCTGCAAATTCAACACCCTCTCCATTAAAAACAACAACCTTATCGCCTATCTCAAACCTCAGAACATCAACAATATGATGAATCTCTTTTTTGTCTTTAATCGTTATGTTTTTATCGCTAATATTTTCTGGCGGACAAAAAAATCGGTTATGCATAATTTAAAACCTCGGCGATTGATAATATAGCGCTAAGATAAAAAGATGTGTCCCCAAAAGGCAAAGGATAAATCCGCAAATCTTCTGAAAAATTACAAAAAATTTCTCTTTATCTTTGAATATTTTATTGATGAGGCTTGCAAAAACAACCATAAAAATCAAAGGCGATATAACCGTGCCTATCCCAAAAGCTAAACTCAAAATCATGCCTTTTAACCAAGAAAATGAAACCATTCCTATATAAGAAAGGATACCGATTAATGGCGCGCAGGGTGAAATTCCGATAATCAAACCAAATATGAATATACTTTTGGTGTCGTTTTCAACTAGTTTGCTTCTTAATAACTTGCAAAGCTTAAATCTTGGCTCTTTGCCAAACATAATAAGCAAGCCGATAATAAATATAAACAGCCCGCCAGCGAAATAAAAATAACGCGCCAGATGCATTTGATAATCCTGATAAACGAAAAATTCGCTGAATAACCCGACGACTATCCCAAATACCAAATAGACCAAAATCCTACTAACCGAGAAAATCAAATACAAACGCAGGCTATCTTTAGGTCCGCTTTTAGTGGCAGCGGTATAACTTATCAATAATGGCCCGCAACTTGCCATGCATGGCCCCATGCCGAGAGCGATACCGCTTAAAAAAAGGCTGATAACTAAATTTAACATTTATTTTATTGTGTCTTCCGAGAATACTTCGGCGCTAAAAATAGAAATTTGCGTGGATTTATCCTTCCATGCATCTTCGGGAAGCCCTGCCTTAAGACAGGTATGCTTTAGGAAGGTTTCTCTATCCCAACCATATTCAGTTGCAACCTGAGGCAGCAGCAATCCTTGAAAGAAACCCCTGCGGATAATGATACCGTGTTTTCCTACTTCTATCTTGTTTACGTCTTTAATTTCCTCTATAGGAGAAAGCGCGGAAATATCAATCTTGATATCTTTAAGCTCCTTGGCATTCACCGGCGGAAAACGCGGATCATCAATCGCTGCCTCAATTGCCATGTCAGCAACCACTTCATAAAGCGGGGCGTCAGAAACAATCCTTCCGATACAACCGCGAAGCAGTCCCGATTTATTCAAGGTTACGAACGCGCCTTGATGTCTTGCAAGCACCGGATCATCGACAGTAAACTCTTTACGCTTTCTACTCGTAACATAATTTTCCATAGATTCCCTGGCTATTTTTAGCAGGGTTTTCTTTTGTTCTATCGTCAACATAGAATCTCCTTTCGGATTATCCTCGCGATAAAGAACGGCGCTAACATACCCTACGACTCTTGAATAATCTCCGGTTACATCGCCGGAATTTGCATATCTCAGAATCTTGGTTTTTGCTTGATTATTTTTTGCATAATAGAGAACTGTCATTACCGGATTAAAACCGCATAATTCAGCATCGCCGGACATCTCCTCCTCAAAAAGCCCCTTACAATCAATATTTTCCAAATATCCTATGGTTTTCTTATCGATTGATTTTGCTTCATCATATTTATGAAAATGGGATAAATCAGTTGAGGCAATTATTAAAACGTCATCTCTTAAACCAATTATTTCCTTTAAAACAACTGCTAAAACCTTAGGGTCAGCCATTCTTGGGCTCGCCATGATGATCGGGACGATCTTGGCTCCAGGCAAAACCTTCTGCACAAATGGCAATTGCACCTCTAAAGAATGTTCTTTGCTAAAAGCCAAAGGATCAAATTTTGCCCACTTTAAGCGCTCCATTATCTGACTCGCAAATTCGCTGTCCACTTCTATATCTCCCAAGGGTGTATTAAATTTTCCTTCAGGCCAAACAGAAATCCCAGAAAAACCATAGTAATGACTTGGAGCCAATACAATAACGGTCTTATACTGCTTTCCTTGAATTAACTTATATCCGTGCGCGGCTATGACGGCTGAATATTCATAGCCAGCATGAGGGGAAATCAAAGCAATAATCTTACCATTAATTTCCGGAACAATTGCAGTTTTTAAGTATGAATCGATCTTTTCCGAGAGGACTTTTGGATTGGATGGATAAAAAGACCCGCTTACATTAGGATATTTTGTCTCTTGAGCGCCCGAAGAACAGGCGCTCAAAATGACTAAGCAAAAAACTGATATAGCCAGAATCTTATTTCCAGATACCCGGAATTTCGGCATTGCAAAATTTACATTTTCCATTTTCAGTATTATTCTCCGTAATCGTGTATCCAGAACGGCCAATAAGAAGTTTTTGGCAAACAGGACAAAACGTTGACTCTGCGCTACTTCCCGGGATATTACCAATATAGACATATTTAAGTCCTGCATCATTGGCGATTTTCTTGGCTTTTTCCAGAGTCTCGACTGGAGTCGGCGAAAGATTGGTCAGTTTATACATCGGCCAGAACCTTGAGAAATGCAAAGGCGTATCCGGCCCTAAATTCTCTTTTATCCAGACACACATCCTCTTTATCAATTCTGGGTCGTCATTAAAACCTGGCAAAACCAGATTTGTTATCTCTACCCAAACCCCTTCTTCTTTTAGGATCTTCAAGGTTTGCAATACAGAATCCAAATTGCCCAGGCTCATCTGCCCATAAAAATCCTGGCTGAAACCCTTTAAATCAATATTGGCAGCATCTAAATACTTACACAGCTCTTTTAGCGGAGCTTCATTGATATGCCCTGCGGAATGCATCACATTCAGTATGCCTTCTTTTTTGGCGATCTTGGCAGTATCCAGCATATATTCATAAAATATGGTTGGTTCGGTATAAGTGTATGCTATGGCTTTGGCATTTGCCTTCTTTGCCTTATATACGACTTCTTGCGGAGTCATATCATATGATTCTACATCCTCGGGCAACGCCTGAGAAATCTGCCAGTTTTGGCAGAATTTGCATCGCAAGTTGCATCCGGCGGTAGCGATAGAATAAGCTGAGCTTCCGGGCAAAACATGGAATAACGGTTTTTTCTCAATCGGATCAATATGCACTGCGCAAGGCTTTGCGTAAACCAAGGTATAAAGAATGCCATCGCGGTTTTCTCGCACGCCGCAGAAGCCGCGTTTTTTATCTTGGATAACGCAGCGTCGGGGGCAAAGCTGGCACTGGACAATCTTATCCTGCATTTTCTGATAATACATCGCTTCTTTTAAATCCTGATTAGAAGCACTCTGTAACGATGAAAATACAGCCAAGCCTAGCAAAAGAAACAAAATTAATATACCTAGTATTAGTTTTTTCATGATTGTTTTTCTTGGTGGCGCCGAAACACATTGTTTCGGCATCCACCAATTCTTTCATTAATGAAAGAATTGGTGGAGCAGATGAGATTTGAACTCACGACCCCCTCGTTGCGAACGAGGTGCTCTCCCAACTGAGCTACTGCCCCAAGCTTGTTGTTTTAATTTAACATAATCCCAAAAACTTTGCAATTGAAAATAATAAAGGTTGCATTCCTTTCCTATCAGAATAATATGACTTACTTCAGGGAGGCGGAACGAAGGTAAGACCTTGCTTCTAAATAAATATCGGGATTATCTGCGGAAGCTGCTGCGCTGGGGTTATCACGCGAAGCAAGAGAGAAAAAAACCACTCCCGGCTCAGCTGTATTATCATCACTGAAACGCACTATTCTTCTAGCTATAACTTGGGGAGTTCCCATTTCGTCTGTAAAAGTTACGGTGTGGCTTGCATTATCATAGCAAAAAGTATTGTAGCCGTCTGTTGTGGCAGGGTCGTCAAAAATTCCGTTTTGGTTGACATCTATTATAAATCGCCATCCATTAGTGAAGCCGGAGCAGAAAGAAGCTCCGGTAGCGTCTTCCTGAAAAGCGGCGTGGCCGGAAGAAACATCGCCAATCGCCCTCTGGGAGCTTTTCTGTATATATTCCATAACTAAACTGACATCCTGGAGCGCAGCTGAACCTTTTTCCGCTTTTGAGTAAAACTTCCGCGAGGCAACATCTAATATTCCTACTGTAAGTAAAATAAAAATTAAAAGGCCTGTAGCGATAAGCAACTCTGCCAAAGTTAAACCGAGGGATTTATGATGGGCATGGGCGGTAGGTAAAAAACGAAAATTATTCATTCCAGTTTACCCCAATACTAACGTTTCTCGGACAGTTCAGATAGCAATTTGCAGGCAAAGGTGCAGGTCTTACTAAATCAATCGTTAAAGTTACTCCGGTTGCCGGATTGATAAAATTAGTTAAAGGATTGCTGGGATCCAAGTTAAACTCTGTAACAGGAACAGTTTTATTACAGGGGTAATCAGTATTATCCAGGCCGGGAGTCGCTCCATTATCAGGACAAGCAAGTAAATTAATACCGCTATTTGTCCAGGTATCTGCGCTTACTCTAGTGTATAGCCTCTCAGATACCTGGCGGGCTAAATTTACCGCAGCCATTCGCCGTTTGGACATATTGACGTATCTATTGGCGGCGATAAAACTAGCGAATAGCCCTACCGAAGCTATGACCAAAATTAAAGCTGAGATTAATATCTCAGCTAAAGATAAACCCTTATTTCTTTTAACCAAAATCACCATAAGACTTTAAATTAAAATTATTATTTTCTCAGGTAAGCTATGGACAAACCCCCGCCGTATAGCCAAGCTTAGCACAAGTTCCTGCCGCAACATCTGCACACTTTATAACACCCTCTGAATCCATACACATTGTATACTTACCTGGATTAGTAATTGTTACAAAAGCTGAAGGCGCAGTGTTGTTGATACACGTAGGAGGAGTTGTATGGTATTTTAAAGCTGTGTAACCGGCATCCAAATTGGCGCAATCATTAGCGTAGGCACTGTTCTGAGCATAGTATCTTAACTGACCACTTCTTAAGGCTCCTAAAACATTTAGGGCTTCAGCAGACTCCGCTTTTGATCTTGTGCTCTGGAACATGGGCACAGCGATAGCAACTAAAACGCCGAGAATTATTACAACGATGACTAATTCTATTAATGTAAAACCTTTTTTCATCATCCTCCACCGGAATAAATTAAACTCGCAAACTCAAACTACGGACAAACTCCCGCTGGATAACCTAATTTAACACAGGTTCCTGCAGCAATATCAGTACACTTGATATCACCATTTGAATCCATGCACAAAACATAATCATCAGTATTAATAACAAGAACAAAAGCTGTCGGGGCTGTATTATTAAGGCAAAAAGGAGGAACATGGTATTTCAAAGTCGTATAACCCACATCCAAGTTGGCGCAGTTTGTTGCGTAAGCACCATTCTGAGCATAATATCTTATTTGTGAAACACGTAAAGAACCTAAAATACTCAGAGCTTCAGCTGTCTCAATCTTTAATCTTGAGCTAGTGAAGGTCGGCACAGCGATAGCAACCAAAACTCCGAGAATTATTACAACGATGATTAATTCTAGTAACGTAAAACCTTTTTTCATTGCTCTCCCCCTATTGACGACTTAATTAAAATCAAGTCCTCAACCTATGGACAAGCTCCTGCTGTATAGCCAAGCTTAGCACAAGTTCCTGCCGCAACATCTGCGCACTTTATCGTACCATTTGAATCAATACACATAGTATAGTCACCGGCATTAGTCATAGTAACAAAAGCTGTAGGTGCGGTGTTATTAAGGCACGTTGGGGCATTATGGTATTTCAAAGTCGTATAACCCACATCCAAGTTAGCGCAGTTAACTGCGTAAGCGGCATTTTGCATATAATATCTTGTCTGTGAGGCACGCAAAGAACCTAAGATGCTCAAGGCCTCAGCTGTCTCAATCTTTAATCTTGAGCTAGTGAAGGTCGGCACAGCGATAGCAACCAAAACTCCGAGAATTATTACAACGATGATTAATTCTAGTAACGTAAAACCTTTTTTCATTGCTCT
>Ga0265297_10001499_pt1 | contig 54295 bp, 69 predicted proteins | sample Munlanlwell13791_FD_192502 | JGI IMG/M metagenome (GOLD analysis project Ga0265297, IMG submission 192502) | Leachate microbial communities from a municipal landfill in Southern Ontario, Canada - Leachate well 137-91 | ecosystem: Engineered > Solid waste > Landfill > Unclassified | place...
TTTGACGGGACTCGTTTTTACACGTTTCCTGTTGAAGCAAAATCATAAAATTTTATGATTTCTTGCAAAATTGGGCTTGTGGTTTAAGAGAGTATCTACGCAAGATACGTTTGATGAGCTCGTTCCCACGCGCTGCGTGGGAATGCAGTACAGGACGCGCTGCGTCCTGTAATTGGAAGGTTTATGTTTGACGCATTGTTCGGCACTCACCGTTCGCGGCGCAGCGCGCCTTTGACGGGCATTCCCACGCAGCGCGTGGGAACGAGACAAAATATAGGAATACACCATGAAACTTGACCCAGCAACCATCGAACGCCTGAAAGCAAAAATAGCGGTTTACCGTGAATTCCTGAAAAACTGGCTGGAACCATCGAACTTGGCCCAGCTCAGGCCCAAGCTGGAATTTCAAACCGGCGTCTTAGCAGGATTCGCTTTAATCGCCAGCGTATTGCTGGGGGTGACCAATTGCAGCACCGAAGGCACGATCCAACGCCGACTCGATGAAGACTTAAAAAAATCCCTTGAAGAAGTCGTGCCTTCCACTCTTTACGATAACGACATGCTGCAAGACACGATGACTCTTCCATCAGCCGAATACAACATCGGCGCCAACGAAACCACCGTTTACATCGCCAAGAAATCCGGCAATGTCAGCGCCGTGTGTTTTAAGTTGACCGCCCCCGACGGCTATTCCGGCGCGATCAATATGATCATGGGCATAGACCGCGACGGCAATATTCTGGGCGTGCGCGTGCTCAGCCACAAAGAAACCCCCGGCTTGGGCGATAAAATCGAAGTCGCGAAGTCGGATTGGATATTGAAATTTACCGGACGCTCCCTGGACAACTTGGCCCCGGCAAAATGGGCGGTTAAAAAAGACGGCGGCGAGTTCGACCAGTTCGCCGGTGCGACCATCACCCCGCGCAAGTCGGTACAGGCCATATATCGCGGCTTGCAGTTATTCAAAGCGCATCAAGAACAACTGATTAATCCTTGAGGGCATCGCCATGTTTTTATCGGAAACCTATCGCAAAATCGCCGCCGACGGCATTTGGAACAACAATATCGTGTTCGGGCAAAACCTGGCGCTTTGCCCGCTACTGGCAGTGACCGGAACCGCCACCAACGGCTTGGGCATGGGGCTCGCCACACTGGTGGTGATCATAGCGTCCAACGGACTTATCTCAGTAACCCGGCATTTAATCCCCAGCGAAATCCGTATCCCGATTTTTGTATTGCTGATCGCCGCGCTGGTAACCTTAGTCGATATTTTAATGAATGCCTGGGCGCACGAACTCTATAAAGTGTTGGGCTTGTTCATTGCGTTGATCGTGACCAATTGCGCTTTATTAGGCCGTGCCGAAGCATTCGCGTCCAAGCAGCCGGTCAGGCATGCGCTGTGGGACGGATTGATGATGGGCTTGGGTTTTCTGATCGTACTGGTCGCTCTCGGTGCGGCAAGAGAAATCAGCGCGTCGGGCACGCTGTTCGCCAATGCCTCGGTGTTGCTGGGCGAATCGTTCAGGTTCCTGGAAGTCACTGTTATTCCCAATTACAAAGGCTTTTTATTAATGGCGCTGCCGCCCGGCGGATTCATCATGCTGGCTTTTTTGATCGTCGGTAAGCGCCTGATCGACCAAAAAATCGCAGAAAGAAAAGCAAGAAAAGTATCGGTAACCGTATTAACCCCAGTTATTGCCGAGGAGGAATCATGAACGTCGGAGTTTGTTATGCGCAAGTCGATAGACAACTATGGATGCGCCTCGAAGTGCCGGATAACAGCACCATCGAAGAAACCATTAACTTGTCCGGTGTATTAAAACTTTATCCCGAGATAAACCTGAGCAGCCAAAAAGTGGGCATCTTCGGCAAAATCGCCCCGCTGGATACTGCGGTAAAGGACGGCGACAGGGTGGAAATTTATCGTCAAATCACCGCCGATCCGCAAATGGTGCAACGGCGAAGACGTTAGATTGGTTTTGTAAAGCTTGCTGGCGTCAATCCGTCTTGCAGCATTAGCGATAGATGGGCCGTCCTATGCGCTATTTGCTCAGCAGCCGGTTATTTCCAAACCGGATGGATGCCGTGGTCGTGGGGAAGCAGCTTAATATATTGCACCACCCGCGGATAATGCGCCAAGTTGCGGCCGCTGCCGTGCGGCAAGGCATGGTGCCAGAGCACGAAATCTCCGGCAGAGCCGGTGATAGGTATCGGGCCCAGGCTTTCCAAATCCTGTTCGCGCGGATTTTGCTCCGGTGCGAGTTCCTCTAGCCATTGACCTATGCGGCTATGAAACCCTGGTACACAGCGGAAGGCTCCCTGTTCGGCGCTGGTATCGCTTAAGTACAGCAAGCCCTGAACGCCGAAGGGGATAGGCCAGGCAAGACTGACATCCCAGTGCAGACGGCTGGGGCCGGATATGTCGATGCTGCCATATTCGGGCCGGTTCAAACTGGAGCGATCCACAGTAGCCCATAAGTCATCGGTTCCCCACAACTGCTCGAACGCCTTGCGGATACGCGATGCCGCGCGGTTTTTATTCAGCGCTGGATGTTGGAAAAGCGGTACCCAAAACATATGCTGTCCGTTGTACCAACTCTCGGGTTTTTGCGGGTCCATGCCGAGAAAGTCCCATATAGCCAATTCGGCTTCCCGGCAATCCTCTGCGGAGACCGCGTTGCGTAGCACCACATAGCCGTTTTCCTGCCAAAACTCTAAATTCGCTGCCGACAAGACCGGTTCCTGAATGGCCGCTCCCGTAACGGGATAGGTACGATGCGGTTGTTCCAAGTAGCAACTGACCATTTTATTGAGGCGTTCTACCAAGGCGCGATCAGGGCTGCCGCCGAGTTTTTGCATGATCCACTGTTCGAATTCGGCATAGGTAGGACGCTGATGGAACAGGTATTCCGATGGTTCGACAATGCCCAGTCCCAGGCCCTGCATCAAAGTGGAATCAAGTCCATGTTCGTCTCGCACACTGTCCAGATCCAGCCGGCCCTCGACTTCCAGCCGCCGTTTGAGCCAATAGCGCCGCAAGTGAAGCACGCCCAACTCGCCGACCTCCATGGAAGAAATGTTAAGTTCTTGTTTTGCAGTCATGCATTCTTTGTTTTTGTTATGGTTTTTTGCTGGTTTCCAAGCTGGATATTGGGAAGCAGCGCAAGAGGACATGTACAAATATATAGCTATTTTCAATACGTAGCAGATTGCGCCTCACCGCATTTTAAGAAGTTCCTCGACGGTTAAGCCAATATCTTTTGCAATTTACCGGAGTAAAATCGATGACACATCACGGCCTGTATGAAATGGGACTGTTGTGCACCTGCCATCAGGGTAGCGAAACTGCTTGTGCGAGCCCCGCTGCCGAAGTTCGCTAAATCCCAACACTTCAAGCAATGCAACGACTTCGCGAGGCTTAAGAACAGGCAAGTGTCCCATGTTTAAGCCACAACAACATTTTGGGTGCCGATAAATTCGGCTTCCAATATGGGTTCACCATCCTCAAGCAACATTTCAACAACTTCCCGAAGATTTTGATTTAGCTCATCCAAGGTTTCTGCTTGCGTATGCGCTCCTGGGAACCCAGGAATAAAGCCAACATAAAAACCCGTATCCGGGCATCGCTCCACAATTGCTGTATAACTTCTCTTACGGATTTGCTCCTAAAGTAGTTGTAGGGCGGTTTCGCGCCAGCAAACCGCCATTTGACACACAATATCCAAAACATTTGATCATAAAAACCGCTTGAAAAAGTCCGGGCGATAGTCAGATTAGATTATCCCGATTATGGCGGATTGCTGGCGCGAATCCGCCTTACAGCTTTTCTCCCTTGAGTTAAGTGGGTTGGGCACCAACAGTAAGCGCTTTAGGCAACATCTTTTCGTTGCCCAACATTTTACGCATGTTGATGTCGGGCATAAACAGCATGCCTGACCGGGCTATCTATGTTCAATCAACGATGTACGGGTAATTTCCACAAACTCATAGATTTCCAGCGCCCCAACAATCGCGGATAAATTTTTCGCGAATATGCCGTCAAGCTCCCGGTTACTAATATTTCCCGTCGACACCAACAGCAATTTGTAAGGCACTCCCGAAAGCAAAAACGAGTTAACGAAATCAGCATCCTTAGTAACGACAATACGTTGCTCCTCCACCGAAATCTCGTTAATCCGCCAATCCGGTGTGCGGTTTCCAGACGGCAAATCTAAGGTATGCAAAACGTCGTGTCCCGACCACGTCAGACTGGCCGCAAGATGCCGCGGCAGTTGCGCATCGACAAGAAATTTCATGCCGCCAGCATTTCAATCCGTTTAACTTTGGCAAGGCGAGAGGCAAACTCCAACGCAGCCAGAATGTCTTCCCTTTCCAGATCCTCGTAATCAGCGAGAATCTCATCGACGCTCATGCCGGAACTCAGCCATTCCAGGATATTTTCAACCGGATAACGCAAGCCCCGGATAGTCGGCTTGCCATGACAAATGTTAGCGTCCATCGTAATCCGTTCGGATAATAATTCAGTCATATCAGTCTCCGTATAAATATTGTTCGCTAGTTTCCAAGCTCCAGCTTGGGAATTCAGTTTTGGAAGCTCTAGCTTCCCGTCTCGCGAAGCTGGAGCTTCGCCTTCTGGGTTCCCAACCTGGAGATTGGGAACCAGTGCAAGCAGCATGCACGACTTACCGGACTACTGAACTCCAACATTCTTTCCAAATGCTTTATCAGAATAATGATCCACAATTTCTTGAATAATGTTGGCATTATAAGTCTTAGGCACATTAATAGGCATGTGCTCAAAAAATGAATATCTTTCTACCAATATTTTATATTCAATAAAATGGTCACTCTGATCCTCACAAAAACAATTGATTGCGAGCAAATAGTAAATATCCTCAGATAGAAATGATCGGACAATATTTGCGTATAGTTTTTCTTCTTGTGAGCATTCTGTTTCACTCAAAAGTTCTCTATGGAATTTGCCTTTCACTGTACTAGCTGGACAGTTAGATGCTACAAACTTCAAAATCTGATAAAGGACACGGAAATATTGATTTAATATTGGCTTGAAAGTAAGCAATTTAGCTTTGGACTCTTGCAGATTTAGATTATTCTCAAATAGAGGATAATAATCTCTATTACCAATAAGAAAATTCATCGAGTGTTCTACAATGCTCGCTGTGTTTCCAGGAGTTCCCTCTGAGTCATAACTGACGCTATTTTCAACGATCTTATCGAGCAACCGATTATGCTGCTCCAACAATGCAAAGAATGTATCTTCAAAACGTTGTTTTTCTTGTGTTTCGACTTGTTGTGAGAGCGCCAGAGCAGACGTGTGTAGTTCTTGTCTTGTAAGCGCAAGCTCCTTTTTCTGTAAGACTATTGTTATCAATAATCCCAGAAATGTTAGGAAGGTCAGAATTGGGTTAAGTATCCCTCCAAAGAAATCACCAAACGTCCCGTAGCTTGATTCGCCAAAGAGAGACATTAAACTTATTAGGAATACAACTAATGTAGCGCCACTAGCCAGCTGAACTAGCTCAAAAAGGTTTCTAGATGTTTTATCCTCCGTCCGCCCAATTAAATTTAGAAATTTACGATAGATGAACTTTGTAATTATTGCAATTTTGCACATATGATGGTTTTAAGTGTTATTTGATTAAGGTGATTCAATCCGCCAAATTGCCACAACAGAAAGTAACATGAGATATATGACATCAATTGTCTTATAAAAAACATAACTTGTCGTATGTCTTTTATAAGCTCGCTTAATTTATTGTTTATATTTGATAATAGATACGGCGCTCATTGCCGCTTCAACTTGTTTGTGATGTCTGTTCCAACCCTACACTACACCGCCCAAATGCCCATAAGCCGGTAACGTTTCCAGTCGTTTATCTTCCAGCGGCTTACCCACCGTAAAATGATAAAGACTTTGCAATTTATCGTCCTTGATCCCCAAAAGCTCATGCACGCTGTCATCAAAATAACAGCCGATACCGGTGCCGCGAAGGCCTGCGGCTTCTGCTTCCAGATAAAGCGTTTGGCCTATCAAACCGCATTCCCAGAACAAGCGGCGGTATTGCCACGGCGCGGCTTCGATGGTTTCGCCAAATTCAGCAACCATTCCCAGGCTGAAGGCGCTGTCGCTGGCTATGGGTTGATGGCAGGACAGCGTTTTGGCGATCTGCCGGCAATCTCCTGAATACAGATGATAAAGCGGTATTGCTTTGGATACTTTCTGCCAATCGAAATCAGCCAGGGTTGCGGCCTGCAATTTTGCCAGGGCATCATGATCTCTCGGCAGCGCATAGATACCGGGGGCTAAACCTTCAACACGATGGACGAAAATAAACAGGTGGATTTTCGGTGGCCAGCGCCACAGTTCGAATGCGGCTGTGGCCGGCATAACGGCGGCCAGCATCCGGTAAAAGTCAGTCTGCTGCATCGGCGACATTTTGCCGTCAAACTGTTGCGCGCTGCGGCGCTGACGGATGATTTGAGTTGCTGATTTTGTGCAGGATGATTGGATAACTTGCTGTTGGACGGTTTGCCACTCAGGTTCTTCTGTTTGTGGTTTACTTGCGGCAATGGAAACTTCATCAATGACCGGCCACTTATACATATGATAGGCGCGAAGGCTGTCGGCTTTACCGAACCAAGTTCCCGATTGCGCGTTTTCCAGCAGGGCCTTGATGTCTAATGGCATAGTCTCGGACTGCGTGTTAATCCGGCAAATAATATCGGGGGATTCATGTTCCTGTTTTTTAAAATCATCCCGATCAAGCCCCAATAGCTTGGCGATGTCGTCATCCGACCATTCGGCCAGCAATTCAACCGACCAGCCCAGCGTCGCCGCCGCGTACCGCAACGCGCCCAAGGCATGGCCCAGATCATGTTGGCAATAGCGATAAGCTCGCTCGCCGTATTTCCAGGCTTCCCGCCAATGGATAGAGGAAAGGCCGATCAATATGTCGGAATCGGGCAATATGCCTTCAAACCGACAACGCTGTTCAAGGCTGTGGTCATGGCTGACGTAGTGATAAACGCCTGATTTGATAAAGCTATCTCTGGGGCTGATCAGATAAACTTCGGTCGGGTGCAGGTTGCCGCTGGAAGGATTGCAGCGCAATGCCCAGCGGCTCGGGCCATATTGTTTCCATGCCGACAGGCCGAAGGCTAATTCCAGCAATAAACCGGCATTCATCAGGTTTAACGGTCTTGCCGGTATTGTTTCCGGCTTATCCAGGTCGGCGAATGACGGTTCAAGTTCTGCGCCGGGTAAGGGTAGCGTGACAATCTCGCAACCGGAAAAACGCCGGAATTGGTCGGGTTGGTCTTCCCAGTCGATGGATTCCGGGCCTTTGGCGTAGCGCTCCAGACTGTGTTTAGTGCGATTGTGGTAGCTTAGAACGGTTTCGGTTTGTTTGTTCATGATGGGTAAATCCAAGGAATCGCCAATTTAAGTCGGAATAATGGAGTGCAAGCTCTGCTTGCGAACAGGCAAAGCTTCCGCTCCTCGGCAACTGCTCCGTGCATTGCTTTACCTCCCCCATCCGTGGGGTCGTACCTCCTGCATGACCCACAGGGATGTGGGGAATGCAGAGAAATGACAGGATCATTTCCTGTCCTTGCAGTCGTGCTCACGCCCCTTACCTACATCCATGTAGGCAACGCCCACCCTTGCTGTCGCCGGGCGGTTTTATTCCGACCTACATCCGAGCCATTCCAGCATTTATACCAAATGAAGGTCTTGAACAGACTTGTGTATAACGATGAGCGCCGGAGCGAGGAAAGTATCTACAGAACATCGTCATTCCGGCAGACCCTCACCTAATAAATGCCGGTAGACAGACCTTCCAGGTTTTTAAAACCTGGAAGGTCTAACTCGCAACGCTCCTAACGTTTCACCGATTCAGCGCCTGCATTTCCTCATTCGTGGGGTCGTGCCTCCTGTATTCCTATAGCTGTTCGTGCCTTCGTGGTGAAAGCTTTTTCGCCATGAATATCAGTTAATTAATCCGCTTAGGCTCCATAGCCAAATCATCAACCCAGCAGCCGATCGGATTGCCCAGATTCATATCCTTATCTTCAAAGCGTACCAGAAAAACGCTCCGATCCGGCTCTTCCTCCACATGCCCGATCAGGGTGATTACCCCGCGAGTTCCGGCTTCGGCCAATATTTCGCCTTCGGCACCATCGGGTATTGAGCCATCATCGGTAAGCGTTTTTGCAGCATAAACGACATCGCCTACATCTAAATCTTGTACGTTCATTTCATATCTCCTTCATTTTGTCGTAAACCTTACATTGTCAGTCGATTGTGTGATTGAAACCCGTTTGATCATACATTGGTTATGGTATGGCTGATTTATTAAAGTCTTATTAAACAAGTCATTACTGAATAAATAATGATATGGCATACAGGTTGCTTTAGGTATTTACAAGAACGATGCCAATCCATTCAGGAGACTCTACATGATTACATTAACAGAAAAGGCCGTCACCGCTGTCGGCCGCTTTATTGCCAGCTCGGGAACACCTACGGCCGGTTTACGCATAGAAGTCACCGACGGCGGTTGCTCAGGTTATCAATACGGTTTGAAACTCGAAGGCAGCCACACGCCGGAAGATACTGTCATTGATTGCGGCGAGGTGAAAGTGTTTATCGATCCGGCCAGTTTGCCGATGCTGGATGGCATGTCGGTCGATTTTCTCGACAGCATCGACGGTTCGGGATTTAAGTTTACCAATCCCAATGCAGCTAAAAGCTGCGCTTGCGGCACTTCGTTTAATACCAGTGCCGACGGCACCGGAACTAAAACCTGCTCATAACCAATTAATCCGTAGGATGGGTAGCACAAAAGCACGAAGTGAAACCCATCGCACCGGTCTTTGATTATGATGGGTTTCGGCTATGCCTCTACCCATCCTACAACCTATTCCCGAGGATAAAGCCATGTGGGACTATTCAGATAAAGTTAAAGAACATTTTTTTAACCCCAAAAATGCGGGCGCGGTCGTTGATGCCAATGCGACCGGCGAAGTGGGTTCAATCAGCTGCGGCGATGCCTTACGGCTGACCTTAAAAGTCGATGACGACAGCGAAGTTATCCTTGAAGCAGGTTTTCAAACTTTCGGTTGCGGTTCTGCAATTGCATCGTCATCGGTGCTGACCGAAATCATTAAAGGCATGACGCTGGATGAAGCGTTAAAAGTGACTAACCAGGATATTGCCGACCATCTGGAAGGCTTGCCTCCGGAAAAAATGCACTGTTCGGTTATGGGTCGTGAAGCTCTGCAAGCGGCGATAGCGAATTACCGCGGGGAAGAGTGGAAAGACGATCATGAAGAAGGGGCGCTGATCTGCAAATGTTTCGCGATTGATGCAGTGATGATCGAAGAAATGATCTGGGCTAATAAATTGCGCACTGTTGAGGATGTGACCAACTTTACCAAAGCGGGCGGCGGTTGCGCGGCTTGCCATGAAGATATTGAAGCGATCCTGGAAAAAGTCTTGGCCGAGAAAGGCGAGAAATTCGATCCGACTGCGGCGCCGGTTGAAGCGCCTGCAAAAGTCGCCGCCGTTAAAGCACCGTTGACCAATTTGCAACGCATTAAAAGGATTGAGGAGGTGTTGGAGTCGTTAAGACCGGCATTGATGGCCGATGGCGGCGACGTGGAATTGGTCGAAGTGATCGGCAACACCGCTTACGTGAACATGACCGGCGCCTGCAACGGTTGCCAAATGGCCGCGATGACCATTGCCGGCATTCAACAACGCTTGATGGAAGTGATGGGCGAATTCATTAAAGTGGTGCCGGCCTCGGAAATGAAAAAATTAGTCAATATCGAGGTGGCGTGATGACCGACATTTATCTGGATAACAATGCGACCACCAAGGTCGATCCGGCGGTGGTCGACGTGATGATTCCGTATTTTCTTGAGCAATACGGCAACCCGTCATCGATCCATAAATTCGCCGACGGCGTGGCGCGTGGGCTTAAACAGGCCCGCCAACAGGTTCAGGCTTTGATCGGTGCCGAACACGATTCCGAAATCATTTTTACCTCGTGCGGCACCGAATCCAACTCCACGGCGATTCTTTCCGCAATCAAGGCGCAACCGAACAAGAAAGAAATCATTACCACTACAGTAGAGCATCCGGCGATTTTAAGCTTGTGCGATTATCTTGAAAAAGAAGGCTACACCATCCATCGATTGCCGGTCGATAAAGCCGGGCGATTAAAACTGGATACTTATCAACGCTTGTTATCCGATCAAGTCGCGATTGTGTCGGTGATGTGGGCCAATAATGAAACCGGCACGATTTTCCCTGTCGCGGAGATGGCGGAAATGGCCAATGCCGCAGGCGTAATGTTTCATACCGATGCGGTGCAGGCGGTCGGCAAGATTCCGATGATGTTGCAGGATACCAAAATCGATATGCTGTCATTATCGGGACATAAGCTGCATGCACCCAAAGGCATCGGCGTTTTGTACCTGCGTCGCGGCACCCGTTATCGTCCTTTATTGCGCGGCGGTCATCAGGAGCGCGGCAGAAGGGCAGGGACTGAAAACAGCGCGTCTATTGTCGGCCTCGGCAAAGCTTGCGAATTGGCGCTGGAGTATATCGAGTATGAAAACACCAAAGTCAAGGCCATGCGCGACCGTTTGGAACAAGGCATTACCGAGCAGATCGGCCATTGTTTCGTAACCGGCGATATGTATAACCGTTTGCCGAACACAACGGATATTGCTTTTGAATACATCGAAGGCGAATCGATTTTGATGTTGTTGAATAAAGCCGGTATCGCGGCATCGAGCGGATCGGCGTGTACGTCCGGGTCGTTGGAACCTTCTCATGTGATGCGGGCTATGGATATTCCTTATACCGCCGCGCACGGCACGATCCGCTTTTCGTTCTCGCGCTATAACACCATGGCGGAAGTGGATGAAGTGCTGAAAGTGATGCCCGGTATTGTCGCGACCTTGCGTAAGTTGTCGCCGTATTGGTCAGGCGATGGACCGGTGGCGAATCCTGAGCAGGCTTTTGCTCCGACGTATTCGTAGCAATCAAACGTAGGCCGGAATAAGACCATCCAAGCGCGTAGCGCGAGGTGGCGTTGCCTACATGGACGTAGGTAAGGAGCATGAGCAGGAGCGGAAGCTTTTCCGGCGAGTTTGGGCAATGTTTGCCGGAAACACCGATTCTTGCTATCGCTCGAACCGGCTTATTCCGGCCTACGCGGTTAGCTCGGCCATCATTAAAAATCACATTCTGTTAAGCCGGCATCTTTAAGTAATTTACTTAACGTGCCAGTTTTTAAATCTTGATTACTATGGACAGGCACGGGTCAAAATTTCCGTCCTGCTAGGATGCGTATAAATATGATGGCTACCTCGAATTCGTTGTAACTGCCAACCATGCAAATGCAGTAACTTACAAAAAGCCTTGCCCGAAATGGACTTCATAGTTCAATTTCGGCAATTTGTGTTTGATTGTTGTTTTTGATTCGCATAGAGGCAACTTCTAACCAACCTTCTGCCGCTTCTTTAATATTGGACAGTGTTTCTTCAACTGTTTCGCCTTCCGAAACACAGCCCGCAAAAGCAGGAATTTCCGCCCAAAATCCGCCTTCTTCAGCAGGGTGGACTACAACTTGTAATTTCATAATTGCTCCGGTTTTTTTGATTTTTACTAAAAAACAACGATGGTTGGACATTAGCACTGATGACAGAGCCAAGCAAACCGGCGTTTCAGGTGATATAGGTATTTTTGTTGCGTCTTTAATTCCAGTATTGCAGAACGCAATATGAACGGCGGATTCAACTCCGAAGTGCAATGCCAAATCTAATACCTCTGTATGTTTTTAATACTGCTAATCCTATTTCTATCCTTTGCACGCACCAATCGGCATCTTTTTCTGACCACGACTTCTCATCAATTAGCCATGCCTTTAGTAAATCCAAATTAATCTGCTTTCTGGAATATTTTGAAATACTACAAATAAACCGATCTAGCCTATTTACATCACAGGGATGGTAGCTTGTTGGAAATAGGTTTAGATATTGCTCAAACAAGATTCTTGAAGTTTTTCCAGATATTATGTCTTGCAATCTCACTTCGTCCGATGTGGTTGTTACGGTTATTTCCAGTCCGTTCTTTTTGGCATATTTTCTTAACCCGTTGGCAAACTCCCTTGAAAGAACATTGTAATCGGCTAACTGAATTTGCGGGGTGTCACGAGGAACGATATTGGCGATATAGAATGTTTTGTTATCCTTTTTGGTGATGGTGATGGCGATGGCTGGGTGGTAGGGATCGTTTTCTTTCAGTACAGCGCATGATGCTTCTCCAACTGCCGAGGCATAGGTTAATGATTGTTCAGCCAGATACTGCCAGCCTTCCTCTTCCTGCGCAAAGCGGCGAATATTGGCAATCAGGTCTTGGTCGTTATAAGAAGACTTGATTTTGACTTCTATAAAAGTTTTTATATTCATTCCGGGATCTGTTCAAGAGAACAAGTTCTGGATTGCTAAAAATCATATAGCAAAGTGGTCAGTATGAGGGGCTAGAATGTTAAAGGCCGGATTTTCTCTATAGATATTAGGGATCAGCGCAAATTTCAGATAAATCACGAAACACTTAGTCTTCTGTATTGTCGATAAAAGCCATTGCATAGTACTTGTTTTCGTAGTCTTCAATTAACGTAACCAGGTCTTCCATTTCGTCGGCTTCGGGTGTGTTCGGTTCCGCTTGAAAAACCATTTCTAAACGTTGGAATGCTGTTTTTAATCCCTCATCGTTAAGGATGGGCTTAATAATCATTGATTGTCTCCACGTTAATCAGGTCGTATTGGATATGTACTGACAAATATTATCCACGCGATTATTCAGGCACGGTACTGTATTTTCATAACTAAACGGTACTTTTTATTCTCTGAAGGCTAAGTTGTAAAGAAAAAAGAAAGTAGCTTTAATCAAATTAACCCCAGCTAAAAATCAACACTACTTTGTCGGCTTTACGACAATTTCTTTGTTTTGGCGTTGCATTGTTCTGTCGGTATTGCGCCAATCAAGGTTTACACACCGCTATTTCCGCTGAATACACAGTTGGCAAGTATTTTGCTCTATGAAGATTAAAGGCATTACGCCAAGTAGCTTGAGTTTAGCCATGAACACATCACCCCGCACTATTATCATAGACGACACCACACTCCGCGACGGTGAGCAATCGGCCGGAGTCGCCTTTTCGCTGAATGAAAAGCTGGCGATTGCAACGCAGCTGGCGGATTTGGGCGTACCGGAACTGGAAATCGGCATTCCGGCAATGGGGCAGGCGGAACGGGACGAGATCAAGGCGATTGCTGCTTTAGGTTTGTCCTCAAAGCTGCTGGTCTGGTCGAGAATGCGCCGCGATGATTTACATGCCTGTTTAGGCTTGAATGTGCACAAAGTCGATTTATCGATATCGGCTTCGGATCAGCATATTCAGCATAAGCTTAAACAAAGCCGGCAATGGGTACTAAATACGATTACCAACTGCGTTCAGGAAGCGCGAAGTTTGAATATGGACGTCTGCGTCGGTATGGAAGATGCCTCGCGGGCTGATGTGGATTTTTTGATCAAAATGGCCGAAACCGCACAACTGGCAGGAGCAAGCCGGATTCGTTTCGCCGATACGGTCGGTATTATGGAACCGTTCGGCGTGTTTGAGACGATCAAAAAACTAAGAGCGGCAACCGATTTGGAAATTGAAATGCATGCCCATGACGATTTAGGGTTGGCTACCGCCAATACGCTGGCTGCGGCGTTGGCGGGCGCGACTCATGTTAATACCACAGTGAACGGCTTGGGCGAACGCGCAGGCAATGCGGCATTGGAAGAAGTGGTGGTAGGTTTAAAGCAACTCTACGGCATTGAAACCGGGATTAATCTGCACAATTTCCCAGCCCTTTCCGAGCAGGTTGCCAGCGCGTCGGGCGATGCAATCGGCAGCCGGAAAAGCCTGATCGGCAAAAGCGTATTCAGTCATGAAGCCGGCATTCATGTCGATGGCTTGTTAAAGGACCCGAATAATTATCAAGGCGTCGATCCGGCCATTGTCGGGCGCAGCCATCAACTGGTGCTCGGCAAACATTCGGGCACTCAAGGCGTGATTCACGCCTATCAACAAATAGGCATCGCAGTAAGCCGGATACAGGCGCAAGCCTTATTAACCCAGGTTAGGCGCTTTGTCAGTGATACCAAAAGATCACCGAAAACCGAAGAGCTTAATCTTTTTCATCAAAATCTTTAGAGGGCGATCGTCATGAACGAACATAAAGAACTGCCGTCAAATGAACCAGAAGTTAAAGAGACTTTTGAAATACCGGATCAGGATGATCTTTATCCCGGTTCTTTTTTCAGAATACCGGGGCCGCCTAGATTGGGTAAAACAGGTTGGAGTTTAAATTAGTTATTCCTCGTTCCCACGCAGCGTCACTGCCATTAAGTTAATGGCTGCGTATTTCCAGCGGCTGGAGTGCAAGGCTGGCCTTGCAGTATGGCGCGGTTAGTACAAGGCAAGCCTTGTACTCCATTTGAACTTAGCTTAATGACAGTGACGCAGCGTGTGGGAACGATGATGAAGCAGGGGCTTGGGAACGATGAAAGCTAGCGAAATTACCTCCGTACTCAATTAGGAGCTAAAAATGGTCATGGCCATATCAGATAACATTAAAAGCCAAGCACAAGCGCAGCAGGGATTCCTGGCCCAATGGCATGAGGATGTCCATTGTGTTTTTGGCCGCGACCCCGCTGCACATAGCGTCTGGGAAATATTGCTGACCTATTCGGGCGTCCATGCGGTGCTGGTGCATCGGATCAGCCACCGTTTATGGAAAGCAAACTGGAAGCTGGTCGCCAGAATCCTGGCCGCATTCAGCAAAATGATTACCAGCGTCGACATTCACCCGGCGGCAACCATCGGCAGGCGGCTATTTATCGATCACGCGCTGGGGGTGGTGATAGGCGAGACGGCTGAAATCGGCAACGATGTCACGCTGTATCACGGCGTCACTCTGGGCGGCACCACCTGGAACAAGGAAAAACGCCATCCTACCTTGGGCAATAACGTGATGGTGGGTTCCGGAGCCAAGATTCTCGGGGCGATTACCCTGGGCAACAATGTCCGTGTCGGCGCCAACTCAGTCGTGATCAAGGATGTGCCGCCTTGCTGTACGGTGGTGGGCATTCCCGGCCGCATTATCCAAAGTAAAGGCACACAGATACAAAACCGGCACGGCATTGATCTGGATCATCATTTGATTCCCGATCCGGTCGGCAAAGCGATTGCCTGTTTGATCGAACGGATAGATGAACTGGAGGCCGGGCAAAAGCAGGCGCATAAAGTATTGGCTGAAGACAGTTGTGATGTGTGCGACGCGGAAAGCATTTGCGTTCCCAAGAAAGACAGCCCGGTAAAACAGGCGGCGAGGTTGTAGATGGATCTGTTGGATTTTGAAGCGCAAGGTTTGTATTTTGAACAGCCCGATGCCGTGGGCGTTAAAGAGCTGATAGCGACAGCGGCGGAAAATTATGCCAGTGGCAATGCCGAACTGTCGTTGCTGCAAGCTTATTTTTTGGCTCCCGAGTCGTTGAATGTATTGGTGGCCTTAAACCGTTTTTACTATTACCAGTATCGCCTGGAAGAGGCTTTAGCGGCAACCACCAAAGCCTTGGCTGTGATCAGGTTGATGATAGCTTTTCCGGAAGAGTGGTCTGACCTGCAACTAAGCCATATTAACGATGCGCCGGCCGACTTATTAACTCAGGTCAGGCTGTATTTGTTCACTCTCAAAGCTATCGGCTTTTTGAATATGCGTTTGGAAAATCTGGATTTGAGCCAGGCTATTTTTGAAAAACTGGTCGAGCTGGATAGCAAGGACAGGATCGGCGCGCAAGGGTTATTGGAATTGGTAGTCAAGCGGAAAACGGATGTCGCGGTGTAGCCGCGTAGGGTACGCATTGCGTACCAATTTCAAAGCAACTTCCTAGCTTAATAAGGTACGCGATGCGTACCCTACATGAATTATCAAGAACCGGATTAGAGCGTAAGGATTATTGGAATTGGTGATCAAGCGTAAAGCAGATGTAGGGTGGGTCGCCTAAAGCGCCTACTGTTGGAAGCGCAGCATAACCCAATATTTTTGAACCACGATTGTTTGAGTTGTGCTGCGCTGGCTCAAAAGCTAAATGGAGCAAGATCATGTTGAAAAAAGAGTTAATCGATTCATTGATGACCATTATGCCTCTGGTGGTGTTTATTATTCTGGCGTTGTACCTGTTATTTCAGGACGTCGCTTCAGTCGGGCCCCTTTAATTACCGGAGAAAACCCATGAGTTTTGAAGAAGAAATGGAAGAGCTGGAATCGGCTGAAGACTTCCTGCAATATTTTCAACTGGACTATGAGCCCAGCGTAGTGCATGTCAATCGCCTGCATATTTTGCAGCGTTTTCATGATTATTTACAAAAAGCCGCCGACGATATGCCGGAAGACGAAGCCCCGAAAAGGGCGGTTTACAGCAAACTATTGCAACGGGCTTATCAGGATTTTGTCGAATCCGATGCACAAACCGAAAAGGTCTTTAAAGTGTTTGCGATGGGCGAGGCCTCGCAAACGGCGTTTGTCTCTTTAAGCGATATAAAAACATGAAACCCGAGCGCTTCGACGAAGGCCGGTTTGAATTCGGCGAATCGGTCCGGGTGACCCGAAATGTCCGCAATGACGGCACTTATCCCGGCATGGATGTAGGGACTCTGTTAGTTCGCCGGGGTAGTGTGGGCAATATCCTTAATGTGGGCACTTTTTTACAAGACCAGGTTATTTATACCGTCCATTTTTTGTCTGTTGACCGGATGGTCGGTTGCCGCCTGGAAGAATTGATCGGCGCTGACGAACCTTGGAATCCCAGCCGCTTTGAGTTCAGGGACAAGGTGGTTTGCACGATGGATTTAGGCATACAGGGTAATATCCTGTTCGCCAAAGGCACGGAAGGCGAAGTTTTTAAGGTGATCAGGGATAACGAGTTGATTCAATACCATGTCGCTTTTCAGGGTAGAGTCCTGCAAGTGCCCGAATCAGCGCTTGCCCCGGCGCACCCCGAGTCATTCAACGAACCCGAGGTTTGATATGGCTGCAATTGAAAAAACTGCCCAGCCGGCAACTTACAATTTACTGAGGGCGGCTTTAGCCCTATTCAAGAAATCGCCCGGTGATTTGACGGAGGCTGAGTTGCAGCAGGCCAAAACTCAAGCCTTAAATGAGTTCAGGATTGAAAGCCGTGTGCTGAATACGCCTGAAGCGTCGGCAGTGATCATCACTGATCAGGAATTGCAGCAAGCTTATCAGGAAATTCAGGGCCGTTATCAGGACGAGGCTGCTTTTTTCAGCGATCTGGAGAAAAACCGGCTCGACAAAGACAGCCTGCTGGCGGCATTGCATCGCCAGTGCAAGGTCAATACGGTGCTGGAGTTGGTCGCCAGCCGTGCGCCCGCTATCAGCGATATCGAAATCGGCATCTATTATCACCTGCATGCCGAGCAGTTTCATCTTCCTGAACGGCGCGAAGCCTGCCATATCTTCATCAGCATTAATCCGGATTATCCTGAAAATACCCTTGAGACGGCTTTAACGCGCGCTCAGGAAATCGCCGAAAAACTGCGTAAAAAGCCGCATAAATTTGCCGATCTGGCCTTACGGCATTCCGAATGCCCGACCGCTTTGCAAGGCGGCGTGCTGGGTACGGTGCCGCGCGGCACGCTGTATCCTGAATTGGATGCGGTGCTGTTTGACATGAAGGCAGGCGAAGTCAGCGAGGCGGTCAAATCGGAAATCGGCTTTCATGTGCTGTTGTGCAAGAGCATACAAAAGTCCGAGACTCTGTCCCTTGCAAAAGCAACACCCAAAATACGCCAGTTAATGAAGGATCGCGCCCGCCGTACCTGCCAGCGCGCCTGGTTAGCTGGTTTAGCCAATCATGAATCCGGGGAGAGCAGATCATGAGCGATAAAGAAACCAAACACTGTTCTTTTTGCGGCGTTAACCAATCCGCTTCGGTGCCGTTGATTGCGGGTAGCGAGGGTTATATCTGCGGGGCTTGCGTGTCACTGGCCAATCAAGTCGTCAGTAACTGGAGCCGGAAGAAAGAGCTTTCCGAAATGCAGGGTACATTGCCCATCCCTGCAAAAATCAAAGAACATCTCGATCAATACATTATCGGACAGCATCTGGCTAAAGAGATATTGTCCGTGGCTGTTTATAACCATTACAAACGCCTCAAGCACGAAAGCGGCGATGTCGGTTTGGGCGAGTTTGACAAGGATGTGGAAATCGGTAAATCCAACATCCTGCTGATCGGGCCGTCCGGTACCGGGAAGACGCTATTAGCCGGCACCTTGGCGAAAGTTGTCGGCGTACCGTTTGTCGTTGCCGATGCGACTACACTGACGCAGGCGGGCTATGTCGGCGATGATGTGGAAAATATTCTGGTTCGGTTGCTGGATGTCGCGGAAGGCAATATGACTAATGCGGAATGGGGCATCGTTTACCTTGATGAAATCGACAAAATCGCCCGCAGCTCCGAACAGCAAACCGGAACCCGCGATGTGTCCGGCGAGGGCGTGCAGCAGGCATTGCTAAGGCTGGTCGAAGGCTCTCACGTCAAGATTCCGGGAAAGGGACGCAACAAAGAGGGCGAAACCACGATGGATACGCGCAATATCCTGTTTATCGCCGGGGGCTCGTTTCCGGGCTTGGAAAAATATGTCGAAAAACGCCTGGTGCCGACCAATTCCGCCATCGGTTTTCATGCCGAAGTGAACAAAACGGCTGAAAAACCGGCATTGGAAGCCATGCTTAATGCGACGCAGCCCAGCGATTTGCGCAAGTTCGGCTTAATCCCCGAGTTTATCGGCCGCTTTCCGGTGCTGGCGCCGTTGGAACCGCTGGATGTAGACGCTTTGATCCAGGTGTTGACCGAACCTAAAAATGCTTTGGTGCGTCAGTATCAGCAGCTGTTTGCTTACGAAGGCGTGGAGTTGACATTCGAACAGGACGCCCTGGTCGAAATCGCCAAAAAGGCCATAGAACGCGAAACCGGGGCGCGCGGCTTACGCAGCATTATGGAACAGATATTACGCAAAACCATGTTCGATATTCCATCTGTTGATGACATTGAGCAATGCATTGTCGATGCCGATGTGGTTAAAGGCGAAGGCGAGATCAGGTTGATTAAAAAGGCCGAAACCAAGCTCAGGCAGCAGGCAGGGTAGAGTGCCCCTAATTTAAGAAATAACACCACGAAGACACGAAGGACACGAAGTTTTTATCTTGTTTTCTTCGTGCCCTTCGTGCCTTCGTGGTGAATTAATTAACAAAACCGAGAACCTTATGAAAACCGAAGACAAAATCCACGCTCAACTGGCAGCCCAGCCGATCATCATTTACATGAAAGGCGTACCGGCCAATCCGCAATGCGGCTTTTCAGCCAAAGCGGTAGGTTTGCTCAATGCGACCCATATCCCTTACGCTTACGTGAACGTACTGGAAGCGCCATTTATCCGTGAAAAGTTGCCGAGCATTTCCCACTGGCCGACCTATCCCCAGCTGTTTGTTAACGCAGAACTGGTGGGCGGTTGCGACATCATTGAAGAAATGTCCAACAACGGCAGTTTATTACCCTTGTTAAAAAGCGCCGCGCCGAAAAAAACGGAAACTGCAAACGACGCATTAAGCGTTAGCGAGGTTATGCAACTGGTGCAGCAGGGAATCGACGATGCCAAAGTGATGGTCGAAGGGGAGGGTTGCGATTTAACAATCACCGTGGTCAGCTCGCAGTTTAACGATTTATCGATAGTAAAAAAACAGCAGTTGGTTCTGGCAACGTTAAAAGAGCCTTTGGCTTCGGGCAAGCTTCATGCGGTCAGCGTTAAAGCGTTCACCCCGGATGAATGGCAGGAGAAACAAAAGGCTGGCGGGCTGTTGCAAATTCAGCATTAAATTACTGATGTTATGCAATGAATAGGAAATCTTCACCACGAAGCCAAAAGTAGGCGCCTCTAGGCGACACGAAGGGCACGAAGGACAAATAAAACTTCGTGTCCTTCGTGTCTCGGCAATTGCTCCTGCATTGCTCTACCTCCTGCATCCATGCAGTCGTTCGTGGTGAAAAGTTTTTTACTTAATTAAAGAAAAGCTTACCCGCTAAGCGAGGACATCATGGCTAAAGTAGGCGTTTTTTTCGGCACGGACACAGGCAATACCCGGCGTATTGCCAAAGATATTACCACGGCATTGGGTTCAGTTATTGCCGCCAAGCCGGTGAATATTCGCAATGCCGAGGTCGCGGATTTGCAGGCGTATGACACCTTGATTTTAGGTACGCCCACTTATGGCGAAGGTCAATTGCCCGGCTTATCGACCGGCAACGCGACGACAAGTTGGGAGGAATTCTTGCCGAAGTTGGCAGGGCAGGATTTCAGCGGTAAAAAGGTAGCGGTTTATGGGTTGGGGAATCAAAAAAGCTATCCTACAGAATTTGTTGATGCCATGTTTTTTCTGTATGAGCAGTTCAAGCAATGCGGCGCCACCCAAATTGGCGCATGGGATACCGAAGGTTACAACTTTCAAAGTTCCTGGGCAGTCGTCGATAGCCGCTTTGTCGGTTTGGCCTTGGACCAGGAAAACCAGAAAGACCTTACCCCGGCAAGACTGGATGCCTGGTTAAAAATGCTGGCAGAGGCTTGGGATTGATATTTTAGGAGTGCAAGCTTCGCTTGCGCTTGCAGGCGCAGCTTTCGCTCCTCGGCAACTGCTCCTGCATCGCCTAAAGCGCCTACTGTTGGTGCTAAACCACAGGGATGTGGCGGCCGCGATTGCTCCAGGCAATCTTGCGGCATTTCCTCCATCCCTGGAGGTCAATGCAGCTTACGCAAGGAGCGGTTTTCTGCCTACCTCCTGCATCCTTGCAGTCGTAAAGCGCCTACTGTTGGTGCTTGCGCTTGCAGGCAAAGCCTGCACTCCGGTTTCATCAGTTGAATGGTTACAGCATGATAGAAGAATCAGCGATAGTGGTAAAAATAGAAAACCATCAAGTCTGGGTCGAAAGCGGACAAAGTAGCGCGTGCGGCGGTTGCCTGCAAAAAGCATCGTGCTCCACCAATGCAGTCGGCAGCGTTCTCAAGAAAAAAGCAGTGCCGGTGGATAGCGATATCCAACTGAAAACCGGGGATCAAGTCATGGTCGCAATTGATGAAAATCTGCTGCTTCGCGCATCCCTGTTGTTGTATCTGGTGCCGTTAATCGCCCTGTTTACCGGTGCGGGCGTTGCCGATTGGCTGCTGGATAGCATGCAACATGCGGATTTATGGATTGCCGGCAGCGCCATGCTGAGTTTCTTGATTTCACTGTGGCTAATCAATAAGACGCAAGGCTTTTTGATACTGAGTTACGCCCGGCCTGTCGTAGTCAGGAAGGTTTAACCTGTAGTGCCGGTATGAATGTTTGGGCTATTGATAAGGATATTCCGCTTAAGCTCCTGTTGCTGGAACTGGTGCACCGTTACGGCGAAAATACCTTGGCGCTGAACAATCAGGTACAGCATTTCCAGGCCATTGATTTATGCACGGTGAACGAACCGGACATTTCCGCCTATATCTACACGTTCGGACAGAACGCAGGGCGTTACGGCATAGACCTGAAATATCCGATTTTTGCACACAATATCGTCGGCGAAAATGAAAACCTGACCCTGGATCAAATCATAGAGATACTCTCCATTCATCTTTTTTCTTAAACCCGCAGCCATGAATCAACAACAACCAGCCGGATTTCTCTATTTCGTCAGTTACAGCGGAGTCAAACTTCCGCTAAAGCTGGTCAACGAAATCACGGAAGACAGTTTAAACAACCGAAACACGTATTACCGTAGCCGCTTTGATGCCCAGAACAGAATGCAGCTTTGCCAGAAAATTGTCTATGGCGAGGTTGAATCGGAACATCAATACCAATATTACGAGAGCGGCGTTTTAAAATCGGCGCAGATAACTGAGGATGATGAAATCAGGGAGATTCGTTTTAATGAGTCGGGCGAGATGATGTGATCTGACAAGATTTGCTAATCAGCTTTTACAGGCTGCTTTAGCTCACAAGCGGACAAAGAACCAAAAATCAATTTGTGTGTCAGCGTACAGACGCAAGCAATATTTTGCTTATATTTTATCTTTAACATTTACCCCTTAAATCCTTACAGTGCCGATTAACGTCTGGTTGTTACGAGCCAAGTTGACCGCTGCTATGCCTGATCATTACAACTCAGGCTGCCCTTTCAGCCGGATGAGGGGTGAAGGGACAGTCCGTGAGAGCGTCATAAATAGCGTCAATTACATCAAGACCCAAAAAGGTGCACCAAATGGAAACGTACAATTCATCGAAAGCGGCGCCCATTAATTTCGACACTATCCAAACACTTGTCCATCAGGGCAAGACTGTCGTTTCTTCAGAAGATTCTGCAATAATTGAATGGGCAATTAAGACAATTACGGAAGGCAGAACGGCAACACTCTACTGTAAACCGACCGTGTTTGAGGCGATCAGAAGATGGTACTGGACACCGGAACGCGTCAAGCTCGTTGGATTCAAGCCTATTTCGCCGGAACAAGCTGCGAGGGTTAAATCGGATTTCAACATAGAGGTCGATGGATACGCTAACAGTTTGGATTGTCCTCGATGCGGACACGTCTACAGTACGTACGAGTTTATACAACAAGGCATCGAGGAGCATGGCGAAGAGCTTGTAAGAGCTGCGTTCTCGCTCAAGCGAGCAGCTATTATTCAAATCAATCCCGTGCAAGACACAATTTGTCGGAACTGCCGCTTGCACATCTTACTCGGTGGGAACGGGATTTACGGGGGCTATGATTACGAATATCGGTGCCCTTTGAACAATGCCTATGCCTGCTGCAGGGCTGTTGTTATTGTGGCCGCAGCCCCAAACGTTCGGCTTCGCCCTGATTTGGTTTGATGGCACGTCGTCAGGATACTCATCCGCCATCGAGCGGCGGATCTTGGATTCATCCCGTACTGGCTGTCATGTATGTTCCTGATAGCGCCTTGATATACGGGTGCTGTAGCGGTGAAATACCCATGCTCACTTGCAGGTGAATTAGGTGCAGGCAGATGCCCACACAGTGTTGACGACCGCCAGGTTAGCATGCTGCCCAATAACAATGTGGAAGGAGAAACCTTATGAATGAAAACAGCACCCACCAGTGTCCTTTTTGCAAGGAGGACGTTAAGGCTGAAGCAACCAAATGCAAGCATTGCGGGTCACGGATCGCAGCAGCGCGACCGGAACACGGCGGCATATGCCCATTTTGCAAGGAGGCGATTAATCCTGAAGCTGTTCTATGCAAGCACTGTAAATCCAACCTTCAAGCACCGAAAGACTGCGGCTGCTCAGAAGCGTCTGCTGGCCTCGGGCTCCTACGGTCGGTCGGGCTTCAGCGGCCTAGCACTGGCGTTTTGAGTGCCGAACGCGCGAATCAATGTGAAACGTGGTGTGTTGGCTCGACTCTTATGTGCGCGTGTCCTGTCCATGTTCCGGGTATGGGTGATGGAATCATTATCTATGCCTGCGGCACTTGCATAAACGATCCGATCATCACTGCCTTTGCTCCATAATTCGAGGCTACGCATCACGTGGAAAATGAAGTCAGTTCTCACAGTCCAACATCGGCCTAACTTTGTGCTCCAAGCGTCGGCTGATCTGCATCGTTCAACGGCAGCTCATTGAATGCGCGGCTTTGAGTGTCGCTTAAGGAGGTTTTGGCTTTTTCATTCCCGCTCCAAATTTACCCGATTCTCAGCTATATACTCAGCCAAAATAAAGCAAAAAGATAACCCGGCGTAGGCCCCGAAAGCTGAAAAGAAAAACCGTAGTATAACCACGCTCCACATTGACCTCATTACAGTGTCGAATGCGTAATGGCAAGACCGGAGCCCATATTTCTAGAAGCGCTTGGACTCTGGGCCCGATCAGCACGGCTTGAGCAACACTCATGCGGCACCGCTTTCTTGTTGGAGAGTGACCATGTACATTGAGATTTCAACGGCGAGGTCACAGAAGCGAAAATCATATCCCACCATGGATCGTCCCGTTATTACCGGCCTTTCAGCCCTGCGCCGGTTTGCACGGGTGATGATCATTCTTTCTATCGAGGCTTGCGCTATGGCCCATGCGAATAACCCCACATCCGATCTGGAAGACAGTGTCTGCGGTATCGTGCGTGAACCGTTGGCTTTCTGGCAATTCCGGCAGGCCGCCGGAGCGCCCGATGCAAGCCGCATCCGGTCGATACCCAACATCGAGCGGCTGTCGTTTACCACCCGCGATGGCCGCGAACTGGGCGGCTATAAGCTTCGCGCCGACCATCCTCAAGGTTATCTGCTGGTGGCTCAAGGCAATGCCATGCTGGCCGACCAGATCATGGGCGTGCTGAGCTTCTTCCGGGATTACGGGCTCGATGTCTACGTGTACGATTACCGCGGCTACGGACTTTCCGAAGGCAAGAGCCGGCTCAAGGCCATGGTATCCGATTACCGGGAAATCGTTGCCGCCCTGAATGCCCAAGGCTATGGCCGGCGCTATCTCTACGGCATGTCCATGGGCGGCGTTATCCTGACTAATGCTATCGGCCCAAGCGAGGACTATGACGCGCTGGTATTGGACTCGCCCCCTAGCCGGATTTCCGGTCTGGGCTGTCCCGAAGACTACGACCCGGTACGCAACTTGCCGCAAGACGGCGCCAGGCTGATGCTCATCATCGGCTTGAAAGATCGGGTGGTGCCGCCGGGAGACATCGAGGAGCTGTCCCAGATCCTGGAACAGCGGGGCGGCCGGGTGCTGAAATCGCCCGAGTTCGCTCATCCGTTGATGGACCTCGACCCGATCATCCGCCGACGGCGCTTACAGTCTGTCGCGGATTTTCTGGTGCGATGAACCCCTTCGCAGCGCTTCTGATTGGCTTGCTGCTATGCTCCTCTTGTACGGGGGGCGCGAAAGCTCCTTCTTTTTCCGCTGAGGATGAGCCTCTTACCTCGATCTATTTGATCAACCACGGCAAGCACGCCGGTATAGTCGTCAGGAAGGCAGACATCCCCACCGGACTTTGGCCGGAAAGCAGCGATTTTCCCGATGCAGACTATCTGGAACTGGGCTGGGGCGACTGGGATTATTATCAGACGGATGATCCCGGCCTTTGGCTGGCCCTGAAAGCCGCCTTCTGGTCCACTGCCAGCGTACTTCATGTGGTTGGCGTTAAAGGCTCCGTCGCAGACCGGTTTGCCGGTTATGAAGTCATCCGGCTTGAGCTGGCGCCAGACAACTTCGCCAGGCTTGTGGCTTATATCCACCAAAGCTTTGCCAGAAACGGAGAAGCGAAAGCAAGACCAATAGGGCCGGGGTACGGCCTGGGCAGCCGTTTTTATCCCGCCCGAGGAGAATTTCACCTTTACAACACCTGCAATGGCTGGGTGGCGCGCGCTCTGGAGGCGGCTGGCTATTCGATGGGCGTTTTCCGTCCGGTCACGGCGGATCAGTTGATGGCAAAGGCTCGCCAATTCGCCGTGCAATAATAAGCGTTAGTTCAAAAATGTGAGCGTTGGGTAGCCGATGCAGTCGCTTCAAACCATCGACTCCGACAGATTGAAAAAGTGGTCACTACCCTGTCAGACACTGACCGACAGGGTTCGACTCATTATAGACAGTCAAATTTGTTTAAAAAAGATAACATTTAAAGGGGTAGTCGATCTGAACATTAAAAAGAACGTGCCGAAAAGTGTACTGTTTACAGTCATTAAGAGCCTGGTGTGCACGTGGTATTGAGGTTGTTTAAGCCCTCAAGCGTAAACGAGTCTGGATGTTCGGCCTTCCAGATCAAAGGCCGGGGACTCAATCACTTAATGATCAATGCGTCAAGCCGCCACGCACTGCCCGTACTAAGGCTTCGCTGGTCTTAGGGGAGGTGTTTACGGCTCCAAAGTCAAAAGAGACGTGCCATGCCAAGTAGTTACGTTCGGAGTCGGACGTAGACGACCACCAATTCCCGCCAGAAATTACCCCGAAAGGTTGAGGCGGAACCACGAATATTGGATCGATTGCGGGGCTGAGTCGGCCATAATCCACAATACTCTGCAACTCCTTTACATTCGGCACCCGCCAGTCACAGTGTCCTGCATAGCAAGGCTCGGTATTCAAGCCCTTGATGAAAACATCAAAGGCATCGCCCCATGTGTAAGCGTTGTCCGCATCGTGTGCATTGGTCGGATCTTCCAGCATATCCCAGTTAAGCTTCTTTTCCCACTCCAGCTTAGTATTGTCATCAGTGATGGTATCGCCATTATCGGTGTAGTGCAGGAGGCCACCGGCTTGAATTTCGCCGTCCTGACCCGTGCCTGCGCAGTTGATTCTCTGACCGGAGCCACCTGCGCTCCAGCACTCCGTTTGGCCGGTCGCTGGGAACTTTTCCGCGCTCGCCAAGTCGGCTTTGCACTGGTTTAAATCCGCTTGACACCGCGGCAACCCTCCGGCCGCGGGTGGGACCACCGGATTAGCCGCCCCCGCTGTGCTGATCAAGCCCAGGGCTAGGACGCTCTGTACGAGCAGGAAAATCGGTTGTCTGGCAATCATTTTTTTCATAGTTGTTACCTCTAAAATTAGTGGAGTCGGATTGTTCGTATGGCTGCCGGCGGCTACCAGCCGTCCCGAGAACAGTGAATAGAAATTTCCAATGCACCTTCTTCCAAGTTACTCGACTGCTCGAGTTCCTCGCTTTACACTTATTATTTCAAGCTCAGAGATTGTGGTAGATTCTCGGTCACGGCAGTGTAAAGCCCTTAAGATGTGGTGAATGTCAGAACCACATCAATTAAGCCTTAACTACTGGCATAGTAAGCGCTAGATCTAGTAATAATAACAGCCTGTAAGATAAAGAATCCATGTGTCAGAGTCATGACCCAAACGGGTCAAATTAATCAGACTTCCGCAGAGGCCATGCCTGCGCCCTCTACCCTACCCATGACTCGCTGTGATCTAATCTGACCCTCACTTGGATTCCCCTACGGGGATTTTTTATGCTCGATAGAGAATGGGGTGGCAGATTAAATAAATCTGATTAAAAACCGCTTTGTTTGCTAGAGGAGCATGAGCCCAATAAGGCATGATACGTGGGCCGCATTTGGCAACCACGCCAATCCGCATGTTGGGCAACAATCATAAGCACCGGATGCCCCACGACGGCGATTATCGACTATGGCTACGGCAAGCTATTTTCTCAGGCGCTTTCGACACACTTGGCTTAGCGGGCGAGGGTAACTTGTAACAGCACATTTCGGGTATTGTTGCTCCAGGTGAGCTCATGGAGGTCAAACTCATTAGCGTTCTGCCTGTCGCCGTCATCTAATTTGATGCCCAATTTGCTGAGCTTAAAATGGGTTTTATTAATGCTCAACAACTTGGCCGGGTTTTCGATGCATCCGATCAGGGTGTCCAGATAAACATCCGGGTTGGCCAGACTCTTTACTCTAGACTCGTATGAATCATCGTCAGTCTTGAAAGCTTGATCGTTCATGCGCAGCGTCAGCTCTTGCTTAACCTGGGCCACTGCGTAATCAAACAGATACTTTTTTAGTGCCGTGCTTAGCTCTGCACTGCTGGCGCAAGGAGTATGGATTTTGTGCGAAGCGAAATTGACCGCCTGTTGCGGAACTTCACGAATGAGCATATTGCCTTGCATACCTATGCCCAGCGTTTCCTTTTCACTCTTGGTGGCAGTTAACAACGCATACAATACCGGGACTTGATATTTACTGTGGGCGCGCAAAAAGACATTCAGACTGGGGGTGGTGTTAAACAGCTTGTCGATGTCGTTGCTGTTGACGAACAGGGCGTTGACGAGTGGATCAGTCCCAAATGCGTTCAGGTTCAAGTCGACGGGTGGCGGAATCTCATTAGCGACCTGAAGGACATGGTTGTACAGTCCCCGCACATGTTCCCTTAACTTATGGGCGTAACCTTGTACGGCTCGCATCTTACTGTTTGACGCATCAACGAAACTTTCGACGATCTGCCGGTCTTCCGCCGCCAGTGGCACCACGTCGTGAATATGGCTGCTCAGGCTGCTGACAAGGTTTTGCATGTGATCTAATTGGTCGTCGAAAAACGTTATAAGACTTAAGGCTTCGAGAGTTCGCCTATCGTTGTTCATGACCGTCTCTTCCCATGCGGGTACCAGGCGGGAAGGTTTAACTGGGTATTGAAAAAGGCCATTTATATGTAAGTTCAATCATAAGAGCTGTTTACTTCAGGGGCATTGCTGATGCGCTTTTTCAACAGCCTATTAGCATTAAGAGGGTTGGCGGTTGCTTAATTTTAACCCACCCACTATCAACAGCAAGGTCTTCTTACTAATTGGGTTTTTAATGCTTATTTTGAGAGAGCGTCTGTTTTGGTCGGTTACGCTGGTTTGCGCTCCAGATTGGGAACCAGCATAAAGCTCAGGCAGTAAGCCGGGTAGGATGGATAGGGCGATAGCGACTCGTTAGAGCACGCAGTGAAACCTATCCTGCTGCGCTATGGCGTTCCCAAGTAGCGCACTCGTCGTTATTTTAGTATAGGCGCTGGAATGACAGCCTCGGATGTAGGCTGGACACGTGCGTCCTGCGATTAACGCGGGGGCAGGCTTATTCTCCTGCCTGCGGGAGATATATGTGTATAAAGACGAGAGACAATGAGGTAAAAACAAACGAGCGAAAAAATGAGCAATGGCAAAAATGGCAGAGGATAACTTGAAAGGGCAAAGACGGTAGCCGAGTTAGCACCATTGAACGATAAGCCGGCGCTGGACGCCCAGTGATCCGCATGAAGTTCGTTGATTATAGCTACACAATAAATCAATAGCTTGTGCTGTGCTAACAATGCAAACGAACTTCTCGCTGGGCACTTACCGGCAGGGAAATTAACATAAAGTAACGCCCCCGTTATGAAAATAACGGGGTGTTATTTTAATTACCTTCGGTACCAGTAACGTTGCTGGTTTTTCTCTTTTCTAAATTTTGAAAAGTTTCAGATTGCAACTGCTCTACCGCACCACTTTGCAAATGCTTGGTTTCGTCCTTTTTAAGCAGTACAACTAAAACAATCACAGCAACAATAGCAACGCCAGCGATATACCATGTGTAGTCTTTTTCTTGTTCTTCAGCCATTTTAAAATCCTCGCAGTTTATTTAATTATATTTTGTTCCCTTTCCTCAAAGGGGGCTTGACTGGACAAAGTGATATACAGGTCTGCAATCGGCCGAAAATGTTCATACATTATCAGGTCAAAAATTGCTCACCTATCACCCCGCCCACAGCTCAACATTACATATTCAGAGCTAAATACACAATATGTAATGATACCTAATAGTTACTAACTCAAAAATCGGCGGCTTTTATGCGCATGTAAACAATTCGTAAAGTTTTACCGATCTTTCACTGACTGCCTGGTTTTGGCCGAGCTACGTCATCCGCGAAAGACAGAGTCCGCCCCATTGCGGTCTATCGCTCCAGCTGATTCAATGGCAGCAATTTGATCATTACTGGCCATCATTACTTATCGCCGATGATATACGGAAAGAAAAATCATATGTTGATCAAGAAATTATCGTGTAGAAGAGCATTTGCCGGTAGATATACGCTTAACTATTTAATTCCTTGTTAAGCGTTCGGTGTGAAAGCAGTCAGTTCGATTTGCTTGCATGAGTGTTGATGGTTGCGGTTTAGTTTGTGAATAGTGCAACATATAGCCTCACCGCAACGCGGTGATTCAGCTAAAACCCTATACACTGAGCTGTACAGAAAAGGAGAGACTAGGTGAGAATTTTTTTGATAGCTGTAATTATTATTTCTTTCGCAGGTTCTGCATTAGCTCAGGATAAAATCGATCGCATGGGCGCTGTTACCATGGAATCATTTACGCCGGATACGGTTAAGTGGAATGACGAACCGATACTACCTAAAGGTGCCCAAAGTGTAGTTCTAGTCGGTGACCCAAACAAGGCAGGTGTTTTTATCGCTTGGCTGAAATTTCCGTCCAATTATCCGATTCCACCCCACATACACCCATTTACAGAAGTCATTACAGTCCTGAGCGGCAAATTAGGAAATGGCATCGGTGAAACATTCAACACGAAGAAGGGTGAGATGCTTAAAGCAGGTTCCAGTTTTGTGCTACCCGCAGGTCACACTCATTATGTCTGGACAACTGATGAGGAAACAGTTATTGAGCTAATCGCCACAGGGCCATGGGGTATTACTTATACGAATCCTACCGATGATCCCCGTAACAAGAAATAGGGCGTAGGTAGTGTGAACTTGCGAACCCCAGCAAAATTTAAATCAAGCTTAACCCAGCGCTCCAGCGGACTCCGCTAATACTCCACCGCTGAGCTTTACGTTATGTCGCAAGACGACTTATCACAATGGAGAATAGATATGGTGAAGCAAGCAAAGAACACGATTTGCCTTTGGTACGACCGCGACGCCGAGGACGCGGCGCGATTTTACGCCAAGACCTTTCCCGATTCATCCGTTGGTGCGGTGCACCTCGCACCGGGGGACTTTCCGTCAGGGAAGAAAGGGGATGTGTTGACAGTCGAGTTTACCGTGATGGGAATTCCCTGCCTCGGGCTCAATGGCGGACCCGAGGTCAAACACAACTGGGCATTCTCGTTTCAGGTCGCCACCGCTGACCAGGCCGAAACGGATCGTTATTGGAACGCCATCGTCGGCAACGGCGGCGAAGAGAGTGCGTGCGGCTGGTGCAAGGACAAATGGGGCCTGTCCTGGCAGATTACGCCGCTAGCTCTGACGAAAGCAATTACCGATCCCGATACCGCTGCTGCCAAGCGCGCGTTCGATGCGATGATGCAGATGAAAAAGATCGACATCGCTGCAATCGAGGCGACGCGCCGCAGTTGAAGCATTTTGGAGGCGTGCATGCCCTTCTATCGAAGTCGTTCCGTGGCGGCGCGGTACGACATAACCCGCCAATGCAGCGGACCGGCCGCTGATCGGCCTTACGTTAAGCTTTATCGCAACCAACCCAAAGGAGAAACATCATGAAATGCAATCAAAGTAATCCCGTCGTCTGGTTTGAAATTTACGTACAAAACATGGAACGTGCCAAAGCATTCTATGAAGCCGTACTCGCAGTTAAACTGGAAAAAATGCCTGCTCCGACTGAGGACATGAATATGGAGATGTGGAGCTTTCCTGCGGACAACGACGCTGCTAAAACCACTTATGGCGCGTGCGGAATGTTGGTGAAAATGGAAGGTGTTGCCTCTGGATGTGGTGGCACGTTAGTTTATTTTGCCTGTGAAGACTGTGCTGTAGAAGCCGCCCGTGCTACCGAAAATGGTGGCAGTATTTTCAAAGAAAAAATGTCCATCGGCGAACACGGCTTTATTTCGCTGGTGTACGACACTGAGGGCAATATGATTGGTCTTCATTCAATGTAGCCAACATGTCACCTGTTTAACATTATGCTCAACCGGAGCGCGGTTATAATCCGGTTTTATTTTTCAGTTTCCCGTGCCGTGCCCAGTTAGCTCTACGTTGAGCGGCAGCTTTCTGGCTCTCACCTGTCATTGACCTGATATATTGGCCGACCGCTTTTGGCCGGTTGTTACCAGTCGGGGTGGCATTGTCGAACCGTTATTTATACTTGATACTCCTTTGATTAAACAGCGCAACGGAGTTTCGGTTTAGTCATCCCGCTCCTTCATCCAATACCGTAATGTCGGGCAACGATTACAGCGGTTGCCCGACGTACAAGACTACGCCGGATTAGGTCGGCCAAGAAACCTTTGTAATTGAGGGAACAATAATTACAAAAGGGGATTAGAAAAATCAACTAATGTTGGTTAGGCGACAAATGCAACAAAAACAGCGACCGATTGCCTGAAAGCCCGCATAAGCCAAATGCAAGCATCGAAACCATTAGCGACTTAGTCTGCTGCTTGGTAGCCATTGTTATGAATCCGGCATTGCCGCCAGACGGTTCTCCAGTTCTGCGCTGACCAAAGCATCGTAATGGCGCTGCAGGATGGAGTCGGTCGGGCGCGGCCACAGCGCGGATTCGATTTCAGCGCGCAGATGCGTCAGAAAATGCGGCTTGAGCGACGAATCCTCGGGGATTCCCAGTTCTGAGTGCGAGCCGGAATCACCGGGAGCGACGGATTGTTGGAGAGATTGGGTAGAAGGCGACGTGCTGCTACCGAACGGTAAAAAAGCGCATACTGCGATTAAAAGCATTGCCAGAAACAACAGAGTAACTTCGAACATATCAATACCTCGCGATTATTTGGAAAATGTCGAGTACCCACAGCAGATGGATGGGGAACTCAGGTTTTTAATAAGCAATTAAAATGCCACGCCGTTTTTAAAAGGCATCGATTTTGGCGGCTGCAATCTCCGCCATGAATTGAGCGACCCAGTGTTCGACGCGGGGCAGGCAGCCGTTCAGCGAGGCCTGCTTTTCCGGGATGGCGAAGAAGTCGGGTTCATGAAGATAGGGGGATGCGAGTCTGCCGACATCGAAGGCATCGTGACTGAGATCGACGATTCGCCCGCCGATGACGTTGTATTGATGTTCATAGTGGCCGCAGATTGTCCCGCCGAAGACCTGGTTCATGAACAGGCTGCCATATTTGCACGATCCGGAAAGATCGGTTGGAACGAGTGCGCCCCGCTCGGCGGCTTGTTCGCACCATTTACGGAACACAAAGATCTTGGCTTGTGCGAAACGTTCGTAGGAATAGGCAAGTTGTGCTTCCCGGTCTTTAGTCCAATCTGTCATTTTAAAGACCTTAGGTGATTTCCATGAAAGTCCATCTGACAATTACGCATTTTTCTCACCACGAACGACTGTAAGGATGCAGGAGGTAGAGCACCAACAGTAGGCGCTTTAGGCGACGCAGGAGCAGTTGCCGAGACACGAAGAAAAAACATAAACTTCGTGTTCTTCGTGTCTTCGTGGTGAATAAAAGACTTGATACACAGGCTATATTCTTTACGGGACATTACCTTAACAAACCGCGTCATGAGTAAACCTGACCCGTTCCTCAGCCGAGCGCCCCAGGGCTTTGGCGAACCAGGGCGGCGGCGCATCGAATACTTTCTGAAATTCCTTTAACTGATCAACCGCTTCGGTCACATCAGGAATCTTGATCGGGTAAATATCGGCGCGTATCACCTTGGCCGCAGCCGGTCCGCCGATCGATTGCACGAACATGACGTGACAGTCTTTAATCAAATTGGCGCGGAACAGGTTTCTATCCTCGGCACTGTCGGCTTCAATGGTTGAGCGTATATCGACCAGCCGGTAATCGTGCTGAGACAACTGGTAAACCAGAAAACGGATGCAGGAGCCGAAATGGCCGTTAATCAGCGCGCCGCTGTTTGAACCTATCGCAACGCGGATCGAATCGGGCATGTCGCCGTCCTTATAAGGCATGATTTCCGGCAGGTCTTCATCTTCGGCTTCGTCGCCCCACAGGTAACGCACCGCCAGTTTGATATTGGCAAGGCCGATGCCGATGTCTTCGCCGTCTTCTTCGCCATCCAGGCTGCCCAAGCCGGTTTTAAGGTTGGTAACGGTGATGGATTTTAATTTTTCATCATCCAGCGGCGAGCCGACGCGCTCGTGTAATATTTCCAGCAGCCTCGGTATATCGATACCGGGCAGGATGCGTGATGCTAAGGCAATGCGTAAGGCTAGTTCACGGGGCAAGGCTTCCATTTTAATCTCCTGATTTAACAAGCTTGGATGAGTTTGAGTATTTTTCGGGTGGAGGCTAAATCCAGCGCAGTGAAATCGTCGTGCGTTTTAAGGCCTGGATCAGCGCCGGCCGCCAACAATTGTTCGACAACTTTCTCCCTGCCGCTGGATGCCGCGAAAATCAGGGCAGTCGCGCCGGAGGCGGTGTTTTGATGATTCATATCAATGCCGGCATCAACCAGTGCAGCAATGCAATCGCTGCTGTCGGCATAACAGGCGGCCCACAATGCGTTATTGCCGTATTGATCAGTCACATCCAGCGCCGCATTCTGTTCGAGCAAAAAGCGGAGCACATCGCTACGGCCCTGTTGGCTTGCCAGAATCAAAGGTTCAATGCCGTCACTGTTCTTTAAAACCGGTCGGGCTACAGAGAAATAGTTATTTTGTAACCAATCCCGTATTTCAGGCTTCATCAGGCTTCCTGATGCTGTTCTTTCCAGCTTGAGTAACCGCCTTCCAGGCTGTAGACATCCTTAAAGCCGAAATCATGGAAAAATTCGGCAAGATGCTCGCTGGCATGACCGTAATAACAATAAATCAATAAACTGCGCTGTTTGTCGCCGCGTTTGACTAATGACTCTTTCAGGCTTTCATGCACATGCAGGGCGTCTTGCAAATGACCGGCCTTATAATCTTTGATAGCCCTACAGTCCAGGATCATAGGCTTGGATTCTTGAATCAGGGTTTTAGAATCGGCAACAGAGATAATTTTATATTTCATGGTCGTGTTGATGATTAGGGTTGTAGTAAAGCCAACATTTTGTTGCTATGGATGCATCACCAGACTGTTAACGACCCTAGTTTCTTGGCGTTAAAGCCTATATAGATGCCATATAAATTAATCCAGCAAGTTGTTTGCCATAATCCTGAAAAGGCTCATGTTTTCTGAAGTTTCGAGATTATCAGGCAAAAAAAAGCGCCCTAGTCGAGAAAATAGGGCGCAGAAGGTACAACGCTTAGGTAGGAGGCTACGACGATAAAACTATTAAGTACATACATTATCTAGCATTAATGATGCCAATATTTAATGCTCAGTTATAGCTATGATCCGGCTCTGTTTAAATAACAATTTGCATGATATTTGCACCAAAATCGGCTGTTAATTCTCATGCGTGTTTTGACTTGGTGCGTTACAGGAATCCTAGATTGCGCCCACTGCGGCATCTTTAATCACCTCAATGGTATTTTCTTCCGCTTCCGCCAATGTAACGAGCGGGGTTTTGGGGTTATATGATTGGGAAGCGGCATAGGCGATGGCGACTTTATCTTCGGCAGATTGGTTCTTTAGTTCGCTTTTTTCAATATACAGCTCTTCAAGCAGTTCATTCCAAACCAGGCCATCTTTGAAAGGTATCAATTTATAGGTAATGCCTTCCAGCTCAACCTGCATGCCTTTACCGATATTTTCCACATAGATTAAAGCGATACAGTCCGTTGCAATATCGGCTTTATATTTTTCAACAAAGACCGGGAGCAAATCGAGCGTAGGCAACAGGCCGTTGATGAATTTAATCTTGTCGTTTTCAACGATCAGGGCGGAATGGATCAGCAGAGCTTCGGGCGGTTTGCGGTCGGTTGCCGAGCCTTCGCGTAGCGATCCTTCTTTTATAACCAGGTCGCCGCGATAAGCATAAACACCCGCAGTGCCGGTTTGACCGTTGACCAACGTGACAGTTAATAATCCTTTAGCTTGGTAGGTTTCGAGTAGCATTGTTTTTTCTCCAGATGGGTAAAGTGCAAGTTTGCGTATTAACCCTAATAAAGCAGGGTTTATGCCATATTGGAATGTTGCTATATCTTTCTTTTAAAACAGTGGGATAGAGATGTTTAGGCAGGGTGGCTGTTGATGGTTAGGACAACAACGCCAATTTATTTTGTAAGAAATTGTCGGGAACCCTACATTTTATTGAAAGGAAGATCGCTGGTTCTCAATCCCTGGATTGGGAATAGGAAGGCGAAGCTCCCGGCAATCGCTCCTGCGTTGCCCTACCTTCTGCATCCATGCAGTGGCAGCTTCGCAATATAGGAAGCTGGAGCTTCCCGCACTGAATTCCCAAGCTGGAGAGACTGTGAAAGTATTTGTTTAAGAGATTGACCACGGAGGACACTGAGAACACGGAGTTTTTAATTATTGAATGAATGAGATTATTTTCTTCGTGTCCTCGGCAACTGCTCCTGCGTCGCCTAAAGCGCCTACTGTTGGTGCTCTACCTCCTGCATCCGTGCAGTCGTTCGTGTCTTCGTGGTGAAAAATTGCATTAACTCGATTCGGGGAGCGCGTCGCTATGCATATCCCACAGCCGCTTATAACTGCTGTCCATGCGCGAAAGTTTGGCCGTTATCTGGTTGAGCCGGACCAATTCAGGAAACCTGCCTTTGGGACCTGTGCTGTACCATTGCTCCATGGCCAGGGTGAGTTGTTGCCTGTCCGAGTAATCCTGGGCTATCTGGTTCTTCAGCCACATCATGCTGTTGCCGGGCGTCAGGTCGACTATCCGGTAACGCACCGCGTGGTCAAAGATGCGCACGCCGCCGCCTTCTGCCGCCGTTTGGTACAGTTTTACCGGATCGACAACTTCAATTCCGGCCAAATAATCGATTGCGAACTCGTGCAGTTCAGGCAGCCACGGCACGGTCGGCCCCATCAAGACGGTGGTGGCGTGCTGGGCAAGCTCGGCCAGGCGCGGGAAGGTTTTATTGGTAATCGAACTGGCCGTTAAAAATACCCAGTCGGCATCGGGCAGTAAAAATTCGCAGGCGGGATCGGGATAGTCGCCCGGCATGGGCTGCCGCTCGATGATGCTGAGATTGAATTGTTCTACATAGCGTTCAATGCCCGGATAATGCCCGACAACGACGACTTTCTTGCCTTGCAGCCGGGGCAGGAAATGCTCGAAAACCGCCAGATTGGCGCTGTCGGCAGCAGGCAGCAGGGTTATGCCGGAGGGCAGTTCATAGCGATTCAAGCTGCAATTAATCGCCGCCATAGCTACTGTGGCTTTGTAAGGCTCCCAATCGGTAATTCCACCGGCCAATTCCGATAATGTTTTACCGGCCAGAGTGCCCGGCCACGGCAGGGTGCGGGTGGGTATGACGGGGCTCATCGCCAAACCGATATGTTGCGCTTTACAGACCGTCCAGACCAGGCCGATGTTTAAGTCGGTGACTTGGGTATCGCTGGCGGTATAGTCCAGCAACAGCTCATAAATTCGCGCCGGATTTTCCATATCGGCTATGCAGGCATTTCCAGCAGCTTGGCTTCAGATTTAATCTGTTCGGCTTTGCCCCAGGCTGTAACGCTTTCAACAAAGCGGCTGGACTTGCTCGGATGCGGCTTGACGACATCGTATTCCGCATAAAAAGTGCCGTCGCTATTAAACTGAAGCCTGCCGATACGCTGTTTTTGAGCGACGTCATACCAGTAGCCGGACAAGTTATGTCCGCCTGTATAAGGGTCTTTGACCAGTACAAAGACGGCCTCATCGTAATGCGGGTAGCGTTGAAGTTCCGCCGAGGTAAAGCCCAACTCGTTGATTTCTTCAGTCAGCCTCTGGCAAATGGACGTACCCAGGTTGCGGTTGGTTTTGATGTGCTCAGACAAATCCATAAGAGTTCCTCTCGCTACCAAATTTCGGCAGGAACCATTAGCTCGGCAACCGGCTCGCCGCCGAGCAGATGTTGCTCGATGATGGTAAGAACATCGTCTTTCTTCAGCTTACCGTACATAACCCCGTCGGGATAAACCAGAACGCTGGGCCCCATCATGCAAGGCCCCATGCAGCCGGTGTTGGTCAGGGCGATTTTTTCGAACAGGTTGCGGGCTTGGATTTCATTCATGAACTCATTCATGATTTCAGCGCAACCGCTGCTGGCGCAGGAGCCGCGAGGATGACCCTGCGGACGGTTTTGGGTGCATACGAATACGTGTTTTTCGGGTCTTGGCATGGTTTTGTTCCTTAATTCTAGAGAGATTGTTCAATCTACGAAAATATTCAAAAGTTTTTGATTCACCACGAAGGCACGAAGGACACGAAGTTCTTGGTAGTTCCCACGCTCCGGAGACTGTGAAAGTATTATCCGAATTACGCTAAAAACATTTTTCACCACGAAGACACGAACGACTGCATGGACAGATATTTGCTCCTGCAATATCTGCATTTCCCACGTCCCTGTGGGTCATGCAGGAGGTACGACTCCACGGATGGAGGAGGTAGAGCAATGCAGGGAGCAATTGCCGAGAGCACCAACAGTAGGCGCTTTAGGCGCAGCTTCCGCTCCTGCTCACGCTAAGTACCTACATCCATGTAGGCAACGCAGGAGCAGTTGCCGAGAGCACGAAGCTTTCAATGCATTGAATTAAAACGATTGTTTTTCTTCGTGTCCTTCGTGTCTTCGTGGTGAATTATTTCGTGTCTTTCGTGCTTTTCGTGGACAAATCGCCTGTTACGCAGCTTGTTTATGTTCATGGGTAAAACAGCTTTTCGGACATACTTTGGAGCACGCTTCGCAGCCGATACAATCGAGTTTGTTCTTTAAGCTCATAACCATGCTGTTGTCATCGTCGTCCTCGAAATCGCCGTAATCATCATCAAAATAATCAGCATCAAGCACATCGGCTTTTTCGACCAAATCGAACACATCGCGCGGGCAGACTTTAAAGCAGCGTCCGCAACCGATGCAGGTTTTTTGATTGATGTCGGTGACGTAAGCGGGCGTCCACTCCGTGCCGCCAAAGGTCACGCCGGTTACAAAATCAGACATGGTGATTCTCCTGCTCAGGCCGCATCGCTTTGAGCGGCGATTAGTTTTTGGTTGGCTTCATCCCAGGCTTTACAGGCATCGTAAGTCGCCTGGGCAATGCCCAACAGTTCGCCATAAGCGTCAGGCAGGCGGTCTTCGATCAGGTCATGCAATTCCATCGCCTGCTCGCTGGCCAGACGCTTGGTTTTTTTAACTTGTTTTTCCAGTTTTTTTAGTTCTTCGGACATGATCCAGCCTCCTTAATCGGTTGCCGCCGCATTGTATTTTTCGATTAAGCCGAGCGCTTTTTCGACGGTTTGGTCGCTTTTTTCGCGTAGGTCTTCCAAGCTTGAGAAACCGAAACGATGCGTATCGCGCAGGATTTTATCGACCACAATCAGTTTGCCGACCATGATCAACGCCCGGCCGAAACCTTCGTGGCTGAGATGAACCATCGGCGCCGCCATCAGGCCGGATTTCTTCTCAATCAGTGTGGCGAGTGAGTTGTAATAGGCTTTTAACCGGGCAATGGTGATTTCATCAGGGTCGCCGATGACCGGAATGTTCTTTTTACGATCCTTGGTTAATACAATCGGGTCGATGATTTTGGCTTCCGACCAGCCTTCATAGGTATCGTAAGTATCGATTGCACGTAATTGCTTGATCATGTCTTTGACGATGTCGGAACTCAGGTTGGCGTCGTCTTCTTGTACGACTAATGCAGCGGTGGCCATGTTTTTCTCCGTTATATAAAGTAAGCAGTAGGGTACGCATCGCGTACCATTTTCAAAGTCATAGTCATAGAAAGGTACGCGATGCGTACCCTACACTTGCTCGTTCCCAAGCAAGAGCTTGAGAACGAGCGCTATGGTGTCGTAGGAGCGGGCCATGCCCGCGAGATGCTGACGACATTTATTAAGTTAATATCGCGGGCATGGCCCGCTCCTACAAACAAGAGGCAATATCATTCATCCCAACCTTCATCTTCCATCTGGTTAAAGCGCTCGGGGTCGGGACTCTTGTGTTGATTAATCGCTTTTGCTAACCAGCTGGACGGACCGGCTTTCATCTCATTTTGCAGGTCAACGATCAGATCAGTAATCTTGCCGCCTTCATGCACCTTGACCGGCTGTATGCCTTTGGTGATCAGCTGGTTAATGGCCGAGCCGCCGACAGCTTGGCAATACACCGCCGCGCAGCCGTTCAGCAATTCAATCTTGACCGACAATTTATCTTCATTACCGTCCTGCTGGAGTTCGCCAAACTGGGCGGCTTCCAGCAATTGCGCATCGTCCATATTCACCGCATAAATCGCGAAAGACTTGGCCGAGCCGAAATGTTGGTTGACCGTTTCCATATCGGTCGTGGCAAACGCTATTTTTAATGCGGTTTCCATAAACTTCCTCTCATCAGTGCTTTGCACTATATGCATACGTCTTGTTAATGACATGACAGCGCTTTACTTGAATTTAGCTCTGTTATTTCACTGGCCGGTTTTTGGCCGTATATCGAGCGGTAGACCGGGATTTCTTCATGCGAATAATTGATGACCAAATTGGCTAAATCGAACAGCGTTTGCCGGGAACCCCGATAGCCGATCCAGGTTTTTTGATAGCCGCCGATGATGTCGTACAAGGGAAACCCGGCTCTTAAAATCGGCGTACCCAGCCTTTCGGCGGTATCGACGGCGTGAGAATTGCCGATCACCAGTTGCACCTTGTTGGCTTTGCCGATCAGTTCCATATCTTCAAGATCGCCGATTTTGATGCTGGCGACGGAAATACGCGACAACAACGGAACATTGCAGGATGTGACGGCGGCCACGACTTCCGCGCCCATTTCCTGAACCTGATCGACAAACGCATTCAGTAAATCCGCATCGGCCGCAATCGCGATACGCAATTGGCCGAGCATAAAATGCGTGTCCAGCATCGCATCCTGCAACTGCGAGCGTTGCCGTTCAATACGCTCGGGCACGTCATGACCGCTGATTTCGGCTAATGCGGAAATCAGCGCATCATTGGCTTTTAAGCCGTAAAGATGATCAAGCGCATAGGTCGGCACGCCGGTTTTTTGTTCCAGTAATTCCGCGGCTTTGGCTAGCGATGGGCCGATAACGATGGTTGCCAGTGCATCTCCCAATGTCGCCATTTCCGATATCAAGGTGCCGCCGATAGTCACCGGGCTGAAATCTTCATCGGTCAAACAGCCATCCAACGAATCGGAGATGTCCGGTACGAAAACCGGCCTGAGCTGGAATTGTTCGAAAATATCCCGAAGCGCTTCCAGGTCGCCGGGCGTCAGCATGTAATTAACCAGAACATTGACCTGGCGTTTTCTTTTTCCGGGGTAAGTTCCGGCTTCCTTGGCATCCGGCAACAAGGCGCGAATGATTTCGGTCAGCGTCGCGGCAAAACCGGTCTCGACACTGCCGGTAAAATCGGGCGTATTGACCGCGACGACGGCGACATCGGCAAATTCCGGGTTGGCTTCCCTGAATTCCCGGACATTCCGGTGCACATCGGCGCCTTGCGTTTCCGCCAGGCCGGTCGTCAAAATCGTAATCAGGGCAGGGCGGGATTTTTCGGCAATGGTCTTAATGCCTTCGACAACGTTTTCGTCCGCGCCCATCACTGAACTGCCTTGATCCATTGCCGTGCTTTGCAATGGAATGGGCTCTCTGAAATGGCGCACGAAAAACACTTTGGCAAACGCGGTGCAGCCTTGCGAGCCGTGCAGCATCGGCATCGCACGGTTAAAGCCCAATGTCGCCAGCGAGCCGCCAATCGGCTGGCTGGCTTTCAGCGGATTGACCGATAGCGCTTTGTTTCTTTTCAGGATGTCAACCATTGCTCGCCTCCTCGTCAATATTTGATACTGCTGAATTAAGAGTGGGCGCTCCTTCTCCCTGAGGGAGAAGGTTGGGATGAGGGGATTCAAATAAGCTTTTTTCCTTATTTTTGACTTTCCACGGTGCAGGCGCTCTAACCGCCTCCCAGACCGGGCTTTCAATCGTCAATGCCAGCTGGCGCACTAGTTCCAACATGCCTTGGTAGCCTTCATAACCGAATTCGCGTTCCTGGTTAATATCCAAAAACGGAACCTTGGCTTTTAACGCGGTGTACATGTTGCGGCCGCCGGCGATCAGGATGTCGGCCTTGTAATCATGGACGATTTTCAGCAAGGCTCTGGGGCTGCCATCGTCGATCATCACCGTATCTTCGCCCATCAATTCGCGGATTCTGGCTTTGTCTTCTTCAGTGGATTTCTTGGTGCCGGTCGCAACGACCACCATGCCCAAATCCTGCAACGCGGAAATCACCGACCAGCTTTTTACGCCGCCGGTAAACAGCAATACCCGTTTGCCTTTCAGGCGCGCTTTCCACGGCTCCAGCTCTTTCCTGATCCGGGTTTCTTCGCGCAGGATCAGTGCTTCGGTACGCTCCGTTAAATCCGGATCGTTAAGCACTCTGGCAAAATCCCGTAACGATTGGCTGGTGTCGGTAATGCCGTAGTAACTGCCTTCAAACCAGGGCGTGCCGTACTTTTGCTGTAACTTGCGGGCGACATTGACCATCGCTTTGGAGCACACCATCATATTGACTTCGGCTTTGTGCATGGTTTGCACTTCGCGGAACCTTGCATCGCCGGACAAGGTGCATAAGATGCGCAAACCCAGTTCATCGAACAGCGGCAGCACATGCCAGAATTCACCGGCGATGTTGTATTCGCCGATCAGGTTAACGTCATGGATGATGATTTCAGCGCGTTGTACGGTTAACGGTAACGGATCGGGAGCGCGGGTGCCGATCACATGATTGACCATCGCGTCACCGGCGATGCGGTTACCGAGATTCTTGGTGCCGTAAAATCCGGCTGAATCAATCGGCACCACCGGAACGCCCCAGCGCTCTTCGGCGGATTTGCAGACCGCGTTAATATCGTCGCCGACCAAGGCCGGAACGCAGGTGTTGTAAATAAATACGGCGGGCGGATGATAGCTGTCGATCGCCTGCTTGATCGCATGAAACAAACGTTTTTCCGAACGTCCCATCACAATGTCCTGCTCGGTCAAATCGGTGGTCATACCGATGCGGTATAAAGCCGCGCCGGAAGAGCGCGTGCCCCGGTTATCCCAGGAACTGCCCGCACAAGCGATAGGGCCGTGGACAATATGGGCGACATCGGCGATAGGCAACAGCGCAATCTGCGCTCCGTCAAACGCGCAACCGCCCGCCGAAGCGCCGGGCTTGGGTTTGGCGCAACCGGATTTTTCCTTCTTGTTATGCTCACAGGCAGGTTCGTCCAGCAGCGCGGCAATGTCTTTAGTTGATTTCATGACTATGACCAAATGGCTTTGTTTGATTAAGCTAAAGCAAGCGTTGTGCCATTTTGTATAATGTTGAAATTATTGGGGTTTGTTGAGTATGGTTTTGTAGGAAAGCTTACAAAGCTGCTGGAGGGGTATGACAGGCAGTCAGAATGATATTGCAAAAATACGGCATTGCCGTATGATTTGTTTTTATGTTCACCGTAATAGAAACTCCCATTTTTCAAAAATATGCTGCCGATATATGGTCGGATGCCGAGCGTGAGGCGTTTATTAATTGGTTGGCCATCAATCCCGAAGCCGGCGATGTTATTCCAGGTACGGCCGGGTTGAGAAAAGTACGTTGGTCGCGTCAGGGTATGGGCAAGCGAGGCGGTGTGCGGGTGATTTATTTCAATCGATTGGAAGAGGGGGTGATTTGGTTGCTGATTATTTACGCCAAAGCTAAATTCGATAATCTTCCTGTTGCAGTTTTGAATGCGCTAAAAGAGGAAATCAACAATGGATAAAGAAACCGAACAATTTTATGAAGACCTGTTGCAGTCCGTTCGTGAAATGAAAGGAAACCAGCGTGCTAAAGAAACGGCGGTTCCAGTGTCACGGGTACTCGCGGCGAGAAGCAAAACCGGCTTATCGCAAGTGCAATTTGCCAAACTGCTAGGCGTTTCAGTCCGTACTTTGCAAGATTGGGAGCAAGGCCGCCGCGAACCTTCCGGCGCGGCTAAAACATTGCTGCGAATTGCCGAGCAGCATCCAGAGGCATTACGGGATTTGGCGGCTTAAGGCTTATTGTGATTACCCATAGACCGATAAAACTCAGTCCCGAGCGTTTGGTGTACCTAATTTGAATTTATGGCATGATTGAAAAAGAGTGCATGTAGATACCCTGTAGAATTGTTTTACTCGAAGAGGCTTTGAGAGGGATGTAAATTCAACCTCGAAGTTCAATCCTAGTATTTATATGACGTAATACGTTACGCTTTTACACTCTCCTTAAATTTAAAATGAAATCGCAATTGTCTAGTTTCATCACAACTTCTCGATACAGCAATGCGAGAGAATTATTGTTAACGAGTAGAATAAAATACGACCTGCTGCTGGCAGCGGCACTTCACGGTTACGATTTTACTAATCTATACGCCAACAGTTGATTGTGATGGATTTGATTTAATTTTCGATGATCGACGCACACTTGTACCCATCCAGCTTAAATCCGTCTTCGTCGATACCAATAATATAAAAAAACGCCGAAAAAGACCCAAAGATAGATGGGAAATCCACCGGAAATTGATTCGTCCACTATTTTCTAACTTGGAAGGTTTTCGCCTTCATTCACCATCTTATGGCGCGGGGCGGGGCGGTGGAATTTTGCTCGTTAACATTAAGGAGGAATATCATCGCGAATCATTGGAAATCAGCTACTTCTACTGCGACTTCTTAGTACTTCACCTCTTTCTTGAAAATTTAATTCAACCGAAAAAAATTTCTCCATCCAAAATTAATGATCTCAAATACGAAATAATCGACACAATGGACGGCAAGTTTTGGTTACCCAAGTGGGCTTTCGTAAAAGCCAAATCCCCTGAGCATTTACTTGCATTAGCGGGATTAGGCAGCAGAGTGAGTAGCTTATGGAGAGAATATATGTATGAATTATTGTGTTGCAAAAACATCCCAAGCTTCCAGTCTGAACTTGGTTCCGAATATGAAATGAGAGAATATATAAAAGAGCAAGTTAATAAATTGATAGACAATTAGCATAAGCTCGGATGAAACGCAGAAACAAATAGGAACAGGTCTTTTATTTTTGCAGAAAATCAAACCCATAAAACACAAATTCACCATTAAAGCCCCAACCTCTAACCCATCAGACGGAACCCTCTCATGAAAATAATCTCCTGGAATGTCAACGGCGTTCGCGCTGTGCAAAGCAAAGGCTTTGCCGAAACGCTTAAGCTGCTTGATGCCGACTGCATTCTGTTGCAGGAAACCAAGGCCCAGGCCGATCAGATCGATAAGGCGCTGCAGGGCATCGACGGCTACAAGATTTATTCCTGCTGTGCCGAACGCAAGGGTTATTCAGGCGTCACCATCTTGTCCCGGAAAGAGCCGCTGCAAGTTATCAGCAATATCGGCATTGCCGAGCATGATCTGGAAGGCCGCGTGATCGTTGCCGAATTCGAAAATTTTTATCTGCTCGACGTGTATGTGCCTAATTCCGGCGAGGCCTTGGCCCGGCTGGATTACCGCCAAACTTGGGATCGCGAATTTTTGGCCTATTGTCAGCAACTGCAAAGCAAGAAACCGCTGATCGCTTGCGGCGATTTTAATGTCGCGCACCGGGAAATCGATATTGCCCGCCCGAAGCCGAATTACAATAAATCGTCCGGCTATACCCAAGTTGAAATCGACGGTTTCAGCCGTTTTCTCGACGCCGGACTGGTCGATACTTTTCGGCATTTCCATCCCGATACCGTTGCTTACAGTTGGTGGAGTTTCCGCGCCGGGGCCAGGGCAAAAAACGTCGGGTGGCGGATCGATTACGTGCTGACCAGTGAAACGATTGTCGACAAAGTCAAACAGGCCTTTATTCTGCCGGAGATTCTCGGCTCGGATCATTGCCCGGTCGGCATCGAGATAGATCTTTAAATTATGCCTAAACGCGAACAACTGATGCGGGCTCATCGAACCGCATTATTCAATTGCAGCAAATGCCCCGAAATGATCGGGCCGGTCGTGAGCGGCAGCCCGGTATTATCGAAGATTTTACTGATCGGTCAGGCGCCCGGCGATAAGGAAGGCGGTTTCGGCAAACCGTTTGCCTGGACGGCCGGTAAAACGATGTTCAAATGGTTTGAGCGTATCGGGCTGGATGAGGAGACTTTTCGGCAGCGTGTTTATATGGCTGCGGTGTGCCGCTGCTTTCCGGGTAAAAATCCGAAGGGCGGCGATCGTGTGCCTAGCCCGGCTGAAATCGGTCATTGCGCAGGCTGGCTGCAAGCGGAAGTCGATTTGCTTAAGCCCGATTTGATTCTGCCGGTCGGCAAACTGGCGATCGGCCAGCTAATGCCAGTCAAAAAGCTGAATGATGTGATCGGTAAGCTTCATCCTGTCACTTTTCATGGTCACCGCACAGAGGCGATCCCTCTGCCGCATCCGTCCGGCGCGTCGACGTGGCATAGAACTGAAGCGGGTCTTGCGCTGCTGGAATCGGCATTGACGATTTTGCAGAATCATCCGTCTTGGCGGCAAATTTGCCGAGATTGTGCGCTTGAGGACAAGTAGTCGTATCTAAAAGATCGTGTCGTTTCGTTCGGAACGTTGCCAGTTAGACCTTCCAGGTTTTGAAAACCTGGAAGGTCTGCCATGCGTATGGATTAAACCCGCAACAACGCCTTAGCCATTCTTTCAGAAAGTTGCTCTTCGACGAATTGCGGTTCGTTGGGCGGATAAAGCTCCACTTCATCCAGTTCAAAGTTATATTCTTTGCCCAATGTGATCAGTTCTCGGATTTTTTGTACGGCTAACAGTTTCTCTTTTAGTTCAGCATCTGTTTTCGCCATCTCAGAGAAGGCTTTTATTTGTGCAATTGACATGGTGTTGACTCCTTTTGTTGAAAATTACTGCAATGCAGTTGATGAAAAACTCAGTGTTCGCTACACGCTGTAAGGCGTGTCAATCCAGTCTTTAAGTACTGCGACGTCGCGTTCGGGCAGGTAAGAAAAATCCCCGCTAATGTCTTTATAAACCGCCACGCCGCAGTTCGGGGAAACCAGCTTGCCTTTGACCATGTAAAAGAACCAGGCAAACGGGTAACCGGCTTGGCGATCAAAACGGGCTAGCAGACTATGCAATGCGGTGCCTTTTCTACCGTTAATGTCTTCCAGTTGCGGGACGTTTTTTTGCTGGGTGTTGATCAGTTCGACGTTGATTATTTGCTCGCCGAAACGCCCGGTATGCCGGAAAGGTCGGACAATCCAGTCATCGGAAAGCACGGCTTTTTGCTGGGCGCTGCTGCGGTTCCAGTCGTCCATAAAGCGCTGTGCCGGATGCTCGCTGACATGGTATTTATTGATTTCATCCATGAAAACCGACACGTCAGTTTTACGTCGATAAGAATAACGTGACGACTGCATGGATGCAGGAGGTAGAGCCATGCCGGGAGCAATTGCCGAGGTTCCAATGCAGAATGTTTCTATGCATTCCGGGTCCAGTGGATCAATAAATTCTTCCAGATCCTCCGGCGGATAGTCGCCATTAACAAGCAGCCGATCCGACATCTCATGGGTTTTATCAATGTCGATCTGGATGAATTGTTCCGCTTTAGCGCCGGTTTGGATCACAAAATAAAGGGTGTTGCCGGTCTGCCGGGTGGCGATGAACTTTTGTTCCCGTGCATGATCGATCAGGGTTTGCAGATCTTTGCCGCACTCGATGTAAGTACGCTCGGTCCATTCGATCAAATTGTTGGCAATGCGTTTTCCGCTCATATCGACAATGCCGCCCAGCCGATACCATTCTTCGCCGGTTTTGGCCAAGCGAATGGGGTAGCCGGGATTCAACGCTTGAAGCTTGGAAAGTAGTAGTTCGTCTTCATGGTCTGGCAGGGTGTGCTTACAGATTTTTGCAAGCTGTTGCCCGTCAAGTTGAAAAGGTTGGTCAGTCATAGGCTGTTCCCGGTTTCTCGGTGTTATGAGAATGTAAATTTAATCGATCCTGCACCACGGCCCTGACATCGGGTTCGGGATCATCAAGCAAGCAGGCCAATGCTTCGGGCGCAACACGCTGGGCAGCGGTATAACGCACTACCCAGTCGGTATCATTTAGCATGATGACGGCATCAACCGGGTTCATGCGTTCAGCGACGATGCGCCGGACTTCAGGCGCACTGTCATCAGCCATCAAGCCAAGGCTGACTTCGGGCAAACGTTCGGCCACGATTTTCCGTACTTGCAGGTCTTCGTCGCGAATGAACCGGAACAGCCGGCCTTTCGGCAGTCTTTTGGCTATCGTTAATCTGACGATATAGTCTTTATCGCCGGCCATCTTTTCCAGGTCTTCAGGCGCAAGGCGGTCGGCGACAGTCATGCGAACTTCCCGGTCGGCATCGTCGATTAACAGATGCAGCTGAGACGGCGGTATCCGATAAGCGACCGCGCGCCTGACCACTTCATCTTCATCGTCGATCAGCTCGGCAAGCGCTTTTTGCGGCGCGTAACGGACCGCAATCGCGCGTCGTTCCCAAAATCGGTCGTGCAGGTATTGCTCGGCAAATCCCGGGTTAACGCGAAAAAAGCGGTCGATTTGACGGCCGCTTTCGACGAATACGCAGGTGTCGCCGGGCATGCAACGCCCCATCAGCAGGGTTTTGCCGCGAAATGGACAAAGACTGCAATCGGCAAAAGGAACGCTGACAGGGCTTTCATGGCCGGACATGGGAATTTCCGTTTAGTCAGGGATGATTTCTGCAACGACAATGCCGGTAGCAACATCATAATCGTTGGTCAGGCACAGACAGTGATCCCGTCCGTCGATTAAATAAAGATTGAAATCTTTATGCTCAATAACCGGCTTATTGTTGGGCAGATCGTCGTCCATGCAGTAAGTGAAATGGATGGGTTGATATTGCTGTCTCAGCTCGGAAACCGTAGCGTCATCAAGCCCCATCGTTTCAATTTTTGCCGTGATGGCGTTGATTTGTTCAGTAGTAATCATCCTGTCGCCTCTCTTTCAAACCTGAACCGGTCGTTTGCTTCAATACCCATGACTTTAGCCAACCAAGGGGGCGGAGTTCCAGCGATCACGGTTTGCAGTTGGTCAATGATTTCAGCAATCGATTCAATGCCGGGCAGCTTCATTGGATGAATGCCCAGTTTGACGATTTTGGCTGCCGCAGGGCCGCCAACCGAGGCGATATAAAGCACTTGGCAATCCTTAATCAGTTCCGCCCTGAATACGTTTTTATCCTCCACGTCCAGGCCGTCGGGGATGTCGGTATCGCGAATGTCGACCAATCGGGCTTCATCTGCTGAAACCTGGTAAATCATAAATTGGCTGCAAGAACCGAAATGACCGTCAACGTTGATGCCGTCGTTGCTGGCGCAAGCGATGCGAACCGAACCGGGCATGTCGCCGTCAATATAGGCTTGTTGCTTGGGGATATTCAGACCGGATTTAAGGACGCTTAAAGCATGAGTCAACAAAGGTTCGTCAACATCGATAAACTCACCGGCTTTAGCGGTTTTTAGCGTATTAAGATCAATGCCGACAATTTTTTCTTCAGTGATAGGAAGGCCGATGCAATCAGTCAATACTGAAAGCAGGCGTTTGGCATCGGTATCGGGCAAGGCGCGAGCGGCCAGCCCGATACGTAAAGCCAGTTCTCGCGAGAGTTCAGCCTGGCTGTTCATCTGCTTAGGCCTCTAAAGGCAATATGCAGTTATCGATAGGACATACTTTGACGCATTGAGGAATGTCAAAATCCCCTTCGCATTCGGTGCAGGTTTTTTTGTCGATTTCAAAGACAATTTTGCCCTCGGTGATGGAGTTAGTCGGGCAGACCGGTTCGCAGTCGCCACATGAAATACAATCCGCTGCAACAATATATAAGGCCATGATTATTCTCCTAATCTAAACGTTTCGCGCGCAAGGTGACAGGGAAATCCGGTTGTGCGTCCAGCGGTTCGAAATAATATTTCGAGCCGTCGCTGAGCAAAACTTCGCCGCCCCATTTATCGGAGCTGTCGAATTCAACGGATTCCGCCACTTCTTCCAAATCTTTCTTGGGTACGTAGAAGACTAATTTGCCCTCTGCATTTTTCTTTAACATGACACTAGGCATTGAGTTTCTCCGTTTACACGCATTTAAGGTTGTGGGCGATTACGGTCGCCCTCATACACACTTATTTAAGTACACTGATTGATTCACCACGAAGACACGAAGTTCACGAAGAAAACAAGGTAAGTTCTCGTTCCCACGCGCTGCGCTCGTCGTTATACACATCTCGACGTAGGCCGGAATAAGCCTGTCCGCGCGTTAAGCGCAGGACTGGTGTTTCCGGCGCTTCGATTGCCGGAAACATCCGCCCTTGCTGTCGCCGGGCGGACTTATTCCGGCCTACATCGGAAGTCGCCCCCACATCAGCAATTATTCTGTCTAATCCGTTTAACTTAATGGCAGTGACGTGCGCGTGGGAACGAGGAACGGGGATTACAAAACCCGTCCCTCGTGACTTAAAACCTTCGTGTCCTCGGCAACTGCTCCTGCGTTGCTCTACCTCCTGCGTCCATGCAGTCGTTCGTGTCTTTCGTGGTGAAGTCTTTTCTAACTTAACGAATCAAATCGTAGTTATAGTCAGTTGTCCCCATACCTTTGGTTTCTTTATCCAACTGTTCCAGTACGGCATTAACCAGGGTTGTCAGCATATAAATAGCGCCTTCATAACCCAGTGTTGTCATTCTGTGCAGGTGGTGTCTGTCAAAGATTGGGAAACCGATGCGAATTAACGGTACTTCAAACTCTTCGCCTTTGTAGAAAGTATCGCGTTGGATGAACTTGCCGTAAGAATTGCCGATCATGAAGTCCGGTTTGTTGGTGAAGACCAATGAGCGGAAATGCCATAAATCTTTGCCGATATGGACTTCGGTTTTTTGTCCATAAGGCGAATCTTGCAGCATTTTGTCCATGGCTTTTTTCCAACGTTTGTTGGCATGGTTGCATAAGACGTCAGTCGGTTCAGCGCCCACTTCCAATAGGAATTTAGTCATGCCCATGACGAAATCCGCATCGCCGTATAGAGAGAACTTTTTGCCGTGCAGCCAAGCGTGAGAGTCGGTCATCATGTCAACCAGACGGCCGCGCTCCAGTTCCAAAGACGCAGCAATTGGTTTGCCGGTTAATTCGGAGACTTTCATCAGGAATTCATCGGTCCATTCCAGGCCCATCGGAATGTTGATTGCAGTAGCGGGTTGATGCCAAATGTTTTGCACAAACTTTTTGGTTTTTTCCAACTGCCAAGGTTGCAGCAATAAAGTATCGATCGCATTAGGCGAGTCTTTCAGTTCGGCTTGGGTCGTACCGCCGGCATACATGCGGAAAGTTCCGTCAGCGGGCGTATCCAAGACTTCGGAAGGATCGCTCATTAAACTGTAATCAACACCCATTTCTTTCATCATGCGGTGCATGACGCGGAAGTTGCCCAGATAAGTTTCAAAGCCCGGAACCAGGTTGATCTTGCCGTTGGAACCGACTTTTTTGTCGTCCATATGGTTCAAGGTGAAATACTTGATCATGCCTTCAAACATGTTGTCCCAACCCGTAGTATGGCTGCCGACAAAGCTTGGGGTATGGGCAAAAGGCGTTGGGTAGTCCTGTTCGACATGTCCGGCTTTTTTAGCGTTATTGATGAACGCGTTTAAGTCGTCACCGATAACTTCAGCCATACAAGTGGTTGAGACTGCAATGATGTCGGGTTTGTACAAAGCCTTGGCATTTTCCAAGCCGGCCATCATGTTTTTTTGTCCGCCGAAAACCGCTGCGTCTTCAGTCATGGAGTCGGAAACGCAAGCGACAGGCTCTTTAAAATGACGGTTGAAATAAGTACGGAAATAAGCGACGCAACCTTGCGAACCATGAACATAAGGCATGGTCTTTTCAAAACCTAGCGCACAAAGTACAGCGCCTAGCGGTTGACAGGCTTTAGCCGGGTTTACCGTTAATGCTTCGCGGTTAAAATTGATTTCTTGGTATTCCTTGGTGGTTGTCCATTGGAATACTTCGTCAATTTTTTCCTGAGGATGACGCTCTTCATAAGCTTCACGTTTATTGGCGAGGCTTTCCTTGTATTCGTCGTTGCGGAATAAAGGATAACTCGGTTGTATGTTTTCGACTTCTTGACTCATGATAATCTCCTACGCGCCACTAATCTGTGGACGACGGTTGAAGGAACGGTAGGGTACGCATTGCGTACCTTTTGCAAATCATGCGGCGCTCCGTGAGAAGGTACGCGATGCGTACCCTACATCGTTGAACCGCGTTGGGTTGCAGGCTTTTTGCAACCCAACATTTACCGATCGGTTTAAGCGCTTGCAGCGACTGCTACGTTTGAACTCTCAGCTGTTTTCCAAGGTGCTTTCACTTGTTTCCAGCAAGGGTTGTTCAATGTCATGTCCATATCGCGGGCGAAGATGGCAAAGCCGTCATAACCGTGATAAGGGCCGGAATAATCCCAAGAGTGCATTTGACGGAACGGAATACCCATCTTTTGGAAAATATACTTTTCCTTGATGCCGGAACCGATCAAGTCAGGTTGGACTTTCTTAACGAACTCTTCAAACTCATAGCCGGTTACGTCGTCATAAATCAACGTCGCATTGCCCATTTCCTTGATAGTACGGTCGTAGTCGTCGTTGTGGCCGAATTCATAACCGGTACCGACAACTTCCATGCCCAAGTCTTCATACGCACCGATAACATGACGCGGACGCAAGCCGCCGACATACAGCATCACGCGCTTGCCTTGCAGGCGCGGTTTGTATTTGGCGATAACCGCATCGTATTCAGCTTGATATTTAGCGATAACTTTTTCAGCGCCGGCTTGAATCGTTTCATCGAATAACGCAGCAATTTTGCGTAATGATTCGGCAATTTTGGTAGGGCCGAAGAAGTTGTACTCAATCCAAGGGATCTTGTATTTTTCTTCCATATGCCGCGCAATGTAGTTCATTGAACGGTAGCAATGGATCAGATTCAATTTAACCTTTGGCGTTTTTTCCATTTCCGCAATCGTGCCGTCACCGGACCATTGGGCCACGACGCGCAAACCCATTTCTTCCAGCAAAGTACGTGAAGCCCAAGCATCGCCGCCGATGTTGTAGTCACCGATCACAGCAACGTCATAAGGCGTAGTTGGCCAAGTATCATCGCCATCACGGTTTTCCAGGACCCAGTCACGAATCGCATCGTTAGCAATGTGATGGCCTAACGATTGGGAAACGCCGCGAAAACCTTCGCAGCGAACCGGCACCACAGGTTTGCCGATGTCTTTGTTGGCTTTTTTGGCGACCGCTTCAATATCGTCGCCGATCAAGCCGATCGGGCATTCCGATTGAATACTGATGCCTTTGTTTAATGGAAACAGTTCTTCGATTTCAGTCATGATTTTGGCCAGCTTTTTATCGCCGCCGAAAACAATGTCCTTTTCGGTAAAATCGGAAGTAAAGTTCATGGTGCCGAAAGTATTAACGCCGGTAGTACCGACATAATAGTTACGGCGACCGGCGCGCGAATATTGTCCGCAGCCGACCGGGCCGTGCGAGATATGGATCATATCTTTAATAGGCCCCCAAACCACGCCCTTGGAACCTGCGTAGGCACAACCGCGAATGGTCATTACGCCGGGCTGAGATTTACGGTTTGAAGTAATGCATTTATTGGATTTTTCCAAAGACTGATCGTTAACCGCCAAGTGCTTGGCGCGATCTTTCCTTGCTTGTTCGGGATAGACTTCAAGCACTTCTTGAATAAGCGCTTCGGTCTCTTCTTTTGTTAGAGCTGCCATGAGTATTCTCCTACTTGTGCCGTGGGTAATCCCCCAACAGACAGGTTTTAGGATGGAAATCGTAGGGTACGCATTTATGCCCCAGAGGGTATCGCGTACCATTTTTGGACTTGCCAAAAGGTACGCGGTGCGTACCCTACGGTTGTTCAGTATTAAGCGGTTGCTTCAGCGGCCGCAGTGATACCGATAATCGATTCGTCTTCCTGATCGATAATACCGAATTCCATCATCAATTCTTCCAGTTCATCCATCGTGATTGGAGTAGGGATAATGAAGTTTTTGTTATCGCGAATTTTCATAGCCAATTGACGGTATTCGTCAGCTTGTTTGGCTTGTGGTTCGTATTCGATAACAGTCATACGACGAATTTCAGCGCGTTGCACGACGTTGTCGCGTGGTACGAAGTGAATCATGGTGGTGCCGATTTTTGCAGCCAAAGCAGAGATCAATTCGTCTTCACGAGCCGTTTCACGTGAGTTACAAATCAAACCAGCTAAACGTACACTGCCTGAGTTAGCGTATTTCACGATACCTTTAGCAATGTTATTAGCGGCATACATTGCCATCATTTCGCCCGAGCAGACGATGTAAATTTCTTGCGCCTTGTTTTCACGGATTGGCATGGCAAAACCACCACACACAACATCCCCAAGTACATCATAAAAAACGAAGTCAAGTTCATCGTCATAAGCACCTTCTTCTTCAAGGAAGTTAATCGCTGTAATTACACCGCGACCCGC
>Ga0265297_10001500_pt1 | contig 54291 bp, 79 predicted proteins | sample Munlanlwell13791_FD_192502 | JGI IMG/M metagenome (GOLD analysis project Ga0265297, IMG submission 192502) | Leachate microbial communities from a municipal landfill in Southern Ontario, Canada - Leachate well 137-91 | ecosystem: Engineered > Solid waste > Landfill > Unclassified | place...
GATAGCCGCGTCCATGATGAAGGCCGTCCCGATGACCATATTGGCGCTTGAGTTCCAGACCAGTTGCACCACCCCCGCCTCGTTGGTGGCGATCATGAATCCGGTCGTGCCAAGGGTCGGGTGGGTAGCTGATGTCGAGTACGTAGGGCTTCCCGCTACCCAATACACATACCGCAGGTTGGTGTTCCCCGCCATTATGGCGTAGCTTGCCCCTCCATAAACAACATTATGCACTCCCCATGCAATCTTCCCTGCTGTGGGGGAGTTGTTCGTCCACACGTCTCCGGTCAATATGATAGTATTGGTAAACATCTTGGTCGCAGTCACGGCGAAATCCGCTATATCGGTCGCGACCACCGCCGTTGTCGTCGCACTCACCCCTGCCGTCGCATTCCACTCGCTCACCACCCCACTGGTATTCCTGCTCCGGATCCAGTAATAGCGTGTTGCTCCCGATGCCCCGATGTTGTCGGAGAAGGAATCGGTGCGCAATTCGCCCACCTTTACGGCGCTTGCCCTGTCATCCGCCGTATGCCTCCACACCTCCGTCACGTCGAAGTCGTTATCGGTGGGGTTGATCCATGTCAGGAAGATGGTAAACAGGAATGGAGTTGCCGCAAGCGCCGACGGCGCCGCTGGAGCGCGTGTCACCCCTACAATGGTGATGGTCGCCTTTGGAGCGATCTCCACTGCCTGCGTCCTGCCATCTGCTGCAATGGCCCTCACCACAACCTCGTAAGTATGCCCTACGACGAGGTCATGGTCTATTGTGACTTTCCTGTCCCTTACTATCATTATCGCCCTCTCTTGGGCACGTTTGCCCCACTGTCAGCTATTTCCCTCATACCTTGCTCCATCCTTCCTGCATCACTCTGTACCACCATGCGCTGTCGTTGGGGGAATGGTTGAGATTGCTTCCCTTCTTGGACGCAAATGCATGGTGCAGGGTGCCATCTACGAATAATACCGCATCCCCCTCGGCGTAGGTTGTTCCGGAGTCCCATAGCCCCATCCAGTTCAGGTAGCTTGGGAGAAGGAGCCAATCCGGATTCTGCGCTTGCAGGACGCCGTTGAAGGTAAGGTCGCCCCCGATGGTTACCACCTCGACGTGTGCGGGGGTTAGGATACCGTTGAAGGTGAGGTTGCCTCCCAAGTCCCTGAAGGTGTATCTATCCAACACTCCGTTGAAGGTGAGGTTGCCGCCAACCCCCCGCGATATGTTGCGCCCGAGGGTGCCGTTGAAGGTAAGGTTGCCCCCTACCGATATGGATGGGTTGAGAGCGGGGAAGATGCCGAGGAGGTGTTGTGCATCCTGCCGGGTGAGGGTTCCGTCGGCGTAGGGTAGCACGCCAAGGAGGAAGCGGCATTGGTTGAGGGTATCTATCCCCCAATCGTCGGTCATTGTGCCGAGAGTACCCAACGCAGCATAAGACTCCGCTTTTATCCACGCAGCGGAGCGGATGGTGTCGGAGACGCGGAGTTCATCGAATAAACCAGCAAAGATAGACCCATTCCTATACCCTATATAAAAATCTTCGGCAACATCAAGTGAGCCGGTTATACTGGAAATGTCAATCGCTGACAGCGACTGTGCACCGTTTATAAATAACGTCGCCGTACCCGCAACTCTGTCAATTACCAATGCCCCATGACTATAAACACCGGTCGAGAATGGAAGTCCAACGTCAATAGCAACGGCATTTTCGATATCATCTTTTAGATTAATTGATAAACCACTATAAGTACGCATATTTATCTGCATTCCAACTCCGCCATGTGACCCCGGTCTCCCCTTCTGTAAAACTCCAGTATCGGTAACGGATGATGGGTTTATCAAAAAAGAGATGGTGAAACTACTACTCCCGAAGTTCAGGCTTGCATCCTGTCCGCAATCAATGTAATCGTCACTGGCATCGAATGTCTGCGCGTACCCGACCTTTCCAGCCGCCTGTACAGGCTCATTCGCTCCTTTTTTCGTTCCATCATTATCATATTGAGTCGAGTCGGTTATATGAGCGTTGTCCACCCCATCATTCATATGGTAGACTGCAACGAAGTTATCATCCCAAGTCGCTTCCTGTGTGGCAGCATCATCCGCACTCGGATTGCCATACGGCATATATACGACCACGTCAGCAAGAGTTGTCAGAGTTGGGCATGCGACCTGGTACTCCGCAATCTTATTCACGCTGTCGTGGAAAACCCGCTCAAAGTCCAGCAGGTTATCCTCGCCATCCGTAAATCTGATGTCAGTCCCATCTGGCTTGGCCGCATTGAACTGAAAATTGGATGAAGTGAGCACGACCGGAAGCACAAATCCGGTCAGTGTCTCCTCTACCTTCATATGGTCGATGGTGATGATTTTGCGATATGCAAATCCCGCAAGCATCAGGACATTTCTCCTCTTGTGACAGTAGTCCCGTCGTCTGAATCCGTAGCGGTTCCAAGCGGTGTGCTACCGTCATCTTTGTAGAGAGTCTCGAGTCCGGTGTCCTTGTTCAGCGTCCCTTTATGGCGCATCTTCTCAAATACGAATTGTATCATGGAACGCAACCCACCCGTGGATGCCGGTACTGCGGCGAGTTCGACATTGGCCGCCGTCAACTTGTTCTCCACTGCCGTCTCCAGACTGGCCTTTTGCAATGCGCCGAAGTCAATATTGGTCTGCGTCAGCACATTCACATCGAGGTAATCGGTTGTGGCAGCGGCGAATTGACTATCATACCAATTTGCATTTGCCACCATAAACTCTCTCCATACCGGCAACGCTCCACTCACATGTATGGCCACATCCAACCGCCCTTCGGTGTTGGTATCGGTGGCATCCAAAGTGAGGATATACCAACCATTCTCATCGTGTACGAGGGTCTCGGCGGCAGCCTTCTGCGCAAAATCGCCGCCGTTCTTGCTCAGGCGAATGTTAGGTTGGGTGATAGTCAGCCCCGTCTCCGCCGATTTGCCATCCACGTCGTCCAGGAAGGGTCCGATGCGGATGGTGATTTCTGTGTCTGCTTTAAGGTACTGCATCATACCCTCCTATGTCGAAACGTATCCATGTTGCGAGGTGCAGGGAGTTGCGGCGGGGTGAAGGTAATGGACAGGTAAGGTTCTTTGCCGGATTCCGTGGACGGGCAGAACATGACACCTTCACTTCCGGTTGGGGCGGAATCGGCGAAGTCCTCCTTAGAGATCAACACCAGTTTCAGCGTGTCGGCTTTCTTTGCCAGTACGGCAGACTTGCCCGCTGCGTTGAAAACGATCTCATTCCACGTGGCTGAGTAGGATGACGAGTCCCACGTGTTGTTCAGCACAGTGCCATTGTACGCTCCGGTGGCCTGATGCCCGTCGAACAGGTCAAAATCCTCCTTCACCAGTGGGTCACTGTAGGTAGATGTGTGGATGTAAATTTCAAAATCAGTAGTGGAAGCATCAGACAAGCCATATGCGAAGAACGATGCGGCGGACACGGCAGACATGTCCGGTATTGCGAAAGAGCAAAATGTGCGATACACGCTGTAAGTGCTTGGCTTGGTGAGACCTATGCTCAACGATGATGCATCTGCGTAGTCCCCGGCAGCCGCATTTCTGGCTGTGTCGAAAGTGGCATCTGCGCTGTTGACAAACCCGTCGTTCGTCGCCACCACACTTGACGGATCAACCGTTATTGGGAATGTGGCACCGGAGATGTCCAATTCGCACGTCAGTACGCCATCGCTCTCGCTGGTACTCGCGGGCACGCGCTTGCCGGAAGCATCCACAGCGGCGATGGCTGGGGTGATGATGACGGATTCTCCAGATGACCACGTAACCCGCCACTGCAACTTGACCAGGGCGCTCTTATCCTTGAGCGTGACAGTCTCCTTCACCCCCACCCTTGATGTCTCCACTTTTATGGTAAGCGACTCTGACTCCTCGAACAGGGCTTCATACTCGACCCAAGCATCCCCGAGGCAGAACCTATAATTCCACGGTCTGTCCTTGTCGAAGTGGGCATGGTACAGTCCACTCTTGACCTCGTACTGGAACCCCGGCAAGGGGTCAAGAAGGGGCTTTCTCTTGACTGCGGGATCAATGGAGACAAAAGTACCTTCAGGGGTCTTATAGTGGACTGGGCAGGGGTAAATGTGCGCCTGCCGCTCCCCATTGCCAATATCAAAGATCTTCGCCGTAGCCGTGCGCTCGGAGATGATCTCCAATGGCTCTGCCACGTCCGTCGGCGTGTTGTTGAGTGGTATGACCTTATGCGCCGCGACTATGGCGGCTATTCCCGTCCTGACATCCATGTCACCCTCCGGCTATTATATTCAGCTCGTAGGTGAACTCAATTTTGTTCCCGAGGTCGACGTTTATTGCCCCGAACACTGTCCTGTCCATCAATATCCCCCCACTGCTCTCATGAAACAGCCCATGTTCCGTGATGGCGGTGGTGCCGGAAATGGTGGATGTCACGGTAGCTACCGATTTGTAGATGTATGCGCTGCTTCCCTCCACCTGCGTCCCCACGACTCTTGCCATCCCGCTCGGCGTCTGGAGGGCAGTGTCCGTCTGATCTTCCGCATTCGTGCCGGTGCCGCAGTCGTGATATTTGAACGTGGCCAAGTCCACCAGCCCCGATGCGCCCCCTTGCAGGCAGTCTGCGAGGAGATTGCAGAATACATCGGTCACGCACCGCCTTCCCAGCACCCCGAGGTCTTCCCACCCCTTCTCCGGCGACCACTTACGCGCCGACAACTTCGATACCAACCCGATCCCGTTTCCGATTCTGCGTACATGATCCATCTGACTCGCCTCCTCCTTATATCGAGAATGGTACTCCCGTGTTCCCATCAACAAGACTGATATATGCCTTCCCATCCTTGGTAACCTTCTCCATCGCATCATAGCTTCCCGCCGTCCATACCCCCACCCAATTTGGGTCGGCTGCATCCACATCTCTGAATAGCACCTCCCACTGTCCCCACGCTGCCATGTCGGTGGGCGACCACGACACCACTACATTGCTCTGGTATTCCCCTGTTGGCCGTTGTGATGTGAACTCGCTCAGGGTAAGATGGGTGGCGATGTTGAACACCTCCGGAGGCAGTACATATCCCCCTCCCACAGCCGGTTTCCACGGTACCGGCAGGTTGGCTGGCAAGGAGGAATCTATCGCATATACGGAGCTGTTATACTCCAACAGCGTTACTCTTCTCCGCATGTCCCCGCTTCTCTGTGCTGCGGTCACCCGGAATTGCTTCGTGAAGGTGGCGTTGTCCCCGAAGGCATACGGGGAATATGCTTCCGGCTTGTTCGCCCACCGCGTGATGAACCTTACCCCCGTCTGCACCCCCGTGTCCATAGTGTCGGTGTGGGTCTCAATCACCCCTGCCGAGTTCCTTACGGTCATCCCATACGTCGTTCCTCCCGTAAGCGTCACGCTGCGGTCTATATTCACCCGCGACCCGTAGTTCCAGTCGGTTGCCGCCACCGCAGCTTCCACCATCACCGCATCCCAGTAGCACACTCCCACGCCGCCTATCCATAGCGTGAGCTGGTCCTGGTCGGCTGCTGTCGTCAGGGTCAATGTCACCCGTTGCCACTGATGCAGCAGGTTCTCGTCCGCAAATGACTGTACATAGTGGGATACGCCCTGATCGTCATGGGATAGCAGTCGTAGGCTGAAATCGCCCCCGGCATCACTCGTCGCCCAGCAGTATGCCGAGATGGTGTATGTTGTGGAGGGGGATACAGTAACCGTCTGTTGCAACCCGAATTGCACGTTCGATGAGTGGTGTATCCATGATGCAGCCCCCGACCACAACTGCGTGCCGCCATCCGGCAACGTATATGGATTCCCCAGCATATCCAGTGTAGTTGTCTGCCCCGCAACCACCCGCGCTCTTACCAGACTGGGCTGGTTATCCCACATGTCCCATTCAGGGAAAGCTGGCGCCTGGTCGAAGGAGGGGTTATCCAGCAGATTTTCCTCATAACTGACGATTCTTCCACCAATCCCCAGTCCCATCGCGGCGTGTTGCAGGTACACCACATCCCCCACGGCAATATCCAACCCCTCCACATCCACCTCGAGATCCACCAGGCGCATCAGTGTTTCGTTACAGGCGAGAAGGTACTTGGCTATTCTGTATGCCTGCGCGTAGGATGTCGTACCGTAAAGGGTCTGTCTGGTTGCGTCGGTCAGGGAGGCAGACGCCGCCCATTCCACCGTTCTGACGATGAATGTCACGTCATCGTAGCTGTGTGTTTCAGAGGCGGTCGTTCTATCAGCATCCTTGTAGGTGATTTCGAGCGAGTTGGCTCTCTTGCTCTTGTCCCCCCATGCCTGCGTCAGCGAGTTTGCGACTATATTACCCTCGCACAGGAGATGGGTAGGACTGGCGGGCTTGTCCGGTATCGCATAATACTTCGCCCCATACGGCAGCACCACTCCCCTTCCCTCAAAGGAGATTATGTTGATGGCATCCCACGCGGTCATGAAGTCGTCAAAGACGATGTTGAGCTTGTACCCTTGCATGACCCCGTAATCATCTGGATTGAGGTGGTTCTCGATATAATCGGCCCATGCCGCGAAGGTTGTATAGTCTACCCGGCTGTAGGGGATGCCGCATCCGTACTTGGGTAAAATGTCACTGGCGGCACCTGTGTAGGAAGGATGTGTGACGCTCCCCTGCACCAGCATGTCATATACCGCCCACGCATGATTATTCGCCGCTTTCTGCTCCCACGCCGTCCCGTTATGTACCCACACCAAACTCCTCTCACAAACCCCGGTGACCTCAATGTCCCCCTGCAACTTTTCCGTTGCCAGCACCTTGATCCCGAGGAGGGGTTCGCCGGGGTAGGTGAAGGGTGCGTAGACGAGGGAGGCGACATTGGCGAGTTCGGCGGTGTGCTCAAATAAGTTGTTGGTGTTGGGTACTGAGTTGTTATTGGGACTGTACTCTATGCGGACATCATATGTCCCATCCGGCACGTCCCACTGGTATGTCCAATGGAATGCTTTCGTAGTTTTCCTACTAATGATGAAATTATCCGTGTTCACTAAGTTAGACTTATCCCAACCATCTGTAGCTTTTTTATACCAGATGGTAAGAGAAACCACATTCGTAAGATATTGCGTACCAAGATACAAGTTGTATAGCCCGTTAGGGAAATATATGTCTACAAAGAGCTTGGTGCCCCCGGAGGTAGAGACGGTTGTTTGTGTAAATGCAGTGGTAACCCAGTAGCGGGGGTCGTTTGGTTGGGTGGTGCCAGCATCCCACAGGTCTGTCCAATCAACCCCAGGAGGTTTCAGTGTTGTGGTGGTGACGCACTCGTATAGATGCCAATGTGCGGGTGCACCTACTTGTCGCCATACAAGTTCTCCTACTTGGTAAATTGCACCATCAGGGATACCCACGATTGGTTTAAGCATTGTCCCCTGATAGTTATTCTGATACGTCACCTCAAACCCCTCAATCTGCCCCTGTACCGCCATCCCCGATCTCGTTTCGTAGAAGCAGGATGCAGGGTCATAATTCGTGATGGGGTTTCCATTTATTTCAATGTCTGAAATGTCGGCATCACCGTGCCCGACTTTCCAGTAGGTGCCGGAGATATGCTTACCATCTTGAAAGAGGGGGGCGAAATATATGTGAGTCGGGTCAATTTGTTCCGAGAAGACGGGTGCGGATGTGTGTGCTTTGACGCAGACGAAGGTATAACCATTCCACCACGGCCACTTCACCTTATCGGTTGCATTGGCCTGTACCTCATCCCCAACCGCGTATGCGTGCGCCAGTTCCCATTCGGAGACTGTTCTCTTGTCAATTCCGTGCCCCGCGAACGAGTACAGTGCATACTTCCACTGCTTATCCCCCTCCATTGTTATATATTCATTCTTCAATACCGGCTTGACCCTTGTCTTGCCATAAATGACTGGCATTGCCGTCCCATTGGATGAAGTCTTGTTCGGATTATGCTCCCACCCGTAAGACTGCGACTGCTCCATCCCCTTCGGCCTCTTGACCGGGATGGAGGAGATTATCATTCCCGACAACAGGCTGATCCCTTTTATCCACGGATTAGGCACCATTGATCCAATCAGTGATAGGGCTTCCATGCTGTCGAGAAAATCGTTCCGTTTGGCCATTACCGGTATATCCCTTCATCAACCCCAGGGCTTCCCCCGAATTGTGCAGTATTGCTCCGGAGTTCGCAGTGGGTGAGGGTGTGGTCGCATTCCGTGTCGTATAGGGGGTGTGTATCGGATAGCCTACAGAATACCCCCAGCCCCTCCGTAGGGTGTCCGTTGTAGACGTGCCTACAGGCAGATGCCGTATATCTGTCCCGCGGGAATCTGCGCCCGAGCGGGTCGGCAAACCCGAGTGAGAGGGTTACCCATCGGTCATCCGCGCTCGTCTCTATCACCTCAAAAATCTCCGTCAGTTCAGGTGTGCTGGCTGCGAGGTTTCCGGAGGGGACTATGTATACGGTTACGGCTGCCCCGCGAAGTCCATCATACGCATTCATCGCGGTGTTTATCTCCGTGTCGAGATTGGACAACACCATATCCACTCTCGGCAAATCCCCCTGGATGCTCTCCTTTACCTCGCCGAAACTCATGGCGATTGGGGCATAAAACTCCCCTGCCCACACCGTGATGGAATTATCCGACGTTCTTCTGTATGTGCTTCCTCCGGCGGCTGTAGCATCAATCTTGATCAGTATCAACCAAGCCGCAGGGTTCGTCAACGCATTCTTGGTCAATACCCCCGTTGGCGTCAAAGTATGCGGCATATCACACCTCTTCCAAAATCATGGCAATGGTCCAGCGCGTATTGTTAGTTCCATCCACCGGAGTGTAAACGGGGGGCGACTGGAACCTCACTGTCACACTTGCGCTCGCCACAGGCTCAACCCACGTGAAGGATTCCCCTCCTACCCCACGCGCCGTCACGAAGGCGATGATGGTATCCCGATTCGCCGTCTTGGTCATGTCGAAGCGCAACTGCCACCGCCGAGGGGTTCTGGTGAACCTCGCCCTCGATGCCACATACCCCGCCTCCACCTCTGTTCTGACTGTGGGGTTGAGAGCAGACACCAGCTCCTCGATGTAGGGGGTCTGGGCGAGAGTCCCATGATGGTAGATTGTGGGAAAAGTTGCCATATCAAGTCCCCCCAGCCAGTATTTCCCTGAACCTTGGATTGGTCGTGGATTCCTCCATGACCACGTTCACTATCCACTGGCGCCCGTCAAACAGGGGCTTCTTCACCTGCCGCGCCGACAACTCCACCCCGCTCTCATTATGGAGGTGGATGGCGACGGGAGGGGCAATCTTCTGTGCGCCGCCACCCAAATCCGGTACATCAGGGATGTCGATGGGGGATGGTATGTAGTCCTGATTGCCTCGGTATCCGAAAGCATTGGAGGCACCTGACGTCTCAGGGGCATACGGGGTAGAAAATGTTTTACTGCTCCCGGTAAAATATTTGATTCCCCTCCAGATGGTTCCCCACGATATACCCGCCTCTGGTCCGCCTTCCCTTTTGGCTGTTCCCCTCCCGAATACTGCCTCGAACATCTGGATCGACAACATCTCGGCTACCAATTTCCTGAATCCAGTGAGGATAGCTTGGAAGAAGGAGTCCATGAAGTCGATGAAGCTACTTCCCTGTTTCATCAGATTGTCGAGAGCGTCCGTCCATCCAGTTTGAATGGTTTGGAGCATATCGGTCATCACATCCTGTTGTGTCTTGAAACCATCCACGACTTTTCCGATTGCTTCACGCCAGTCATCAACATAGGCATCCAAGAAATTGGTGTATAGTAATTTCATCCTTCCAAACAGTTTTCTATTTTCGCCTTCTGGAATCATAGGCATTGCTGTTGAGACTACTGAGGTAGGCAATACGTAGCCGCCTCTCAGTGTGCGGGATTTTCCGTACCGGAGATTCGGGGATACGGCCTCCCCAATAGTCCGCCCGCTGGCAATATCATTCATCATATCCATAAGTTTCTGCCAACCAGCCAGCATGTCAGCCGGTATCCAGTTCTTGAGTCCGGCTGTGATGGAGCCGATGTCCATGGTAATGGTTTCCGCAAGTGCTTTTCCTGTAGCAAGTAGAGACATACGCAGGGCTTCGGTGGCAGATATGTTCATGTCATAGATATCCTTCTCCACAGATTGCGCTGTCTCGGTACGCACTAGCACGGCAGCTCCTGCCAGCTTCGACAGGTAATCGGTGTCTGTCAGGGGAGCACCTTTATACATCCCTTTCACAGCATCGTAGAAAGCTGGATATTGAGCCAACATATCCTCAATACCCTTACGTAGCGGTTTTCCTCCGGCAGTGAACGCCTTATACAGAGAGGATTGCAGCTTCTCAGCCAGAGCATTACCAACCTGTACCTTGTTGATTCCCGCTTCGATACTTGCCGCCATGCCGGGGATGAACAGGTCTTTCTTCATCATCCGGTGCATACTGTTTATTACAAATCCCACCGCCTTATCAATACCGTTGATAAGGGTCACGAAGAAGTCAATGGCATCATTCCGCAGGAACTCGAATACTGCATGTCCCACGTCCCTCATCCCGAGGAAGTTTTTCCGCCACGCGGTTTGCAGGGTGAGGACGGCGACGATGACCACTCCCAGTGGGGATAAGATAGCTTGCAATATCATCACAATCCCGCCCAGAACCCTCGCCAGCAGGGCAAACGCAGCTGCTCCGGCGGTTATCTTGGCGAAGCTGATGAAGAACCCCAATATTTCCTTTGCGAAGCTCCTGACCCGTTCTCGATTGTTGTCAATGGCCAGTGTCCAGTCATCCACATGGGAGATGATGATCTTGATGGCTCGGACAATATCAGGGGCGAAGGTATCCACGATGTGCCGCTTCAGTGCATCCCACGTCTCCCTCAACTTCTCCAACTGACTCTTCATGGCCATCATCTGCTTCTGGGCGGTGGTCTGTGTCACATTTCCTGCATTTGCAATCTGGTTCGCGTATGCCCTGACCCCAACAGCACCCTTCTCAAAGATGGCGATCATGGTGGATAGGGCGCGTTGGCCAAAGAGGGTCTTGAGGGTATAGTTCCGCGTCTCCTCACTCGCCCCTACCAGCTTATCCTGAATCTGCTGCATGATGTCCACGAAGGGTAGCATCGCCCCCGAGGTGTCGTAGATTTGCAGGTGGAGTTCCCGCATGAGCCGCCTCATCCCGGATGTGGGGGCGGACAGCTGGGTAAGTGCATACCGGAGTGCCGTTCCCGCCTTGCTGCCCCTGATACCGGCATTGGCCGCAATCCCTATCATGGCTGCCGTGTCCTGCATGGTATTGTTGAAGGCTGCGGCTGGCTTAGCGGCATAGGACAATGAGACAAGGAACTCATGCAGATTCATAGTGGAGGAGTTGACAGCCTCAGTCATCATATCAGTGACATGGGTGGTCTGGTCGAAGCTGAGGTTGAAGGCGTTCATAACATTGACTGTACCCTCAGCCGTCTCCTCCAGGTCTTCCATCATTGCTTTGGATGCAGCTACGATCGGGGGCATGGCATCCAGTTGCTGCGCCGCGGTGAGTCCGGCTCTCCCGAGGAATAGAAACGCATCAGCCGCGTCCCGAGCGGGTATTCCCCACTTCTTCGCCGCCGTCTCCGCTTCAACCGACATCGCCCTGAACTCATCCTCGGTGTACCGAGTAACCGATGTCGCCTTACGCATCCTCTGTTCAAACTCGGCAAACCCCTTGAGTAATTTGCTGAATTGCCATGCCATGATTCCGAAGGAGACGACGAAGGTGGTGGCGACGAGTTGGGCGCCGTAGCGGAGGCGGGTCATGGTGGTGCCGATGGAGTTGAACGCACTCATCCCCGCCTGTTTAATCTGCGTAAACGCCCCTACATGGCTTCTCGCCATCCTCCGTGCCTCAATCTCAGCAAGGCGGTATCCGTGCTGGGTCTCCATAAGGGTGGCACGGCTCTGGGTGCGGGCGGCATCTATGGCGATGGCGGTTTGCTGGCGGACTTGACCGCGAGTCATGGCAAGGGATGTGGCGATGGAAGCCTTCTGTGCAAGTTCCGCCTCCTTGCGTGTTGCAATTCTGGCAGTTGCGGTATCCTTCGCCACATCCCAGTTCTGTTTCTGTATCATCCTGCGCTGCACATTGGTGATGGCGGCGAGGGCTGTCCGCAATTTGGTAACCTCAACCAGTGCGGTCTTGATTGTGTTGTTCCACTGGTCTGCATCCAGCCGCAAATATCCTACCGCAGCACCCGCATCATAAGCCATTTTTGCTTCCTCCAACCAACTTCAAAAACTCCCACTCCTCCTGTTGCCTGACTTCCTTCGGCGTCTCGTCGGTGAGTTCGTGGGTGATTCTGGCGAAATCGTCCTTATCCGCATTGAATCCCACTCTGACCGAGTACATCATCTCCTTCATCCTTTCCCGTCTCGCCCTGTCAGCCACCTTCTCCCAGTACGCCAACAATCTTGTATCCATTCCCATCAACTCAGCCCCAGTAAACACCCCTGGGAGGGCAGAGGCGATCAACCCGAAGGTGTACCCTCTGCCACCGGCGAGTTTTTTATTGGCATCCCCATCTGCCGGATGATCTCGTCTGTGACGAACTTGACGGCTACCCCTACGACTCTGAGATCAGTATTGTCGAAGGTCGTCGCCTTCACCCCGAGCAACTTGGCTAACTGCCGTCCCCCAGCCTTGGTATCCTCATCCCCTCCCGCATCCATCTTCAGCGAGTCCGCCGTCACCTTCCCCACTTCATACTCCACTCCTTCAATGGTCAGGCTAATCGGCTCGAACAGCGTCTTCGCCATCTCATCCATGTTCATCTTCGGCATCATGACCCCCTTGTTTTGGTGGCGGCGCCCCCTTCCGAAGGCGCCACCTGACTGGTTAGGTTGTTGCCCCATTCACCTTCCCGACACTCCACTGTTTCCTTGTGGTGGCATCGGGGAAGCCCTTGAATACTACGTTGTAGACGCGCTGATCCTTGTTGTTGTAGACGATGTCGTAGAGGGGCACCGGATATGCATGCTCCAACCTCAGCCAACTTCCATTGGCTGCTGCCACCCCTGCCACAATCGGCTTCACGAAGAGCGGCTTGGAATTGTCGTACATCGCCACTCCCTGCGCGATTGCATCCACTGTCATGTTGCCGCTCGGTGCCGTTCCGGACTGCGACCCTCCCTGCGTGAGAGAAATCAGTTGTGCGAGGGTGATGCGGGTGAAGGGTACCGTCAATTCGCACGGCCCACTTCCCGTAAACACCGTATCCACCGGAGTTGTCCCGAAGGCAGATTCAAACACCTCCGCGAACGTCTCCTCGAATTTGAACCGCACCTCTTCCCAGAATGGACCCAACGTGTCAGCGCCCCATGCGAGGATGCACGGTCCCAAGTCCCGTGCCGGTCCCATCGACATAGGATTCTCCTTCTATTAAAGTAACTGTGATTTGCACATGAAGTTCATTACGAATATGTGGCTTCCATTGGCGTCCTTCCCCATGTAGTAGGGCTTCGTCCCTGTTATATTGACACAGTAGATGACGCCGGAAGTAATCACGGGAAGGGTAAGTTGCATCTTCCCATGAAGGAGGTCGAATATGGTTTCCGCGTTGGTTCTCGCTGTCCAGTACGAGACACCACGGGAGAGTACCCGTATCGGTTTCTGGACCTTGTCGGTATGCAGGTAGTCCGCGATGGCCGGGTCTACCTCTTCTACGATGACACAGGTCGCTGGAGCGTCGGACTCGGTGAATCCGGCGAATAAGGTCGAGCCGATGGCGAGGCTCGTATTGGTGTCGATGTAAGTTGTGATTTCCTTGAGCATGTTATTTACCGAGATTGATTGCGTCGTAAATGGCGTCCATGTACTTGTCCATGAAGAAGCCAATCTTGGATGATAGCTGCTTTCCGCCGCGAAGTGCTGCATAGGGGGCGTTGAAGGCTACCTGCGCCTCGTGCACGCCCGATCCAAGCCCGGTTGGCTCGTCCTCGCTGGCTCTGAAATCCTGATACTCTCTTGGCGCATACTGCGGATACTTAGTCTGCGTCCCTGGGACTCCGTAAGGCGACTCAAACACCTTCACCCCATCCACGAATACTGTCCCACTGCCAATCAGCGACGTAGTATCCACGGGCATTGCAGGGTCACTCGTCACCGCATCCCGCAGCAACAACTCCCCAGCCTTCGTCAGTCCCTTCCTGACCCGCGCAGGTGTCTCGTTGAGCCGCAGATTGGTCATCTTGTCGATCATAGTCCGCATGGTGAATATCGGTTGACTCATGCCAGATACACCTCCATGAACTGCTGCCTGAAGTCCGATTGTGTCGCAATCTGGAGAATATGCCGGTCAACCCCGTCGTAAGTAATGATGTCGAGATATGAAATAGTGTTGGCGGTTCGGGTGGCGAAATCGGAGGTGATTATGGTGCGGTTCTTCATCAAAACCCTCATCGTGCTCGTTACCAGCTCCGTCCCCGTCCCCTGTATCACCCTCTCCTTGTAATCCACCCTCGCTTTGACCGAGATGTCTGTTGACGGATTCGGCTCGCCCCATTGGTCTTTCCCCTTGTTCTGCTTCAAGGTTATGGTGTGTATGAGGTATACACCTATCATTCTGCATCATCCTTGAGGAGGGGGTTATTGCGAGGGTCTGCGCGGAAATCTATGTCCCGCTCCCCCATCGCCTGCGTCCGCTTCCCCCGTTTCCGCTTCAACCACTGGTCATACATCCCGTGACACTTGGCCGCCGCATGGGAACTATCCGTTTCCCCTTCCTTGTCGAAAAGGTAACGGATGCACCTGCTCACGTACTTCTTCCGCGATTCGCCTTCCCTCGGAGTGGGCATCTTCCACCTCTACGTCAGTGTGGTATCGTCGGCTGTTTCGAGATTCCCGGGGGCGTCATAGGCCACATTCTGCTCCTCATCTCGCTCCACATCAACCAGATGGATGGGCGTATCAGCGCGGTAGGCGTCCAACATGGCGACCACGAAGGGCGGTATGGGCATCCTGTTCTTCCCATCATACTCCTCCTTCACGATCCCCGCCTTCACCACCCCCTGCGCCTGCAACCCCACCCGCAAATCAATATCAGGTTGGTGGATGACCAGAAACAGCACCATCTCACATTGCGCATCCTTGATTGCCTGCGGTGCCGTTGCGGATGCCGACAGGGAGAACATTGGACACCCCATCAGCCAGTTGTAGGCGGTGATTATCGCCCCCTCCTTATCGGTTCCAGACAACCAGTAGGTGCTGGCACCGAAGCGGGTGGTGAAGAAAGTGTCCGCCTCTGCCTCCGTCACCCAACTGTTTGTTCCGACCACTATTGCCGACCCTGGTGGCATCTTACCCTCCAAATGATGCAAAATGCAACACGATCAAGAATATATACCCGTTATCTCACCCTGTCAACGAATTACTTGCCATTGCCTGAGCGGGTCGGGGTCTTCCCACACCAACGCCCTCGCCATCTTGTGGTATTCCCTCAACGAACATGCCGCTTTGCACCAGTAGGGGGTGTCCCCGTTGAGAAGTGCTTTGTGTACCCCTCCACCCCATACTTCCGTAGGAACTGCATCTGGATCTGGATAGTGTTTCCCAATTCTGTACTCCGGATCACCATATTGATCAAGGCAGAAGTACACGTTTCCGTCAGCTCCAAGGTGGATGGTCAAGGGGGCGGCATAGCACTGGTGAAAACTACCCTGCGGTACAGGATGCTCCACCCGTACTGTGATCTCCCCCTGTCCCGCTTCCTTGCAGGCCGTTTCAACTGCATCGAGTGCTTCCCCCTCGATTCCATTCGTCATTTCCTCCGCATCCCCCCGTTTGCCGTAAGCTCCCGCCCCCAGCGGTCTCGCGTTGAACAAATCAAATCTCTTCGCCCGGGCGAACCTGCACGCCTCCGCCACTTCGTCGAAGTTGAGGGTGGTCATCTCGTACTGCCACCCCAGCAGAGCCTTGTTGCTCCGTTGCCTCGCCTGGAACATCTCCACGTTCTTTATGGCGGAGTTGAAGAGGTGTCTCCTCGTTACCAGTTCGTAGGTATCAGGCGTGGCTGCCGGTATCTTGAACCACACCGTCGAACACATCCCCGCCAGCGCATCCAGTATATTCTCCTTCAACCCCACGCCGTTGGTGGTGACGCTCACATCCAACCCGCCCAATCTCGCTACAATTATGGCATCTGCCAGTTCCTTGTGCATGGTCGGTTCTCCCACACCCCCGAACATAACCGACTCCACCCCCCACTTCACCAACATATCCACCAGCTTAACCAGATGCCCCTCCGGCATATGCACCGACAACCTATCCTTCTCATCCGTGGCCATCCCGCAGCACAGGCAGGATAGATTACACCCGTGAACCGGGTTGATGACCGCCTGCACCGGGGGCAACAGCTTCCCCTCCTTCGCCGCCTTATACCACGCCTCCAGCCGCAATCCCTTAACCTGCCCCATTGGGTCAAATAAACTCGGCATGGTTTATCCCCTGTTTAAGTAGGTCCCACACTACGTTATACTGGTGATAATGGCATCGTACACACCGACTCCCATCAAAGGGCTTCTGCTGCGTCCAGATGCGCCGGATGTCCTGAATCGTCCCCATGCGCATCCTTTCCGGTGTGTCGAAGCTGATGTCCTTCTCGGCATACTGGACCCCGCAGCAAGGATACACCCCGCCATCTGCCCCGATATAGGGCTTGATGAGGCTGATCCAACACTGCTTGAACCCGGGGGTGGTATTCTTTCTCCCCTGGTAGATCACGATCCCATCATCCACCCCTACATCCGCCAGCACCTTCCTCACCTCGTCCATGTGGGTGGCATTCTCCGGGTGTGTCAAATCCGATACGACTCTGACGTAGGCGAAGTCCAACTCCAATGCTAACCTCACGCAGGAGAGGAAATTCCCCGGCTTAAACTCCCCCCCATTCAGCACCACGTACGACATGCCCCAATCAGGGGCAGGAGCGCCCCTTCTGGCGCGTATAATCCCATTGGCGTACTTTTGGTAGTCCCAGTGGTCTGAGCAGGAAATTCGGCACCATACCATCTGGTTCAGCCCGACTGGGTCAGCCTTCTCCATCACCGTACCGTTGGTGATCATTCCAACCCTGTAGTTCAGATCGAGGGCATCCTCCACCACCTCATTGAACTTAGGGTGTAGTGTCGGCTCTCCCCCGCCCGTGATGGTGACCGCATCCGTCCCGAGGTTGGCGAAATCCACCAGTATGTTGTGTAGCTCCCCCCGGGTAAGCTCCAGCTTCCTGTCCACCGCCCCGTAGGAGCAGAAGGGGCACAGGAGGTTGCATTTGTTGGTCAGCACCAGTTGGATGTGGGTGGGGATGAGCTTACCTGTCCCCGTTGCTACTTTGGTATCTGGGTGGAGGAGCATTTTTATGGGCAATGTGTCTGCCGCCGTATACGAAACCAAACTTATTCCTCCCATCACACCCCCACTTTCTTGAATGCCAGCAATGCGTTTGCAGGCCAGCTTATCCAGTAGGATGGGAATATCATGGTGAAGTACCCCCGCTCGACAAACTCCGGCTCCTCCAGCACACAGAGGTGGCGCATATCCTTCTGGTCAATCTCCGGTGCCGGTGTATATTCCGTCATGCCCTCCAACCCGAGAGGTCCCCAGACTACCACATACCTTGACGCAATATTCTCCGCCATCTCCAACACCTTCCAACTCACATCCTTCTCAAAGTGCTCCAGCACGTCGAAGGCGAGTACGGCATCGAACTGCTTTGGTGAGTAGAGAGTGTCCAGTTGCGTAATATCTCCCATCTTGAATGCCACATTTTCCAGATTCCGTGCCCACGCCGCAGTCAGCCTCTCCCCCGACCAATCAATGCCTTCCCGCACGGGGAATCCCTCCATTTGCTCCAAAATACCACCTTCTCCGCACCCAATCTCCAATACTGACTTTACCCCACGCTGGTGGAGGAAGTGCCGCACGATCTCGACCGGGTTTACCAGAGACCTGTCACGCTTTGTAAAAATCGACATATCTCTCCACCATCCTCTCTGGGGTGTAGTGGGTTGTGGCCCATTCATGCGCCATCTTCCGCTGTGTTTGTAGCAGATCGGGGTGTTCCTGAAAGTCGGCGATGAATTTACCTATGAAGTCGATGTTGGGGGTGTTCAATATTGGAGGGGGCGTGCCGAAAGTTTCCTCATAAGCGGCAGCCGCACCCGGGTCAATCCTCGCCATCAGTGCCTGCCCCATTGCAAGGCTCTCCCATCCCCACATGCCGATGAATCCCTGCGTAAGGTTGTCAATCGATACATTGAACTCCAACCGTTGTCGTATGGCCTCTGCGTAGAGGATGCTGTTAAATAACTGGTATTTAGCTCCGATGTAGTTGAGGGAACGCTGAATCACCCCGTTATTTCTCCTATTGTCGGATACAGGCCCCATAATCGCCACCTTAATGGGGGATTGGGTGGCCATGCTCGTGGGGATGTCACTTAGATTCAGAATATTGGGTAGCCAAGCCGCCCCCGGTATCGGCGCAATCGGATCGCATTTAATCACCTTCGCCCCCACCTTCTTGCACTCGTCCAGCCAATACTGCGGCCTGAACTGGTGGAATCCTCCGTGGAAGTGGAATACGAACTGTTTCTTCCCCACATACTTCTCAAATGGGTGCCCCACCTCATATTCGTTCCGCATGAAGAAGTCGAAGGCAGACCCCGGCTTGTGCGTCCATATCCAATTGTTGAAGTGGAGGATGTCATATTCGGATGCCATCTTCACTACACAATCAGTATAGAGGAACTTGAAGTCGGAGTTCTCCGCCATCGGCGTGGTGCGGTAGATGATACTGGAAGCGTCCCACCCTTTTACTCTGTTGAGGGCATTTCTCAAGTTCCACGACACCCCCGCGCAGTCAAATTCGAGATTGATAAGGAGTACCCTTGTCATGTCGTCCTCTTTATATGATATACCACCCAGACAGATTCGTACGCTGGATACTCCTGCCCCCTTATAACATTGATTACAGCCCCGCCTGCCCTCTCGATAAGTCCACGCACAGTTGTCTCCGTTCGCTTCACCGACCCCGCCTTCATAGCCGCCGTAGTGTAGTTTTTGGCCAACACATCCGGTGTAGGCGGTTGCAGGTAATCAGCCACCTGGAGGGCGAATATTCCGTCCTCCCGCAGCGCTGCTATCCCGTAGGCGAGGTGTTCATGTAGTGTTGCGTCCGAGACATGTTGCGCCACCAACAGTTCTGTCACCAAATCATACGTATTCTTCGGCACGAAGCTTACCCCCTCGTAGAAGTGGTCAGCCACCCCCGTCACGGCAGTTAGGGCGGCTCTGGTAATATCGGCGCAGTCGAGGCGTTGCACGTATGCGCGGGCGAAGCGCTCGAACTCCCCCAAGCCCACCCCGATATTCAACAGGGCTACGACAGTGAAGAACAACCCCCTGACGTGGAGTTTGTCCAACGTATTCTCCCCGTTGCCAGTCAGGTACACCCTATCAGCCCCCTCGTGCTTCTCTCTCCAGAACATTTCCATCTCGGCTGCTTCGTTCACACCAGCCCCCTCTGCATTTGCCGTTGCCGTCGCTTGTCCTGCACGAAAATGGTATAGTTACCTGGTCTGGCCTTGGTAGCCGTGACGTTGTGCGGGTGCCGTCTGAACCATCCCAAGCACACATCCACGTGGGCAAACTTGAACCCCATTTCCTCTGCCCTGAGTACGAAGTCATAATCCTCGCACGGCTCCGTCTGGAACTCTCCAACGGCTTCCCGAAGGTGCCTTCTCCATATCCATATGCAACCGAGGAAGTACCCTTTGCCGAGTCTGTCGGGTGCCCACGCCTGATCCACTTCCTCCCAGAGATTCACTCGCCGAGTTTCCAGCATCCCGGTTTCATCCATGATGCCAATTTCATTGTTGCCGTAGACATAATCCACATCGGGATGCCGGTCAAGATATGCCATCAACGTTTCCCACGCATTGGGATAGGGGATATTATCCCCTGCCCACCACGTCTCGAATGCCCCTCGGGTAAGAGCAAAACCAGCATTGAGAGCACCTCCCGGTCCCATACCACTACTTACTTCCCTCCTCACATACTGGATATTGTGGGATTTCCCGAGATAGGGTTTGCAGACATCTTCCGTGTCGTCCGTACTCGCGTCATCTACAATAACCAGTTCCCAGTTGCGGTACGTCTGCGCCAAAAGGGAGTCCAGCACCTCTGGAAGGAAGTGGGCGTAGTTATGCGTTGGGAGCACAATCGACAGCATTCTCCGCTCCTTTGAGTTGACGGCTTGCCTGCAAGTGCTCTATGACAGGCTCCCCCATTTCGAGTCGGTCGAAGATGCAGGTATACTCCGGCGGTATCCCCACCACCAGCACTTCGTCGTCGTCTCCGCTATCCTCGATTACCTTTTGCAGGTTGGCCTGATCCCATTTGGCTGGATTGTTCTTGTTCTCCACTATCCACGCCAACACAAGTCCCCTCACTGCCGCTTTGTTGCGAAGGAACAGGGTGCCGGATAGCAATTCTACACCATCCTTGTAATGCACCCCCACATCTCCTGCGAAGTCGTCGAAAAGGACTGGATAGGCCAAGATTGCGGCATCGGCATCCAACCAGAGAATATCCCTATCTGGGTGCCCCTGCATCATCTCGAGTATGAATTGCGCCTTGTACTGCGTATTCTGCTGCCAACTCCCCCGGGACTGAATGTGGCGGATGTCACAATCCAGCCCCCAACGGCGGGCGCACCCCTCGAGCTGCTTGGCCAAAGGGGCATAAGCGTCGGTATAGAAACTTACGATGAGGGGAAAAGCGGGAGGAGTCAACGCAACACCCCCTTGAACTTGCGCGATGCTTGGAATTGCTCAATTACCGGGTTCTCCACGTCCTGCATTGTGTCGAAGATTGTGCAATACTCCGCAGGCAGGTTCACCACTCTCAATCCCTTTTTCGCATAATCTCCCTGCTCCAACATTATCTGGAGGTTGAGTTGTTCCGCCCGTCTCGGGCATACTGCATTGAATTTTATCCAATCCTCCACCATCGCCAGCGTCCGCTCGTTATAGGCGAGGTAGGTGACGGCGTCGTCCAGCTCAATCTGGCTTCTCTTGCCCTGCGTATGTCGCGACCAGTCTATGAAGTGGACGCCAAGGTCACCATCAAAGTTTACGAAGGCTGCGGGGTAGCGGTTCACCACCGAGTCGGCATCCAACCACACGATGTCCCTTTTGTGCTCCAGCAACTTGTCCCGCATGAAGACCGTCTTATAATGCACGTTGGCAAGCCAATCCCCCTTGCTCTCAATCTCCACCACGTCCGTCTCGAAGCCGAACCGGCGCACACTCAATTTCATCCGCATGGCAAGTTCTTTATACTGCGCCGTGTAGAAGCAAATCACAATCGGTCGCCTCTCTGCGCGAATCTTTTCCTTCGCGACCGTGGATTTCCTGAAAATGTCCAGTCCTGATTTTGGGTTCAGATTCACTATTGTGATCCCGTTCTCCTTCACCTTCCTGTACGATTCCTCCGCCGACCTGAACTCCCCCTTGAACAGGTCATACACAGCAGCCGACTGTCCATCATTGGGGTACCCTTCATGCCACCATGTCTTTTTCTTTCCCGGCGCACTAACCATATCATACCCAAGTAGATATATGGGGGATGCCCCGAGAAGGACGGCGAGATTCAATGCGCCGTAACCGGAATGCGTCCCATGACGCACACCACTCGCAAGGTCGTCGCTGAGGTACTTACCGTTTACATTCTTCACGAAATAGTAATCTTCTGGAGGTAGCAGGGGCAGGATGGATAGGAATGCCCAACACTTGATACCGTCAAAGTGTGTGTATTTGTCGTAGCAATCCTCGCCAAGTTGCTTCGACTCTACCCACCCTGCAAGTCTCTCATCCATCGCGAAAATGATGGTGGGATCACAGATCTCGAAGGCTCTGTTGACTCCGATAACAAGCTCCCCCTTCAAAAAGGACAAATCCATCCCCCGCAATGATGGTCCTCCTCCAACAATGAAGCACCGTTGCCCTTTCCATGACCCCTGCGGCAGTATCTCGTGGATAAACTTCATTGTATTAGGTATTGGTAGGTCTTTTTCCTGTTGCAGCTCTTTTGCTGTTTTGGGTATGAGGAGTTTCTTGATGCGGCGAACATCTTTCATGGTGAAAAGCGGAGTGGACTTATTCTTGCTGATTTTTGTCATTTCCTTTCTCCCCCTTTGGCATTTCCCTCTCCTCCTTAACAAAACAGGGTGGGGATGGCCAACCACCATCCGCCACCCTGCGGGGGCCGCGATCTCGGTGAGAGAGGGGATTACCGAGACGCGGTGTACATCTTACGCAATGGAACAGCGGACAAGCTGTTTCAGCTCGCCCACGGCTCCGCCATACCGCTGCCAGCCAACCGCGATGTCCGAGTAGGATACGGGGTCAAACTGGCCGAAGATGGTGAGGTCCATGCGATTCGCGCCCACGAGCTTGTTCTTGGGCAGGATCACGTAGTATTTGTCGGTGGCAGTCAGCATCATCGTCCAGATGATCCTGACATTGTACGCGGTGTACCCGACGGAACCGGCGAAGGGTTGCTGGACAATCCCTAACGCACGGGGGAGCCGGGTCTTGAGCTGAATCGGGGCAAGGATGATGAACTCCGAATTGGGGGTGGCACCGAAACCGAAGGTGTTCACCCGCGTCAGGATGTTTTCACACGCTTTGTTGATCGTGTTCACATCCCGGATGGCGTTGTAGTCCTTATCGGTATTCGCCACGCCCGCCGGAGTCACCGCCTGCCACGTGAGATCGTAGGTGGCCGCTGTTGCCTCGATGAGATCGTAGAAATCCTGTGCCTTGGAACTGTACGCCTTGTTACGGAAGGCAATAGCCGAGTTCTCAAGGTTCCAGTATTCCTCGTCGTCGAAGAGGCGCCGGGACCAGCCAAGACCGCCACCATACATATCCAAGGTGACTGTCGCCTTCGCTCCCCAGAATTTGTAAATCTTCGCCTTTGCCCCTTCCGGCACCAGCGCAAACGTAAGGCCATCTTCCACGTCGAGGATTTCAAAGCCATTACGCCTTGATGCCCTCATATCGATCATGTTGAAGATTTCCTCGTATCCGGTGTCGAAATAGGTTGTGATCTGGTACTTCTCCAACACCTCCAGCACGGAGGTGGGGAAGTCACCCGAGGTGGCAAATGCTTGCATAGCCGCCTTGCCATCCCCAGTGCTGGCGAAGGCTCTTGAAGCCGCCTTGAACGCCTGCGAGTACATCACCGGCTGCCGCATGAACGCTTGAACCGCCCCCATAAGGTTCTTGACATTACCGGGGTTGTTCAGTCCGCCTGCCGCCTCAAACCGTCCCCAGTCGGGGAGAATTACGCCACGATATTTCATCTTCGTCTCCCTTCTCAGGTGCCGCGGGTGAGGTCGAGCATGCCGTCCAGTTCGATCTCAACTGTTTCGGCGCCGACAGCGGGTGCAACGAGAACGATGCCGCAAAGAGTGTTCCCGCTCGTGGTTTGGTTGACTTCGTTGTCGGCAATGTCCGCATAGACGGGTTCGCCGACAGCGTAGTTGACTGATGTGGTCGCCACCGCACAAGGCACCAGAATCTTCGGTGCTTTGTAGATGACAACCCCCGTGTCCGCTGCGTCGTAATCTTCGGCCCAAACGCCAATCACTTCGCCGGTCAAGACGAAGTCGCCAGCCGATACGCCGCCAGAGGGAACCGTGTACTCGAACGAGTGGGTTTCCTCAAGGGGACAACGTAGGTGGAGTGCTGTGTAACCTGTAGCCAATTTGCTTCTCCTTATGAGTGTAGCCTACCCTCAGAGGGGTGCAAGGAGCGGGTTGGTCTTGGGAGACCCAAGATTGTCGAGCGGACTGGCGTCCAGATCGACTTCCGGCTTCTTCTCTGGCGGTTTACCTTCACCCTCACCATCTCCCCCACTTTCCTTCTTCTGGGTGAGTACGGTCGCTGGATCGATCCCCTGCGACTTGAGGACTTCAACGTACTCCGCCTGAGCCTCGTCGATGAACTTGTTCATGTCGGTCTTGAGTCCGGCTTCATCCACGGCGTCGCTCTTGAACGACTTCAACCGCAGATTGATGAAGGCCGCCTGCTTGTCCGGCATCTTCCGTTCCGTGATGAGGGTAGCGAGTGTCGGTTGCGACTTCGCCATCACCACATCACTCTTCAGCTTCTTCACCTCCGCCGTATGCGCTTCGGTATCCTTCATCAAACGATTCTTGGCCTCGGTCAGCTCCGTCTGGAGTCGGACGTTCTGATTATAGACGTCATGTTTGGCCTCGTCAACGAATCGCTTGGTTCCGGGGTCAGCTTCGAGGTCGGCAAGGGTGAATAAATCTGCTGGTCTGAGTCCCAATGACTTCACCTGCTCGATTACTTCTGCTCTGGTAGGCATGACAGTTTCCTTTTTTGCTCCGTCGGCGAACGCTTGGAGGGCGCCGACAAGGGTTGCTCCCGGAAATCCGGGGGTCGAAGTGGCACTGTTGCCAAGCGCCACTGCGGTGATCTTGTCGATAAAGGATGGGCGAACAGTGCCATCGTTCTGTTCATATCCTATCTCGGCTTCTATTGATGCGACATCAAAATTCAGGTTCTTGTACGGGGGAAAAATGTACATGGCGGCTACCGTCGCAATCCTGTCCCCCACCTCCATCAGTTTTTTCCCAACAACATAACCAACAGGCACACGTCCCTCTTGGGAATTGTCGCCAGGAGCACCGTGACCATGAAATATGGGAGTGTAAAGGGCAATCTTGTCATTTATCCAACCCACGGCCTTTCTGACCCATGAAACGGGAGTGGAGATGCCGTTGAGGAGAATATCCGACTTCCCCTCGTGCCCGATGACGAATGCTTTTATAACGGGATGGGGGTCGCTGGCTTTTATGTTGTCCAGCCACCCCTTTCCCACCATGTCGGCGATTTCATTTTCCGCCATCGCCTGTAATTCAGCTCTGAGCCACTGTTGCATTCTTCTGCTCCGTTGCGAGTTTCACTGCCGCTTCTGTCTTTGCCGCTTCCTTCTCCTCCTTCTCTTCCTGCGCCACCTTCACCCGCTCGACTTCCGCGGGAAGGTTCACATCAGTGAGATAGGAGAGAAGAGTTTCGAGGGAGAGGGCACCAGCCAGATACATCGGTAAGTAGACCTTCTCGACGAAGACGAGATTGGCGGTTGAGGTTACGGGCAAGTGAGCCACAATAGCATCTGGATCGAGATTGTTGCTGAAGGAGTCATTGAACATGACCATCGACTTGCGGAACAATTCCGTATATGTCGCTTCCCAGATGTCCCGTTCCTTGTCCGTGGAGAGTTCAATGAGTTGAAGCAGGGTATCCGCGGTACTCCGGTTGGAAAGTAGTTCCGGGTGGCCGAGGAAGTGGACAGGTACACCAGTCGTGCCCGAGATTACTTGAATATCAGACTCAATCGCCTTACGGATTGATTCATACCCTTCTCCTTTGGCACATACCAAATCAAACTCAGTGTGGGCTGTCACAATGGCCTTCCCAATCCGCCAGTTCTTCTGCGTGATATGTTCGTTCAACTGGCGGGCTACATCCGGGTCTTCACAGTTGAACCAAGGAGTCGGAGCCGCGAAGAGGTGGTTGATTTTCCGCCAGTCCCATAGTTCCTTGTCGAGGTCTTCAACGTGGCGCAGGACGAAGGCGGTCTTGGGAGGGGTCAGATTAACCTTATAGGGATTACCGCCGAAGCGGGCATACACGAAATAGGGTTCAGTCAGATTGAAGGCAGTAATAGGCGGGGTGGTACTGGCTCCGGGTATTTGGGAAGCGGCCACAGTCGCGCTTCCCGCATAATAGGCTCGGATAAAGTGGTCGAAATCCGGCTCGTTTGGTAGAATCTCATACTTGTAATAACGCCAAGGGGTGTGAATAACGCGGATATTGCCTCCACTATCAATAGGATCGATGACGGGTTTCAACCGTAGCAGAACTTTCCCTTCAATCTCCGCCTCTGTCCCCCACAACTGTGGTTTCTTCCCATCAATCTCGTTGAACCGCATGAACCGGCGGATGAACTCAAGCTCCCGCTTGGCATCTCCATCAAAGCCTTCTCTGACCTTTGCCACCACCCCTGTACCTGTGATGAAGGCCGTCCTCACATCAATGATATTCTTCGCCGTCAGTGCACCCCAGTCGGCTGTACCATCATACTTCTTTGCGAGTTCCGTTACTTGGGAATCGTAGGTGCGGTACTTGGAGCCGATATAGTGGGCACTATCCGTCTCCTCAAGTCCAGTGAGAGTATTGGTGAGGGCTTGGACGGTAACGTGTAGATCGTGTTCGCGTGTTTTAAGAGTGGAGAGTTGTGTCTGTAGGTGGTTTACGTCGAGGATACGTTGCAGCGGCTTCCACATTCTTCCCCCCTCATGTTGCAAATTGCATCATTTCTGCGGGGGAAGGATATTACTATTGCAAGGAATTGTCAAGAAGTTTTTATCATGCGGGTCCCAAGTCTCTCTCAATAACGTTGAAGTAACTCGTCTCCACCCGCTTCAATATTGCCTTGACGAAGTAGCGGGTCATATCCATCATGTGGTTGTCCTTGTCCACCGGCTTACCTGTGTTCTGATTCACCTTATACATGCTCACTTCCCGCCGCCAGTTGTTGCAGATGCGGTTGATGAAGATTTTGGGATTACCCAACACGGGCTTCAGCGCATTTTTCACCACCTCAATACCCTCATCAATATCCGTGCGGTTGGCTGGGATGAACTTGACTGGCTTGCCTGCGAGGGCAATCTTCCACTCCTCGATCAGATCAGGACGGCTATCATCATAGACGAGGGTCTTGATTAGTTTCCACCACGGTTTGTCCTGCGCCAACTTGATGAATCTCGGGTTGGTTGCGGACTGTCCTACTGAGGGTAGATAATGCTCCGTCACCAATACCCATGAGTCTGTACCGAATTTGTTGTCGTCCGGTGCCGATTGCCAAACGCCGCCTGCGAACGGGTCGGTGCCACCCCAGTCGAGAACCAGTACCACGCCTTTGTTGAAGTCGAGAGGAACATTGACAAGATGGACTTCTTCATCGTATTCGCTCTGATACACCAAGTCCCCACGGCCAACCCGCGTGCAGAGCCAATCCCGTTGGATAGTGTCGAAGGCGAGGGTATGGAGCTTGTTGACGAAATCCTCAATCGAATAGTATCCGTCGGACTGCTTCATGTGTTCCCCAGGACAGATGAAGGCGAGGGGGCAGGTGGAGCAAGCGTAGTCACGACAGGATTCGAGACACTCGAAGATACAGTATCTAAAAATGGCATGACCTCTCTCCTCTGCCCGTTGGAGAGCCAAGTCCATCATGCCGTTGTAATTGTGGTTGGTGGAGAACATCCCTAAGACGGATTTGTGTCCGAATTTGGCTTGCGGTTGCGAGAGTGCTGCCTCGTAAACTTCCGGTTCGATCTCGTCCACCTCATCCAATTTGAGGCACTGAGGATGTGGGCCGCGTACCGACTTCGTACTCGCCGTAAGAATACTGACCTGACTCCCATTCTTCCATTCCCCCTTCGTCGCCATCATGGGTTTCGCAAGAAACTCATTCTCAAGCCCACTGATAGCCCAAAACACCTTCAGGGCGTCATGGGACAGCTGTGACTGACCCTCACTACCTCCGAGTATTTTCGTCTCAAAACGGGGCTTAAAACACGATTTATACCACGTATCGAGACCGCCGTACAGAAACGTCTTCGACCCGGATCTCCCAGCCCAGACAATATAGGTAAAAACTTGGTCAAGGAGTACCTGGCTCAAAGCGTAAAATGGAGATACGTGATCCTCTCGGCGGCAATTCACCTTCGACCCCACCTTCACCTCCCCCAACGCCGCCAGAAACTCCCTCACATCTCCCTGTGTCCTCAGCCCCTCCGTCAGGTACTTCATCATAATCGGCTTCCGCGCATCCTGCCGTAGCTGGCTGATCTCCTCCGGGGACATCTGCAATTTCAGTTTGTCGAGTAAAGAGGGCAATGCGATCCTCCTGGGTCATGCTGTTGAGTACCACGGTGAGGTTGTCTATACGGGTCGGGGTGGTTCCGGGGGATACCCCGCCACGACGGTACGCCACCAGCGTCTCCCGGTGCTCCTTGACCAATTTAACGAGGTCGCCTACGTTGAGTACGCGGCCTGCATCCACAGCCAGTTGCAAGTTCTCAATCCCCTTGTGGACGAGGGGGGCGAGTTGATCCGCCACCTGCTTGAGCTTACCCTGCGACTCATCCTCTGCTACGGGAGCCGCGGAGACGAGGGCGCGGTTGGTGTTGATGATGTTCGCCGCATCCTCCATCCCCTTGAGCCGATCATTCCAGTGGAAGAACTTCGCCCAGAAGCCGACGGTGGCCTCGTCCACCTTCAACGAGGCCGCCACCTTGCGGTATGTTCTCCCCTTACCCTGCTTGACCCAGAGCAGGAACCCTTCCCGCATCTGCTCCGTCTCCTCTTCAAATCTCATTATTCCGCCTGCCATTACTTCTCCTCATTGCGAAATATTACCACCATTGAAGGAAACGGGGCTGAGTTGGACTGCCCACTGAATTTCAACCTCCCCCGGAGAAACCTAATCTCTGCCTTCCCGAGGATGTAATCATGGAAATACGAGGTATCCGTCCGCGCCGGGATGAGCATGACTGTCAGCGCTTTCTCCCCCGCCGCCTTCTTCACCCACTTGGGCAACTCCCGGCCATACGGGGGGTTGCAGAAGACCGTGAACCCCTCCCACGGAAGGGATAACCCATCCATCTCCTTCGTGAAGTAGACTTCACACTTCGCATTCTCATCGGTAGCCGCCGGGTCGAGGTCGAAGTGGAACTCAGCATCAAGTTCATGGAACAGGTCATCTGGGGTTTCCCACTCCGCTGACAACGACGAATAGTGTACCTTGTTCAAAACATCACCCCCGTCTCTTCCTCAAACCACATGATGCCACCGGCCATATTATACCCCCAACAAGCAGGAAACCCCGATAAAAGAAAGGAGAGACAGGATGAGTAGTCCAATTATTATGCTAATTAGGCACTCAATTCTGCTTATTGGCTTCGGCTCCTTGCATGGTTTACCCCAAAGGGAATCCCAATCCCACTCAGCACCCTGTTCTTGCTTGGTCATCTCACTTCCTCCGTCTTTAGGTGTCCCGTCGAATATTAGTGTTGTAGGTAAAAGGCGCAATCTCACCCACTGTGAGGTTTTCCCATTTGCTTGGGGTGTAACCTTTGGTGGGATACATACCCTTCGGTTTCTCCTCCCCCAATTCGAGATGGGAGAATAGGTAGACCACGACTTCCTGTGTAGTTGTATTGAGAATAGTATACGTCCTCATTTCACCTTCTCCGCCGTAAACCGCACCGATGTTGATTCCGTCGTCTTGGAAGCAGCATCGAAGCAGGAAATGACCACGTTGACCGAGACACCCTTCGCTACCAGATTCTCCTTGAGCAGGTCGTTGTTGACCGTAGTTCTGGTCGCGGTTACCCTGCTCACCGACCCGACACCCTCCCATTCAACCTTATCATCACCGAACGTGTCGAACAGGGCAAGCAGGGTATCATTCGCCTGCCTTTTCAACCCCTCCGCTTCCTTCTCCATATTTGCGGCAGTCAGTCGCAACCGCATTGCATCTTCCACCAACCCCCGGATGGCATCATCCTCAATCTGATCAATCGTCATCTCAAGTACCTCCCGTTAATGTCTCGTCTGCCCATGTTGGCCATGATCATTCTCACTTCCCTCTCGTGGATATGCACCACACCCTTCGCATTCTTACCTTCCGTCTCGTCCTCCCACACCACGTCCATATCGAGGCTGCCATTGGGGAACCGCCTCACCCTCTGCCCGACAATCCGGGATATGCGCACTGGGCCAAGTTCGATCTTCATGCCTGCTTCCCCCTTCCATGTGTCGCTGCCAAGTCTGCCAGTCCCTCAGCAATCAAGCACAAGATGCGAAGCAGCGTCATGTTGATTGGGATGCTTTCTCGCGCATCATTCAGCTTATTACCCATGTCCTCTACTTTCCGCTGCAAATCTGTCATCTTCCCTCCATCCATTTATCAAAGGATTCCATACACCCCCAGTTTGGCCCCACCTCTGCATCCACCTTGACCGGAACACTCAATTCCACCGCATGAACCATAATCTCCGAGAACTGTGGTACCACCGCCTCCACGATCTCCTCATCCACCTCGAATAGGAGTTCATCATGAATCTGTAGCAGGGGCTTGAGGATGAACCCAAGCGACTGCCACCCCCGAACCCGCGGCATCAACTGTCCCATTGCCTCCTTAATCATCTGCTGGGAGCCACTTTGGATCGGGTAGTTGATTGCCTGTCGTATACCCGCCTCTTTGATAAAAGGTAAGGCTGAATTAACCTCGGGTATCCAACGACGGCGCCCAAACATATCTACAACATAACCGTTGCGGATAGCAAATCCCCGCACTGATTCCTGCCACTTCCTGATTCCGGGGAACACCCCATACCATTCCTCGATGTATCGGTCACAATCGGATTCCGAATACATTGTGATGCCTTCATGGTAGAACACGTCCAGCAGACCAGCCCCGGTGATCTTGTACAACACCCCGAACCCTGCCCGCTTCATCGGATACCGCTCCTTCTTGTCGTCCACCTCCTCCGGGGGCTTCCGGTACACCTTACTCGCCGTCATGGTGTGGATGTCGAGACCATCATGGAAGATTTGGCACATATAAGCATCCTGACTCTCATCAGCAGCTTTTCTCATTTCGATCTGCGAAAAGTCGATGGCCACCAGTGTTGTCATCTGCTCACCGATACGTAGGCTTCCGGGGTGCGTTCACAGGCAGCAAGATATTCCTCCACCCAAGGAACGAAATTATCATATGTACCCCAACCATTAATGGCATCGTGTTTTTTGAATCGCAGGCGCTCAACTTTCATCAAAGCGATCCCGATACGCAATGGTTCAATTAATTGCCACGCTCTTGTAATACCAATGTCCTCTGGATGCCACAGGTGTTGGTAAATACCCGCTTCTTCCGCCATACCAGTGAGGTTGTGCGTAATATTTGCATCAAATACCAACACCTCCGGTTGTCTTATCTTCAAGTACACATTCAAACTCGTTTGTCCCTCCTCAACATCACTCCACGATTGGGCGAGTTCTCCACGAACCACATCAGCACCTCGTCGAAAGTCTTCCCGTCCATCAAGGGGTAGTTACTCTGCACCACCTTGTTCCCCACAACAGAAAGCACACAATCACGCCATCCGGTAATGTTGATGCGATAGGTTCCATCCTTCAACCCTTGCATGGCGTAAACCCCCCTAAGTGCAATATCTCCGCAGGAACTCGGTGAATATCTCCGTTGGTCAGTTGGATGGAGACGTAACCATCTTTAAGTAGCATAATCACTTTCCCCACCACATCTGCTCCATCTATCCACAAACAAACGGGGTCACCCACGCTTAATTTATACCCACCCGAATCTAACATGCCACAAACCCCCTTCTGATCTTCTTCCCCCACTCAGTCCGGACCGGGATGTTTTGCAGATTGGGCTTACTTGACGCCAGCCGCCCAGTATCCGTCCGCGTCATCGACAACCTCGTATGGAGCCGAAGGTCGCCGTCAACCATTCCTGGAAACTTATCGACGTAGGTTCCGAGGAGTTTCAGCAACCCTCGAATATCCTGCACCAGCTTCACCTCGGGAATGTGACGGTAATGGTCGAGCACTTCGGCCCCCGTAGACTCCACAGGAATCTCCAACTGGGACATAAGCTCCCCCACCTGCTTGGAACTATTGACGTTGACCTTATGCCCCGCCAACTTCTCCAGCTCCCCTTCCAACTTCCCCACCTCGACCCGAATATCCTCCCCGAGCTGGTGGAAATGCCCAATACCCAACCGACACCCATTGGCCTCCATATCCATCACCATCTCCATCGCCCCCATGTCGCGCCAGAAGGTCTCTTCCAGCCCCAGGGATTGAATCTGAGGCCAGAGGATGGGGAATATGGCCGCCGTGGCTTTCACGTCACCCAAGGCGTATTCCTCAGCCTCCTCGCGGGGCACATCACAGAGCCAGCCCCTATCCAACTTACCAAACTTCTCCTCGACCTGACCCCGACCCTTTTCCTTCTCCATCGTGTACCATTTTTCGTGGAGGTTGATGGTAGGGTCGGCATCATACTTCTTCAACAGGGCAATCACCTTCTTTCGGATATTCTGCGGCCAATGAACCTTCTGCACCCCCTTGGCGTCGAAATCGTAGTAGGGCAACGGGTCGTCCCACTCCTGCCCCACAACCCGCTCCAGGTACTCCCGCGCCTTATGCTGGGTGGCTTCAGCCGTCACCTCGTCAAACTCCCTCATCTGGATGCTACATAGGCGGTATGCCAGCGTCTTCAACCCGATCATGTCCATCCCGAGAAGGTAGGCCATCTGCATCGTGTCGGCAATCAGTGTCGGGTGGATGCCGAGGGAGCGCAACACTGGGATGTCGAAGAGGGCATTGTGGACGACGGTGAGGGTGTTGGCCTTTACCCGTTCCCGCAGGATGCCCAACTTGATGTCGGCATCCCACGCCTCCAACACGGCAATACGTGGCTCTGCTTGGTCGTACTGAAGCTGCACCGACCACGGCTTCTCCCCCGTCTTCTCCGTGTCGATGAAGATTACCCTATCCCATGTCGGGAACGCCATTTTCCCCCTCCAAATCTCCGATGCCGTCCTCTTCCTCATACTCACCTACGATTGTCGCCTGTGGGTCAAATTTGACCCACTCCCGCACATCTCCCGCTCCCCGCACAATCTCCCCTACACTCTCGAAGTCCTCCTGAATGAACCGCATCTTGCGCGTCGAGTGGAGACCGTAGCTGGGATGGTACACCGGGATGACCGTTGCCGCAATACCGAACCCCTCCCATCTGTACCCAATCCCATGCACCATCTCCATCTTGACCGGGGACTGGAACAGCCAGCTTGCCGCGAACTTCCCCGCGGCGATGATGAACCTCGGGGCAACCTCAGTCAACTCCCGTACCAAGTAAGCTTCGGTGCATATTGCAATCTCCTCCGGCTTCGGGTCACGGTCGCGGGAATCAGGGCGGCATTTCAGCAGATTGGTGACGTAGCAGGCATCCCGACTGATGTGGGCGAACCTTGATAGGTAATTATCCAACTCCTTCCCGCTCTTGCCGACGAAGGGTTTGCCATACTTGTCCTCCCACTTTCCAGGAGCCTCACCGATAATCATGATCCTACTCTCCCTCGGTCCAGAACCCCATACGGGGTTACCACGGATGCCGCAAGCATCAGAACAAGAGCAGGTTTGCCAAAGACGTGTCTTAAGCATCAGACCCTCCCGATTTATTCATCCTTCCCCCACGGCCATTTGCCATCATTTTCACGGAGGATGCGTTTGTATTCGTCTTTGGGAATAATGGGAATACCGAGTGCTTCGGCGATGATATGGGCACGTTTTCTGGCTGTGCCTAAAAATAAGTTTCCATTGTCATCAGGGGTCAATAATTCTATCGTATCTTCGCAGGTTTCATACATTATCGTCATCTCATCCCCAACTTCCTTCTCCCATATGTGAGGAGTCATGGGTTTGATGTCGGAATGTTTGAACCATCCACCATTTGCTCCACAGAGTCTTACACAGTCGTCTTTTAGCAATGGGAATAGACAACCAAGACACGATGCCACCGCGCTCATTCTCACTGTTGCACCATCTTCTCACATGATGCCGCCCTGACCTTCACCCTCCCCGCAAATTCCCGCCAGAATTGCCTCCGCTCATGCCGCGCATATCCAGCCTTGGTCATCATCTTATCCAGGATGGGGATAACTGCCGCAGCACGGCGGATCCGCCAGCGCCAATAACCAGTCAGGAACCACGCGAACATTCTTGCAAAGTAACTCATACCCTTTCCCCCGTTACGCGAAGCACCAATGCTGCATCCCCTTTATGATCCTCAATCCAACGCAGTTCAGCATCCCTTCTTTCTACCTCTATTCTCCTTTCAAGCATGTGCACCTGTACAATACGAGCATACTCTACAAAATCCACCCCAACCAGTCGGTTGGCTATCTCCACGGCTGCATCGAGGAGTGTGTAGGCATCGAAGGTAGCTTTACTTTCAGCTTTCCTCCTATCTATCTCGGCAAGTAACAACTCTTCTCGGTGGGTATACCGCCCGCTGTCAAAATCGTCCATACTCACCACTTTACCCCCCTCAACTCTCTCACGATTGACTCGCTCAGCACCTCCCCGATACCCTCAATGTCCATCCAGTTCCGCTCATCCCACGCCACCATCTCGTTTATACTTGCCCCCGTGTCCGCAATTGCCTTCGCTCTCCCCCAACCCACACCTTTAAGTTGCGCCGCGACCCTCCTCTCAAACGAGTGCGGCATCAAATCCGGCGATAACCCCGTATGCGGCTGCTGGTGTCCGTGATGTTCCTCCCATTCCTTCACCGTCCACCACTGATGCAGGCTCAATATCCAGTCAACCGTCTCCTTCTTATCCCCCGTTCGCCATGTCTTGAGGCCAACAACATTCTCCAGCGTATGAAGGAACAGGAACACGTCTCGGAGCATAAACTGACGACCGTGACTTTGCCGCTTCCATTTGCCGAAACCCCACGTAACAAGCACCCCCAGGTCGTCCGCCTTGAATCGTCCTTCGACCACGATATATACCGTATTATACCCATTGACCAGTCCCTCCAGTTGATTCCCACTCATTCTGCCCGAAGCAATGCAGTTGGTGAGGTCACCGATGGTCTTCCTCTCAATCCCCACCAACCAGGGCGTCTCCTCTGGACCATTGCCGAGGAAGGCGAAGTCGCCATACTCAAGCCGCGTCAGTTTCGCCTTCCCCTGCGGGAACAGGGGGTGGAGTTCCTTAGACCCGGAGCGGTTATCGACGAGGATCATGCTTACCCTTTCTGCCCACCTTCTTGTGGTATTTCCACCCGTCACAAACATCACCACCCCTTGCGTAAATGGCCGGGTAGGGATTAACTTTCCGGTACTCAAACGCTTGGGCAAGCGCAGCCCCCGCTATGGCAAACAGGGTAAAAGAACCTAACGGCTTCATACCCCCACCTCCGGTGTATCCCGAATAATCTCATCACACTTCCGCCAGCCCAGAATCCGCTTAATCTCACTGATGGGATAAAGGCGGTGTCCGCACTTCTTAAAGGACTTAATCGACCTATTCCTCGTCCACCGCTCCAAGGCGGCGTGGCCGATACCGAGAATGGCGATGGTCTCGCGGAAGGTGTAGGCATCCTTAATCTCCATCCGTCACATCCAGTCTGTGATTTCGGTGTCAGGTCGAAGCAGGGACGCGATGAACGGAAAGGTGCACAACTCCCCTGAGAACACTTCACCATTGAGGGATGGCTGCAACCTGCTGTTCATCACCTCGCAGGCGAACTCGCCATCATCCTGCTGAAATACATATAAGTTGACTTGGACGATGTAGCCGACTTCCCCAAATCCCGCCTTCTCCCACCCTCCGGTCCAGCTATCCTCCCCCTTCACATTCTGCTTATAACTCTTCTTCCGCTTGTGAATCATGATCAGGTTCTTCTCCGCGTCGAAGGCGCGGTCAATCAGCTTCCTGAACTTCGCATTAAGCGCGGGGTATAGGTGCTGTACATTGCTGAGTCGCCCAAACTCTGCCAGCCGCGCCTTCTCCCACAATTCCGTCGCCGTGTCGAAGATGATGGACTTCACCCCCTTGCCAGAAAGTGCCGTGTCATAATCCTTCTCGAATTTAGCCCAGAGCGCTTTGTGGTCGGCTTCTGTAACGCAGGGCAGGTGCCGGTACGACGTGAATAGAATATCTTTATCCCCCATGAACTTCTGCACCACACCTTCAAGCCCCCTGTCCATATCAAACAGCGCAATAGGCCCGGGCGCAGTCAAGGCAAGATGCGTCTTCCCTCCCTTATCCAGCCCCTCGATGTTGACCAGAAGCCGCTTCGGTAGGGTGCTGATGGTGGTGGCATTGGCAAAACCAGGTAACGTAATTGGCATCATACCCCCCTCTCCTCAAATTTCGCTATCCTCCCCTTCAACCCCGCGACTTCCCCTGTCAATTCTTCCATTCTGTCGACAAAATGCAGCAACACTGCCGATAGCAGAACAACATCACCCAACACCAACAACGACAGTATGGTTTTCTCCTCCCGCTCCATTACCTTCCCCCCCTGCAAGGAGAGTCTCTCCAGTAACGTGGCTAAAAGAGCTTCCCGCACAGGAGCGAGTTTGCGCAATACTTCCACCTGCGGCTGAACCGTGTCACTCATCACACCCCCCTGCTGGTTACAACATCCTCTGAATAAATCTCAATGCCGGGGATGGTGAGCTTCCCCTGCGATCCTCTGACCACGTTCCCCACCATCACCTCATCCAGCTTCAGATATTCCCGTGGCACCAACTGATAAGCCACCAATCTCCACTTCCACACCTTCCGCATCCCGATGCCGCCAACCTTGGGGGCCGATGGAGGCGCAACCACGGGCAAATAAGAGGCCTCCTGCTTCTGCACCACCAATTCCGCCACCGCTTCCGTATCCCCTGCCTGAACCGCCTCCTGCGCCATCTCATCCAGAATCTCTTGCTCCAACCGCCGATCCTCCTCCTGCCGCCGGATCTCTGCCAGCCTCTCCCTCTCCTGCTCCTGCTGGAACCGGAGCATCGCTGCCTTGACCGCCTTCTCAGCCTCGACAAGGGCTTCAGCGGGTTTGCGGAAGAAGTCCATGATCTTGGCCTTGGAGTCGTCCAGGGGCTTGGTCATGGAGCGGCGAAGATCATCAAGTTGCTTTGATCTGGTCTTGATCTCTTTAAGTGCAGTGGAGGCGGTAGTATAATCTCCCTGTGATTTGACCACATATCCCTTATATTCAGCATGAATGCTCATGGCCGAATCAACCACAACCTTCACGGAACCCCGCCCCAACTCGTCAATCTCCATCACGGGTACTCCTCCTCATTTTCAATGTGTCCCCCATTTGCATACACGGCGGCTCGAAACTCTCTGGGGTTATCGATGGCCTCCAAAGGCACCCAAATAGTAGTCCCCGCCGGTGTGGTAAGTATTTCTCTCAACCAAGCCTCATCATTTCTGGTAAGAGGCATTACACCCATCCTATCATCTTTGCATGGTTCACAATGGACATCCACGCATCCTCAACCTCGTTGTCAGTAAACTCCAGCCGCCACACCACGTACACCGGCTTCATCCCCTTATAATCCCCCATTAGGTAGAAGACTCGGAAGATGGCGACGTTCACCCCCACTGCATGGCAATACCCCATCGCCTGCATCTTCCACGTCCAGATTGCCTCGGGCGACTTGCTGGACGACATCGTGGTGCATTTATACTCCTCCACCACCAAATTCCCCTCGTCGTCAACCGTGATCCCATCCGGGGAGCAGGCGATACCATCACAAATGATTTCCCCCGGCCTGCTTGCCAACCCGTCGCCGAATGCCCTTGACAACGCCCTTTCCCACACAAAACCCTTCTCGAACTGGAGAAAGTCTGGCGCACCCATATTGGTTCCTGTTTTGAACAATTCATGCGACATGTCCTTTATGATGTCCATGAGGTGTATCCCGGGGCTTCGGTCGATAGCCGCAGTGAATGGGAACTCTTCCTCGATTCGGTTGCAGTTCATCCCCTGTCCTCCCACTCCGTCCAGTATAACCCGTGGCACCTTTTACAACGAAATATGTCCACCACACGGAATGCTTTGGTTGTGATTGTTCTCACTTCTCCCATCGGGCCTATGGATAGTGATGTCGCATCCTGCACCCGTTTCCTTAGCCGGAGCAATGCAGGCTCCTCGTCCCGCCACTTGACATGGCCAAACAAGATGCATAACAGTCCTCCTAACATTTCCGGTTCTCCCTCTCTTTCCAGTACAACTTGTGACAGCGCACGCACTCACATATATCCACCTCGGTAGCAGATAACCCCGTTTCCTCCAACTGCCATTTCCTCGCTCGGAGCAATACAGGTCCTCCATCCTGCCGTTTACTGTGACCAAACAACAAGCACTTCAAGTGCCCAATCATAGCAGTGGCCCCCGGTAGTATTCTTCATCCGGTACGTCCTTCGGCGTTGTACGTCTCCAGATGTCAAACTCAACCCGTTCGTGGAATTTCAACAAGCACTCGAACATGTTCCACGCGGCTACCATGCCGCTGATGAACCAATTATACAACATCAGCCACCTCCCTCTCCCTCAACCACTGGTGAATCAGCATCACCGCGGTGACGTCGTAGCGGGCATCGTGGAAGCCCAATTCCACCCCTTGCGGCGACTGAACCTCCTTGGGCAGGAAAAGATGCTTTGCCCTTATCAAAACTTCCTGTGGGTCAATCTTGAGCCACCTGAGGGCTTCCTCGACCCGGGGCCACTTGAACCCATACGGCCCCTTGAGGCGGCAGATGGGGGTCATGGCCTTCATGGTGCATAATGTCTTGGCTGGAGTATAGGGGTGCCCACACCGTTCAAACTCTGCCTTAACAAACCGGAGATCGAAGGCAACGTTGTGGGCGACGAAGGTGCGATAGGTGAAGAAGGCATCCAGCATGTTGTCGTTGAATATGGTGTCGCCAAAGGATTGTCCCGAAGACAGCCCCTTCAGCACGGCGGGGGAGAGGTGATGGATGGCTTCAGCGCCGGGGGACATCTTGCCGACGGAGAAGTAATGGTTCGTGGCGGCGGTTATGTTGGTGTCCTCGGCGAGGATGAAGGCCAACCGCGCGATCTGCCCTGGTGTCTTGTCGGTGGTTTCGGTGTCGACGTAGACGAATCTATCCATCATTCCCCCTCGGGGAGTAATGCTGCGTCATCGTAGCATATAGACGAGGCATTACAGATTTCAATAGTTCCCACATCCAATCCTAACCGGTTGCTACCGGCCTCCCAACTCTTATCCAGTGTTTTATTAACCCAATCCACCGGACCATCATACACCAGCACACGCACAACCCGTTTTCGTATCATACCCCCTCCACCGGCGGCTTCTTGTGGTGGCTCTTCCCCTTCGCCACAGCCTTCTTCTTCGACACCAATGCAGCTCGCGCAACAGCCATCTGCGCCCTTCTCCGCTCGGCGATCTCGGCCTTTCTCTTGTCCTCCTTCGCCTGCTCCGCCTCCTCCCTACCTATAACAGCAGCCTGTTCGAGGGATGTGGGATCAACCATTACCGGGGGCGACATTATCTGCTGTATGAGGTTTGGGGTAACCGGTACCATCTCCGGCACGAGGATCGTCACCCAACGCCGGAACACCTCCAACGCCGTCCCTTCCGGCGCCTTCAACACCTCCGCCCGGAACTTCTTCCTCTCCTGCGCATCAACCTTCGGCATCCCATCCTGCCCCAGTTCCTCCATCTTGGTTATGACATAGTCGAAGAGCTTCCAGATGTCCTTGAGGGCATCTTGGGATTGAAGGGTAATGATGATTTTGGTAATCGGCTTCGACATCTGGAATCTCCTGTCGGTTAAGTTGGGTGGTGGGCTGGTGGTACTCACCCCATTTGACTGTCACGTTTTGACCGACAGCACCCACCCCCATAGGATAGGAGGAATGAAACAGACCTACCCTACGGCTATGACTCCCTTCTCATACGTCCACCCATCACACAGGTTCAGGAACTCGTCCCCGATGATGATCTTGGTAAGCTCCTTCTTGTTCGGGTTGTCCTTGATCAGCGACAGGACCGAGGGGATGAGCTTATTCTTGGCGATGCTGCCATCGGTGGCGGAATCGGAATAAAGCACCTGCGTCAGGATCGACTTCGCCTCCTCGATCAGAGCCGCCTCGGGAGCTTGTTTCGTCCCTGCTCCCACCTTCGCCCCCTTCTTCGCCGCAGGCTTCTCGTCGAGGTAGAGCTTGTCCACGATCAGCACCGTAGCATCCCGCCCTGCCCTTTTCTCCAACCCATCCCTCGTCACCACCTTCCGTGTCACATGGCACTTCAACCCCTCGAGGAAGGATATGTCGTTCTCCTTCGTCCTCTCCGGGGGGAAGCCCGCGTCCATGATGGATTGTATGAAGACGGCATAATTGGTGGTCTTGACGATTGCATCCTTCGTGCCGATCTTCGTCAGCCCGAGACCGTCTTCCGTCGGGGCGAAGTCATCTGCCCCGCCGAGGGAAAGGTACTGTTCATGGTCGAGCTCAGCCCCATCCTCCGCCGTCTCCGTCATGCGCACAAACAGGAGCGGGGCGGTCTTGGCCATGCTCTTGCCGTAGGCGACGGTGTTGGACATGAGGAAGTGCGGATCGTGCAGAACAACGATTGCATCGGAGAGAATCCCCCCGCCTTCACCAAACTGCAACAGATTCACATTACCAGCCACAACTACCTCCTTGTTACGGTTGAAATGGTAACGATATTTGACCTGCCCTTGACCTCTCCTCCTGTCTCTTTTTCTCCATCTCCCCCTCTTCAAAGGTTACGAGCCGGTGCACCGCCATCTGCATGAACTGTGCGATGCTCTTGTACCGTCCCCCATCGTGAACCACCTCGATCATCCGGTCGTCCAGCTCCGCGGGGATGCGGATGTTGCGAACTGCATAACGTTTGGCCATCATTACCTCACTTTGATTGGGATTGTAGTGTCAATATCGCCTATCATTTTGCCCTTGTCAAGGGAAATTTTAACTATTTTTCATACCAATCGCGTTATCCCCACTGCTCAACCATCGCATCGGCTATGCCGGGGAAGGTGCGGGAACGTATTTTCCACCGTTCTTCTGATCGAGGTAGGAGCATGAGAGGCGAGTATGATTTCTTGGCGCGTAAGGTATGTGCTCCACCGTGACTATGCCCGCGGGGGTCAACATAGATCATCCCCCGATCCACTATTTTTGTTGCTGTTAGGTGCGGGAGGTTTTTCAACCACAGACATGTTGCCTTCTGGACACTATCACCAAACCAAAAAGGTTGAATTATCTGATCTGGCTTCCGGTACATTTTCGATAACACACCAATGGGGTTTTCGATGGCAATACGAGGCACGGGAGCGTTAGCCAGTTGCATGAAAAATTCGTAGCCTTGTTGCATTCTACCATCCGCCCGCTTCTCCCTAAACCACCGGGCCCCACTCACGGCAAGATGGGTGCATGGCGGGTGTGCAATCATCAAATCCCAATCCAGATCGAGTATGTCCAATACATCACACTCCAGATGGTTCCCAGGAAGTTCTGTCGGTAGCAGGTCACAACTCCACGCATCATGCCCCCGCCTCGCAAATGCCTCCCGCACCACCCCGCTGAACTCACACGCAACCAATACTCTCATCTTCCCTCCTCCAACCTCTCCTCCGACCTCCCCGCATATTCCTCACTCAGCTCGATACCGACGAAGTCCATGCCCAAGCGGGCGGCGACGAGGCCGACGGTGCACATCCCCGCAAAGGGGTCGAGGACGGTTCCGCCAACAGGACACCCGGCGGAGAGCATGGGGGTAACGAGGGTGTCGGGGAACATGGCGAAATGACTTGACTTCTTGGTTTCTTTCCTGTATATTGTGCATAAACAGAAAGGAGACTTCGATGAAGAATTGTCAATTTTGCGGCAAAGAATTTGATCCAGTAAATGAACGTCCATCTCATCCGGCAAAGTATTGTTCAAGAGCATGTCGAGATTTTGCTCGGACAACCCGCGTTCTTTTAGTATGTGTCCAATGTGGGAAAGAGTTTCAACGGAAAGCCTATATGGAGAAATGGAGTCGGGAACGTGGCCCGTTCTGTGGCTTTCGTTGTTATGGACAATGGCAGAAAGAACACTGTGTAGGTGAAGAGAATCCGGGGTATGTTCCCGAAAGCCCCAAGCGCGGATCAGGTCAATGGGAGAGGAACAGGAAAGCAGTTCTTGAACGTGACGAATATCGTTGCGTGAAATGTGGTTCGCCAAATCGTTTGAATGTTCATCATCGGAGAAAATGGAAAGAAGATGATATAAATACCCATGTTCAGGGCAACTTGGAGACACTATGTGCCAGTTGTCACCGGAAAGCACATCCGGTTCCGCACGGTGAAGACGGGAAGTTCCGTCCCATGAATCGGAGTTAGGCTTGGTTGGTACATCCCAAACGCAGCGCATGTTGCGGCCATCACAGACCTTCCCCTTTGCGTAAGCCTCGAAACCATCATTTCTACGTTTCCTTCCCGAAGCATCATGGACATTCCCCTCACTATACGCCTCTTTCCCCGGTCTATAATTCGTCCTACTTGGATTAGCGTTTTCTTCCCTCTGTTGCTTGAAATAGTACCGGGGCCACTTCACGAAGAAGAACACCTTCTCGAAGTCCACAGTGAACCGATCCTTCACGCTCGACGGCATACAGTTCCGCTTGTACCACACGATCTCGTTGCGCAATATCCATCCGGCATCCGTCATGGCGAGGGCGAAGCGGGAAGGGATTTGGCATAGGGACTTGGCAATCACCCCATAATCGCGTTTGTATCTTGGTATTCCACCGGCGGCTGAAGTGGCGTTCTTGTTTCCGCTCTGTCCACCCCATTTTCCTTGGTTGCTGTAAGAGTCCCCCAGGTTCACCCAGCATGTGCCCGTCGGCTTCAACACCCGTTTCACCTGCTCCATAATCTGCATCAAATGGCGGATGTAGTCGCGCATGTCGGGTTCGAGACCGAGGGAGCCGAACCAGCCGTCCGGCCACGCCACCTCAGTCCCCGGATAACTCCGTAAGCCACATTTACCAGTATGGCGGTGATGTGACGACGCAGTCAAAATATTCCGCGGGCCAATCACGCAGAATACTCAACGCATCACCACAAACCACCATACTGTTGGTCCTCCTATTTCCACGGTTTTGGTTGATGTTTTGCATCTGTCCTCGAATCGTTTAGGTTTTTGATTCTATTCAACAGCATTTCCCGATACTCCACGTCCTCCTGTGCGACAGATGAGCGTGCAGAATCCATCATAGTACCCCACCTTGATTTCTGTGTGATGGGGTTCTTCTCAGTCCGTCCTTTCTTGAGGGATTTGCGAAGGTCAATCAGTATCAAAGCCTGCTCCCTCTTCAACCGCAAGAAAGGTAGTATGGCACAAACAAAAGCGTGTGCTTTGAGATTGGAAATCTGCAAGCTGTGTAGCGGCTTACCATTTTTGCAACTTGGCTTATCCACGTGCAGATAACCGCCAAATAAACTATGAATAAGATGCACTGCTTCTGGCTGAACCTGCTTAATCCCAACCCGCTCACAATATGTTGGGTTCTTGCTATCCCCCGTCACGCGGATAGCATACGAGCTTCTTTTGATAGTGAAATACCCATCACTGTCCATAACACCAGCAATATAGGCCAGTTCTGTGTTTTTCGTGTTGGCCTCCTTTCTACTACAACATACACCGTAGTGGAGGTCTTGTCAATACATTTATTTCCTCCGGCCAATCCCGCAGAATACCCAGCGCATTCCCGCAAACCACCATCATTTCCCCCCTCCCGTCAACCGCATCAGCGTCTCCCCAAACTTCACGAATTGCGCCGCACTGCACAGATGCAGGAACCTCGGCTTCTCATCCTCATCCCCAAACGGGAACTCGCCATCATGCCACACGAAGAGGTCAATACATGGTTCCTCCTCATTCTTGTTGAAGCGGGCAACTGCCTTGCCTTGATACCCTCCCATTTGCGGGAACCACAAGGCATAGGCTACCGTATACTCATCCTCGCCCATCTTCTCGTTGCTCGAACACTGTTCCACTGTCGGTTCAGTAAAGTCCATCATACCCTCCCTGTCAAATTTGCCCTACAACGCCCGATCTCAACCCGAAGGTGACTTTGGTCGCCCCCGGCTGTTATTTCTCCCCCTTGCCCTGCTCTTGCCACCTTCCTGACCGTCTCCGCTTCCCCTCTCGCCTCCACTTGTCCCGCCTCCCGCATGCTATCGGTATCATAGTCCGCCCCGCAAACAGGGCAAACGGTATCTCCTTCCGCTTGACCCAGCCGTAGACCGTCTCGGTCGCGAGGCTGAACCGTCGGGCATAGTCGGGAACGTGAAGCCAGTTGCCGGTCAGAAATTACTCTTGAGTCAGGTTCATTTCACCTCCAATTGCACCTAACTTGACCCCCACTACGCAACTTACGTAAAATTTTAAGCAAAGCACCAAACTCTGTTACCAAATTTCTGCCAACGTTTTTTCACATATAACCCAAATCTTTGCAATGGTTTACGAAAAATAGGCAAAGGTAATGTATAAGAAGAAGCAACTTGTTAACCTTAAAATGAGAAAAAAAGACCATTTTTCTTTATAAGCAGGGGGCGAAGGTAACTATCAGTACGGGGGTCGAGTTAACCCCGAAAAAGTACTTGGCAGAAATTTGGTAACAGAGCACTTTTTACCCCTCGCACCTAACTTTCAATCAGTTTGTACTTTCTGTTGATCCCGATTCCTTCCCCCGTCAAGTTAACCTCACCCTCGCGCATCAGATTATCAAGCGCCCTCTCGAAGCACCAGATACCATACCGTTTGGTGTGCGCCGCCTGCTTCATGTTACGGATGGTATCTGGTTGCTTGTGCAAGCACCTCCTGATACGCTCCTCCATCTTGGCCACCTCGTTATCTGCATCCACGGGGTCACAGGTTTCTCTCATGGAAAGTTGCCAATCGCACAAGCACGTCACCCGCTGCACTATGTCGAGCGTAACACTACGGCTGAAATCGTTTGCGGCAAACAGACACAACAAACGCAGAGCATAGGCATCCAGTCGCTTGGAGTGTTCCGACACGGGTATGCTCATATACCACTTGTCATATTCTCTACGTGCGCTGGTTTCAATCAGCAACACCATCCGATCCCCTACGTGGTCTGTTATGGCATCTATCCAGTCCCCAATGCCCTGCTTGCCCACAGTGGATATGCAGTTTGGTATGGCGTGTTTCTTCTCCGCGCTACCGGGTACGATCCACAATCTGTTTATGAACCCTATGTCAGTGAACTTGGTAGTCCACATGGTTTCATAGGTTTTCAGTGTGGATGCACCAAGGATAGACAGGTGGGCGTCCACTATGTTGGTGCTTTGCTTGGCGTCCTTCACCGCAGATTGATACCTGTTACCCTCAAACAGGGTATTGGTGCATGTCAACAGGGTGGACTCCTTTGCCATAGCCTTGTCGTGGAAGTGCTTGAACTCGTCATAAACAAGAAGCACATTGTTGCTGTCCTTGAACATGGTAGCCAACCCCTCAGCGCTTCCGGCTCCGCAGCAGAGAGTCAAACGGGGCTGGAATAGGGCAACTGTGACATTTATTGCGGTCGACTTACGCACATCAGCCGACTCGCCAAGCAGGACAGTATACAGTCTGGGCTGTGTTTCCAGCTCAGAGTTAAGAGATAATCTTCCAGAAAGCAGACAGCCCAAGCAGGTCATGAATGTGTGGAAGAAGAACTCCTGTGGGCATTCGAGGTTGGCCGCGTACAGTTCTGAGAAGTTCTGTGCCGCACCACTCATGATGTCATATGGGAAATCCCGCTGCATGGTAACCTCCTTTAGATTTAAGGCAGGGGTGGAGTGCCAATTCCGGCATGGGGTTGCCGACCCGAGGTCTCACGGCCAAGGGACACTCCACCCGCTACCAAAACCACCGTTCCCCTTTACGGTGAGCCGTAATGGCGCACCAGATGGTGAAGGCGAGAGCCAAGATGGAGATCCCGAGCATGACCACCACGAAGTAGAAGTACCAGTCCTGCATCAGCAGGATGGATAGGGTGGATTGATGGAAAGTTGTCATCGGAAGTCCCCCGTATGGTTGAATTGTGAGGGCAATCTACAACAGGGAAGGGGGCTTGTCAAGGGAAATCTTGATACCAAAGCGGCCTGTTTGAAACCGCACCTTTGGGATGGAGATTATTGCGGCGACATCAGGAATAGTTTTCGCCGAAGTCCCCGGCCATTTGAAACCGCAGGTTTGGGAAGCAGATTCCGCTACGGAGCCGCGGGGGTAATTTTCGCAACAATCCTCGGCCATTTGAAACCGCGGGGTTATGGTAGCAGATACTGGCCCCGGCGCGTACGCGGGAAATCGGCAACGGCTCCGATGCCCCGATCCTGGATAAGGGCAAGGACCGAGAACTTCGGGTGTGGGTGCGGGTGCGGCGGCACAATGGGGCGGGGGCAAGAGAGGGGCAAGAAGGGGGCAAGAGAAGGCTATCGGCTGCGGGGGCGTGTAATGTGGCGGGGGCAGGTAATGGTGCCCTATTCGGCACTTCTATGGCGTAAAAAGAGGGGGCGGCATGGATACCGGCCCCCTCTGCTGCTCGCTGTCACTTTCGTAGTTGTCAGGGCACTTTATTTACCGCCCGCATATTCCACCCCCTTTCCTGTTTGCACAATATACCGGGGGCAGTCCGCACCGCCCCCCACTACTCCGGCGTTGTTGCTTTGTGTTGCAGAATGGTGAGTGCCTCGTCACGTCTGCGTATGGCGTCTTGGAGCGCGGTTTCCCATCTGTCCGCGACTTCTCTGCGATCATCATACTCGCGCTGGCACTGTTCCACCATTTGCTGCGCCGCTGTTACCATTGCGGCAGCCTGTGTCAATTCATGACACTGTTTCGGTCCCACGTCAATACCCCCTTAACCAATGTGTTAATAGGTAAACCGTCCGGAGCAGCAGGACAGCGAGACAAAGCAGGATATATACTATGATAGTTCCAACCACTTCCGCTTGGAATCTTGTTATCCGATACCAGCGCCCCCCTTGCGTGTTATGGCGGCCTGCGTCGCCGATGTTATGGCATAGGTGGAGAAGGGAACGGCCCCAGCTCTCACCCTGGTAATGGTGTACTTTACGTGCTGTGGGTGCGATCCGAGGCGGGGGCGGCGGCGCTATCAGGGCAGCCCCATTCGGCACCGCGAACCCGGCACGCTTCGGCAACCCCCTGGAGCTATACCGTTTCATTCCCGCCCCCCGTCCTGTGGCACACCGGCTTTATCAATGAAACTGTCGAAGGCCGATTGCGGCAACATGTCCGGCGCCCCGTCCAGTTCCGCAATCAGACTCACGGCCTTTTCTCTCCAATCACCGAACCAGTCAAGCAGGTCGGCACCTGATATTGATTCGTCCGTGCCGAAGCCTGGTGTGGCGGTTATGGCGTCCCGGATATGACTTATAATATCCCGAACCTTGTTATTGTCCGAATCTGCTTGCAGTTCCCCCCGGATGAACCTTTGCACGTCCGGCGGCAGGTCGAGGAAATCAACCGGGTGCCCCAGGTGCGTATACCGGCTGCGGAAATAATCTCGCGTATCAATTTCCCCGCCGTGCTGCCCGAAGCCTTGCGGATGGAAGGGGGCGGCACTTGCCCCCAGCCAATAGGTATGATATACCGTTTGCCCGTTCCGCCTTGTGGATTGCATGCCCGTTATGGCAATCGAATAGCGGTCGGCTGTCCGGCCCCCGTTGTCCCAGCAATCAATAATAACCCGTCCCCGTGTCGGTTTCATCGGCGTCACCTCACCATTCCAAGTTGTGCTTTGAAGTAGCGGCGAAGGGCGCGGACGGTGTTTCCCCGTTCCCCTTTGCGGTCCCGCTCCATTTGCCATGTTAACCCAGGCTCCCAGTACCCGGCGGCCTTCAGGGCGTTCAGGATCAAGCTGCCCATGATATAACGTTCCTTCAGGTGATCCATGATATGGCCGGTATTGCATACTCTTTCCCCCAGTGGAACACCTTCATCAACCGTGTACATTCCGCAAAACCAGCAGTCACCGGCGGACGGCTCCGGGAGGGTGTCCAGGTTGTTTACAGCGTCCGTATATCGCTTAATGAGCGCCATAATACGCTTGTGTTCCCGTATGGCCTTTTCCAGTGCTTGCGGCTTCACAATCTTGCCCCGGTACAGGGTGATCCCGTCATAAAATACTGATTCCATTCCCTCATAATGCAGATACCATATACCCCCCGCTTGCTCGATTCGCCACGGCCCCATATTGAGCCGGTCTTTCGTCGTTGGTGTCTTCCAACCCCCCGAATCGAGAATGATCTTCCCCCCGGCCAGGAAAGTAATGATAGAAGTTGCGTGTAGCCGAATAGTGATTTGTTTGTCTGTATCCCTCACCATGTATGTATTGTTCGCCAGCTTGCGACTTTCCCGCTTGCCCAGGAGGGCGGCGGCCTCTTGATACGCATTGATTTTCATTTCGTCTCCCATGTCTTGATTGTGATTGTTCCACGGTCTCGATTATGCTGTTATGCAGTAACCGTATTCCCGGTCGTGAATCTTCTGCACATGCCAGGCGGCGGCGCTCATTGCTTCATCTTCACAATCTTCCTCTCCGTAAAATCCCCAGCACGAATCAAGATTATTCCCGGCGGCGTCCTCGATTACATACCCGTATACGTCCCCGGTGAGGAATTGATTATATGTTTCCACTTCCTCTCGCAGGCAGTTAAGCGCCCGCTCCCTGTCATGTTTCGTGATGTGCTTGATCTCGTGTATCTCGTGATTAACCCCGTCCGGCCTCAATTTGCCCGGCCTTGCCATTTCCCGCTTGATTGTTTCAGCATCAACGAATATGGCCCCGATCAAGCTGGTATCCCAGCCGCCCACGTCAAACCAATAATGACTATTATCCTTGACCAGGGACGGCGCCCCGCAGCTAATTGAAATCCCGCTATGGTCATACAGATACAGGGACAACCATACCATCCCCGGTTCCGCCAGCTTATCCCGGAGCGTTTCCGGCGTGAATCCGTGCCCCGTGTCGCCCAGGTCATAACCACGGTGAAAACATACCATAGTACCCAGATTATCCCATTCCCGCGGTGATTGCGGGTCTTGATCCTGATACAGCAGCACCCGAACACCATTACCCGCGTCAATCGTCTTGATCGCGTCCATTGTCCGTTTCCCTTTCAAATAAAATGCAGCATGTTCCGGCTTTCCCTTTGCATGTGTTTTTCAAAGGGGCGCCATTGTTCCGCCATATTGGAGCAGGCGGCGGCCATAAACGCCTTCGGAAGTTTATAATCATCTTCCCATACGGCAAGGTCCACGGCCCCGCTCTTGAATAGCCGCTCCATTTGCAGCTGAATTGCGCGGTTGTTTTCGCGTATTAGCTCATTCACCATTTTGCGAAATTGTTTCCTTGTCACTGGATTCCCTTTCAAATTCGTTTTTCCCGTCCGCGCTGAAAATTTCATCATATCCATAATCGCCCCGATTATTCGGAACGCGGCAGCTTGTGAAAGTTTTCCCCGCGAATTGCGCAAGATAACGCTTTGCAGCTGCCATACCCTTTTTAAGTGGTTTCCAATGACATAAATCAAGCATATCAAATACAGCGTTCCGCGCTGCTATGCGCTGTTCCGGTGTTGTTTCCATTGCCTTGCCCCTTTCCGTTCGGTTGTGGAATCTTGCGACCGGGCTTTCCGGCTGGTTCTCTTTACTATGTGCCCGGAATCCCGTCTGGGCGCCGATTGTTACACTTTAACACAATTATAGTCTTCCGGGCGATTGAACATCAAGTGACCGTACGGCATTGGTTCCGGGAGCGCTCTGTCCCGCTTGTGTGCGAGCATACGCTCCTCGAACTGTGCGGGCTTTGTTTCGATGAATCTGTGCCCAGCATCAGAACCCTTGATGCAGCGAACGATGCGTTCCATTGTCATTTCCTTTCTTGTGTGTGTTATTGATATACGAGTAGTGTCTTGATTGCGTCCAAGCGCGCGAGTACCAGTAACTCATGGTGGATTTTTAGGTAGGTGTCTATGTCTTCAATATCACTTACCAGTGTCTCTCCATTGCGTGTCTTGATTTCCCACGTGTTGACCTCCCTATTTTGATTGTATGTAGTGTATACCTAATATACCACATTACAACCGTATGTCAATTATTCTGCTGACAAACAGCCTGCATGTTACTGTTAATATTAAAGTTAAAATTACTAAGATTGTGATTATTATTTTACGCAAAAATAAGCTGAATGATGCAAAAAGCAACACGACCAGGGTTCATGTTCCGCAGGTGTTCCTGATCCAGACCGGCGCAACAATAACAATAGCAAGCTATTTATGGATGTAATATAACAAAGGTATGGTATAGGTGTTCAAATTTTGAACAGGTGGTGTACGGGGAGAGGAGAGGGGAGAGGGGAAGGAAAAAGACACAGCGGGAAACCATCACCGGGCACAAAACAGATTCCAGCAGCACACTTTACACCGATAACTTGTATCAAGTAAATATCAACAATTCGCTATGTCCAGTGGGGGAGAGGGTAACCGCGTCCACGTATATTGTGCGCATAACTACTATTATGTAAACCACGGGCTTTCCTGAAAAATCCGGATTTCGGAAATCGGGGCATCCCCCGTTGGTCTCAATAAAATTGCTTACCCTAAACTACTCCCCCTCCTCCCGCCCCCACGCCCCCGTTGCACCCATTCCCCCATGCCAACGTCATCTTCATCAGTCCCTTGTTATTGTTATTGTTGTGTCGGTCTGGGCGAAGGATACCCACAGAACGCCCTCCCTCGGCCTCGACCTCGTCAAGGGTGGTCATACCCCCCTTTTCCCTCGATCATGCCCGGACAGGGGGTTCTTGCGCTTCCTTCTACTGTCGCGGCGCATAAGGGTATCCCCCGCCGGGTGGTCAGGCCGACAGGGGACGCTGGTGTTGATGCGGGATGCTGCCTGTTCGTGGATTACTGCTCCGGCGACGGGCTGCCGCCGGTGTGTTACTTGGGTCCTGTGAGGATAAAGTTGAGTAGAAGGAGCAAGAGTGCCGTGGCAGCGGATGTTGCGATGGAGATGACCGAGTTGCGCCCCAGCATCTTATCCCGCTCGGTCTCGAGGGATATGATGCGGCGGCAGATGGCGTCACGCTCTACGCGGTATTCGTTGACGGGGGTGAAGGCCGCCCGCATCTCCGTCTGCTGCTTATCCACCCATGCAGTCTTGTTGTTGAGGATCTCCAATCGCCTCTCGGTCTCCTGCTCGATGTGCAGACGCGCCTCCTTGGACGCCTCCTTGAATGCGGTAAATTCGGTGCCGAGGCGAGCGATGTTGAGTTTTATCTCGGTGATGCAATCCATTTCACCGCCAGCCATCACAACCTCCCCGGCGTTCCACCGCCTGCTACGCTCTTTATATCGTCCCGCGTGGCCGCATTCGACCTCAACCACGCTATTCCTTCCTTGAGGTCGCGCATATCGGCCTCCAACGCCGACACGCGGGCCTCGGTCTTGACCACGGTGGAGGATAACCGCTCCCCCTGACACACCACCCCCAGAACGAACATGAGGAGGGCGAGGACTATCCCGAGCGCCCACTGGTAAACCGCAGTGCTTTTGTCCCGGGCCACTGCGACTTCCCCCGCAATGCTGCGAAGCGTCTGCTCCGCTCCCGTCCATTCCTCCCGCTCCACGTGGTTCTCTTCCATGCCCGCCTCCCGTTAGTGTGGTGGTCAGCCTTCCAGTAATGTATCTTCTTCCTGTTGCGTGATCCCCCTCCCTCGCTCGAGCCGAATGGGTTCTTCCACGTCCTCGGCCTCGATTTCGATTTTGGCTTCATCTTCGGTTTCGGTGGTCGCCGCTATCCCCCCGCTGCTGAGGCCGATGGCGGCTAACGGGTCAGGTGGTTCTGGTTCCGGTTTCGGTACTGACTCCCTCTCCCGCACAGCCGCATCCATCCTCTCCCCCAACTTCGTCAGGACGAACAGTTGATTCTCCAGCCCCGCCAACTGCTCCCGCAGTGTCTGCCGCGCCTTGGTCAGGTCGGCCACCATCTCGGCTACCATCTCCCTCTCCGTCGCCATCTTATATTCCTCCTCTCCGTGGTAGCCACGCCGCGGGCATTGCCGCAACTATGGCTTCGACCGCAACGGTCATCTTGGCGAATATCATATTCCACTCGGCCTTGGAGAGGTCCTTCCCCTCCTCACTCTGGAGCAACTTCCCCTTCCGGTATTCCTCGAATACGGCCAGCAGGGCAATTAGGGGTGCTTTGAAGGCGAGGTACTTCTTGCCGAACACCGCAGCCGCAGCGGCGAACAGCACTGTTATCGCGCCTTCTACAAGGTGCGTACTGATAGTGTTCTTGATGCTGTCCAATACGCCCGCCTGCGCTGCTGCGGCGGTCAGGATCAGGATACCGATGGTGATTAGGATGGTGCGTCGCATACTGCCTCCTTTTTTTAGTATAGCCAAGTTGCGCTCGCTGCTGTTATAGCATGTCCTCCATGTTCCTGCACCCCCACGGGAATCCGTCCGCGGTGAACTCGTCCCGCCGTAGTCGTTTCGGGCTGCCGTCCGCCTCCTCCCGCATCCGCCTCGGCACCCTCGGATGCAGTTTACCCCTTACCCTCTTGGACTCCAGCAACTCAAACAGGCTTTGCCTGCACCCCCTCCTTGCCATTTCCTTATCCTTCCCTTATGGCGGTTATGATGTCCCCGCTCCTGTGCTTGCCCACGTCCTTCGCCCACTTGGTATGGGCGAGGGAATTGGCCGCGGCGGCGAACTTGCCGGTGCGGATGTAGTTTAAGGTGGTGGTGAACTTGGCCAGTTTGGTGCGCCCGAGGTTTAAAGCGAGGTTGGTGATGGCGTCCTGCCGCCTCGGGGTGAGGCTTGGGAAGTGTTTGATGAGGAGTTGGGCGTCCTTCTCGGCCACTGCGATGTCGTAGAGGAGGAAGGCTTCAGCCTCCGTTATGGTGCAGGTGTCGCCCTCCTTGACCTTGTTGGTATGCCCGTAGCCGATGGTGAGTTTACCTGCTGGACATTTGTACGCGACCAGTCTCAGCCCCTCGTGCCCCTTCAACATCTTGATTCCCGCTTCTGTCATGCCATGCCCCCTGTTGTTAAGTTGTTGCCCATGTTACCCATGTTGCACCTCTCCCCTTATGTGGTTCGGTTATGCTGCTCAGTATTGTTATTGGGAGTTGTATCGAGTATAGGCATGGTGTGCCGGGATGTCAAGGGGAATTTTCAGGGGTGTAGGGTTAGCCTGTATTTCTCCCCAGGCCCGAATAACACTGGGGGTGTGGAGAATATCTGTACGCCCTGAGCGCACGAGGAGAACTGAATGGGTTCCCATGCGGCATGGTTGGTTCTCATAATCTCAACCGTGGTGGCCGTGCCTTTCTCAATTTCAATAAGCCACGCCCCGTGCATAAATTCGTTGTTGGTGGTGAGGAACCCAATGACTATGGTGGTGTTGTTACAGGTATCCCCGTCGTTGTTGTTGGTGATGCACCCTGAGATTGTGATGCTTGTTATGCCAACCAGCAACAGCATCAGTAGACGCCTCATGTTGTTCCTCCCTCCTGTTATGTTGCAATCAACCCGTGGGCACGGCACCTTGCCAGTAGGTCATTGAGTCGGGCAATGACCGAGGCGGCATCCGTGGCATCGGCTACGGCAGCCCCCTGCTTCCCCAGTACCTTCGTTCCATATATCTGTACTGCACTGTTTGTGTCAAGTAGTTGTATTATACCGGAAGACAACCATTTACCTGTGAGAGTACCTCCAAGAGCAACAATAATCATCTCACCTGCCCCCCCGGAATCTCTCAAGTTGATGCCGTTCCCATCACCGCTGTAATTAAGTCCAACCGAATTGGCTCCGGCTGTGCTCTTTATGCTGATGTTCTCCCCGTCTGAGCGTAGGATCATACGGTCAGTAAGCGTAGTCTTGTTTAGGAATAACGCGGAACCGTAGGTTGTGTCGACTGCAAGTATTCCAGGACGGCTACCGTCTACCCCGTCGTCGATTGTAAGGACGTTGGCATTGCTGGCATTGTAGAAACGCATGGTATTGTCAGATACATCCAACTCAATCCTCTTGTAGTGTCCAGCCCCACCCGTATCCGTCCGCACTTTGCGCCCCGTAAGCGTCCCCGCGGTGATGTTGTCGGCATTGAGATTGGACACGGTAATTACGCTGGCATCTATGGTTCCCGCGGTCAACTTGCTTGCAGTCATGGTATCGATCTTGGCGTTGGTGATAGCCGCGTCCATGATGAAGGCCGTCCCGATGACCATATTGGCGCTTGAGTTCCAGACCAGTTGCACCACCCCCGCCTCGTTGGTGGCGATCATGAATCCGGTCGTGCCAAGGGTCGGGTGGGTCGCCGATGCCGAGTACGTGGCATTCCCCACGACCCAGTAGACGTAGCGGAGGGCCGTATTCGCCCCGGTGATGGCGTAGTTGGCCCCG
>Ga0265297_10001501_pt1 | contig 54265 bp, 51 predicted proteins | sample Munlanlwell13791_FD_192502 | JGI IMG/M metagenome (GOLD analysis project Ga0265297, IMG submission 192502) | Leachate microbial communities from a municipal landfill in Southern Ontario, Canada - Leachate well 137-91 | ecosystem: Engineered > Solid waste > Landfill > Unclassified | place...
GTTTATTGCCGGACATACTGTTGCCAAAACCAACTTGTTTAATGTTGCTAAAGCTGGACAAAACGTTTTTGTTCATGGTATTGAAAACGCCGGTTTGATTTATGTTCCTGAAACTTGAGCCCATGTTATTGTTCATCTGGTTGAAGGCGCCGAATTGTTTGATGTTTGTAAAAGATGAGCCTGTATTGCCGACAATAGTATTGCCAAGGCCTGTTTGGTTAATGTTACTCATACGTGTAGCATTATTGGAAATCATATTAAAAGCCCCTGTCTGGGTTATATTCGTGTAGTGAGAAAAATTATTTGCGCTTACCCTGTTGCCAAAACCGGTTTGTGTGACGTTAGTTAATGAAGACCTGTTATTGGCGCCTGCTGACATAAAAGCACCGGTCATGCTTAAGTTTTTAATTTGGGAAGAACCGTTTGCGGTAGCGCTAAGGCCAAAACCTTTTAAAGTGGCATTTTCAATGGTTGAACCCCCTGTTGCTCCCAAAATGCCAAAACCTCCGGTCATACTGCTATTTCTTATATGTGAATTACCAAAAGCAAATGCAAATTGCCCCGGCCCTTCTTGCTTGAGGCCAGTGATTGTGCTATTTGCATCGCGCGCATGCCCGCCCCATTGGCCATTTGATTGTATGACAAGGCCGTTAGGAGCAGCTGCTCCGGCAGCGGTCAAAGCAGCGCCTGTCTTGGTCCACCCAAGCCCGCTCGCAATAGCGCCGGCTTTTGGAAGCATTCCGCTTCCAAACTTTACGTCAACCCAAGCGCCCTGCGGAGCGGTTCCCGTAGACTTAATTCCTAAGTAACCACCTACTGTTGCCCACATGCTTTGTCCGCTTCTACCGACAGCTGCTGTAGGATTTGCTGCCTGCGGTTGCGTTACTGCTGGCGGAGGCGATACTCTTTGAGATGAGTTTATTTCTTGTTTGGGCGGCGGCGGAGGCGGTTGTGTAAATTTTATTTCTTGTTGGCCGTCGGTTTGCGCATATGCTTTTTCACAAAAGAGATAAGAAGTCAGGCCATACTGAAGCATTGAAAAAGCAAGAACCAGAACAACCATTCGCATAAACGGCCTTATCCGCTCTTTTTGCGTCTCATTGAATATTCCCCAATATTGTTGGTTGCTGTTTTTGTTCATTTATTTTTCCTGCGCCGGCCTAAGCTTTTAAAAATAAAAGCCGGATTACCAAATTGGATTTCGGTAACCCGGCTGTCCTGCTAAAATTTAAAATCACAGACTCTATAATAAATTATACACATCTGCGATTTTAAATTGAATAGCTTGCTTGTTAAAAGGACCCGTGGCTTTGCGTCACCTGATTGCTCAGGCTTTGCCTTTGTCGCCCCCAATTAAGTTCCACCATATAAGATATAACATGGGTTATGGGGCTAAAACAAGGGTTCTCAGGGGCAGTTTTGAAAACGTTTGCATTAATTAATTCCTCTGCACTGGTTTGATTTATTGTTAATTTAGTTTCTGGATTTTTAAAAAATTCCTGCTATCATAATCCCTATGAAAAGTTATAAATTGACTCCTTTCGTTTCTACAACCGAAATAAACTACGAAGAAAACTTAAACCCTCAACAGCTAAAAGTCGTAAAAGAAGCGGACGGGCCATCCCTTGTTCTTGCCGGTGCAGGCTCGGGTAAAACCCGGGTTTTAATCTACAGGCTAGCCTATTTGCTCTCACAAGGCGTACCGGCGCAGAATATACTGCTTGTAACATTTACGAATAAAGCTTCCAAGGAAATGATTCACCGGGCGGAAACAGTCCTTAAATCAAGCCTCTCCGGACTTTGGGCAGGAACATTTCATCATGTGGGAAATATGATTTTAAGAAAAGAGGCCCAGACTATCGGATACTCTGCAAATTTTACTATTATAGACAAAGAAGATTCAAAAGATTTGCTTGAAGACTGCATAGAAGAATTGGGTTATACCAAAGATGCGAAGCTCTTTCCGAAAAAAGATATCATCTCAAACATTTACAGCATTTGCGTAAATTCGCTTAAGAAAGTGGAAGATGTAATTTGTGAAACCTACCCTCATATAGAAGAATATTCGTCTCACATAAAAAAAGTTCTCGCGCGGTATGAACAGAAGAAAAAACAAAGCAACACCATGGATTTTAACGACCTCTTAAATTATTGGCTAAAAATTCTGGAAATAGATGAGCTTCGTAAAAAATACTCCGGAAACTTCAAGTACATTTTGGTTGATGAATACCAGGACACAAACCGTATCCAGTTTGAAATAATAAAACGGCTGTCCTCTGTCCATAAAAATATACTTGTCGTAGGAGACGATGCCCAGTCAATATATTCATTTAGAGGCGCTGATATAAATAACCTTCTGGATTTTCCAAAAACTTTCGAAGGCGCAAAGATTTACAAGCTTGAAATAAACTACAGGTCTTCTCCGCAAATCCTTGCGCTCGCAAACAACATAATCACGCATAACATAAACCAGTTTCCTAAAGTTTTAAGGGCCGTTAAGCCTGCTGCAGAAAAGCCGATGGCGGTAAAGACAAAAGATGTTTATGCGCAGGCAAAATTCATAGCCCAAAGGGCGCTTGAATTGCACAGCCAGCGCATTGCGCTTTCCGAAATAGCCGTGCTCTTTCGTTCGCACTTTCAGGTTTTGGAGCTTGAAATAGAACTGATGAAAAGAAATATCCCCTATATTATGCGCGGCGGGGTGCGCTTCTTCGAACAGGCGCACATAAAGGATGTAATGGCATACCTAAAAATAATTAACAACCAAAACGACGAATTATCTTTCAAACGCGCTGTTTCATTATATAAAGGGATAGGCCGCAGCTACGCAACAAAAATATGGAAGATGTCTGTTGAAGAAAAAAAATCACCGGATGAAGTAATTAAAGCTCTTCCCAAAAGACAGCAAACGGGCTTTAGGGAGTTTTCAAAAATATTTGGGAAGATAAGGACTATCGAAACGCCTCAAAATGCTATAAGAGAAATTTTATCTTTCTACAAAGATTACTGCTATTTAACATTTGATAACCCTGATGATAGAATTCTTGATTTGGAAGAACTTGCAAAAATGGCTGCGGATTATCCGACTGTCCGAAGGTTTCTTACTGAATTAAGCTCATTCGAAGAATTTAAAGGCGAATCCATGCTTTCTGCGGGAGAAAAAAGAGAATTTCTTACTCTTTCAACAATACACCAGGCAAAAGGGCTTGAATGGGAAACAGTTTTTATCATAGGCTTCAGTGACTATGAATTCCCTCACCCTAAAGCTCTTGGAAAACAAGAAGCCCTTGAAGAAGAAAGAAGGCTGTTTTATGTTGCAACGACAAGAGCAAAAGAACTGCTTTATATAACCTATCCTGAGGCAAAATACACTTTTAAAAACGGGCTTATAATCTGCCGGCCGTCGATGTTCCTTAATGAAATACCGTTTTCAAATTATGACGAGATGTTCGTTGAGGAAGATTTCTGAGAAGAATTAAGATTAAAAATATCCAGCATAACATCGGTATTATTCGAGTCTTCAAAAACCAGCTCCATTTCGATATCAACCACATCTTCGCGGGCAAGCTCTGTCTTACCTTTATTTATAACCGGAAGCAGTGAAATAACCGCAATTATTGCAAGGGCAACTACAGCAACCTGCGGCCTGCGCGTTAAAACTGTTAAGATATCCTCTGCTACAAAAGAAAATTTTTGCTGCAAGCGCGTTAAAATCGATACTGGCTTTATGGACGGCTCTATTTGTTTTAAAATATCATTTAAATTGTCCTGCGAAATATCCACTTTTTCCCTGTCAACAGTATTGAGGAAACTACTTAACTTTTCATAGCGGCCGCTGCAATGACTGCACGCTAAAAAATGCTGTTCCGTAAGCTTTTTTTCCTGCGCTTCAAGTTCGTTATAGAAAAACAATAACATTTGTTTCTCGTCAGGACACTTCATAATATAACCTCCATCTTCTTTCGCAACCGCTCTACGGCTCTTTTTAAATGAGTCTTTACTGCGCTTTCGGAACATCCTATGGTACTACTTATCTCTTCTATCGTCAGGCCCTCATAGTGTTTCAATATAAATACATTTTTTTGCCGAAGCGGAAGACTTGAGATTTCTTTCCTTATCAATTCTTTTTTATCTTTAAGGTCCAGCTCTTCTCTTAAGCAGGCGCTCTCATTGCTTGCTTCGCTCTTGTATCTCGTGCCAAGATTAAATCTACTGCGGCGCCTGCGCAAAGAATCAAGCGACGTATTTATGCTTATTCTATAAATCCATGTGGAAAGCTTTGAAGCGCCTTTAAAATATTTAAGGCCATCGTGTATTTTTAAAAGAGAAATCTGCAGGGCATCTTTTGCATCTTCCATATTTGCCAAATAACGGTAAGAGATATTCAGGATATCGGAATATATAAGCTTTGCCAACTCGCCGAATGCATGGCTGTCTCCGTTTAGAAAATTATCCGCCAGGCGCCTTATATCCTCTTCTTTACTCTTAAGCACTTTTTATTTTTATAAATTATTTTCTATTGAATGTATTACCCTGTGTTCCTGAATTTTTTTCTTAAGCTCTTCGTATTTTTGCGGGTCGTTTTCCTTAAGATACTCAAGCCGCCTTTTTAAATGTTCTCTTCTTTTTGCTTTTAACTCTTCGTATTTTTTAGGATTGTTTTTCTTAAGCTCGGTAAGCCGCGCTTTTATCTTGGCCGTTGTTCTTTCCATAAGAGCTTTAAACTTTTCCGGGTCATTCTTTTCAAGCTGTTCCAGCTCCTGTCTTTTCGCAACAAGTTTTTCCTTCAAAATAGCCCTGAATTTTTCCTTGTCTGTTTTTCTTAGCTCAATAAGCTCATCCTTCTCTTTATCCGGCAATGCCTCAAAAACTAAAACCCTGGCTATTACCCTTTCCTTTAAGGTGGCGGCTTCAGCATTGGAAAATACCCCAAAAACAAATATCGCCGTAAATATAACCAACAAAATCCCAAAATACTTATTTTTCATATTATCACCTCTAATGATTAGACGATTACAAGCAAAAAAAGGTCTACACGATAAATCCATGTAAACCTTACGTTTATCGCGAAGTGGCAATTAAACTTAAGGCCTCCTGGCGGGTTTTTTGATTTGTAAGGAATATTCCTCTTACAACGGAAGTTGCAGTCAATGTCCCGGGTTTTTTTACTCCGCGCATCGACATACAAAGATGCTCAGCTTCGATAACCACCATAACGCCTTTTGGCTTTAATTTTTTCATGATTACGTCGGCTATTTGCGTGGTTAAACGCTCCTGCACCTGAAGGCGTTTTGAAAGCACGTCCACAACCCTCGCTATTTTGCTGAGTCCCGTTATGCGTTTATCCGGGATATAGGCAACGTGAGCTTTTCCCATAAAGGGCAGCATATGATGTTCGCACATCGAGTATAACGGTATTCCCTTCAAGAGTATTATTTCGTCATGCTTTTGCTCTAAGATGACTTCAAGTTCCTCTTCCGCACTTTTGAATTGCCCGCTTAAAATTTCTCCATACATTTCAGCGACCCTCATAGGCGTTATGGCAATATCTTTTTTCGTTAAGTCTGCTCCGACAGCTTCCAGAATAAGTTTTACGCCCTGTTCAATTTTTTTCTTATCCATTTTTATACTCCTTATTTTATCCGCCGTAGGATGATAAAATAACTTCCGAGACGCTCTGGAAAAATTTCCTGTCCCAAAAACAGGAAATTTTTCCAGTATACAGGCGCCCGGAAGTATATTATACACAGATTAACATAGATTTAAACAGATTAACACAGATTGAATCTGTGTTAATCTACGCGTTATTTCCCGATACAAAAATCATTAAAAATACTTTCCAATAATTCCTCGCAAAAAACCTCGCCGGTTAATTTACCCAAATTATCCAACGCATTCTTTAAAGATAAATTCACTAAATCAATTTCCCGGCCTTCACTTAAATATATTTGCGCCTCCCGGATATCTTTATGCGCGCTTTTTAGTATTTCGCTCTGGTATCTGTTAAGAAAAACCAAATCCTCTTTCTTGCCCGAGAAAGAACCGGCTGCCCTGACTATGGCTTTTTCCAAGTCTTCTATGCCTTCTTTGCAAAGAGCACTCAATTTTACCTTAAGGCATTTTAGGCGCGAAATATTTTTTAGGTTTAGCTTTTGGGCTAAATCGCTTTTGTTTATTATAACTATAACGCTCTTTTTGCATTCTCGGCCGTTATCTTCTCTATCGCGTAAATTTTTGATTTTATTTAATAAAAAAAAGTCGTCTTTTTCCATGGGCCGGGAGCCATCAAGCACCAGCATAATCAAATCAGCTTCACTAAAAATTTTTGATGATTTTTCCAGGGCTTTTTTTTCAATGAAATTTTCTGGCGTCAGGATACCTGCTGTATCAAAAATACGTAAGGGTATTCCTCTTATGTTTATGGTTTCTTCAATCGCATCGCGGGTTGTTCCGGCAACTTCACTTACTATCACCCGCTCTTCCTGCAATAAAGTGTTAAAAAGCGTGGATTTCCCGGCATTGGTTTTCCCGCAAATAACACACACCAGGCCATCCTTTATTATTTTTGATTCTTTGTCCGCATCTTGAATAGCTTTTATGGCAGCGCTTATTTTTTGTATCTTGTTTTTTACGCCCTTAAGCTCCACCTTAGTATCATCCTCGGGAAAATTAATATCAGCTTCCATGGACAAAAATACATCTTTTACGGCTTCCTTAACTTCATTAAATTTCTCAAATGCCTCTCCTTTCAGCTGTGAAACTGCAGTTTGCAAGGCTTTATCTGTTTTTGCATCTACGATTGTTTTTATGCCTTCTGCCTGTAAGAGGTCTATGCGGCCGTTTAAAAAAGCTCTGTATGTGAATTCTCCCGGCCGGGCCAATCTCGCGCCTTGCTTTAATATTACTTCCAGGATTTTATTAAGCACAACCGCGCCTCCGTGGCAAGATATCTCAACCACGTCTTCGCAGGTATATGAAGATGGTTTCCTCATAATGCTTACCAAAACCTCATCAACCATAGATTTCTTTCCTCGCTTTAGCCCGTTAAAAATCCAGCCGTAATGCAATGTATAAGTTTTCGCCTTTCTAATATCTTTTTTGCGCCTTGGAATAAAAACTTTATGGATAATGTTTATGGCGTCTTTACCTGAAATCTTGATTACGCCGAGAGCAGATTTCGATAGGAATGTAGCAATAGCAGCAATTGTATCGTTAGTGTTATAATCTTTAAGCCTTACCAAGCTCATATATTTTTCTATGACGCAGCCTTAAGATTTGTGGCTTTAAGCAGTTTTTTCGCTTCGCTTACCAAAAAAAGCGAACCACTTACAACAATAATTGAGCCATCATTATATAATTGTTTTGCGATTTCTAAAGCTTTATTTATGTCCTCTGCCAAGGGAGCAGTTTTGATATTACATATATCTCTTATCTCTTCCGGCCTGAATGAGCGCGGATTATTGAAACGGGTAAGTATAAGGTGCTTATATTTTATTTTCTTAAGCATTTTTTTTACGTCTTTGTCGCTTGATGCAGCAAAGATAAGAATTATTTTCTTTGCCGGGTAATAAAGTTTTAAATTTTCAGATAATACCCTAAATGACGGCTCATTATGCGCAATATCAGAAACAATCAAAGGGTTGTTTTTTAAAACCTCAAACCGGCCTTCTAAAAATGATTTACACAGCGCTTCCTTAAAGTTTAAATTGCCGGATATTTGCCCTTTTTCTTTTAGAAGAAAAATGGCAGCTACAGCCAAAGATGCATTTTCTATCTGGCATTTTCCACGAAGAAAAATTTTGAAAGCCCCAAGCTTTTTCTTGCCGAAATGAAAATCAAAATTTGTATATTTACTGCCCAGGCATTCATTTGTCGATTTGAAAGCTTTGCCGAAAGCAAACAGCCTTGATTTCATTTTGTGAGTTTTTTGATTAATAACCCTATAAACGGAAGGCGCCTGGCGGGCCGAAACAACATCAACGTTTCTTTTAATAATCCCCGCTTTTTCTTTGGCTATTTCGCCCAAACGCGTTCCAAGCTTATCCATATGGTCATAACCTATGTGCGTAAGTATGCTTACAAGCGGAATAGTTACGTTAGTTGCATCAAGCCTGCCGCCTAAGCCTGTCTCTAAAACAACAAAGTCGATATCCTTTTCAAGAAAATATTTAAAAGCAAGTGCGGTATAGACTTCAAAAAAACTTAAAGCCCCGAGCTCTTTAGTAAACCTTAATTTCTCCAATTGCGGCTGCATTTCATTTATCAACCTTACCACGTCATCTTTCGAAATCAAATTGCCCCTTATCTCCTGTCCTTGGTTTTCTTGCACTGAGCGAAGTTGAAGGGTAATCTTTGGCCTTTGGCCTAATACCTGTATTCTTTCCCTGAAATCAAAAAAATGAGGCGACGTATAAAGTCCGGTTCTATATCCTGCGCGTGCTAACAAATTGGCGCAAAAACACGCAGTTGAACCCTTGCCTTTTGTCCCTGCGATATGTATGCTTTTAAGTTTTTTATAATCTATGTTGAGGCTTTTCAAAAGGCGCTCTATCCTTTTAAGCTTAAGCGTTTTGACGTAAGAATAGTCTGTTTTTTTTTCGTAATTTACGAAACTATCAAGATAGTTTTTTGCCTCTTTAAAACAACTAGTAGAATTAATATAGCCGCTCATAATTTTATAAACTTAACCGTTGGTATGCTAATGGAAGAAAATTAATGGCGGAAGTGGCGAATGCCAGTAAAAATCATGCTAATTCTTAACTTATCGCAAAGCTTAATCAAATCATTGTCTTTTATCGAACCGCCCGGCTGAATTATCGCCCTGATGCCTTTTTTGTAAGCAACTTTTATGGAATCTTCCTTGGGGAAAAATCCATCTGATGCAAGCACTGCCCCATGGCATGATTTTTTTGCCATACCAAGCGCAATTTTTACCGAGCCCACCCTTGAAGGCTGCCCGCCGCCAACTCCAAGAATCGTCTGGTTCTTGGCAAGCACAATCGCGTTTGACCTCACATATTTCGCTATCTTCCATGCAAGCATCATATCTTTTAATTCCTGCTGTGTAGGTTTTTTCCTGGTTACTATTTTAAGGTTTGTTTTTTCAATAGTAGCCGTATCCCTATCCTGCACAAGATAACCAAAGCTGGTTGCTCTTATGTCTTTATAATTAAGTTTCTGATGGAAATCCGCCTCAAGCACTCTTAAGTTTTTCTTGGCGGAAAAAACTTTCAATGCCTCTTTTGAATATGAAGGCGCAATAACGCATTCCTTAAAATCGCTTTTTACGAATTGCTCTGCGGTATCTTTGTCGACTTTTCTATTAATGCCAACTATCCCTCCGAAACTAGATATCGGGTCGCAAAGATATGCCTTCTTGTAGGCCTGTGATAATTTCTTATCAACACCTACCCCGCAAATTGAAGCATGCTTTACGATAGACACAGCGCATTCAGCAAAATCACGGACAATTAAAACTGCCGTATCTAAATCAAGGAGATTATTGTAGGAAAGCTCCTTTCCCTGAAGTTGTTTGTATTTTATTTCCTGCGCCTTGGCTAATTTGTATAAAGCACCCTTTTGATGAGGATTTTCTCCATAACGCAGATTGGCAGATTTTTCCAAATCCAGGGTCAATACTTCTTTCGATGCGAAATAATTATAAATGCTATTGTCGTATTCCTTGGTGGCATAAAAAGCTTCCTGCGCGAGCAGCTTTAATGTTTCATCGGTAAGGTCGCCTTTATTTTTATCAAGCTCATCAATCACCATTTTGTATTGTGAAGGCGAACTTACTGAAGCAACATTTTTAAAATTCTTGGCTGCCGCACGGAGAAGCGACACTCCGCCTATATCGATATATTCCATCATGTCGTCAAATGCAAGTTTTTCGTTAAGTTTTAGCAAAAACGGATAAAGATTAACCACAACCATATCTATGGGCTCAATATTAAGAGATTTTATTTCCTCCATATGCAATGGGTGCTTTTTATTGGCAAGAATTCCTCCGAATATCTTAGGATGCAAAGTCTTGACGCGGCCGGAAAGTATTTCTGGGAACGAGGTAACAGAAGAAACTTCTTTTACCGGTATTGAGCTCGCACGAAGCAGTGACGCTGTTTTACCGGTTGAAATAATTTCTACTTTATACTCTGCAAGTTTCCGCGCGAGTTCTAAAACGCCCTTCTTCTCCCATACGCTAATCAACGCTCTTCTTACTTTTACCATTTGAACACCTTTCTTTATACGCTGAATTTTATTTCTATGATATTTCCTTCCTGCATTATGTAGTCCCTGTCAACCGACTTGGCAAATCCGCGCGCGCGCGCTTCAGCCAGATTATAAAAACTATCCAGATCCTTGCAGTCAATTACTTCACCCTTGATGAATCCTCTTGCAAGGTCACTGTGGATTTTGCCTGCGGCCTCAACGATAGTGCTTCCTTTTTTAACTTCCCAGGCGTGCACCTCTTTTTCTCCGGCTGTATAGAAAAGTAAGGTTTGCGACTTTTTAAGTATCGCTTCAATTAAACCGTTTATGTCGGAGGCGTCAAGCACGCCTATGCAGGGCTTAAAAGTCACAGGCATAATATTTTTAAGGAAATTCTTTTCCTCTTCGTTAAATTCCTGGTCGCAAAGAAGATTTTCTTTTTCCAGGATTCCTGCAATTTTTTTCAAAAATTCTTTTTCTTTAGCATCAGTTGTTCTTTGTTCGCGGCCTTCTATTTTTTCCAAGTCTATAAAAATAAAATCGAGCTTTTTATTCGCATCAAAGACAATTGCGTCGGCTTTTGCATAGTCTTCACCTATAAATTCAACAACATATGGGCTTATCTTTTTAGGCGAAAACTTTTTAACAAGCTTTTCGAAACTTTCACAGGTATATTTTTGTTTACCCGGCACAATGTCCAAACCAAAGTTGGCTACTTTCACAAAGTTTCTCCTTTTTATTATTCGACCTTCGCTAACTTTTCCGATTCCTTCTTTGCTCCTTCGATGATTATTTGAGCAAGCCGCGACGGGACAATTTCATAATGGGAAAATGTCATAGAATAACTTCCCCGGCCGCCGGTAACAGAACGCAGGTCAGATGCATATTTAAACATTTCAACCAGAGCAATCTGCGCTTTTACTACTTCGTTTTTTCCTTTTACTTCCATACCAAGTACGCGGCCTCTACGCGAATTTATATCGCCGGTAATCTGGCCCATAAACTCTCCGGGCACAGTAATTTCAACGTTCATTATCGGCTCAAGAAGCACGCTGCCTGCCTGCTCAAGCGCTTTTTTAAAAGCCATTGAACCTGCAATCTGAAAAGCTATATCGGAAGAGTCAACGTCATGGTAAGAACCGTCATAGAGCGTTACTCTTATATCGGCAACGGGATAGCCTGCCAGGACTCCTTCGTCAAGGCTCTTTCTTATGCCTTTTTCAACAGAAGGTATAAAATTACGCGGAATTGCGCCTCCGAATATTTTATCCACAAATTCAAAACCTTTACCTCTTGGGAGAGGCTCAAGTTCAATCCAGACATCACCGTATTGGCCGCGTCCGCCTGATTGTTTTTTGTGTTTTCCCTGAACCTTAACGGAACGCGTAACAGTCTCCAGATAGGCTACTTTTGGAGTACCCATCTCAACGTTTGCCTGGTACCTGCGTTTCATTCTTTCAATAATAACACTTAAATGCAATTCCCCCATTCCTGAAATTATCATTTCTTTTGTTTGAGCATCGCGCGACACTTTAAATGTCGGGTCTTCGCTGGTTAAACGCGAAAGGACTGCGGATATTTTATCTTCGTCCTGTCTTGTCTTTGGTTTAACCGAAGCAGAAAAAGAAGGAGCCGGAAACTCTATGGAACTAAATTCGAGAGGAAATGTCTGCTCGCAGAAAGCATCCTGCGTCGATGTATTTCTTAATTTGGAAATTGCGCCGATTTCACCGGCGCAGATTGCATCCTGATTATTCTCTTGTTTGCCTTGCGGAGTATAGATATGGCTGATTTTTTCTTTTTCGCCTTTTGTCGAATTATATATTTCGCTATTTGCGGATATTTTTCCCGAGAATACCCTGAAAATATTTAACTGTCCCACAAAAGGATCAATTACACTTTTAAAAACCTGGGCAGCTAAATGCGCATTTACCTTTGGCGTAATTTCCAAACTTTCTCCTGTTTTTATATTTTTCGCAACACGCGGTTTCCCCTCTGCCACAGAAGGCATAACCTCTAAAAGCATCTCAAGCAGGCAGTCACTACCTGCCTCCTGCAGAGCTATCATAGGAATAACCGGAAAAACTTGCGCGTTTATTATTGCTTTTTTAAGCGCAGTTGCCAATTCTTTCTCATCTATCGCGCCTTTCTCAAGATATTTAGCAAGCAACGCATCGTCACTCTCAGCAACAGCTTCAATTATGCTTGCATAATTAGGATTATTTTTATCTTTTAAAATATTTATGACTTTTCCTTTTTCGAAACCCGCAAAAGGAATTGCTTTTTTTGTTAAACTGCTTCTGATATCTTCAACGGTTTTTTCGTAATCAGTACTTTCTTTATCAAGTTTATTTACTATAAAAAGGCAGGGTAAATTTTCTTTTCTTAAATTATCCCAGGCTTTTTCGGTTCCAACTTCAACGCCGCCCGAAGCATCAACTACAATTACGCCGAAATCAACGGCTCTGCTTGCGGAAATAAGTTCACCTATGAAATCAAGGTAACCGGGAACATCTATGAATTGAAGGAAATTGCCTTTGTGCTCCGCAAAAAGAACAGACATGTTTATAGAACTTTTTCTTTGTTTTTCGTCATCTTCATAATCACTTATGGTAGTTCCTTCGTCAACTTTACCTAGGCGAGTAGTTGCTCCGCATTTAAATAGAATAGCTTCTGAAATTGAAGTTTTACCTGACTGGGCGTGTCCGCATAAAAGGAAAATCCTCTTTTTGGTTAAATCGTCTCGCATACTTATTCCTCCTTATAGTAGGACCAATCTTACAAATCTAGATAAGCGCTTTAGGGGCGCGTAAGTGGCCTTGGAAGTAAACTACGCAAAAGAGCGGATTTCGCCAGATTTTTCATTATATTAGAAATAAGCTGTCAAGTCAATTAAGAACTAATCTTTTTTATTGTTCTTAAATTGCTGCTAGGCAATAACTTACAATAAATTTATTCCTGTTATACAGTGGTTTGAAAGGTTGAAAAAGGCTTTCCGGCTTACAAAAATTTGCCTTACGAGATAAACATTGCGTCGCCGAAGCTGAAAAAACGGAAATTTGCGTCTTTTGCATACGCGTAAGCCTTTTGGGTAAGTGCTAAACCGCAAAAAGAAGAGACAAGTATAAGGTTCGTTGAAAGCGGAGTATGAAAATTAGTAACAAGCGCATCTATTATTTTAAATTTATATCCCGGAGTTATATAAAAATTTGTTTCGAATGTATTAGCTTTTACGCGAAATTCGCCCGACCCGTTTAAGAAACTTGCAGCTTCCAGGCTTCTTACAGAGGTCGTTCCAACCGCGATAATTCTTGAACCTTTGTCTTTCGCGTCGTTTATGGCGTTTGCGGCGTCTTTCGATATCGTAATAGCTTCGGAGTCCATTTTATGTTCGCGGATATCATCAGACTTAACGGGCCTGAAGGTTGCAAGGCCGCAATGCAAAGTTATACAAACAACTTTAATACCTTTTTCCTTAATTTGTGAAATGAGCTTTTCGGTAAAATGCAAGCCTGCCGTTGGCGCTGCCACAGCGCCTTCTTTTTTCGAATAAATGGTCTGATATTTTTCAAAATCATCGATTTCTTTTTTTATGTAATGCGGCAGCGGAGGTTTTCCCAATTCATCAAGGTAGGATATAAAATTTTTGGGAAAAAATTCTAAAACTCTTCCTCCCTGCAAAGTTTTATCGATTATCTTTGCATAAAATCCTTCTTTATCAAAACTAATCTTTTCTCCGGGCCGTGCTTTTTTACCGGGATTAACCAGAACCTCCCAAATATTTTTTTCTTTTTCCTTCAGCAGTAAAATTTCGATTTTTCCGCCAGTTTTTACTCTGCCGGTAAGTTTCGCCTTAATAACTCTTGTATTATTCAACACTAATACGTCATCTTTATTCAATAACTCTAAAATATTTTTAAAAACTGATTCTTTGATTGAACCGCTCTTTCTATCCACGACCAAAAGCCTTGAGCTATCGCGCTTTGGCAATGGCTCTTGCGCAATCAAACTTTTGGGCAGTTCATAATTAAAATTAGAAAGCTTATATAAATCTTTTTCCATGAAAGGTGGCAATTAGGCTGGATTAGAAAGCAAGTTCAACCTTGTTTTTACCTTCACGCTTCGCCTTATAAAGCGCCATATCAGCTTTTCTTATCAGAGCATCTTTCTCAAGGCCATCCTGGGGATAGTTTGAAAGTCCGATGCTAACGGTAAATTTATATCCTGCTATATTATTTTCCGCCAAACTTTTCCTTATCACCTCAGCAACGCCAAATGCTTCTTCTTTGGTCGTAAAAGGAAGTATCACGGAAAATTCTTCTCCGCCATAGCGGCAGATAATGTCTATGTCTCTCGCAGTTTTCTTTAGCTGTTCGCTTACCTTTCTTAGTGCTCCGTCTCCCTGTATGTGGCCGTAGGTATCGTTAAATTTCTTGAAATCATCCAGGTCAATCATAAGTATTGAAATCGGATAATTTTTTGATTTGGCCTTAAGCAGTTCTTCATCCAGTTTATATTGGAAATAGCCGTGGTTCCATAGAGAGGTCAGGGTGTCTGTATGAGCTTTGATGAGCGTGTCCTCAAAGGCGCGTGAATTCTCTATTGCTCCGGCAGCCTGTTCTACAAACATATTAAATATCCTTATATCAGCTTCATTTATTGGCTTCTTCGTCACATAATTATCAACAATGATAACTCCTTCTGGCTTATCTTTTATCCATAGCGAAGCTATGAGAAACTCTCCCAGCTGCAGTTTTATAATAAGAATGTCGTCTTTAAGTTCGATAATCTTGCCGTCTTTTATATGTAAAGTGCCTCTTTCCCATAAAGTGTTGTAAAGAAAGCCGCTTTTTTCATTTAAATCAAAAGAAAGGGACTGGACATATTCCATAAATTTTGGCTTTACCGTGTCTTCTTTTATTCTATGATAAGTCTTGATGAGGTCGTAAAGGTCCATCTTTTGCTGTTCGATGCTGCGCCAAATCGAAGTTGCTTCCTGCATATACATAGGCCCTATGCCCATAAAACCGTTTATTTTTTTACTGTCATGGTCAACGAGGAATAAAATCGCCCTGTTAAAAGAAAGTCCTTCGTGGGCAGTCAGCCCGGTAAGAATAATATAGACTATTTCCTCAAGCCTAAGCGTAGTTCTCATTGCTTTATTTAATTCGTAGAGTATATAAAGCTGAGAACGTGTTTTTTCCAATTCTTCTTTTATTTTCTTAATATCTTCTTCCATATGACTTTAATAAATAACATATTTAAGATTAAAAGTCAAATCATCTGCGTAACTAAAATCTGCAATCGGCTAGCCACTTAGTTTTTTTTATTTAATAAATTAGGCGGGCGCTTGCGTTTGTTCTGCTTCAGGCGTATCTTTAAGCACGGCCTGGTTTCCTTCATTGGCTGCGAATTTAACCGATACAAGCTTAGACACTCCTTTTTCCTGCATAGTTACGCCGTAAAGGATATCAGCCTTGCTCATAGTTTTCTTGTTGTGAGTAATTACGATAAACTGAGAATCCGCTGAAAATTGCTTTAAAATATGGTTGAACCTGTCAACGTTTGCTTCATCCAAGGGAGCATCTATTTCATCAAGCACGCAGATAGGAGAAGGCCTTACTTTAAAAATTGCAAAAATAAGGGCTATTGTAGTAAGGGCTTTTTCTCCGCCTGAAAGAAGTGCCACATTCTGATTTTTTTTGCCCGGAGGCTGCACTTCTATTTCAACTCCAGACTCAAGCACATCATCCTGGTCAAGCAATATGAGCTCGGCGCGGCCGCCGCCAAAAAGGAAACGGAAATTATTTTTGAATTCTTCTTCAATCTTGGCAAATGTTTCAAGGAACAGTTCGCGCGATGTTTTGTTTATTTTCTGAATCGCCTTTCTGAGTTCTTCCTTTGAAGTAACCAGGTCATTTTTCTGGCTATCCAGAAATTCTTCCCGTTTTTTAAGTTCGTCAAATTCCTCAATTGCAACCATGTTGACATCGCCGAGAGATTCTAATTTTTTCTTTAAACTGTCTTTGTCTTCGTTAAATTTGTCAAGAGTATCGCTGGCTTCGAATGGTTCTTTAAGCCAGTCAGTATTAAATTCGACCTTATAAACCTGCCGAAGATAATCTTTTATTTTTTCTTTTTCATAATCGAGGCTCTGCGTTTCGAGTTTTTTGTTATATACCTGGCTACGCAGCTCTTCCAAAGAGCCCTCCGCCGCTTCAAGCGATTTTCTGTCTTCTTCAATCTTTGCGAGTAAACCTGTTTCTTCTTTTTCCAGCTCCTCTTTTTTCTGCGAATAAACACTTATCTTTTCACGATCAGCGCCGATTGAAAGTTCAAGTTTTTTTATCTCCGCTGAAAAAACTTCGCACTTCTGGATATTATCCAATTTTTCTTTATCCATATCCGCAAGGTTTTTAAGGATATTTTCTTTTTCTTCGCAAAGCACAAGGACCCTTGAATTTGCGCTCTCTTTTTCTCTGGATAAAGACTGCCGGTGCGTTTGCTGTTTTGCAGAATCTACATCTATCTCATTAATGCGCTTTGAACTGCCGGAAATAGTTTCCGTTAGGTTTACGAGGGTAGTTTTTGAAATATTTAAACTCTCTTCGCAGGAAGCAACCTCCGACTCAAGTTCTTTTTGTTTTATCTCCCGGCTTTCCAATTCCTGCCTGTTTGCATCGAATTCTTTTTCAACAAGTTCGAATTCTTCGTTAAATCTCGCAACATCCCTGCTCAAGGCATCTTTTTCCTGAAACAGCTTCTGATGGTGCTTTTCCTCCTCTTCCACCTGTGAATTTTGAAGCAAAGACTGCTCGTTGATTTGTTTTTTCTGGTTTTCCGTATTTTGAAGCTCCTGCGCCAATGCCTCTATTTCCTTTTTTATCACATCCATTTTTTCTTTAAGCTCTTCTTCTTCGAGCGAAATAACCTTTGCTTCAATTACTGCTTTATATACGTTTCCTTCCTTCTGAAACTGCACTTCCTTTAAGGAAATTATGAGCTTTTTTATATCTTTAGGTTCCTCATCGAAAACAATAGTAAGTTTCTTACTTGCGGAAAACGTGTCATACTTTGTACGCAGGTCTTTTAAAAAATCGTAATAGGAATTAAGTTCAACCAGTTTTTTCTCTTTCTCAATTAACCTTGCCTGGAGGCTTTCTTTGGTAGAATTTAATTGCTGTTCTTTGAGGGCAAGGTTTTCTTTCTCGCCCCGCAGGCCGGACAATTTGCTGTCTAAATCAGCGAGTTCAAGCGAAAGTTTTTCCAGCGCAGCTTTTCTTTCCGAAAGCAGGTTCTCTATCCTGGCTTTGTCCAAAGACAGCCTTTTTTTGCGATTAGTCAAAGATGAAACCTGGGTTTGAAGTTCAATCAAGCCGTTGCGGCTATTAACGCCCTTGCTTTCCAATTCCAGGATTTTTATTTTTTCTTCTTCTATTTTTCCTTTTGCTTCTTCTATCTTTGCTGCAAGGCCGTCTCGTTCTGTTTTAAGTTTTTCTATCTGCGCAATTATCGAATTGACTTCCTGTTCGATGTGAATTAATTTATTTTTTTCTTCTTCTATGCGGCCTTCCTGCAAAGTTACGCGCTCGGCAAAATTTTTCTTTGATTGCTCAATCGCCGCATTACGTTCATTTACTTCGTTTATACGCTGCTTACTTACGCTTATATAACTAAGTGAAGTTTCTATCTGGGCGCTGAAAGAAAAAACCTGCGAGCTTGCTGCCTCGAGCTCTTTTCGCATATCTCGAAGGCGCAGGTTAAGCTCTTCCCATTTAGTTTTATTTTCTTTTAGCTCATTATCTTTTGAATTTTCTTTTTCTTTTAACGCATTCAGGTCTTCCAGGATAACATTTATTTTTCCTTCAAGATCTTTGAATTTCAAAACCGCTATTTTCTTTTCAACTTCAACAAGGCGCACCTCGCATTCCTTGAATTTGCGTGTCTTTTCTACCTGTCTTTCAAGGTAGCGAATCTGGCGCTTTACTTCCGAAATAATATCATCAAGCCTTAAAAGATTCTCGTCGGTTTCTTCAAGTTTTTTTAAGGTTTCCCTTCGGCTTTCTTTATATTTAACTATTCCGCTTGCTTCATCGAAGATAAGGCGCTTATCTTCCGGTTTATAGCTTAAAAATACTTCAATTTTACCCTGCTCAATAAATGAATAAGTTGCCTCTCCTATGCCGGTACCCATAAAAAGCGCTTCTACATCTTTTAATCTTACCGGGTTTTTGTTGATAAGATATTCACTCTCGCCTGAACGGTACAGCCTTCTTGTAATACCTACTTCTTTGTATTCAATCGGCAGGTATTTATCTTCGTTGGCAAAAGTGAGCGTTACTTCGGCATAGTTTAGGGCAGGGTGCTTTTCGGTTCCGTTAAAAATGATATCTTCCATTTTGGAGCCGCGCAAAGACTTCGGGCTTTGCTCTCCAAGGCACCACTTTAAAGAATCGAGGACGTTACTTTTTCCGCAGCCGTTGGGCCCGACAATTACTGTTATGCCTGGTTCAAATTTTAGGGAAACTTTTTCCGGGAAGGATTTAAAACCGAAGATTTCTAACTCTTTTAAAAACATGCTTTCTCAACTTAAGCCCAAGAACTCTTGAGCTCTTAAGTATTATGTTAAGAGTTTAAGTCTTATGAGCTATTTTTTTTCTTTAAACTTTTTAATTAGTAACGGGATTACCGTAAACAAATCACCGACAATTCCGTAATTAGCAACTTTAAAAATTGGCGCGTCCGCGTCTTTATTTATGGCGACAATTATCTTTGATGACTGCATTCCAACCAGATGCTGAATCTGGCCGGAGATTCCGCAAGCTATGTAAATCTTGGGAGCGACGGTGCGCCCGGTTTGCCCCACCTGATGCGAATATGAGATCCAGCCGCTGTCAACTGTCGCGCGCGATGCCCCTACTGCTCCGCCTAAAGTTTGCGCAAGTTCTTCAATGAGCTTAAAGTTTTTGCTGTCCGCTATACCGCGGCCGCCTGAAACTATTATATCAGCATCTGAAAGATTTACTTTACTTATTTCTTCCTGTATAAACTCTATAAATTTTACCCGCGCATCTATAAAAGAGCCATCAACAACCTCTTCAATAATTTCACCTTTTCTTTTCGCGTCTTCGGCTGCCTCCGGCATAACCTTGTGCCTTACCGTTGACATTTGCGGCCGGTAGTTTGGCGTGATAATTTGCGCCATAATGTTTCCGCCGAAAGCAGGACGGGTCTGAACTAACAAACGTTTCTCCTTATCGATATGAAGGCCAGTACAATCAGCTGTTAGCCCGGTATATATCGTTACTGCGATACGCGAAACAAGCGAACGGCCACAAGTAGTTGCGCCCGCTAAGAAAATTTCCGGTTTATATTTTTTTACTAAATGAGAAATAACGTTTGCATAGTTTTCGGAAATGAAGTTTTCAAGCTCTGGTTTATCTACCAGTATTACTTTATCCGCTCCTTTGGATATCAGCGCTTGGGCCTTTTCTTTTATGTTTTTGCCTAAAAATACTGCAACAACTTTTGAATGCAGGTCATGGGCTAATTCTCTTGCTTTTCCTAAAAGCTCAAAAGAAACTCCGCTTATCTTTCCCCTTTCGCTTTCCACAAATACCCAGACGTCTTTATAGGAGGAAAAGTCAATTTTTGCTATTTGCGGTTTAAAAATAGCTATGGCCTGGAATTTGCAGGCATCCTTGCAGGCGCCGCAAAGATTACATTTGGTAAGGTCGATGATTGCTTTTTTATCGGTAAGAGTTATAGCGGAAAACGGGCACGCCTTTACGCATAACCCGCAGCCGATACATTTCTCAACTATTACTTTTATTGAATCGCTCATATTTTTTTAAATTCTAAACACTAAGCTCTAAATTCTAAACAAATTACAAGCACAAAACTCTAAACTCAAAACTTTTTTGGTTTTGTGTTTTGGATTTATGATTTGTTTAGAGTTTAGGATTTCGGATTTATAGTTTATCATATAAGGTGTTTCTTCAATTCCCCAACCAGCTTATCAACAATAACCTCCGGCTCACCTTCTAAAATCATTCCTTTTTCGCGGGGCGGAGGCGTAAATATTTTAACCACCTGAGTAGGCGAGCCCTTTAAGCCTAAGCTTTCTTCTTTTAAGCCTAAATCTTTATGCGTCCAGGTTGTTATGGCTTGGCTTCGCGCGCGCATCTTACCTCTTAAGGACGGAAGCCGCGGCGTATTTATTTCTTTTACTACAGTCATAAGAAGAGGCATTGACACTTCAATTATTTCATAACCGTCTTCGAGCAATCTCTCAAGGCGAATGGCTTTCTTTTCTAAATCAATATTATCTACTTTTCTAACATATGTTGCCTGGGGAAGATTTATGTGAGTGGCAATGCCGGGGCCAACTTGAGCGGTGTCGCCGTCGGAAGCCTGCTTTCCGCAAATAACTAAATCAAAGTTTCCTATTTTTTCAATTGCTTTTGCTAAAACAAAACTTGTTGCCCAGGTGTCTGAACCGGCAAAAGCGCGGTCGGAAAGTAAAATTGCCTGGTCAATTCCCATTGAAAGCGCCTCGCGAAGCGCGCCGTCTGCCTGCGGAGGCCCCATTGTTATAACAATTGTTTCACCGCCGAATTTTTCCTTAAGCTGCACTGCTTCCTCAATCGCATACATATCAAAAGGATTGATTATGGAAGCAACACCCTCTCTAACCAGAGTATTGGTCTCAGGATTGATTCTTACATCAGTTGTATCAGGAACCTGTTTTATGCAAACTATTATCTTCATATTTTATCTTTCTAAAATACTATGTATTTAATAAATGTCAATAAAATTTAAGCGTTTTTCAGTTTTTTTCTTGCAACTAAAAGGACAGGAATTGCGGCAAGCTGGGCGAAAACAGAAAAAGCAACTAAATAGAATACATGCTTATCATACAAGATACCCATAAGGGCGCTTCCTAAAAACCAAAAAAGGCCGTAACCCGTGTTAAATACCCCGTAGGCTGAACCACGCTTATTGCTGGTTACCATAGTTGCAACCTGAGCGCGCATAATGGATTCCTGGGCTCCCATACCTATGCCCCAAACAGCCATGCCTAAAAGTGCAGCGCCAAATCCTCCTAAAAAAACAAGCGGGGCAAAAAAAGCAGAAATCAATACTACAAAAATAAGAACGTTCATCCCGATACGGTCAAAAAATTTTCCGCAAACTAAAGCTGAAATTGCATCAACCGCCATGGCAATTGCGTAAAAAACAGGTATCCAGTTGTCAGACACAATAATATTTTTTTTCAAATGAAATGCAATCAGAGGGTAATCTGCATAACCTGCGGCAATTAAGCCTATTGCAATAAGATAAATCCAGAAAACTCCGGGTAAGCCTTTACTCTCGATTTTTTTACTTACCGGTTCAAAATCGCGGGGGCTCGGATAAGTAATCCGCGCTACGATAAGAACAGTTATAGCAAGCAGCGCCGGTATAGCTAAAGTTATAAAACCGGTTTTGTAACCGCCTTTAAAGTAAAGCACTGCGGCAATAATCAGCGGGCCTGTTAACGCGCCTATCTGGTCCATCGCCTCATGCACGCCAAAACCCCACCCCTGGCCCACTTGTTTTGTCGCGTGAGAAAGTATTGCGTCGCGCGCAGGTGAACGTATCGCCTTGCCCATTCTTTCTATAATTATAAGGCCTGCGGCAATTTCCCACCTGCCGGCAAGGGCAAGTAAAGGAACTGCCATAAGGTTTACAGCATAGCCGGTAATCGTTAACGCCCAGTATTTTCCGGTTTTATCGCTAAGATATCCTGAGGCAAGCCTTAACGCATAGCCGATAAATTCTCCAAGGCCGGAAAAAACTCCAACTACCGTTGCGCTTGCGCCAAGAATTGCAAAATAAGGCCCTATTACGCTGCGCGCACCCTCGTAGGTAATGTCAGCAAACAGGCTTACAAAACCAAGCATGATGATAAACCTGAAAGCTGATTTTTTTAAAGTTTCTGGTGTCTTGTTTTCTAAGTTCATATAAAAATTTATTTTTCGATAAATAACAAAGAAGCCATAATCAAAACTCCGGCAACCAGCCAAATAAATTGCCAGAAAGCGCTTGAAACTTTTACCTCACAGCCTTCATGAAGCTCAGGAATAAGGTCGGATCCGGCGATATAAATAAATCCTCCCGCAGTTATAGGCACCAGCGCCGCGGTAAAACCTTTCACATGAGAACCTATGGTAAGCGCAACTATAGCGCCTAAAATTGATGTCACCGCAGAAAGAAAATTAAAAATTAATGCCTTTTTTATGGACAATCCGCCATGAACAAGCACCCCGAAATCTCCGATTTCCTGCGGGATTTCGTGCAGAATTACTGCAAGAGTTGTGGTGATACCAAGCGGGATACTTACCAAATATGTCGCGCCGATAATTAAGCCATCAATAAAATTATGCACTCCGTCTCCGATTAGATTAAGCGCAACTACCGGCTTCCACTTTTGCTCGTGGCTCGGCGCATGGCAGTGGTGCCAGCGAATAAATTTTTCTAAAACAAAGAAAATAAGGATTCCTGCGATTATATAAAGTGAGGTAGTAAGATTTGCGCCTAATTCCTTGAAGGCCTCCGGAAGAAGATGGATAAAAGCATCCCCAAAAAGCCCGCCGACTGCAAAGCTAACGAGAAAAAGCAGTATCTTATAGAGGGCTTCCCGTTTTAAAGAAAGCGTAAGTACGCCGATAAGCGAGATAAGGCTTACTATAATAACACTTACTAAACTATATACCCATATTTGCATATATCTTTAGATTATATCTTAAATTCTCTTTTCGCAAAACAACAAAAATTTATTTGTCCCTTGCCTCTCCTCCATCATCCTTCTATTGCCTGCTATCACGCTATATGCACTTTTGAGAGTGCCTCCTTTAACTGTTTCGATTTAGCCGCAAATAACAATGCTCCGGCTATAGAAAACAATCCCCCTAAAATCAAAGTATGAGGGGCTCCTATTGTGTGCGCCAAATATCCCGAAGATAAACCTCCGAAGGGTGCAACTCCCATAAAACACATTGTATAAAAACTCATAACGCGGCCGCGCTTGTTATCATCAACAATAGTTTGCACAATGGTGTTACTGGATGCAAGCTGCACCATCATACTAAAACCTGCAACGAGCAACACTAATAACGAGAACCAAATAACATGCGAAAAAGAAAAAACAATCAAGCTTACTCCAAATATTGCGGAAGCTATCCAAATTTTATTTGCAAGATGTAAAACGCTTTGGTGAGAAGCGAGATACAATGTACCTGCTATTGCACCAATTCCGATAGCAGCCATCAACAACCCGTAAATTTGCGGCCCGCCCCCAAAAATGTTAACCGCAAAAACAGGCATAAGCACAGCGTAGGACATGCCGGTTAAACTTGCAACGGCAGTCAAGAAAAGTATTGCTTTTATCGGCAGAAATCCAAAAGTATAAGAAAAACCTTCTTTAAAATCTTTTAAAATATCTCCTCTTTGCACAGGCGTTTTACGTAATTTAACCTGCATCCTCGTCAATGCCCAGATAACGGCAATATAACTTAAACCGTTTATCAAGAAACAAATACTTTCTCCGGTAATAGCAATAAGCATGCCGGCGACAGACGGGCCGATAAGCCGCGCGGCATTAAAGATAAAAGAGTTAAGCGCAATGGCATTGGCTAAGTCTTTTTTATTTTCAACCATTTCAACAATAAATGACTGGCGCGTAGGTATATCAATAGCGTTAACGATGCCAAGAAACATGCTGAGTGCGATAATAAGCCATACGCTTATTAATGATTTGGAGGCAAGAAAAAAAAGGATAAAAGCCTGAAGCATAGAAAGGCTTTGCGTAATTATAAGCATGCGGTGCCTGTTGTAGCGATCCACAAATACTCCGATAAATGGGCTTAGGAAAAATGCAAATATCTGGCTTGAAAAAGCAATCATGCCTAAAATGAGCGGCGAATTAGTCATGCGATAAACCAGCCAGCTCATTGCTATTGTCTGCATCCAGGTGCCGATAAGTGAAATAATCTGTCCGCTAAAAAAGAGCCTGAAATTTTTGTAGCGTAAAGAACGGAAAATAATGCCGAGTTCCGTTATTTTAAATCTGGAATTTTTGTTTTCTAAAGTTGCTTCTTGCATGGGTTTTAGCAGAAAGATTGGAACTAGAAATACTGGCTATAATTCTATACCGGCGAGAGCTCTTAATGCCTCTTTATATTTAGCCTCTGTCTTTTCAATAACATCCTGGGGCAATTCCGGGGCAGGCGGATTTTTATCCCATTTTATCGATTCAAGGTAGTCTCTCACGAATTGCTTATCGTAGCTTGCCTGAAGAGAGCCAGGCGTAAATTGTGCTTTTGGCCAGAAACGCGAAGAGTCCGGAGTAAGCACTTCATCTATTAGAATAATTTTATCTCCATCAAAACCGAATTCAAATTTTGTATCTGCTATGATTATGCCTTTCGCCTCTGCGTAGTCAGAGCATTTTTTATAAATTTTAAGGCTTGCCTCTTTCAAAAAAGCGCTTGTTCTTTTACCGATTTTTTCTTCCATATAACCGTTGCTAACATTTATATCGTGGCCCACTTCCTCTTTTGTGGCTGGAGTGAATATGGCCTCCGGCAATTTATCGCTTTCTTTTAATCCGGCAGGTAATTTTATTCCGCAAATACTTTGCGATTTTTTATATTCTTTATAACCTGAACCTGCCAAATAACCCCTTACGACACACTCAAAAGAAACGGGTTTGGTTTTTTTTACAAGCATCGAACGATTCGCTAGCACGTCTTTATATTTTTTTAGATTTTCAGGATACGCATCTACGTCCGCAGTTATCAGATGATTTGGAATTATATCTTTTGTAAAATCAAACCAGAAAACCGATATCCTGTTTAAAACTGCGCCTTTATTTGGGATCGCATTTGGAAGGATAACATCAAAGGCAGAAATTCTGTCGGTTGAAACAACAAGCAGAGAGCTTCCAACCTCGTAGACGTCGCGCACTTTGCCGCGCCGGAAAAGTTTTAAATCCGGAAAATCCGTATGCAACACTTCTTTCACGTTCATCTAGCCTTTTAATTTTTTTTCAAGGATATCGAATTCCTCGTGTAATTCTTTAGGCATATGATTGCCGAATTTTTCAAAGAATTCCTCCGCCTCTTTTAATTCCGTATCCCATTTGTCTTCATCTATCGAAAAAACTTTCTTCATATTGCTATCAGTGACAGAAAGCCCTTCCCTGTCAAAACTTTTTAAATCAGGCACCAGCCCTATATGGGTTTCCTTGGCAAGAGCTTTATTTTTCGTACGCTCAATTATCCATTTAAGCACTCTTATATTTTCCCCAAAACCCGGCCAGAGGAATTTTCCGGCATCGTCTTTTCTGAACCAGTTTACAAAAAATATTTTTGGGGGGTTTTTAAGAATTTTCCCCATTTTAAGCCAATGGCCGAAATAATCGCCCATATTGTATCCGCAGAAAGGAAGCATCGCCATTGGGTCCCTGCGTAAAACTCCAACTTTACCCTGGGCCGCAGCTGTTGTTTCAGAACCCATCATAGCCCCGGAAAAAACGCCATGGTCCCAGTCAAAACTTTCATATACGAGAGGAAGCAGGTTTGAACGCCTGCCCCCCAAAATTATTCCTGATATAGGAACACCTTGGGGATTGTCGAAATCCTTGGAAAGCGTGGTACACTGGTTTATAGAAACCGTAAAACGCGAGTTCGGATGTGCGCACTTCTGTCCGGAAGCTCTGTCAAATTTGTTGCCCTGCCAGTCTAGCAGATTGGCTGGATAATCTTTCGTAAGAGACTCCCACCAAGGCTCATTTGTATCAGTATTTAAAGCTGTGTTTGTAAAAAGAGTGGGGTAGAAAGTTCCGGCTTTAAGCGTATCAATCATGCAGGGGTTTGTATTATAAGATGTACCTGGAGCGACACCGAAAAACCCCGCCTCAGGGTTACTTGCCCAAAGCCTGCCGTCATCTCCTACCCTAATCCAGGCTATGTCGTCGCCAAGAGTCCAAATTTTATAGCCGGGAAGTGCAGAACGAAGCATTGCAAGGTTTGTTTTTCCGCAGGCGCTGGGAAGAGCTGCTACAAGATAGTCAATGTTTCCCTTTGGGTCTTCAACTCCAATTATAATCATATGCTCGGCAAGCCAGCCCTCACGAAAACCCAAGTACGAAGCAAGCCTAAGCGATATGCATTTTTTTCCAAGCAAAGCATTTCCTCCGTAGCCTGAGCCTATGCTCCAAACTAAACTTTCTTCGGGAAAATGCATTATAAGGCGGCGCTCCGGGCTTAAGTCTCCTATTGAGTGCAATCCTTTTATGAAATTATCACTGTTGCCTATACGCTTCAATACATCGGAACTCATACGTGTCATGATGCGCATACTTACCGCAACATAGCTTACGTCTGTTACCTGTATGCAAAATTTTGCAAAAGGCGAATCAGGGTTACCCATTACAAAAGGCAATACATACATGGTCCTGCCGCGCATGCAGCCACGGGTTATCTTCTTCATTGCCTCTTTTGCTTCATCGGGCGCCATCCAATTATTGTTAGGGCCGGTGAGCTCCTTGGAAGAGTGACAAACAAAAGTAAGATTTTCCGTACGAGCTACATCTGAGGGATGGCTTCTGTGCAGGTAAGCATTTGACCAGGATTTTTGATTCAATTCGTAGAATACCGGTTTGCCGTTTATCTTTTCTTCTTTTATGCCGCGCTCAATAAGTAAACGCGCTTCTTTTTCTGAACCGTTGCACCAATAAATATCCCGCGGCTCTGTTAGTTTAGCTACTTCCTCAACCCATTTTTCAACTGCATTTGCCATAGTTTTCCTATTGTTTTACGAATTTTACTAAAATGTTTGTTTTATTTAAGAATAACCGCTATTACGAAAAAATCAAGCGGAAATTTAAAAAAATGGGTTTTATCCCGTTAGAAAATGCCGGGTTCTATTCTAACAATACAACGAATTTAAGGCTCAATGCTGCGTTAGTTTTCTAACGGGACTTTAGAGAGGTATTTTTTTAAGATGGCTGGGTGTCAGGTCAACTATGTTTTCTACATCTACCACTATAAGATATTCAGGATGAGGAAATTTTGCTTCAGGATGATGGCCTGACTTTCTATAATCTTTAATGCTTTTTATTACTCTTTTTGAAATTCTCTGTATCACCCGCTCTTCCCATGCTTTTATGATATGGTTTTCTATTTTATCTCTATCAACAATTTTAGCTCTTCCCTGTAGAGTGTAGCCCATAAAAAGATGCTCATCAACTGATGTTATGCTTATTGTCGGATTTGCCTTTAGATTCCTAAAGGTTCCTGCTTTGTATAAATCAACCAGGAAAATTTTCCCTTTTTTTTCTATGCCCACAATGCTCTTGGCGGCGCAATGGATGCTTCCTTCTGCGTCAAGCGTAGAAACAATACTAAAGCTTTGTTTTTCAAGGAAATTTACTATTGTATCCGATAATGTTTTCATATTATGAATTAAATCTGTGTGTTGATAAATATCTAAAGGCCGAGAGAGTCGCTTTAGAGCCCTCCCCGCAGGCAATTACAATCTGTTTTTCGGGAACGGTCGTAACGTCTCCGGCGGCAAATATTCCTTCAATATTTGTCGAATTGTGGCAATCGACTATTACTTCTCCATATTCGTTATGCTTGGTAATTTTATCAAACTCCGAATTAGGGATTAAACCAATTTCGATAAATATTCCTTCGACGTCAAGGTTGTAAGCTTTTCCTTCTTTTTCTATCGCGATGCTTTTAACGAATTTATCTCCGGTAATTTCTTTTACTTTTGAGCTGTTAAATATTTCTACGTTGGCGCTCTTTTTTACGCTTTCAATCATTATGGGGTCCCCCGTAAGGGACTGAGCAATATTTATCATGTAAACTTTTGGGGAAATTTTCATAAGCTGTAAAGTAGCGTCCAGAGCGGAATTGCCCCCTCCTATGACAGCTACTTTTTTTCCTTTAAATAATGGCCCGTCACAGGTTGCACAATAAGTAACGCCTTTATTTTTAAACTCTTTTTCACCAGGCACATCAAGCATCCTTGGGCGCTTGCCTGTTGCGACAATTATTGTTTTAGAAATATATTCATTCTTATCGGTTATTACTTTTATCAAATCTTTTTCTTTCTGTATATCGCGCGCTGCCTCCGGCATATTCAGCGGCGCAGAAAAAGCTTTCATGTGTTCCTCGAATTTTAAAGTTAGCTCCGGGCCCGTGATAAACTGATATCCTGTATAATTTTCTATATCTCCGCTTAAGGCAGTCTGCCCACCGATGTCTAAACTGAGAACCAAAAAATCCATTTTCTTCCTGGCAGCATAAACCGAAGCTGTAATACCAGCCGGGCCTGCGCCTAAAATTATTAAATCATATACTTTCATAAATTATTTACACAGGTTAGCGCGAATGGCAATCTGCGCTTATTTGTGATTTCTTTTCTGCAATCATCTGTGCTATCAATGGCATCCGGAACAATCTCCGCCCGAACAAGAACTACATTTGGAAGAAGAACCTTTTTCGGAAGCGCCGGAAACTCTAAAAGGCGCAAACTGTTTTTCCAAATCGTTGCCTTTACACTTTGGGCATTTGAATTCCGGTTTATCCTGGCTCATTCCAACAAGTATATCAAATTTTTCCAGGCAACTCTTGCACTGGTAGGTGAAAATAGGCATGAAAAGTTTATGCTTTTAAAAGTTCCTCTACCCTGGTTTTATCAAAACCTACGATGATTTTTCCGTTTATAACTATAGTAGGAACCCCCATCTGGCCTGAAAGCTTTACCATTTCCTCCATAGCCTGGTGGTTGGCCGAAACATCAAAATCCTCATAGCTTAGCCCCTTAGATGAAAAATATTGCTTTGCGAGTTTGCAGTAAGGACATGTCGGAGTTGAATAAATTTTTATATCCATTATAAACCTCCTTAATTATCCGCCTATGGCGGGGAAGTAACTCAAACGCCCAGGCACAAGGTATAAATATTACACATTCTTTATTTTATCCTTTAGGATAGTAAGCTTAACAAGATGGTTCTTTTCCTCATCTATAACTTTATCTAAAACCTGATGCTTTTCGGTAAGAATATACCCGCGCAAAGCTGAATAAGTAAGAATTGACTCTTTTTCAATATAAATTCCGAAATCTACGGCTTCCAAATCTGACCTAAACCCTTCTTTAGTTTTTTTCTCCACAAGCTCCTGAGTAAAAACATAACCTGCGGCAATTGCTTTTATGTAAGCATCATATTCTCCGGGGCTAAACTCATAAACTATATAATCTCCCACATTATCGAGCATCGCCTGAAAAGTTTTTCTGTGCAGCTCTTCCTGGTCTTTTAGGTATGCCCACGCGTCGCGCATAACTACATTGCCTGCTTTTTTCTCAAGCGCTTCATAAAGCTTTTTTCCGTTTTCCTCAACTTTTATAGCAATCTTTAATATTTCCTGGGGACTGAATATGTTTGCCATGAACACTCCTCCTTGCCCAAAAGGGCAATGCCCGCGCAATACATAAGCCAGAGGGCTACACCGACGCAATTCCTTTAAGCGTCGGGTGATTAAGCGCAGGGTATAATGCTTTGTTATTTGTCATTTATTCAGCATTATATTTTTAATTTTATCAACTATCTCTTTCAAACCATCGAGCTCTATACTATCTGGAACATAATTTATGTATTTTCCTTCCGCGAGCAATTCCATCCCTGATTCCTTAAGCGAATCCTCGAGCTCCTTAAATCCTGCTTTTGCCCAGCCATAGGAGCCAAAAGTAAAACCATATCTGTTTTTCGGTTTAAGCCCTTTTAAATAGGTAAGGAATGCCCCCATGCTAGGCAGGATTTTGTTATTTAAAATCGGCGAACCTACCATGACCACTTTTGCGGAAATAATTTCTGCAATCACATCGGAAATATGAGTATTCTGAAGATTGCATAGTTTAACTGCAATGTTTTCCTTGTCGATAAGTTCATACAGGACATTCGCCATCATTTGCGTTGAATGCCACATTGTGTCGTAGACTATAACAACGGATTTTCCGGGTTCGTAATTTGCCCATTTTTTATAAAGCGATATTATTCTTCCTATGTCTTCTTTTCTTCTCCAAATTAAACCATGAGAAGGGCAAATTGCATCTATTTTTATGCCAGACAACGCCTCCAAAGCCTTCAACACCTGCCCGCCATAAGGCATAACGATATTCGCATAATACTTTGTTGCCTCCTTTATTGCAATATCTATGCCAATTTCTTCCGCAAAGCGTTCATAACTTGCAAAATGCTGGCCAAAAGCATCATTGGGAAATAAAATATTGTCTTCGACTGAATATGTTGCCATTGAATCAGGCCAGTGCACCATTGGCATCAGGAAGAATTTCAAATTCCTCCTGCCTATATTTAAAGTATCTCCGGAATTAACTACCTTAAAGTCCCAATTCTTTTTAAAATGCCGCCTCAAGCCTTCTTCTCCTTTTGGAGAACAGACAACCTGCGCCTGCGGGCAAACTGACAGTAATTTTTCTATTGAACCGGAATGGTCCATTTCGGTATGGTTTGAAATTATGTATTTTATTTTTGAAGGGTCTATTATTTCCTTTATTCTTAAAAGCATCTCATCATATCCGTAATGCTTTACGGTATCTAACAGGGTTGACTGTTCATCAAGAATAAGATAAGCGTTATAGGTTGAGCCTGAAGGGGTTGAGTAGCCGTGAAAGCTTCTTAAATCCCAATCAATATAACCTGTCCAATAAATGTCTTCTTTTATTTTAACCATATTCGTCTTTAAGATACTAATTCGAATTGGCTTTTGTCTGCGCCGCAAACAGGGCACAACCAGGTATCTGGAAGTTTTTCAAAAGCTATGCCCGGCTCAATTCCTCCGTCAGGATCTCCTATCTCCGGGTCATAGATATAACCGCAAACTATGCATCTGTATTTCGCCATTTAACCTCCTTAAATTGTCCAACTAAAGTTGGACAATTTAACCCACCGCGCTTCAGGTGCGAGGGATAAACTACTGTTAAAAATCATATCATATATTTTTCCAATATGAAACCATTAATAACGTTTTACAGCAATTTCTTTGCCCTGCTAAACAGGTCATTTATGGCTTTTTTATTGTTTGGAATGTGACAGCCGGCAACGTCGAAATGGCCGCCGCCGCCGTAATGTTCCGCAATTTTGGCAACATTGATTTTTCCTTTCGAACGCAGAGATACTCTTAGAGCGTTCCCATTTTCCCTGAGAAGCACTGTTATCATTACGCCATGGATGCTGCGCATTTCATCAGCTACTGCGTCTGCATCTTCTTCTTTGCCTTTCATTCTTTCGAAATCTTTTCTTCTTATTATGGACCATGCTATTTTACCATTTTTGAAGAATTTGCAGCGCGAAAGTGCCAGCCCCGAAAGCATGGCTGTTTCTTTGCTTTTTGACCAGAATATCATATTGGCCAGTTTATAATAATTTACCCCCTTGTTTACAAGGTGCTCACAGACTTTAAAGGTAAATGACCTCACCTTTGGCAAGCTAAAAGAGTCAGTCTCAACGATAATTGAGGTTAGTATATTTTCGGCAATTTTTTCGGTAATAGTTATGTTCAACCTGTTAAGCAGGGTAAAAGTAATTTCACCTACAGCTGCTGCGCCATTATCTATCAGGGAAACATCTCCAAACGGCCTTCTAAAATCATGGTGGTCTATTTCAAGTATTTTTTTTGCTGGTACGAATACTTTTTCGAAATTTTTCCCCAAAACATCTTTGGCGCTGCAATCAACCGATATCGCCAAATCGCATTTTTTATCTATTGTCCTTTTTATCCGGCCTGCGCCGGGAAGCTTTCTGTATTTTTTAGGAACCCCGTCCTCGCTTATCATGCATACTTTTTTCCCAAACGCTGTAAGCCCCAAGCCTAATGATAAAAGCGAACCTATGGCGTCACCATCAGGATTTATGTGACATGAGATAACGATACTTTTTGCCTCCCTGATACTCTCGACAGCTTGTTTGAAATTGGCCATATTTATATTTTATATTGAAAACATTTTTCGTAAATTATTTTTATTTTCGCTGTTTCAGACTGCGAGAAGACAGAGAATACCATCGCCGGCATTAAATTCTAGCTAATATCTTATGTGACGGGGTAAATATTTTTTTGCGGTATTGCATATTCTTAGAATTTCATACAATTTTTTTAAGAAGGTTTTCAAGAATTTCTTTGTGGTGTTTTTCTTCTTCTATAATATTTGCAATTTCCGATCTTGCTTTTTCTTCGGATACATTTTCAGATAAAACCGTGTAATACTCTACGGATTTATTTTCAAAAATTATACCCAGAGACAAAGCCCGCTTTTCATTATTTATTACTTTTCCCAAATTTTCTGCATCCTTGTAAGGCTTAAATATTCCATAATCTATGCTGGTTAAAAGGTCATTTTCGTCATAATCGGTATCAGAATTTTCACAAAGCTCATAGAGCCGGCTGTTAAATAATTTTAAATGCCTTTGCTCTTCTTTGACAAGGAAATCTAGTATCTCAATTATTTTGGGAGACTTTTCCGATTCCAGCATTTTTTTGTAAAAGTGTATGCCATCCTCTTCTATCTTGCAGGCTATGATATAAGCTTCTATCTCATCAAAATCCGTAACGACTAATTTATCATTTTTATTCCCGATTTTCATTGCAGTTCATCGATAATTTTAGCCATTATAAAATCATTTTCGGAAAGTCCTCCCACTGCATGCGTTGTAAGCGTAATTTTCAATTTATTATAAATTAAAGTAAAGCTAGGATGGTGGCCTTGTTCTTCAGAAATAATTGAAACAAGGTCAAGGAAATATTTCGCTTCAACGAAATCCTTGAATTTAAATTCTTTTACTATTTTTTTATCCTCAACCAGCTGCCAGTTCCTGTATTGAGCAAGCAACTTATCTATTTCTGCCTTTGCCAAACCTCCCGTTCCAGCTTCGCAAGGTTTACAATGCGAAGGAAGTTTTTCTTCTATTTTTGCCTGGGGACTGGATAAAACAGCCTCAAGAGCCCTTAAGGCGCTTTCATAATCCAGAGGACTTGTAACTTCCGGGGCTATCTGCATGTATCTTAGAATATTTGCTTTATCTACAACCATAACGCTTCTTGCCAGGAGATTTAATTCTTTTATAAGCAATCCGTAATTTATGCCGAATGATGAGTATTTATAATCTGAAAACGTTGTTACGTTTTTTATGGTATTAGCCTCACAGAATCTTTTTTGGGCAAAAGGAAGGTCTTTACTTATACCTATAACTGTAATCTCGCCGGAAAGAGACGTAGCGCGTTTATTAAACTCCTTAACCTGCAGGTCGCAAACCGGGGTATCCAAAGAAGGGAAAGAATTTATTAATTTTATTTTACCGCTAACCCCTGCCGGAAAATCAGAGAGGCTGGATTCATTTAAGTCGGTAGAAACCACTTTAAAATCTGGTGCGGGATAATTTAATTTTAAATTCCTGCCAACAAGCGTCAATAATTCACCTTTAAATTTTGTATTACGTTCCATCATTCCTCCCTATTTATACGGATTGGTATAGCCAGAAATTACAGATAAATTATCCACGTTCAGCCGTGTATTAAATGATAGCCGCCAAAGCAAGACAAGTCAATGACCAAATTCTATCTACAATATACTTTTTTCCACCTTACATTTAGGTATCAATGCAGAGAAGGCTACGGGCAGCGCATCGATTAAAATGGTATAATATTTGTATGGATTTAATTGCGCCATTTGATCCCTGGAAAAACAAATATTGCACGTGTCCGGACAAATTCAGCCTTTCTGCTTATACCGGTTGCGCGCATAATTGCCTTTATTGTTATGCAACATCATACATAAGGAACTTTTCATGCCCACGGCCCAAAAAAGATTTTATTAAAAGACTTGAAAAAGAGGTGAAAAAAATCCCCAAAAACTCAATAATAACCATTGCGAATTCTTCTGACCCTTATCAGCCTCTGGAAAAAAAATATAAATTGGCGCGTAAAATGTTTCTGCTTTTAAAAAATTATCAACTAAAAATAAACATAGTAACTAAGTCTATATTAATTTTAAGGGATATCGATGTTTTAAAAGACCTTAAAAACATTGTTGTAAACTTCACCTTCACCTGTATGGATAAACAGCTTGCACAAAAACTCGAACCAGGCCGCAGAGAGAGCCCTCTAGAAAAGCTTAAAGCCATAAGTACGCTTTCAAAACATATTCCGGTCGCGGCAAGATTTGACCCTTTGATTTATCCATTAAATACAAAAAATATAAAAGAAACCGTAAAGGCATTGAGTAATTCCGGCGTCAGGCAAATTATTACCTCAACCTACAAAACAAAACCTGATAATTTTAAACGCATGTGCGAAGCATTTCCCGAATACACATCTTTATGGAAAGACCTGTATATGATTAAAGGCGAAAGAAAAGGCGGATACAATTATCTCGCGGCGCAGTTGCGGGAAAAATTAATCGGAGAGGTAAAAGAGGCTGCGGATACTGTGAAACTTAAATTTTCAAGCTGCCGGGAAGGATTTTCTGGCATTAATACCGTCAGTTGCGACGGTTCTTCTTTGTTTATTACTTCATAACACTTTTGTCTTCATAATAAACGCTATATCGTAATACTGTCCTTAGCCAAGCAAGGTTCTACGGGTTTTAATCTATAGTATCCAGCACGTTCATTAAAAACTTTCGGCCTCGGGCCTTTATGATAATCGTTTTTCGCTACTTTAGTTTTACTTGTTTTTTGCCTTGCCTTCTGCCTTCCGTGCCGCTATTTTCATAATCAAGAATGCCTCAATTAAAGGCATCATCTGGCGGAAGGTTTTCAGGGCCATCCGCAGAACTGTTATCTCTTAAGTCGTCTACGTTACTTAAAAATTCTTCCCACTGTATTAAATCTTCGTCAGGTATAACGAATTGCTCTTCCAGTTCGCCTCCTTCACATATTTTGACGCCAAAACCGCTAGCTAAATCTTGCTCTCTTGTATTATTGCCCTGGTTGATAAGCGCTTTAACATGCACCTTACTTTCAAAACATTTAACGGTGGTGCAACCGGAAGAAAATTCGACTGATCCGCCTGCTCCTCTTACACCCGCAACAGCGGCAGGAGTTCTTATTTCAAACTTCTCCGCTTTGGTTATATCCTCAATTAGAGAAAAAACTCTTCCCTCTGAAAGAGATATATTTGCTGGTTTTAAATTTTCTATTTTCACCTTTGAATTTTCTTTTATGATTAAAACGTTTTTTAACTCGCTGTCAAAGGCAAGCGTGCATTCCGAAGAGCCGCCGGTTTTTATTTCCGCCTGCCTATCAAGAAATATATCCATTTTTGCTTTTTCCCACTCTGATTTTGTCTCTTTTTTTACCTGGACATCGCCTTTTACTTCAATGATTTTTGCAGTTTGCGCAAAAGCCGTTACAAAAATCATAAATAAAAAAAACGATAAGAACGCTAAAATCTTTTTCATGTCAATTGCTCCCTTTGGTTTGGTAAAAGTTCCCAGGGATTATTTTTAAATAAGCAGTTAATTCCTCTGCATTTTTAAAAGTAAATTCGGGGTTTTTGATAATAGAATAAAATTTATCCTGGTTACCAATAATAGCATTATTAACCACTGGCGGAAATTTTCTTGTTTCTTCGACCACGGGTTTTGTTGCTTCCTAATTAAACCAAATCTATTTCTATATTTTTACTATGGATTATTGTATTGTGTATCGGGCAGTTTTTCATAAATCTTAAAAAAACTTCTTTTCCTGCGTTATCAAGATTTGCATCTGTGTGCGTTTTTATTTTTATATCAACCAAGCGAGTAGGGGAATCTTTCGAAAGCTCGGCAGTTGCATCTACCTTAAGCTCCTTGAATTCTATGGAATGCTGGGTAAGGTATTTTCTGGCATAAACACATACGCAGCTTGCTAGGCTTGCCAGAAATACCTCCAAAGGATTAGGGCCGCAAGCTTTTTCTTTATTCAAATCTACATAGATTCTTGTGCCTGAAGAAAGGAAGCTGGCCAAAAATTTATCTTTTTCTTCTGCAGTTATTTCGACTCTTATTGCCATGGATGGTTTGAATAAAGCTTTCCTTTTGGTTGGATTATACCACTTTAGCGGAAATTTGCATTGAGTTTTTAATGAGCACAGTATTTTTTCAAGCCGTAAATGGCGTAGAAAAAATACTAGTGTGAATTAACCCAGCACTAATTTTTGTAACAACATTATGCTAAAAACTAAGATTTATGCGAAAATAAATCTTTTCTATTGATTTAAAACATTCTTTCAAAAATTAGTGCTGGGTTAATTCGGCTACGCAGCTTTTTGACGCCTTTCAGGCTTGAAAAGCTGCTGCCTCATTAGAAAAATAGAGCCGGCTAAATTTCGCAGTCGGCTCTATGCCCCGTTTAATACGGCCTTAATCCAGGGTCACGGTTTTCCGTGGCCCGGGTTAGAAGGCCGGCTCGTCGCCTCCCCACCACTCTCTACCATTTAAAAAGGTCTATCTTAAAGCCCTCGTTAGGATTTTCAACTTTGTATGTCGGCTCAATAGCAGGCCTGTTATAAGGTGCTAGCCCAAAGGTAGCAACATCAGCAACGCCTGACGCGCCTCTGGCCAAACCTGAAACAATGCCTTCTCCAAGCCCTAATGTAACGCCCAAGAAAATATTGTCCCTCTCGGACACTTCAGCTACTTTTTGAGGAACATCCGCCCAGGAAGTTGTTGTGTTTATTATGCCAACCCCCATCTTTTCAACCGGCGTATCAGCGTAAGATTCACTTCCGAGATTAAGATTGGTTGGCTGTTTCAAATTCGAACTCTGCGGCGTAGCTGGAGTTATACGATATGTATTAATTTCGCTCATAGCGATTGGGTCCGCTGCCTTTGGCGCTTGAGCCTGAGCGTATGCTGCGTAAGAAGTCATATTCATCGATAATAAAAAAACCAGCGTGATAACAATACTTTTATTCCTTCTCATGGGGCACCTCCTTAAACGGTTTTTGGCTTAATCAAACTTATACGTATTTGCTCGAACAATTTTCTCTTTAAAGCTTCATCTGAATCAACATTTTGCGCAGAAAGCCCTATTTCTTTTGAAAAATCAATAAGTGCACGCAAAATTTCGTTATAGGAAAGCTTATGCCCCGTAGAGAACAAAGCATCTTTTCCTAATTTATCCAGGAATTCAAGCTCATCCCTATCAAGCATTGTTATAACTCTGTGCTTGATGTTCCCTTGTTTTTCCATACCTTTATTTTCCATCTTTGCCTCCTCTTTTCTATGTAAACCCCTTTTCAGGGGACATAAAATAGAAAACCCCTAGCAAAGCTAGGGGCTGAAAATAAAAAAACCTTGAGGCAAACTCAAGGTTACACGACCCTTCTGGCGGCCAGGCTGCCCTTTTAGGGGGCCCTTTAGCTTTGCGTCCTCCGATTACTCGGAGTTTGCCTTTTTCAGTAAGCCAAATTGTCAATTTGTCACTTTTTCACTTTCTACTTTTTATATAACATATTTTTATGCAAATTTCAAGGCGGGTAAAACTCAATAGAATCAAGGGGTTTTACCGGGCGGCAAGATAAAACTAAGAAATACCCCTATTGTAGATCTATTATCTTAGAGCGTAGGCGTTTCTTTTGGGAAAGCCTGCGCTTGTCCTCAAGGATTTTTCTTTTTAGCCTTGCAGGCTTTTTGCGCATCTGCCTTTTTAGGCGCTGCGCCTCGTCCTTAGCTTTACGAATTTGCTTTAAACGGTATTCTTTAACTTTTTCGGCAAGTATTTTTCTTGCCGCATACCTGTTTAAAGCCTGCGAACGTTCTTTCTGGCATTTAACTTCTATGCCGGTTGGGATGTGCTTTAGATAAACGCAACTTGAGGTTTTATTCACAAATTGGCCGCCGGGACCGCTTGCCCTTATAAATTTTTCAACAATATCTTCTTCACGTATACCTGATTGAAGTAATACGTTTTCTGGCTTTAGGGGGTTTTTTGACATAAAATATTGGAATATTTTTTTAAGGAACGGGGCTTTTTATTTTTCAAGCGTACCTTTTATCGTATTTTCTATCATATCTTTCACTGAAGGCAATGAGAGCTTATTGTAACCGGAAGGCACTTCAAACAGGCTGTCCGGCTGCGCCGCCATATTTATATTTCGATATTCTATCTGGAAGCTTCCGTCTTCCGCAACGGTTTTGACAGGAATACCCGAATCAGGCAATATCCACGAATTGACGGCTTGGGTTTTACCGGCGGCGTTATAAACTATGTAATATTTATCAACCGCCTTGCTATCCAATGTTTCTTTCCCTATTAATCTTCTTTCAATTTCACCGGGCATCTTATCGCTTCCGGCAATAACATTATTCGCAGTTAAAGGTATTTCCATATATGTTTTTTGGTCAGGCATAAGTATCCAGGCCGTGTTTTTGTCAATGCGTGCAATTGTGGTTATTCCGTTTGCTTCCATTCTTGCTTTTCCGGGGGCGTTATAAATCTTTCCGGAAACCTGCTGCCCCATACTAGTTGAACTGAAATCGGCAGAAAATTCTTGGGCTAAAATATTGCTAAAAAACATTAAACAAAAAAACATAAAAACAAAAAATATTTTTCCTGTTTGCTTCATAACCTTAAACCTCCTCAATAGAATAATATTATTTTTAATGCAGAATAAGAAATATTATTGGAATCAAATCCCCGCAACCATTGAGGTTGCGGGGATAATCTTATCATCAGGGAGAAAAGCCATTAACATGGACTGTTAAATTATTTTTATAGCTTTTACGGGGCATATTCTTTCGCAGCCCCTGAGCCTATCACAGCGAGAATCGTCTTTTACTTTGCATTTTTTGCTTTTTTGATCAATAAAAAGAATCTTGGCGGGGCATAATTTAACGCATTTTGCACAGCCAATGCAAAGCTCTTCGTTAACGTTAACATTGTTCATCAAAATCTATTTTCGCTCCATTTTTGGGCAAATTATCTTTTCAGAAGAATTTCCTTTCTGCATCTTCCACGTTGCCGGATGTTTCATTGCCGCTTTTCTCATACACATTCCAGGATACATACCTTTGGCTGTCCTATATACGCCGCCGGCAAAAACCAAAATTGTCGTAAGCCAGATAAGCGCAACAATTATATAACCGAAAGTCTTCAATGCCTGTGTTTTAACGGAACTAAGTACGACCAGAATGAAAAAGCTGAGAGATAACAAAAAAATTACGGGAAGAAACAAGAATGCGCCCGGACATAAAGCTCTTACCATAACACCCTCCTTGATTACAGAAGCGAATCGCTGTTATTTCCTGTGCGGACGAACACGCTTTGTACCAATCCGCTTAAAGTTTACATGCATGCGCTTCTAATTTTTTATTTTACCACTTTGCCTGCTTTAGGCAATAATTACTAAACGTGCAGTATTTCTTTTAAATCATTATCGGGTGTTGTAATCGGCTTAATGTTAAACTTATCAACAAGCACGTTTAATACATTAGGGCTTACAAAAGCTGGTAAAGTTGGGCCCAGGCGTATATTTTTTATGCCGAGAGAAAGAAGGGTAAGCAAAATGCAAACGGCTTTTTGTTCATACCAGGAAAGAACTAGAGATAAAGGAAGGTCGTTTACGCTGCATTTAAATGCATTAGCCAAAGCAACTGCTATTTTTATTGCAGAATAACTGTCGTTACACTGCCCGCAGTCAAGAAGCCTTGGAAAAGGCCCAATTGAGCCTAAATCCAGCCTGTTAAACCGGAATTTTCCGCAAGCTAAAGTAAGTATTATACAGTCGTTTGGAATTTTTTGCACAAATTCGGTGTAGTAATTCCTTCCGGGTTTTGCGCCGTCACAGCCGCCCACGAGAAAAAAATGCCTAACTGCCTTTGATTTGACTGCGGCAATTATTTTATCTGCCAAGCCTAAAACTGCATCGTGGCCAAAACCAACAATTATCTCTTTCTCGATTGCATCTTCTTTAAATCCGCCTAATTCTTTTGCTTTTTGTATTAACTTACTAAAATCTTTTTTCCCTGTGGTATCTTTTATGTGCTCTACTTGCGGCCAGGAAACCAGGCCTGTTGTAAATATCCTATCCTTGTAAGATATGCGAGGCTCCTGGATACAATTTGTAGTCATAAGAATAACTGCCGGTATATTGTCGAATTCTTTCTGCTGGTTTTGCCATGCTCCTCCGAAGTGCCCAATAAAATGCTTATATTTTTTAAGCTCCGGGTATCCGTGCGCAGGAAGCATTTCTGAATGTGTATAAATATTTACGCCGGCATCTTTGGTTTGTTCAAGCAATTGCTTTAAATCATGAAGGTCGTGGCCCGACACAATAATCGCGGGCCCTTTTTTAACCCCCAGCATAACTTTTGTAGGTTTGGGATTGCCTAGATACTGCGTATGAGCGTTATCCAGCATTTCAAGGCAGCGTAAGTTTACTTTGCCAAATTCCATAATTAAAGATAAATAATCATTTATATTCAATCCATCATTTACCAGGGATGCCAGCCCTTTATGGAAAAAAGCATTTACCTCTTCATCGGTCTTACCCAATATTGCAGCGTGATCGGCATATGCAGCCATTCCCTTTAGGCCATACAAAAGTATTTCGCGTAAGCTCTGTATATCCTTATCAATAGCGCCTGGCACAGCCGGCACAGATTTACCCTGCTCAATCAGCTTATCAATAGAATCCTGCGGTTTAAAATCTGCTGCTGCCGGAAGTTTTTCCGGAAAATCTTTGCCTTTTGTATTTTTATATCCCTGCAGAAATAATTTTTTTATTCTTTCCTTTGTCTCATATGCCTTATAAACTAATTCGGCTATTTTTTCGCCGGAGAAGTTTACATTGGTAACGGTAGTAAACAAGCCTTCTGCCACAAATATATCGGCGTCTTTATCTTTTATGTTCAACCCGCGGGCTAAATTAGCGTAAACAGAAATACCTTCCAAAGCATAAACCAAAACATCCTGTAAAATCGCCACATCCGGTTTTTTACCGCAAACTCCGCTTATGGTGCATCCTTGCCCTTTTGCTGTTTGCTCGCACTGCCTGCAAAATATAGCCATATAATCCTCCTTCAATGAGCAGATGACTTGCGGCAGCCCGAAGGGCGAACGCAAGCCATAGCGCCATCATTTTTATCCGCAAACAAAGCGTCTGCAAATTGAACCCAGCACTTATTTTTGTAACAGCATTTGTTTATAAGCCGAAAAATTACACTAAGAAAACTCTTTTGATTTAGCACAAACATTCTTTCAAAAATAAGTGCTGGGTCGAATTCGACTACACAATTTTTCTTCGCTGACGCGCCTGAAAAATTGTAAGTCTCATTTGATCTCTCCCTGTAAAGAAATCGTATAGTCCTTAATAATTATGTTTTTCCCGCTTTGGGCTACTCCTTGCTGCACAATGTTAACCAGGCCAAAACAGCAGGGCACTTCCATATGCACCAAAGTAATTGATTTTATGTTTTTATTTTTAAGAATTCGGGTTATCTTTTCAACGTATACTTCATTTGAATTATCAAGCTTCGGGCAAAAAATTATAAGAATTTTCCCCTTGAGAAACTTATTATGAAAATTAGCATAGCTAAACGGCACACAATCCGCAGCGAAAAGTAAATCCGCGTCATTAAAGTAAGGGGCATCGGGATTAAGCAAATGCAGTTGTATCGGCCATTGATTAAGCTGAGACTCGGTATAATTTGCTGCGTTGGGATTCTGCGTATGCGTTTTTTTGCGTAAATCAGCCATTTTCATTCCCGGGCAGCCGCCATGATGTAAATGTTCTGTATTTTCCGGTTTCATTTCTATGCCCTTTTCTTTTAAAAAATTAACTGCTTCTCTTAGATACTCTTCCTGATTGTGTTCTGCTAAATGCTTAAGATGCGCTGCTATCACATCTTTACCTTGTTTTACAATATTTTCCATCACCTGCCGTTCGCTATAAGCGGTTGCCTCTCTTTCTTCTATGGAAATTGCACCCTGCGGGCATTTTCCAAGGCAAGCGCCAAGGCCGTCACAGAATAAATCGCTTATAAGCCGGGCCTTTTTATTTATTATCTGGATAGCCCCCTCAGGGCAGTTCGGAATACAAAGCCCACAGCCATTGCATTTTTCTTCATCAATTTTTATGATTTTTCTTTTTGGCATAATTATACGAGTGAAGCCAGATTAATTTCACTTAATTCGCGTATTACATATTTTTCGATATTTTTTATTTTCTTTCTCAAGAGACAATTATTCGTATTGGGACATTTCATTTTCTTAAGGGTACACTCGTTTAGATTAAGTTCCCCCTGGAATATTTTCATCAAATCCGTAAGGTATATATCTTTTGGCTGTTTTGCCAGGACAAACCCTCCGCCTATGCCTTTATATGAAATTAATATCTTTTCTTTATTTAAAACCTGAAGGATTTTTCGTAAAAATGGCTTTGGAATCTTCAGCCCCTCCACTAATTCAGGAACACAAACTTTTTTATTTTTCTTTTTAGCTATAAAGCATATAGCTCTTAATGCGTAATCCGTATCGCGGGTAATAAGTTTCATTTCGTTATTCCGTTATTTTTAAAAACAATAATTGGTTTTCTTTCTTTAAATAAGATTGCCGTAAGTGGCAACATATTAAAGAAGCCAGCACCGCAGGCCTAAGCGCAGAGGGGTTTCAAGAAGTGCTTCGCGGCTTAAGGCCTGCAGTGTAAAAAGGCAGTTTAAAGTCTTACCCGGGACAAAGTACGGCAACCCTCTTTACAATGAACTACTGGACGAATCAACCTATAGATAAAATTCCTTGCCATACACACCTCCTTAAATTTTGCGACGCAGTCGCTAAATTTAACCCGAAGCGCTTCATTTAAATTTCGCGGCCACAGGCTGGGAAATTTAAATGATATACAGGCGCGAGGGGTAATTTACTTCTTTCACATAATCTTAATCTTACATACTTAAATGATACCATATTAGTATCATTTGTCAAGTAAAAAATTTACTTTTTTACTAAGCTGTTTGCATGTGTTTAGAAAATCAGGCTGGCTAAAAACTATGTGCCGCAAACCCAAAGGCCGACAGAAAACCTGAACCTTAGAAATTTTCGGCTAAAACTTCATAGAAACTCTGCGGATGCTTGCAGGCAGGGCATTTGTCAGGCGCCCTATCAGACTCAACAACGTACCCGCAATTTATGCAATGCCATTTTACCGGTTTTTTCTTTTTAAAAACCTCGCCGCTGGCGATATTGTTTAGTAGTTTTCTATAACGGGTTTCATGGAACATCTCCACCTTTGAAATCTGTTCAAAGGAAGCTGCAATTTCGTTAAAACCTTCCGCTTTAGCTGTTTTTGCAAAATCAGAATAAAGCGTGGTCCACTCAAGGTTCTCCCCTGCTGCTGCCGCTTCAAGATTGGATTTTGTATCTTTTATCATTCCTGCCGGGTAGCTTGCCGTAATTTCAACGTCAGAACCTTCCAGGTATTTGAAAAATACCTTGGCGTGCTCTTTTTCGTTCTCCGCGGTTTCTGCAAAAATATTTGCAATCTGCTCAAAACCTTCCTTCCTGGCTGCGCTTGCAAAATATGTATAGCGGTTCCTTGCCTGGGATTCTCCGGCAAAAGATGCTAGTAAATTTTTTTCGGTTTTGCTTCCTTTTATCGATTTAGACATATAAATCCTCCTTAAATCTGACAGCCCCTGGGGCTGTCGTGTCCGAGCTGTTCTGGAAAAATATTCTGTCCAACAGAAAATTTTTCCAGTATACAGACAGCCGGACATTCTTGATATCTTCTCCGCTTTGCGGAGCCTCCCTTTATACCATATTTCGGTTGTCGGGGCGCAAGGGACAAATTTACTTTTTTAAATACGCCTTTATTATTTTTATTTCCTTAACCGGCTTATCGGCTGAATCGGTTTCTGCATTTTCTATAGCCTCAACCACATCTATGCCTGATGTAACCTCGCCGAAAATTGTATGTTTCATATTAAGCCAGGGGGTTGCCGCAGTTGTAATAAAAAACTGGCTACCGTTGGTGCTCGGCCCGGCATTAGCCATGGCAAGAATCCCGGGTTTATCAAACTTAACGCCAGAAGACACCTCATCTTCAAAAGGCTTCCCCCACACTGATTTTCCGCCCATACCTGTTCCTGTTGGGTCGCCGCCTTGAATCATAAAATTCTTTATTACCCTGTGGAATATTATGCCGTTATAATAGCCTTTTTCTACAAGCTTTGTAAAATTTTCGCAGGCCTTCGGCGCAACATCCGGCATAAGTTTAATTTCGATATTTCCTTTATTTGTTTCTAAAACTACTATTTCATCCATAGAAAATGCCTCCTTGCAGAAACTGCCGATAAATAAACCAAGAATAATTAGAGCAAATATCTTTTTCATTTCCAAGCCCTCCATCGCCATTACGCTATATTTTAAACCCTAAATTCTAAACACTAAATCCTAAACAAATCCAAAACACAAAACTCTAAATTCAAAACGTTTTTGGTTTTAGGTTTAGGATTTCGAGTTTAGAGTTTCCCATTCTTTGCCTGTGTTGTTTATTTATACCTTTTTTAAACAAAAAAGCAACTGAAATTTTTCATGCTTTTTTAAGAAATGAAAGCAATGCTTTCATTATATCAAGGGGCTTTGGCGGGCAGCCGGGAATGTGGAAAGTAACGGGGATTATATTTGCTACACCTTTTTCCGTGTAATAAGCTTCTTTAAAAATTCCTCCATCAAGCGCGCAATTGCCAAGCGTAATCACAAATTTAGGCTCTGGCATGGCATCGTAAGTTTTCTTTAAGGCAAGAGCCATATTCTTAGATACAGGCCCTGTTACAAGCAAACAGTCAGCATGCCTGGGGGATGCAACAAAGCTTACACCGAACCTCTGTATATCATAAATAGGATTGGTGGTTGAGATTATTTCCGACTCGCACGCACCGCACGAGCCTGTGTCAACCTCTCTTATGTACAAAGACCTTGAAAATTTTTCCTGTATAGTTTTCTTAAGCTCAGCTCCAACTGTTTCCAGCTCTTCGCTTAAGAAACTTTTATCAAGCGGCTTTGTCACTATTCCTTTTACAATTCTGTTTTTAAGGATTCTCATATTTTAAAGCCTTCAGCTTTTTATAAATCGTTTCCTGAATAAGATAAATCAAAACTTTTATTGCAAAGCGGAAAATCAGGGATAATGTCGCCTAAAACACAAAAAGCCAGGGCCTGCCAGTTAAGAAACGACGGGTCTGTAATTTTGCACCTTTCAATTATTCCGCTCTTATTAATCTTAACCCAATAAGTAAGCGCTCCCCTCCAAGCTTCAACATAACCCAGAGCAAATCCTTCCTTTATATTATAACTGCTCTGCGCTGCTGCCTGGGGCGTAATCCTGTCCAAAAACCAGTAAATAAGCTTTATTGATTCTTCGAATTCGGCTAAACGCATATTAAGCCTCGCCAAACAATCTCCTGTTTCCTGTTTTATAAGGTTAAAATCGGCTTTTGCGTATATTCCCGGAAAGTCTTTTCTTAAATCAACCGCTATACCGCTTGCTCTCGCTGCGAGCCCGATTGCGCCCAAATCTTCGGCAGTTTTTTTCTTCAATACACCGGTTCCGTCAACCCTGTCCATAAAAGAAACGCTCGACAGTAGTATCTCTTTGATCTCCTTAAAATCCTTGTAAATTTTCTTTAATGATTCACGCAAAGCCTGCGTTTTATCTTTGTCCCAGTTAATTGCAATTGCGCCTATCGAGTTTACGTTCTTAAGATAACGGTTTGATGTAACTTTTTCGTTTAATTGTAATATATTTTCCTTAACTATCGAAGCGAAGGCTGCCGGGAAACTAAAACCGACGTCAACGGCAATTCCTCCTATATCATTTATATGGTTATACATTCTTTCCAGTTCCAAAAATACCGCCCGAAGCATACGGGTATTTTCTGACACTTCAATGCCGGCTATTTTCTCAATCGCACAGGAATACGAAAGGCTGTTGGCAAAACTTGCATCACCGCTGCAACATTCACTGATTCGTAATGCATCGTAAACGTTCTTTCCTTCAAAAAGCTTCTCTATCCCTCTATGCGTAAACCCCAGCCTTATTTCCAAATTTATGATTGGCTCTCCTGCCGCGCTAAAACGAAAATGCCCCGGGCCGATAATTCCTGCGTGCACCGGGCCAACCGGAATCTCAAAAATCCCCTCACCATCCACCTCGTTAAAAACATAGTCCCCGGTTTTGCCTACGCCTGCGGGCTTAATGAAATCTTTCCTTAGCGGGTAAAATCCTTCCGGCCAGATTTCGCTGTGCATACGAAGCCTGCGGGTATCTGGGCTGTTAGATGGCTCTATGCCGAACATTTCTTTTATCTCACGTTCAAATAAGCTTGCGGAATAGATATCTTTGGCAAGCGAGTTAAATTTAGGATTGTCTGCTGGTATTTCAGCTACCGCAAAAAACCATTTTTTACATTTACCACCCATAAACGAACAGTAAATTTCAAATACGCCTTTTTCTCTGCGGTTATCCAACGCAAACAAAGAAGCAACCGGAGCCGAAAGTAGTTTATGAAGGGAAAGGCAAATCTTTTTGAAATCCTCCGGCTTTACCTTAAGATAGATTTCATCTTCGCGCAAAGAAACAGTCGTAGTTTCTAAGCCGAACTTCTCATTTATTTCTTTTAATATTGTCTTATAATCCATAATTGCCTTTTAGTATTTCCAGGGAAGCCAGAATTATTTTATTAAGAAATATCGGAACCTTAATGCCGACTACGCACATAAGAACAAGCAAAAATAAAAAGGAAAGTTTTGTGCTTAATGTTTCCGCGCTTTTATCAATTTCCTGTGGTTTTTTGCCAAACAGTATTCTGCTTAAATGGTATACGATTGCTCCGAATATTATGGCAAGTAAAGTCAAAACAAGGCCTGAGATAAAATACCTGCCTTGGGTAAATCCTGAAATAAGAATAAATAATTCGCTGAAAAATATTGAAAATGGCGGCATACCGGAAATTGCAAACATGCCCAGAATAAGCATAACGCCGCAAAAAGGCATTGCGCTTAAAACGCCTTTTATTACGTTTAAATTATCTTTTTTATATTTCTTAACCACTCGCGCGGCTCCGAAAAACATAAATGACTTGGTTACTGCGTGGTTAAAAATATGTAAAAGCGCCCCATACCAGCCAAACCCGCCCAGGCCCAAACCCGTTACGATAATTCCTACATGCTCAATAGAACTGTAAGCGAGAAGGCGCTTAATGCGTTTTTGAACCAGAATGAACCCGCAGGAAATGATTAAAGAAATTATTCCAAATAGTATAAAAAGATTTGATGTGTAAGCTACCCCTACGCAATTATTCGTAATTACGGTAAAACGCAGTATCGCGTAAATTGCGGTTTTCAGCAAAACTCCGCTGAGCATGGCGCTTACCGGAGAAATTGCCTGGCTGTGCGCGTCAGGAAGCCAGGTGTGCATTGGGGCAAGGCCTGCCTTTGTGCCGTAGCCAACCAGAATAAATAAAAAAGCAATTTTGACTGTATTTACATCCAGGATTTTTGAAAACGGGACTATTTGATGCCAGTTAAGCGTTTTGGCGAGGCCAGCGCTGGAAACCGCATAATAAAATATTATTGTCCCAAGCAAGGCAAAAATGATTCCAACAGAGCAGATGATAATATATTTCCAGGCAGCCTCTATTGAGGTTTTATTGTTGTAAAAGCCAACCAGAAAAGTAGATGCCAATGTCGTAAGCTCAATGCCGACCCAAACCATGCCAAGATTGGCAACCATAGGAACCAACAACATCGAAAAAGAAAAGAAATTAAAAAGCGCGTAATAAAACTTCGCTTTCTTCTCTTTTATATTCCCGGAAGAAACATCTTTGTTAATATAATCTATTGAGAACAGGGCGGCAGCAAAAGTAACAATGGTTATTACAAAGATAAAAAATACGCTAAGCGCGTCAATGTAAAACAAACCGAAAAGATTCAAGGGCAGTTTAGATGTAATTGCGAAATAAAAGGTAGCCAACATAACACTTAAGTGCCCTATCGCATTTATCCGGCCAAGCGCCTTTAAGTTTTTTGCAAAAAAAGAAATTGCGGAAAGTATGATAGGAACAGCTAAAATATAAAATAGAATCATAGATTTAACCTCTAAGATTGCTTAATTTATTCACGTCTATATGGGTAAATAATGCATTTATCCTGTAAACGAAAATTCCAAGAATTATCACGCTTATAAAAACGTCCAGGAATATCGACATTTCAACCAGAAAAGGCATCCCTTTGCACATTGTAACCGCCAAAAGAAACAAACCGTTTTCCATAACTAGAAGCCCTACGATCTGAGAAATGGCTTTTAATCTAAAAATCATTATAAAAAGCCCGGTCAAAACTATACAAAGGGTGAGCGCAAAAGTAGCGCTTTGCATTTTATCGGTAAAAGACATAATTTTAAAAGTAAAGAGGTACGAAAGGTAAGTTAATATGAGTACAACAAAAATTGAAAGCTGCGGGTTTAAAAAAAGGCCTAAATTTTCATTTACCTGTATTTTCCTGCTGATACCTGTAAGAAAATTTGGTATCAGGATTACTTTAAGCAGTAAAATTAAAACCGCAACCACATATAATGCAGCCTCTTTCTCGTGAAAAGCAAAACTTGCGGTAATCAAAAATAACAGCAGCGATTGCAGCCGAAAGCCCGCTACCAAGGCAGGAAGGCGCTTGACAATAACCATATAATAGGTAACGAGTAAAATTGAAATAAGAAAAATATAATTATGCATTTATACTCCAAGAGCGGCCATGATAATTGCAATTAATGCAAGAACAAAAGAAAAAGAAAAGAAATCTATTGCTCTAAAAAGGCGCATTTTTGCCAAATTAACTTCGATGAAAGCAACAAGGATGCACAACGTAAAAAGCTTAGCCAAATAGCCGGAAAAAACCATAAAATTGTTCGCTAACCCATAAGATAAAAATACGGGCAGCAATATCGTGCCTATCAGGGAAAAAAATATAACCTGCTTTATATAGGAAGCAAGCTCAATTATGGCAAGACTTCTTCCGGAATATTCCAAAACCATAGCCTCATGAATCATTGTAAGCTCTAAGTGCGTTTCCTGGTTATCAATTGGGATGCGCGAGGTTTCAGCCAGAATAACCATAAAAAGAGAAATTGCCGCAATTACGGTTGATAGCTTAATTGCGTATAAATAACTGATTGCCAAAAGATTAGTTGTGCCAAGGTTAAGCGAGATAGCAAATATGGAAAGAATTGCCGCTGGCTCTGCAAAACTTGATATAAACATCTCGCGCGAAGAACCCATGCCGCCGAATGAACTTCCCGTATCAAGCGCCGCCAGCGCCAAAAAGAACCTGCCTAAAGAAAACAGAAATACAAGCAGCAGCAAATCACCCGTGTTATAACCAGGCATAAAAGCAGGAACGATAAAGGCGGCTGTAACAGTCGAAGCAAGTACCACAAGGGGGGTTACCCTGAATATCCAAGAAGCGGTTTCGGAGGTTACTTCTTCTTTCGCAAAAAGCTTTACAAGGTTATAGTAAGGCTGGAATATGCCTGGACCGCGCCTAAACCTTAAATTATTTTTTATCTTGGTAATTACTCCGGAAATTAGCGGGGCAATTGCCACGAATATAATTACCTGCAAAATACTGAAAGTTATTTTCGTCATTCTGACTATCCTCTAGCTATACTTACGTCAAAATCTTTAATTTTGGCGGGCTCTCGCCATTTGCTTTAAGCAAATGGCAGACATTAAAATTTTTTCATAAACATAATCAAAGCTATTATGGTTACGAAAATATACGAAATATACAAATGAATGCTTCCGGGTTGCAGCCTTCTCATAAACCGCGCCAGGCTTAAAATAATACCCAGCAAAGGCGCATAAATATATTTTCCAAATACAGGCGTTGTGAATGTTTCATATTTAAAAGTTTTTACGTGATAGAAAGATTCCCTGATTTTTTCCGTCTTTTTATACGGCAATAAAAAGAAACTAAAAGCAATCCTGAATGGTTTTGAGAATGCGGTTGCGGTGTATTCGTTACGCGAATTAAGTTTATAATAACCGCAGTCCCAGGTATTATATTTTTTTACCTTGGATTTTCCTGAGAAAACGAAAAGCAAAACTATAGCAACCAAAACAGAAGCTATCAACATCAGCGCAACCAAAGGCAGCGAAACAGCAGTATTGTTGGCAGTTACCAGCGTAAAATTATTCAGGCTGAAATTCACATTTAGAGTTTTAAGCCCCAATGCACTTTTTGAAACTATAACCAGCATTTTAAATATAATCGCGCAAGCCAACCCGAACACAAAGGTAAGAATACTTAAAATGCCCATGGCAATTTTCATGGAAAAAGGGACATCAAGAGCTTCTTTTGCTTTTGCGCTTCGAGGCTGCGCCAAAAAAGTTATCCCAAACGCTTTAACAAAACACGCTGCTGCCAGGCCGCTCGTTAAAGCCAAAGCTGCCGCGCATAAACTTAAGAAAACCTTAATACCGCTGGTTGATAAAAGTGCCCCCTGAAAAAATGCCTGCAGCGTCAGCCACTCACTGACAAACCCGTTTAAAGGAGGCAGCGCCGATATAGCCATAGCGCCTATAAGGAAAGCTACCGAGGTGTAGGGCATTTTCTTAATAAGCCCCCCAAGTTTTTCTATGTCACGCGTTCCTGTTGCTTTGTAAACGCTGCCTGCGCATAAGAATAATAACCCCTTAAAAATTGCATGGTTAATCAAATGATACAGGCCTGCCGCCAATGAAAAAACTGCCAAAACAGGAAGATTAATCTTTAAGAAAACCATGGAAGCGCCTAAGCCCAGCAGAATTATTCCAATGTTCTCTACGCTATGATAAGCAAGCAACTTTTTTAAATCGTGCTCCATAAGCGCGTAAATTACTCCAACCACGCAGGAAACAGCCGCAAGTACCAGTATCAGATTGCCCCACCATAAAGAATCAACGCCCAATATAAAAATAATAAATCTGATTATTCCATAAATCGCGGTTTTAATCATTACCCCGGACATAAGGCTTGAAACATGGCTTGGCGCCTGCGGATGCGCCTGGGGCAGCCAGATGTGCAAAGGCACAATTCCTGCTTTTGTGCCAAAACCGATAAGCAAAAATATAAAAACCAGGGTTCTCGCGGTGGATTGAAGCGTATCGGCAGTTGCTTTTAAAATGCTAAAATCAAATGACCCGGAATGCTTATACAAAATCAAAAAAGCAGCAGTAATAAAAGCTGTTCCTATATGAGTCATTACAACATAAGTGGTGCCGGCAGATTGCGACTTTTCACTTTTTTCATCAAATACAACCAGAAAATAGGAAACAAGCGACATCAATTCCCAACAAATAAGAAAAACTAGAGCATTATTTACAGTTACGACAAGAAGCATTGAGATAACGAATAGAATAAAAAGAACCCAGTTGTAAATTATCTTTCCTTTGGAGTAATGCCCTTTTAAATAGCCCAGAGAATAAATGCCTGAGGGAATAGAAATAAGCAGTATTGTTGCCAGAAAAAATAAAGAAAGCCCGTCATGCAGGAAACCTAAATGCAGATTGAAAATATTTGCCATTTTTTTGGATTATATATTAAAAGCCGCTTGACTTGAGGCTTTTTGCGGTCCAATAAAAAAATTGAAATATTGTATACCTTGGGGTTAATATGTCAAGGACAAAAGAATGGTCTTTTCTATGCTTCTGTAATTAAGCCAGGTTTCTATTCCGGAACCAGGAGAGCTTATTTTTAGTAATTCTTTTTGGCTGCCCCAGGGCAATTCCTTAAGATTTATACCAAGAAATGAAATCTTTTTAGTGAGGTTATAGATGAATGCCTGTATTGCGCCTAAAAAGCCGCCGGAAAAAATAATGGCGTCAATACCGCCCATTATGGCAATACCTTCGCCTATATATTTAAGAATCTGGCTCTGGTATATTTCAAAAGCTAGATTAACACGGCTGTCGTGGCCGTATAATTTGGCAAACTCTTCAAAACTTAAGTCATACCCCGTAAACCCTTTAAATCCGCTGTCATTTTTTAAAATTTCATCTATTTTAAAAAGCGAATATTTGGCCTTATCTATAAGATAAAACACTATCCCCGGGTCTAAATCGCCGCAGCTTGTCCGCGACATAATTCCTTCTAACGGAGTGTAGCCCAAACTTATGGTTGAGGGTGTACCCTTATCTATCGAACACACTGTTGTTTGTTTATCCAAAACAACGGAAATAATTTTTTTATTTTTGGGAAACAAATCAGAAGCTGCTTCGTGGAATATTCCGTGAAAACCGAATTTTTTTATGCGGTTGGATTTATGGTATTCGTAAGGTATAGCATAATAACTTTCCTCTTTGGCAAGTTTTGTAAAAAATGAGGTTTCAAAAAAGGCAATCAAAGGTATATTTTTAAAATTTTTATAAAAAATATCCAGCATACGGGCCGCATGAGGAATATAAAAAGGAAATAAATCCGTAAGCCTTTCAAACTTTTTGAAAAATCTGCCATCTATGGGAACGGGGGCACTAAAATAGTCGGCCCCGAATAAAACCCTAAATGCAATTGCCGAAATTGCGGCGTTTTTAAAACTATGGGATATTTTTTTCTGCAAATTCTTCTCGTTCAAATCATCTGCTTTGAACGTAGAATAAAGAGCCTTGCCGTTTTTCTCAAAAGAACAGATTTTTGTATATTTTGTTCCTGGTTCAACTATTAAAACCATGGCAATACTCCCTATATGCTTCTTTCGCTATCATAATTTCTTCATTCGTCGGAACCATAAGTATACGCGTTTGCGAATCTTTGGCAGAGACGTCAAATATTCCTCCGCTATATTCTTTACTTCGTTTTTTATCCAGGCAAATACCGAAACATTCAAGGCCCTTACAAATATTTTCGCGGAGCAAAGGCATATTTACGCCCATTGAATCTGTAAATATAAGAATATCCGCTTTTTTTAGAATAAGCTCATAGAAACCTATATATTTTTTTACGCGCCTTACATACATATTAAAAACTACCCTTGCCCTTTCATCTTTGCTAATTGCGCAAAGCGCATCATTTAAATCCGAAGAAGCATTAAAAACCCCGAGCACTCCGCTTTTTTTGTTAAGAATTTCTTCGGCATCCTTTTTGCTTAAACCTTCTTTATACATTATGTAGAAAAATAAACCCAAATCCATGTCACCGGAGCGCGTATTCATCATAAGGCCTTCAAGGGGGGTAAAACCCATTGAGCTGTTTATTGATTTCCCGGATTCAATTGCGCATATGCTTGCTCCGCCCGTTCCTAAATGGCAGCTGATTATTTTCTGTAGTTTAGGGTCTCTTTTTAGAAAATTACAGGCTTCCTGCATAACATACTCGTGAGAAATACCGTGAAATCCTATCCGGCGTAAACCATATTTTCTGGCGATTTTCGAGTTAATGGCGTAAGTAGCAAATTCTTTTGGGATGCTCGCATGAAATGCCGTATCAAACACTGCAAACTGGGGTATCTTTGTAAATTCATTGCTGCACAACTCAATAAGTCTATATGATATCGGATTGTGTATCGGCGCAAGCATAAGAGTATCTTTAAGTTTTCTTAAGGCAGGTTTGTCTATCTTCGCTGTCTTTTCGAAATAACTTCCAGGATGGACATAGCGGTGGGCAAATGCGCTGAAAAACAGGTGTCTATTGCCTGCGCAGTCTTCCTTAATCAAATCAATTACCTTCCTAAACGCGGAAGTATGGTCTTTTAATTCAAGCGTAAGCACTCTTTCTTTTCCCAAAACACAGTGTTTTATAGAAGAACTGTTCTCCGCCTTAATGCCTACGCGTTCAGCTTCGCCGCTTATAAGCTCAACTTCATCCGGCATGCTGATAAGTTTATATTTTAAGGAAGAGCTTCCGCAGTTAAACACCAAAATGTTTACATGGGTCTTATTATATTTCATCCGAGCTCCAGCCAAACGCCGGCATGCCGATAGA